>Ga0307375_10003127_pt1 | contig 16466 bp, 17 predicted proteins | sample TR1MG_FD_202531 | JGI IMG/M metagenome (GOLD analysis project Ga0307375, IMG submission 202531) | Soil microbial communities from Risofladan, Vaasa, Finland - TR-1 | ecosystem: Environmental > Terrestrial > Soil > Coastal area > Acid sulfate soil | place: Finland: Risofladan, Vaasa | collected... | reverse complement strand
TTAATTCAACCCAAAGAGATTCACGACCCAAACCTGTTGATCTTATTCTCATATTATAAGTTCCAGCAGTTACATCTCTTATATCAACAAATGTATCACTGGTTACAAACTCATCATTCATACCATATGATTGATCAGACCTACGATATTGAACTGTGTATTGAAAGAAACGAGGATCCCTTGTGTGAGTCCATGAAAATAATATACCAAACTCACGACTCTCTCCAGCATCATAACTATATTCTTCTGCATTTAAAGCAGTAGGTGCTGTAATAGGATCGTTTGCGGAAGGCACTTTTGATATAGGTGGATCTTCAAATTGTTTACCATCTTCAACTCTTGCATACTTGGTTGGGTCATAATAAACTGCCATAATTTCAAACATATTTTTTTCTGATTCTTTTATGTTTGTAATCATGAATTGTCTAGGAATAAGATTTGAAGCTATTAAAATCCAAACTGAATTAGTTAAAGGCACTTCTGTGAATGAACCTGATATTGATAAAACTGTATGACCATTACCATCTGGTGTTGTTGTAACTTCTTTTTCTTCAACAGTTCCATCAGGTAATGTAACAGAAATTTCATATGTGCTTCCTATTTCAAGAACAACAGCACTATCTAATGTTATTGTATTACCCGTAGCAGAGACTGTTCTACCACCGTTTCTTACATCTGCATAATGAGGATCAAGGACATTCACAATATCGCCAGGGAGCACGTCTGCGTGGTCTGCAGAAGCTTTATATGATAATGCCTCTGTTTGATTCTGCTCTGTTTCTAATGCCCACTTACCATATCTATATGCTTGACCTCTACTTGTACAACCGACTGCTGCAATGTCTAATGCTTTGTATCCATATCTTGCAATACCATCACCATCATCAACAGACTCGACTTGCAATTTGTAAAATTCATCAGGATCATTCCATGAAACATTAACAACTGTATGTCTATCTTTGATTGATGTTCCAGTATATGTAAATTGACCATCAATTACATTTGCTGCTGTAACATTTTTAGTTGCTTCTTTTGGAGAATCTTGTGATGCACTTGCTGTTCCACCTGCCCAATAAGGCATTGCTCTAAATGCAGAAGCAACTTTAGCCAAAACATTGATTGCATCTTCTCTATTCTCTAATTTTCCATTGAATGTAAATCTAGGTTCATAACCACCATATCCATCTGCAACTAACTCATCACAGTATTGACCAATAACATACAATGACCATTTATCAACGTATTGAGGGTCCAGTCCTAAAGCAGTTCGTTTATTAGTTAAAAGATAATAATAAACCCATGCTGGATTTGAATGCCAACCAGGTTTGAATGACCCATCCCATATCCCATCATAATATCCACCACCCTTTCCACCTCCATCTGCTCCAGTTTTATAACTGTAAGGATAATAATTTGAAGGTATTTGAGTTATCAACCAATGACATTCATATGCTCTTTCAGGTATTCTTGTCCCGAATTTAGATGCATCAATCTCAGCTGCAAAAAGGGCAGAGTCGGGATAGACCATAACTCTATTTGTTATTTGTGTGTATGAATACCATGAGATTGTATTTTGAAGTGTGTTTGAAGCTGAATCTGCTGTAAGTCTTGAGGCTCTAATTGTAAAAGGATATGTTCCCGGAAATGAAGAAATGTTTCTAATTGTGTATTCTGTTTGGTAAGCAGAAACACATTTACCTGTTTTTATAAATGTTTTTACAATAGTTGCTGCAGGTGCTCCTGTTCCTTGAATTGATACAGACCAAGACACAGTTGATGGATTTGTATTTCCATTCGATAAATCAATTTGATATAAAGCAGCAATTGAAAATGTTAATGAAACATCATCAACTGCCGTATTTGATATAATTTTTGAAACAGCTCCATTCAAAACTGTAACTGGTAGATTAACAATAGTTTCAGATTCTGCTGTTGGGAAGTCTGTAAATCCAGGTATATCTGTCAAAGGTGTATGATCAGGTGCTCCAGGCATTAAATGGTATCGAGTAATACCATCAATTTGTTGATTTCCATATGCATCTTCAATAGGAACTTGATCAAAGAATACACTATTATAACCATTTACAAGACCTTCAATTTCACCTTCACCTAGTAAATCAATAAACCTTGCAATAGCTCTTGATCTTAAAGTATTCTCAGCTTCAACTGGTGGTTTAGCTTTATCACCGCCACCTTTCCCACCACCTGATCCGTGTATATCTTTATTAATTTTTTTCATATTTAATAGTCCTCGGTGTCCAAAGCACTAGAGATCAACGTTGAACCTGATACTAACCTACCGAAAATCAATGGGACTGGTCCACCTTGCTCAGTTGTATTTAAAGGTCCATCGAATAAGAATCCTGGTCTGCTGTCAGCTGTTTCTCTATCTCCGTAAGTATTAACCTTTGGAGTTGGACTGATTATTGCCATCATTCCACCTGCAAATAATGATAAACCAACACCGAACACAAGACCCTTTGTAATAAGACCATAACCCAATGCTCCAGCAGGAGGAACCCAAATTGAAACAACCATTAAGATAACACCCAATACAGTTGTTGCTATTGCTCCAACCATTGATTTACTACCTGAAATCTTTGGACAAATATGAATATCACCTTGATGAAAATTCATAAAAATTGTTTCATCGTTGAGTGCATTTTCTTCTTTAATGTCTCCAACAACTACATAGTATTCAGCATCTCGTTGTATTTTATTTTTAAATCCTGGATAATTTGCATCCAAAGCTCTACAAGCTTCACCGACAGAGTCAACATGAAACGTATGAGATTCAATACCACCACAATGATCTACTAAATCTCCACCTAAAATTACTTGTCTTCTCATCCTGAATACCTCACCCAATCTGTAATGTATTTTGTCCAACGTCCTAAAGGTTCTTCTCTTGACAGTCTTCCATATAAATGATGTAGTATCTTTCCATTACCTAAATAAATTCCACAGTGATTAACAACTTGAGCTTTCAATTGCATGAAGAAAGCGTCTCCTTCCTTAGCTTGAGTCTGATCTATGTAATCAAACCCAGCTTGGTGACAACCATTCTTTAGCATTGAAGGATCTTTCTCCCACCAAAAATTATCTCTTGGAAATATTGGGATTGTAATGTTTCTTTCTATTCTATAATAATCTCTTACCATTCCGTAGCAATCCCATGCTCCATGAACAAATTGTCTTTCTTTTAAAGGATATGGTTTAACCTGATCTCCAAAGAAAATTGTTCCTTCATAAACACCCTTTTCAATAAATGCAACTCCCCAAGGTAATTTAGTTGCAATCTGTTGAATCATATCTGTTTTTGATAAATGTGGATAATCAGCATGAGAATGAATAATACATTTGACTCTTTTACGATATTTAATAAAATCTGTTTCATCAATTCTAAAGTCTTGAATTATATCCTCTGCTTTGTTTTCCATTGCCACATACTCGTCATCTACAATCAATCCACAACATTCATTTGGGTATTCAGCTTTAGCATGTTTTTTGATTTCATTAATAATTCGCAATTCAAAAGGATGTTCAAACATCAGTCCTCCTTATCTTCCTCGGAATCTTGAAACTCCAGGAAATGCTCTTGTAAACATTGGATCTGGTTTACCTTCCTCCCAGACTCCACTTTCATTTTTTCGATACCATTTATCAGATGTTTTTGCATTAGAATTAAGTTTTAACCAGTAATCTCCATTGTTTCCAACAGGTTCTGCTGTTTGAATATAAACTGTTTGACCTGCTTTTTTAGCTCTCGATGCAGCATCACCTGCAAATCTTAATTCACAATCCGAAAATCTCTTACCACATTTATCAACTGTTTTACTTGTATTATATTTACTTAATGTTGTATATCCATAATCCCCAGGTGTATCTAATCCATAAGGACATTGAATTGAAACATCTGCGTATAGATATTGTCCTGTGCCAGTATCCCATCTACGATATTGATAACTGCAGAAGTCTCTGATTATTTGTCTCTTTGGTATAGCTACTCCTTCAAAATCCATATAAGCAGCTAACTCAAATTCTATAAGGTATTTATTATGTTCGGTTTTTTGTTGAATTACAAATATTTCTTGAGGAAATTCTGCTGCGGGATTTGCTTCACTACCATCATCTAAATATTTTCTTAGAGTTCTTCTTCTTGTAAATTTTGCACCCAACATATCATCCCAAGTAATTACAAATGATTGAAATGTTAAGAGAGCATTTGAAACTCTGATTCTTGGTCTTGGTAATTGACCTTCTCCAGTAATATCAAATCCTTCTGTTTCAATTTGAATTGGGACATATGTTCTACTATTAAATTCAATGGCTGTATAGTCTTCAAGAGTGCCTTCTGTAAAATATAAAATTAATCCATCACTTACATTTGAAAGATCAATTTCATAGAGAAATATCATTTCTCCTACAGCTGCTTTTTGAACATCTTGAGCGATATCCGCCTGGAACGTCATAAGTTATACTCCTTATAAATCAAATACTTCTAGAAAGTCTGCTGTTAATATATATTTTGAATTACCTGGATGTGATGTGCTCCATTCTTTACAAGTGAATTTTTTAGAAGATGATTCACCTGGGGGAATAAATGTGAATGATTCATAACCACCCCGAGCTTCTAAGAAATTAACCATTTCTAAATATGATGTTGAATCTAAACAATTCCATTCAAGGTTCCAGGTATCAACAATAGTGTTAATTCCATCACCTGTCCGCTGTGTGTAGCCATCACCAAACTGTGCCTCAAGTATTCGAGATGATGTTTTTTTACCAGATGATTTAACTGGGGTTACGGTTGTTGGAAATGCTGCCATAATACCTCCTGTTTAGAACCTACGTCCGCCTGCGTTGAGAATTCCACCAGGTCTTGTTTCATTATATATTGCCATCTTAGTTTGTGAAGCAATAAGCTGAGCGATGTTCATTCCCATTCTTTTTCTATCACCTTCACTTGAACCTCCACCTCCACCTTCCATTGTTACATTATTTTGAATAGTTAAGTTTGTAGCTCCACCTCCGCCCCCCATACTTCCGGGAACAACTGTTCCTGTTCTTCCAGGTATAAATAATTCAGGTCCACGCTCACCAACTAAATGTGGTTGTCCTCCCTTTGCAGTTCCACCACCAGCTAATCCTGGTATATAAGGAGTTGAACCAAACCCGAACATTCCACCGATACCACCAATAGCTTTAAAGATTGCCATTTTAGCACCGATCATTGCTAATTCTTTCAAAATTGAAACTGCCATAGAAGCAAAACTTTCTTTCAAAGTCTTTGTTCCTTCAACAGCACCCCAAAACATATCTTCGAATCCCCTTGAAACTAGATTAAGAGCATCTGAAATAGGTCTTCCATCTTCATCTTCAAATGGTATTTTTACAGATGGTGTTCCTTCTTCAATATTACCAAAGAACACATTCATTTCTCCTGCAAGTTCATTTATTTTATCAGACAATGGAGCAACAGATGAACCTTCACCCATGAATTTAACTGTAATTTGTGGAACTTCTTCTTTCAAATCAGCAAATGCTTCTGTCAAATCTTTTGCTAGACCTTCCAAATCTTTTTGTAAATCTTTAACTTCTTTACCCATGTCTTTTGCTAAATCAAATTCACCAGCTTTAGCAGCAGCCATTTGAACTTGCTCGTATGCAGTTTTAAGAATTTTAAGAGTTTCAATTTTACCTTTTATTCTTGCAACATCTTCTATTTCACTAACTTCTAATTTACCTGTTATTTTTTTAAAACTATCTGTAATACCTTCAATACTATCCTTGAATCCTTTTAACTCATCTTCATTTCCTTTCAATCTTGAAAATGCAGTGCCCGCAGCATTCAATTGTTCTTTCAATGTTCCAAATGCTTTAGCAGCTAATTCAGCATCAGCAGCAACTTCAGAACCAGCAGAGAATTGTTTGAAGTCAATTATTACTTGACCTCCAGCACCAGCAGACAATTTTCCAAATTGTCTATATTTAACATTCAAGTCTTTCATTGTTGTTGAAATTTTACTTAATAGTTCTTGCTCTTTAGCTCGTTTGACTCTTAATTCGTCACTTGATTTTCCACCAACTTGATATTGTCTGTTGATTTCCTTCATTAATTTTACAACATCTTCATTCATACCGCTAACAATTGTAGCAAGTACTAATTGATCGGTTACAAACTCTTTTGTTTTCTTATTAACTGATTCTAAATCTTTTTTAAGATCTTTAAATCCATGAAGTTTTGCAATTTGCTCTGCAAAAACCTTCATTCCTTCTGAACTTTCTCCACCACTGAACAAATTAATTGCTTCGGTTCCCAACTTTTTGATTTTAGCTATAAAATCATCAACTTTCTTACCCATTTTATCAATCCATTCGCCAGCAGCTTTTATTGAGTCGACAAGAAATTTGAACGCATCTGTTGATGATACATAATTATAAAGTTCAGTATAAACTGAAATGAATAATTTAAGAATCTCAATAAAAGGTTTCATCAATACAACTAGAACCTTAAAAACAACTTTTTGAGCTTCCCATATTGGTTCAAGTAACTTTAAAGCAGCTATAACGCCCTTAAATGCAACCACAAGTAATTCAAAATAAGGCATTAATTGACTATTTTTTAGGTTTTCTGTATTACCAATAAACTCTGCAAACTTAGATATAAGTTTTGTAATAGGTGGTATAATCTTTTCACCAATTATAATTGTAAGTTTTTCAAATGCAGAATTTAATTGCTCAATTGATGCTTTATAAGTTCCAATTTGTTTTTCAAATGCAACAGCAACTGTTCCTTGAGCACTATCCATCTCCTTCATTGCTTCTGCAAATTCTTTTGATCCTGTTTCACTTGTTAAGGCAAGGATAGTATTCAAACCTTCAATACTACCGAACAATTTTGCCATTACGTCCAAATCACCCTTAGTAGCTACTTTAACATCCTCAAGGAATTTAACCAATCCCTTTCCTTTCAATGCTGCAGCACTAAATTCAAGACCCAACTCATCTATTAGATCTGCAGTTCCACCTGCTGGTTTGATTATGTTTGAAAATGCTGCCTTCATAGCTGACATTGTTTCAGAAGTTTTAATACCAGCTTTAGTTGAAACAGCAACTGCAGCAAACATTGCTTCTTGTGAAACACCTGCTTGAGCAGCTAAGGTTGCAACACGACCAATTGATTTAGCTAATTCTTCAAAATTTGTTTTACCTAACTTTACAGTTGTGAACATGAGGTCATTAATTTTTCCAATACTCTCAGCTTTTTGACCATAAGCGTTCATTATTGTTGTGCCAGCATCAACTGCTGTAAATACGTCTGATAGACCAGCTTTAGCAACCTTAGCAGATTCAGCAACAAATGCAACTGCTTTGCCTGGTTCTACTCCAGCAGATAGAGCTTGGTAAAGACCTTTAGTTAATTCAGTAGCGGAACCGAGAGCTACTGGGAGGGCAAGAATCTGTTTCTGCAAAGCTTTCATATCTACTTCGCTAGTATCAACCAGAGTAGAAACATTGGCTAATTCAGCTTCAAAATCACCATAAACGTCTGACACTTTTTTAAATGTTTGGTATAATGTTGTTGCAACTGCAACAACTGCAGCAATTCCAACCTGAGCTTTACTAAATCCAGCAGCTAAACCACCACTTGTTTTAGTTCCAGTTGCTTCGGTTGATCTTAAATCTTTATTTATTTCTGAAGTAGCCCTGCTTACCACTGACGACGCTTTGTCTGTTACCACGTAATCTTGTTGAATATTTCTTGCCATCCTGTTCCTCGCTACGTTTTGATAAATAAACGCTTAAATAGAGTATTATTTTTCTTAATGTTTTAATTTTATCTTGAACACCTTCCAATTCCATAATTTGAATGATTGAATTTGCATTAAATCCCATCATTGAATTGACAAAGGAAGTTTGATAATAGGTAATTAATTCTAGGACTTCATAATTCTCAGGAATGGCTAAAACATAACCATTTGGTGGACAGGTTGTGCAATCCGGTGGTTTACCAGACAGCATTTCTCTTGAAATTTGGCATTCCTCACAGGTTAGACTTCTTCTTTTGTCTCCTGCCCATTCTGCAAGGGATACAAGTTTTTTGATTCCTTCTCCGTAATAACCGACAACTTTATTGAAACTACGTGAGCAACAACTAAACTTGCCAATTCAATATCCTGATCAAATACTGTTTCTTTGGTTTCTTCTGTGCATGGCATAACTTTATTATCTTTTCCATCTACAATTCCTTTCCAATCCAAAACACAACCCATGAAAACATCATGCATCTGCAAAACACCAAATGTACTTTCAGTCGGTAACTTTGATAAATGAATCAGTGAAAACGGTTGAACTTTAATCTTTACTTCTTTGTCATCCGGAAATGGATTAAACCATTCAGATTTCTTTTGTGTTGTTGTAAATTTTCTCATTATAGCTCCTTTCTTCCGAAATATCTTTTCATCAATCTTGCAGTTGGTAATCCGCAGGTTATACAATCAGGAGGCGCTCCGGACCCCATATTTCTTGTTTCTATACATTGAATACAAGTCATATCACGTTTCAAATACCAAACTAGAAACGCAAGGAAATCGTATAGGTTACAATCCATTATTTTTGTGCAAAACTGACGAGGAGACATTATTCTGTCATCCCCTTTTCGGAAGTTAAATGTTTGTTTGGGCATTATACTGCTCCTTTCTGAAACTTAAATATTAAGGATAACGGGCAATTGGTCCAACTCCAGTTACGCTCATTGAAAATGAAACAACTGAGTTATTATCAGCTGTAAAATTGTAACTGTCAATGTATAGACCTGCTTCACTATCAGCGATTAGATCACTTGCAAAGTAATTAGTTGAATCAATGTAGAATCTTAAATTATCTACAAGAGTTCCACCTTCTGCAGCATCAACTAATGATACTTGAGATACATCACTAAGGTCTAAATGACCGTCGATGGTTGCTGTCCAACTCTGCATACCACGACAGAATTTGGCCCATTCATCTCCAAATGCTGTGATATCTATGGTTTCATTTTCGATGGTTACATCCATAGATGTCATTCGTGCTACTGTTACTGTTCCTAATTTTATTCTTGCGTTCCTACCTAAATTTACTGGGCATCCAGCCATAATATTATGCCTCCTTATAATTCTTGACAGTATTTGACAACTATGATTGCTTCACACATTGCTCTCATGTTGTCTGAACCACCAGGTGTAATAATAATATCTCCTAAGAGAGTATTATCCGTAAATGACCAGTCAGTAGAATATAGAAATGTTTCTATATCTTCTGCTAGATCATAAACTGGGTTGTAATTATTCAGCTCGACATCTGCATAACCATAAATATAAATGGTCATCTGTCTTAATCTATTATCATCATAATACTCATCGGTTACTTCATCAGCAAGCATTACAAAACTTATTGTTGGTCTTTGAACAATATTATCAAACCCAGTAACTCCTTGAAAGATCTCTGTTGGGTCTGTTAAATACCCTCGAGATGTTTTAATCTTTGACAAATCATCTTGTAGTGTATTTAAAATTGTTTTTCTTGATGGCATTACTTAACTCCTTTTAAAATAGAAGCAGTTATTATTCCTTCTATAGCTTTAAGATTATCCATTATTGCAGGATTCAAATATGGTCTGGCAGGTATCGTAACAGAACTAACCTTAACCCATGAACCACCAATTTGAAATGATAAATACTTTGCGTTTTTGGCTCTGATTACTCCACCTTCCTCTTGAATCCTTGCATATACCTCATTTGAACTTAAACTTCCTTTGATTTGATTTACTCCAGCAAGAAAACTAGCTTTAATTGAATTACTCAGTTTTCCTGTTTTATTGTGGGGTTTGTTTGGCATTCCAAATGATTTTTTAGCTTCATCTTTTCCAAAATTAATTGAATCCTTAACACCTGAAACAAGTCCTTCTCTTACCATCTTTGGAAGCTTTGACATATACGCCTCTGTTCCAGGAGTTGTTTTGATGTCTAATTTAATCATTAATACACCCAATTAACTCTGTAAAACTTTAATACCTGTAATGTTGACTTCATTAACTCTGGTCCTATATAATCTGCTGTCCCATCATCAAGAGTTTTTGAAAGAACATCGAAATCTTTTCTATGTTTGTATTTACGTACTACTTCTTCAATAGCTGCCTGTTTAAGATCAAGTGGTATAGTTTCATATCCTGCTCTATAAACTATTTTAATTGATTGGTCATAGCTACTAAAAGCTTCACCATTCAATGTAACATATTTACCATCAACTATTCTATAAGTAGAAGCAACTAATAATGTATCACTTCCCCAAACCCAATCGGGATCATCATATATTGAAGTAATTGAAATAAGAGGTGTGTTATTAACAAAGAGGTGTCTAGAAGCATCACCGTCATAATACTCGGTATATGTTTTAACTTTAAACGTATCCCTTTCACAAAAGTTTGTAAATAATTGAGTAACTCTATTTGACAAATCTTCAAGTAAATCATCATCAACTTGTTTTGACCCTACCATTCCGATGTAGTTTTTAACCTCATCTAAGGAACAGAGAGCATTGCTTTCTACTGCCATTATTTGGTCCTCACTTTACTAGCAGGTTTTATTATTGATCTTCTGTAAATAAACTCACAACCGCAAACTTTACATTTTCTATCTCTTTTCTCGCTTTTGTGTCCGTTAGAACATATAAATTTTTTTTCCATAATAAATAAAGGGGTGAACCTATAATAAGTCCACCCCTTAATATAACTTTACACGTTGATTTGACAGAACGCACTAGCGTGTGCTGGCATTCCATGATATCTAACTGTTACACGGAACCTTGTTTGATCGTTCAAGAAACGACCATAAGGGTCAACATCAAGACTAACTGCGCCTTTTCTTTCAGCAATCTTGTAGTTCATCAAGTTTCCTAGAATAACTACTGGAGACGATGCTGTAGAATCGGTTGCAAATCCTTCTGGCAGTGCTACAGGGAAACCCCATAGAGATCCAAGTGGACCCATACCTGTATTCGGATCATACAAACCATTACTTGATTCATCTTTCATTACTCGTAGGTAATGGAAGAAAGTTCTATGCGTATACCATTTTGCACCAGCTAATTTATTACCAGACAATTGGGCAATAGCATTAGATGTTACTCTCCAGTCAGACAGACCGGCAAGGGTATTGGTAAGTGTTTCCACTTGATTAATACCAACAGCATTCAATAGAGGCGTAAATACTGTCGATGCTTCATTAAAGACTTGAGCATCAATTTCTTGACCAATAGCTTCTGCATATTGAGAAGTCAACATTGAAACAATATCAAACTCTGTATCTGCTAACAGCTCATTAGACGCTGTTGAATATGCAGCATATTTCTTTGGAACGAAGTTCAGGTTTCTAAATGTAGGATCGGAAGCTCCAATTGCTCCTACTTCATCAACCCATGCTCCAGAAACTTTCGCATCTTCTGCTGGCCAATGAATATTATCTGAACTTACTTGGAATACATCTGCATCTTGTAAAGCAACAGATTGCAGTCTAGCAAGCGCCAATAGATTAGAAACATACTGATCAAATACTGTATATCCACCCTGAGTAGTTGTAGTTTCATTCATTGCTGTTTTTTCGCCTTTAATTGTCCGTTCAATAAAGTCGATAAACATTTTAGCTACTTCTTCTTTAACATCATTGTCTTTAATAGACAATTTAGATCCCATCTTACGGGTATCACGTCCTTTATATATAAAATCTACAGTTTCCTTACGACCAGGAACTGGTAGTGTAACTATTTTAGCAGGAGCTTTTTCAAGAGCTTCTACTTTAGCTTTTAATACAGCATTTTCTTCTAAAGCTTTTGTTTCAGCTTCTTTAGCTGCATCCACTTCTGCTTTGACCGTATCACTGGTCATAAAACCCAATTCAATGAGTTTTCCTTTTAATTCTTCTTGTTTATCCATGATTATTCCTTTTGAAAATATTTATTTAACAGTTCATCGGTTAAGCTAATATCTTCATCTTCTGTATCAACCTCTTTGGGTTTACAGAAGTCATCAAAAAGCTTGGTCAGATAATCACTGTCAGGATTATCTTTATTTATATTCTTGCCACATTCATGGCAATAAACTGGTTCATTTATTGTTTGTTCTATATCATCCACATCATCCGAGATATCCTCTTTGATTTCTTTTTCTAATTTATCAATCACATCTTCTAATTCATCAACCTCCTTATCAACATCTTCTTCCTCTTCATCAAATAATGTATCAAATAACAATGATAACTCATCTAATTCGAGTTGATCAATTACTTTAGCTTCAATTGCATCCTGAATACCCTTTTGAGATAAAAGAGCTCTCGGATTAGCTGGAATTGATACAAGACTCAACTCTAACAACTCTTGTCCATTAAATATTGCCCTTGGAGTCTTCATTCCGTCACCATATACTATTTTATCATAATCTGGTTTGAATCCTACTGATGTAGCACTCATATATCCGTTTGAATATAACTTATATAGAGTATCGCCAATGGATGAGACTTCTGGTTCGGGAAATTCTATATCAAAAGTCAAAGGGTTATTCTTAGATTTTGTATCCACCCAAACCTTGACTGCCTTAGCAACTGGCATTTCAGAATGGCGATGATTCAACATAACCACAGGATTCTTCTTATATTCTTTAAGTTTCCACCCTGCTGACATAACTTTTTCATTATCTCTATCAATTCCTTCATCTGAACCGATAAATCTTAACACCCTGTTTTCTTTCTTTTCAGGTGCTTTGCTTAAATATTTAATAACTTTCTTGTCCATTGGTTTACTCTCCTATTTGAATATTAATTCTGTTGTTTTTAAGTTCAGCAACAACAACTTCAATCATTAGTTCATTAATCTTGTTACAAACTTTATATATCTTATGATCAAGAGTATTATAAATTGGTTTCAGTTGATCTATTGTTTCTGGAATTGTTTTTCCTTCTTCAATTCTGAGTTTGATTAAATCTATAACTTTTTCAAAAACTTCTGTAGTTTCACCCAAATATCTAAAAACCAGGTCTTTACTAACTTCAGATACATTTTCTATTTTAAGTAAATCCGCAACAATTGAAGATGCATCCTTTGATGACTCAACAAATACAGATAACACAACTTTACTCATTTTACGATGCTGTGTTTTAAAGAAATCATCAACATTACCTTCCTTTTCTAATAGTTTGAAGATAGAACCTCGTTGACTGTAAAAGTGGTTTTTAAGACGGCCATTCATTACTTTTCCATACTTTTTTGCGTTTCTAACCACTAATTCTTTAATTTTATTATGAATTGGATCTATTTCTTGTTTTTCAATTTCGGGTGTTGTTGCCAGTAAATTTGTATTATTATTTCCAAATGGATCAGGATCTGCAACGTCGACCATATTCAATGGAACATATCTGACATCTCCAAACTCAAGATCTTGTTCAAATCCCAAAGCAAATCTGTCATTTAATTCATTTCTTGCAAACCCCATCATAAATAATTTACTCGCAACGTTGACTTCATCCTCAAAATTTCTTTGTAGTTCATCAATTTGTAAGTAATCAAATTTGGCTACAAGGTTAACATCAACTTTGTAAAGGAATTTGTTGGTTAATGTAGAAGAAATACGGATCAATTGTGGTTTTACAGTCTCTGCCCAGAATAATCTCTTTTGTTCGATAGCAGTAGCTCTATTTACCTCTTCGGTAAACCCTGCCATGGTTTTAGGCACACCAAAGGTTGAAAGTATGATATCTCGTGTCATTTTACGAGAATTGATAAAATCCATCTCCATTTGTGATAAACCAATTGGTTTGAGGGTCATTCCCCCTCTAAGGACTCCAATCTTCGATGCATTCTGACTTCCTTTATGTTGTTGCTCCCACATTTTCTTTATTTTTCTTAATTCTGCAACTGTTGAGGTATCGTCTTCGCCTGTTTGCAAAACCATGGCAGGGACAGATCCATTATCAAAGAATTTTTCCTGATAAACACCCGCCTTGTAGTCAGATGCAATTTCAATTCCAGCTGCATCCAACGGTGAAAGTCCTCTAAATTGATTGTATGGATTAATATTTTTGAAAATGATTACTTCATCTGTAGTTAATGCCACATTTTTGAATAACCATCCGATTAATTTACCAGTTTGATCGTCAATGACCTCTTTCATCAGTCTTGGATCTAAAACCCAAATTTCTGCTGGTAATTTTGAAGTTCCGACCTGTTGACCCACACTTGGAAGTAAATACCAAAATGCCTCGCCGTATAGCGTCATATACGCACTTGTTGCCGCAATGAAGTCATATCTTGACATAGTCTGATTAGGATTGTTGAATAACTGGTTAATAGGTGCAGACATTGGCACCATCACAGAATCTTTAGGATTGTTTTTATTATTCTGAAAAAATTCTAGGGGAGCTTGTGGTGCATTTTGTGAAATTATGTTTACACATTTCTGAACCAAATATGATTGGCGTGCAGGTTCTGTAATTCTTGTGCCACCAGAGTTGAGTATATTTTGCTCTCTCATACTCAACCACTCACTTGACCAGTCTTTTTGTCGTTCATTAGAGTCGATAACCTTAATTTGATTACCTCTATGATCTAATACGGCTAAATATTCTGTCATTATCTTTTGTCTCCGTTAAATGAATATTAATTCTGCTTTTGCACGGTGTTTGCCCCAGTGGGTATAAGCTCCGTAACGAAATGAATCCATTGTGTGGTCATTATATTTAACTGGCTCACCATCAATCGGCTCACCATCTTTCTCTCGGTATTTGTATCCTTGTATCTCTTGTATGACTTCTGTTGAATCTTTATCTATTCTAATCTTATTACGTTTACAGAAATCAAGACCATCCTTAACTGACTTGTCTGCTTTTTTAGCAATTAACCCTGCTTTATTAATTTCATCAATTCTGGCAGGTTCAGCGTTATCACAGTAAATGATTTTAGTTCTATAATACTTCTTTGGGATTATAGATTTAATTTGATCAATCAATTCGTTATTCGTAAGTTTCTTTTTATATAGTAACTGTTTAACGAATAAATCATTTTCTTTTTTAGATATGAGTGTCAGCACGCTTGGATCCACATATCCAAAGTCCAATCCAAAACAAAAGTCCTTCATTTTCTCAAACTCTGGAAAATCATCAACTGTTTCCCAGTTATTGTAAATTGTATTCTTTAAGACTCCCCATTCACCTTTAGTATAGATTTGATGATAAGTCGGATCCTGATTAATCAATCCTTCAAGTGTATCTATATACTGTTCATCAAGGAATCGGTTATCTTTGTAAGTTGTGTGCATAATAGAAGCGTGTTTTACTTTATTAACAAAGAAATAATTATGCAGCCACAATAATTTTGAAAGTGGATTAAAACTCAAACATATTTGTTTATAGGATGGTGTTCGTCCTCTTATTCTTAGATCGACCTGCATGAAGTCATCTCTGGTCATCTCGTTAGCTTCTTCTAACCAGGCGCCTGTTATGTTATAGATTGATTTCAGTTTTTCTGGATCGTCGAGTCCACCAACGAGAATCTCTGAACTATTAGTAAACTTGATTGAAAGTTCAGATTTATTAATAGTTACCATACCTCTAATGCCCCACTCATCAATTATACCTTCAAGTAATGCCCAAATTGATTTCCTAGCAGCAGGCATAGTTTTTCTCAAACATATAAACTTGTGAGTAATACCTGACTTCATTCCAACTAATATTCTGATAATCATTTTCTGAGCAATGAATACACTCTTGCCTGAACCAGCTCCACCATACGAAACAAAATACCTACTCTTATCTGTCAGGTATGGATAATAGGCATCATTGATAACACTATGTAAATTCGATAGATCAATGTTTACTTGGCTCAAGGATTATACTCCTTTCTAATTTATGTCTTCTATACTCACATCATCAGGTAATCCAACCGATACATTTAAATTTAGATTTTTAACTTTAGCAGTCATATCTATAATTTGTTTTGGTTTACCGAAAGCATATCCCAATAATAGTTTCATTGCTTCTAATCTTTCGTTTGTAGTGTGGTGGGATTTTGTATGACGGGATTTTTTCATGTTGTAGGTGGCAATAGCTAATAACTCTTTGAATACTTGTTCGCCCTTCCATCCAATTTCTTTTCGTAAGTATGTTTCTACCGGGGACATTGGTTGACGTCCACCTGGATTAGCTGGTTTAGTTCCTTTAACTAATCTACCAGTATCCAATTGTCTAGTGCAACCTCTTTTATCAATATACATTGGGAGATTCAATTCAATAGCTTCCTGTTTATCAACACCAATCAATTCTTTGCTAGGAAGGTCAATAACATCTGCTCGTGTTGCTACTTCAAGTGGCATATTGGTCCTCCATATCTGTTACTATGTCCTGTTCAAACAAATCTTTAAAAGCGTTTTGAATTTCATCTTC
>Ga0307375_10003125_pt1 | contig 16474 bp, 12 predicted proteins | sample TR1MG_FD_202531 | JGI IMG/M metagenome (GOLD analysis project Ga0307375, IMG submission 202531) | Soil microbial communities from Risofladan, Vaasa, Finland - TR-1 | ecosystem: Environmental > Terrestrial > Soil > Coastal area > Acid sulfate soil | place: Finland: Risofladan, Vaasa | collected... | reverse complement strand
GCGCCAAAGAACTGCTTCATGGGGTCAAAGTGGGAACCCTGTCAAGCTGAAGAAGACAGGTGCCGTGGGACTTCTGTTCCGGCCGCAAAACAAGGCATTGGATGCCGCCGGCCTGCAAGGTCTGGCGACGCTTGGCAGCGAGCTGCTTTTCTGTCCAATTCCCGATTAAGACGTCGCGGCCCCGGAAAATATCGCGATTCCGGCGCCGATGCGAGTGCGCCCTGATGGCACCTCTATCAACCCCAGAGCAATGTGCAGGCGCGATGCTGGCACTATGGTTTGCTCGCGAGTGAGTTCTGGCTCCATCCGAAGAAGGGCTATTAACGAAAAAAGTGTAATAGACCTGCAACAATAGTTTTATAATATTGCAATTATGAAAGCGCAAAACGCCGCTGAGCTGCTAGCCGCCCTGGGTCAGGAATCCCGTCTCGCCGTCTTCCGCCTGCTCGTTGAAGCCGGGCCTGAGGGTATGAACGCAAGCGCCATCGCGGAGCGGACAGACATGGTGCCGGCCACTCTGTCGTTCCATCTCGCTCACTTGAGCCGGGCCGGACTGATTCGGGGGCGAAGACAAAGCCGGTTCATCCACTATTCCGCCGAATATAAGACGATGGATGAGCTCATTGCCTTCCTCACCAATAACTGCTGCCAGGGCGATGCCTGCCTTCCCAAGACGGCTGCTGCAGCGACGACCGAGAAACGCCGAAGCCGGATTCAAAAAACACCTTCGCGAAAGGACCGCTCATGACCGAACGCGTGTTTAACGTTCTCTTTCTCTGCACTGGCAATTCAGCTCGCAGCATCCTCGCCGAGTCGATTCTCAACCAGATGGGGAAGGGCCGCTTCCGGGCGTTCAGCGCAGGCAGTCATCCGAGCGGCCAGGTGAGTCCCTTCGCCCTGGAAGCGCTGCAGAAGAACAGGTTTCCGGTGAGCGACCTGCGCAGCAAAAGCTGGGATGAGTTCTCGAAGCCAGGTGCACCAATGCTCGATTTCGTCTTTACCGTCTGTGACAAGGCCGCAGGAGAGGTCTGCCCATTTTGGCCTGGACAACCGATGACAGCGCACTGGGGCATCGAAGACCCCGCCGCCGTAGAAGGCGATGACAACGTCAAGCGTCAGGCTATGTTGAAGGCGTTCCATCTTCTGAGTCGTCGGATTTCCATATTCCTCAGCCTACCGCTTGCAAAGCTAGATGGCATAACCCTTCAGCGTCAGCTCAACGACATTGGAAAACTGAGTCGCAACGATGCGAGCACCTAATTGTTAAAGGAATCTAAATTCAACCCTACAACTTTTACTATGACTACCGCCAACAAAACCGTCCTGGTGCTGTGTACCGGAAACTCTTGCAGGTCCCAGATGGCCCAGGCAATCCTTAACCATGACTTGGCTGGCCAAGTGCGCGGGCTGTCGGCGGGCACCATTGCACAGCCAAGGGTGGCCGATGGGGCGATTGAAGCCCTCAAGCTGGCTGGATTGCCGACGGAGGGTCTATATCCGAAGAACGTCGAGGACGTAATGAACGAGGCCATCGACCTGGTAGTGACAGTCTGCGACAACGCAAAAGAGAGTTGTCCCATCTTCCCGCGGCCGGTGCCTCGCATTCACATACCTTTTCACGACCCGCACGGCGAACCGCTTGAGAGTTTCGTGCGGGTCCGCGACGACATTCGCGCTAGGTTGGTCCCGGCTGTCCGCCAAGCGCTCGGACTATAGGAACCGTCATGTCCGCCCAATGTGAAATGACTGCCAAGGTCGCATCCGGTGCACCGATGAGTTTGTTCGAGCGTTACCTGACGGTCTGGGTCTTTCTCTGCATTGTCGCCGGCATCATGTTCGGCCAGCTCGCGCCGGCGCTTTTCCAGGCCATAGGCCGCATGGAGATTGCCCAGGTCAATCTGCCGGTGGGCCTCCTAATCTGGGTAATGATTATCCCTATGCTGGTGAAAGTCGATTTCGGAGCGCTGCATGAGGTGAGGCAGCACGTTCGGGGCATCGGCGTTACCCTCTTTGTAAACTGGCTGGTGAAGCCATTCTCAATGGCCTTTCTCGGCTGGCTGTTCATACGTCACCTGTTTGCCCCCATGCTGCCTGCCGACCAGCTGGACAGCTATATCGCCGGCCTTATCCTCCTCGCAGCCGCTCCATGTACCGCTATGGTGTTTGTCTGGAGCCGGCTCTCCGACGGCGACCCCCTGTTCACGCTCTCCCAGGTGGCGTTGAACGACAGCATCATGATAGTGGCGTACGCCCCGCTCGTCGGGCTTCTTCTCGGCATCTCGGCCATTACTGTGCCTTGGGACACCTTATTCACCTCGGTCATCCTCTACATCGTTATTCCGGTGATTCTCGCCCAGCTATGGCGGAAGATGTTGCTCGCCAAAGGGCAGGCGGCGTTCGATGCCATCATGGAAAAAATCGGACCATGGTCGATTTCTGCGCTGCTGCTGACGTTGGTGCTGCTATTCGCCTTTCAGGGAGAGGCCATCCTGAAACAACCGCTGGTGATTGCCCTGCTCGCGGTACCAATCCTCATCCAGGTGTTTTTCAATTCGGCGCTTGCCTACTGGTTGAACCGGGCAGTGGGTGAAAAGCACAATATCGCCTGCCCCTCGGCGCTCATCGGCGCCTCGAACTTTTTTGAGCTTGCGGTAGCGGCCGCCATCAGCCTGTTCGGATTCAATTCCGGGGCTGCCCTTGCCACGGTAGTGGGCGTTCTCATCGAGGTGCCCGTCATGCTGCTGGTGGTCAAAGTGGTGAACGCATCCAAAGGCTGGTACGAGGCCGGTCATGCCTGAAGCAATTGTCTAATCCACGCTCACCTGTCCTGTTTGCGGGCACCAGCAAAAGGAAACGATGCGTACCGATGCGTGCCAGTGGTTCTACGAGTGCGTTGCATGCCACACCCTATCGCATCCCGAGACGGGCGACTGCTGCGTCTTCTGTTCCTATGGCGACGTCCCATGCCCACCCATTCAGCTTGAGCGCGATAGCTCCTCCGTTTCTTAGAAAGGAAAAATCATGACAAAACTCGAAGTGTTTGACCCGGCCATGTGCTGTTCCACTGGCGTATGTGGCGTCGATGTGGACCCGACACTCGCGCAGTTCGCTGCCGACCTGAAATGGGTGGAAGAACACGGCATGACCGTGACGCGCCACAACCTTGGTCAGGAACCCCAGGCCTTTGCATCCAACCCGGCCGTGGTGAAGGAAATGGAAGCGGGCATGGACCGGCTGCCTATCCTTGCCGTGGACGGCCATATTGTCTCCACCGGCATGTACCCCTCCCGGGCGCAACTGGCGCAGAAGCTGGGAATTGCACTGACGGCTGCGGAAAAGCCGCAAATCAAGGTGGCCAGCGCCTGCTGCTCCCCGAAGTCCGGCTGCTGCTGATTCGGAGAACCTGACCATGGCGTTGCCTGACATCCGGACCCGTTACCTGTTCTTTACGGGCAAAGGTGGCGTCGGTAAAACTTCGCTCGCGTGCGCCACTGGCTTGGCGTTGGCCGAGGCTGGAAAGACAATATTGATTGTCAGCACAGACCCGGCATCCAATTTGGACGAGGTACTTGGTGTTGCCTTGGGTCAGACGCCCACGGCTATCCCGGGTGCCGATGGGCTTTTTGCCCTAAACATCGACCCGGAGGCTGCAGCGCATGCTTACCGGGAGCGCATGGTGGCGCCGTACAGGGGCATCCTGCCGGCGGCCGCCATTCAAAGCATGGAAGAGCAGTTCTCCGGTGCGTGCACTGTGGAAATCGCCGCCTTCGATGAATTCTCCAAACTCCTGGGCGACCCGGCCGCCACGTCGGACTTCGACCACGTCATCTTCGATACGGCCCCGACGGGGCACACGCTGCGACTTCTGACACTGCCGACGGCGTGGAACGAGTTCATCTCTACGTCCACCGGCGGCGCCTCCTGCTTGGGGCCGTTGGCTGGACTGGAGAAACAAAAATCCTTGTATGCGGCGACGGTGGCGCGTTTATCGAATTCGTCGGACACGACCGTCATTCTGGTTAGCCGTCCCGAGGCTGCGTCCCTTCGGGAAGCCAATCGCACCCGGGGCGAATTGGCAGAACTGGGTATCCGGAACATGACTCTGGCCATCAACGGCGTCTTTACAACCGAACGGCAGGATGATGCAATTGCCGTCGCCATGTCCCGCCGGGCAAACGCAGCTTTGGCTCAAATGCCCGAGGCGCTGGTCGACCTTCCCGGTACGACCATTCCCTTCCTGCCGCGAGGCACGGTCGGCCTGCAGGCCCTACGTCTGATGGCCCATCCAGAACGTGCTGAAGTACTCGCAGCGTCCAACGGTATGCCGGAAACCGAGTTGCCCCCCGGATTGGCCGGGCTAGTGGAAGAAATCGCCAGAGCAGGTCATGGCGTCATCATGACCATGGGCAAGGGTGGTGTTGGCAAGACCACTATCGCAGCGGCTATTGCCCTGGCGCTCGCCAAGCGAGGCGGGAAGGTTGTGCTCTCGACGACCGACCCGGCTGCGCATGTCGCCTCGACTCTGGACGGTAATGTTCCTGGTCTGAGAGTGACTCGCATCGACCCGGAGCAAGAAGTGGCTCTGTACACGCGTGAGGTTCTGGAAAAAGCCGGAAAGAATTTGGACGCGGGCGGCCGAGCCATGCTGGAAGAGGATTTGCGTTCTCCCTGCACCGAGGAAATTGCGGTATTTCGGGCATTTGCCCGGACCGTGGACGAAGGCAGGGACGGGTTTGTGGTCCTCGATACCGCGCCAACAGGACATACCATCCTGCTGCTCGACGCGGCCGAAGCGTATCACCGGGAAGTGATGCGCACGCAGGGCGATATGCCTGAATCGGTGCGTCAGTTGCTGCCCCGCCTGCGTGACAAGGATTACACCCGAGTCCTGATTGTCACCCTCCCGGAAGCAACGCCCGTGCATGAGGCTGAGCGCCTGCAGGGTGACTTGGCGCGTGCTGGCATTAAGCCCTTTGCATGGGTCATCAATCAGTCCCTGCTGGCCAGCGGCACCCGCGACCCGCTCCTTTGCCAGCGCGGCGCATACGAGATTCCATTTATCCGCCGGGTGTCCGATACCCTGGCGACGCGTTGCGCGCTGATTCCCTGGCTAGCCGTGGAGCCGGTGGGACATCAGGGGCTCGAACAGGTCGTTGCCACTGGCCATTTCCGTTCTCCTGCCGCTCAGCGCTTCGCAGCTTGACCGCTCGTCACCAGGTTGTCTAGTGGCGAGGAATCGGGGGAAGCAGCCGACAGGATATTTCGAAAGACTACACTGTCAAATGCAGTTGCAATGAGGTGACGGAGGCTGTCGTGGCCAGGATGGACGAACAAAGGCGCTCGAGCGGAGGCAATTCGTGATTACGCTGCGTTGTACTCGCAAGCTGCTCGACCGTGCCGGGGTTCCGGCTAAAGTCGAGACGGCGCCGCCCACGACCGTGCTCGGCGACTGGTACGCCAATCTCATCTACGCCCGCCCGCAGCAGCTTGCCCTATGCATGAACGAGCGCTCGTTGCTCGCCGTTATTCTGCCGGCAAGGGATTTCAAAAACGTGGCGCCATCGTTCCGGTCGCAGGTCGCGTCGCTCCTCACGCGAATCGGTGTGCCGGTGTCTGCCATTGCTAGTGAGGAAGTGGCGATGTCGGAGTTTCGATTCGGGCCCACGGCAAATCGAAAAGTCGTCGGGTGTCTCAATCAGGCCGCGATGGTGCTTTCCCACGAGCGCGAAAATCCGCGGTTCGCATCCATTGGGGAGCTAGATGACAATTTGCGCGGCTACATTTTTTCGTATACGGTATATCGGCAGCCTCGCGAGTTGGCGTTGGAGATGTTCGCTGCAAGCGACGGGAGCTTTGGTTCGACGGATACACTGACGTGCAGCCGTGCTGCCAGCGACGCAGTCATGCAGCGCATACCTGAAGCATATCGGCTCAGCCCTGCTTTGAGTCACTGGAGCAGGTTAAAAGGCAAACAAATGCAACCCTTTGTAAAATTGCCAATGGGTCCATTGACTTAATCTGCGCGTAAGCGTGCAATGCCGGCCAAGGGCAAAGCCACCGAAAGGTGGCCACGCAAAGCTACCGGCCTAACCGCTCGACAGGAGCACATGGCGGCGGGGTTGCCGGTCGAAGACCGTCATTCCGCACCAGGCCGTTTCGCAGCGCCGCCCTTCTTGGGCAAACCACGACGAGAGGCTGCGTCGTGAGGCGCATCGGCCGTCCTTCGGGTTCGTGGATTTTGCGCCTTTAGCACGCTACGGACAGGATATTCGTGTTCACAGGGCGACCGTGCCCGAGGAGAACAAATGCGTGACTTTTCGCTGAGTCTCAGAGTCAGGGTTCTGCTGCTGGTTGGCGTGTTGTTTGCGGTTTTCCTCGGCGTGGAGTGGTTGTACGCGAATTCCATGCGCCGGATGCGCCTGGAATTCGTGAGGCAGGGTCTGCTACAAGACGCCCAACTGTTCGCGGCGAAAGGGAACCGGGTTGTCGACCATGCCCGCGGCGCGGTCGAAGGATTGGTCAACGGGCAGCAGGTGCGCCCAACGTTGGCTTCGGCGCAGTGCCAGAGTACGGTTACGCAGCGGGACAGGAAAATCCCTCAAATCGCCAATATCCTGACCGCGCTGCCTGACGGACGCGTTATCTGCTTGACAACACCGGGCGTTTGGCCTGTCAATATTGCCAACCGGCCCTATTTCCAGCAGGCCCTGGCATCGCCGGGCGTGGTTGTCGGGGAAACGATAGTCGGGCGCATCTCCGGGCGACGAGTTCTTCCGGTAATTGAGGCAGTGCGCGATGCGGGCGGCCGCCCGCTTGAGGTAGTTGCGATTTTCGTTGACCTGGCCGGATTCGCGACACAGGCCGCGAGCAGCGAGCATCCGGCGGGCGCGACGTTTGGCTTATTCGACGCCAAGGGGCGGGTGCTGGTCAAAGGGTCGGACGCGCAAGGAGACGCCAGCCACGACATCGCTGGTACGGCCTTATTCCGGGCGGTCGCTGCCCGGGGTGCAGAGGGCGCGTTTGACGCAATCGAAGTCGATGGCGCGCGGCGCCTCTATGGTGTTGCGCGGTTTACCGAGACTGCGGCTGGTCCGATATGGCTATGGTACGGTATTAGCAAGCACTCAGCTATCGCAAGTATCGAGCACGACTTCATCGAGTCTGTAGCGGCGACGCTAGGCCTGCTACTGGCGACCCTTGCTGTGGTATGGGCTGGAGGCGCGCGGTTGGTCCTGCGTCCCGTCTCGGTCCTCGCGGCGGCAGCGCGTCGAATGGGCCAGGGCGATTTGAGTGCCCGTAGCGGGCTAGCGCAGGCTGGTGGCGAACTGGGGACGCTTGCCAAATCGTTTGACGACATGGCGGCTTCGCTCGAAGCGAGAAGCCACGATGTTCTCCTCGCTACGCGTGCGGTCAAGGTGCTTTCCCGCTGGAACGAGGCATCAAACACTGCACGCGATGAAAAGACCTTGCTTGAAGGCATGTGCCGGGCCATCGTCGAGGCAGGGAGTTACCGCGGCGCGATAGTGGGATTCGCCAAATCCGGAGAGCAAAAATCCGTCGTGCCGATGGCGTCGTGGGGCCTGGATTTGCAGTTCGTTGCCAACCTGGGTATTACCTGGGCGGACGACCCGCGCGGTCGCGGCCCGATGGGTACCGCAATTCGCCGTGGCGCAACGGTAGTGATGAACGACACCATAACAAACCCGGACACTTCGCCATGGCGCGAAGACGCCCAGCGTTATCACCTCAACGCGGTGGTCGCCCTGCCGCTCAAGGTGGATGGCGCGGTCATCGGTGCGCTCGCAATTTATGCGGCAGAGGCTGAGTCATTTGGCGAGCAGGAGGTCGTCCTGCTTACCGAAGTGTCGGCGGCGCTCGTCTCCGGCATAGCTGGGCTGCGAGCGCGCGCGGCCCGCGCTCGGCTCGAAGTGTCGCTGCAAACCAGCGAGGAACTATTCCGCGCCGCGGCCGACGCCAGCCCGGATGCCCTTTTTGTGTTCAAGAGCGTACGCGACAGCGCCGGCAATATCGCCGACCTCGAAATCATCGAAATGAACGCGCGTGCCGCGAAGCAAATTGGAATCGCGCGGGAGGAGGCCATCGGCAAGACCTACGTGGGGCTCCTGCCGCTCTATGCAACCCAAGGAACCTTCGACAAATACGTCCAGGTCGCCACCACGGGAACCCGTTTTGAAGGCGAGTTTTCGTACGACGTGCCGCAAAAAGGGCAAAGGTGGTTCCGGCAACAGGTCGTCCGCGTGGGCGACGGCATTGCAATTTCGCTGCGCGACATCACGGCGTGGAAGACGGCGGGCGACAAGATAAGGGAGGCCGAGGAGCGGATGCGGCTCGCCCTGGAAGCGGCCCGAATGGGGGCATGGAGCGCGGATATAGAGAGTGACACCTACACCCTATCGGAAGAAACGGGACCGATATTCGGCTTGCCCAAGGGAGCGGGACCCCGGAGTACCGCGGCGCTGTTGGAAGCGGTGCACCGGGATGACCGCGAGGCATTGGTAAGCGGGATTGAGCGAAGCCGGACGAGCACGCAGGCGGCGCGCAGGGAGTTCAGGGTGGTGTGGCCGGACGGCACGCTCCATTGGGTCGAGACCCACGGCAACGTCATTTGCGATGAGGCGGGCAAGCCGGTGCGCACCTTTGGGGTGTTCGTCGACATTACGCAGCGCAAACTGGATATCGCGGCTCTGCAGCGAGCCAACCGGGCGCTCAAGACGCTATCGGCAGCCAACGAGGTGCTGATACATGCGACCAGCGAGTCCGAGCTTCTTCATGATGTGTGCCGCGTTGCCGTAGAGGCTGGAGGCTACGGCGTGGCGTGGGTCGGATTTGTCGAGCATGACCCGGCCAAAACGGTGCGTATCGTCGCACAATACGGCAGCGACGAAGAGTACCTGGGGTCGATAAACGTCACATGGGCAGACACTGAGTATGGTCGTGGGCCCACTGGCGCGGCTATTAGGACTGGCACGACACAGGTGAATCAGAATACCCGGACGAATCCGAACCTGGCCCCCTGGCGCGACGGGGTGCTTGCGCGAAGCCTGCTGTCGAGCATCGCGATGCCGCTGAATGGGGCATCTGGCACCATTGGTGCACTTACTCTTTACGCGCGGGAGGTTGATGCGTTTAGTGAGGACGAAGTGCGGCTGTTGCAGGAGCTAGCCGCCGACCTAGCTTTTGGCATTGTCACGTTGAGAACGCGGGAGGAGCGCGACAAGATTGCCCTCGAGCATGAACACCATGCGGAAATATTACGACGCGGCTTGGAAGAATCCATTCAGGCCATTGCGGCCACGGTCGAGGCGCGCGACCCCTATACCTCGGGCCATCAGAAGCGGGTTGCCGACATTGCCACCGCTATCGCCACGGCAATGGGTCTTGATGAAGATAGAATTCACGGCGTACACCTGGCGGGCGTGCTTCACGACCTCGGCAAACTCCGCATTCCTGCAGAAATTTTATCCAAGCCTGGCAAACTCAGCTCAATCGAGTATGAACTGATAAAAGGCCATTCGCAGGCCGGTTATGACATTCTCAAGGACATCCATTTTCCATGGCCCCTCGCCCGCGTTGTCTGGGAGCACCATGAGCGCGTGGACGGCTCCGGTTATCCGCGTGGCATCAAGGGCGACGAAATGCTGTTGGAGTCGCGAATCATGGCGGTTGCGGACGTGGTGGAGGCCATGGCGTCGCATCGCCCCTATCGGGCATCGCTGGGTATCGAGTCTGCACTAAAGGAAATTCAGCGCGGCCGGGGCACTGCCTATGACCCGGTCGTCGTCGATGCCTGTCTGAAGCTGTTTCGTGAAGGCGGGTTCACTCTTCCGACCTAAGGCCGCCGAGGTAGCTGCATTCCTTACGCCGATGCCCAACAGGACGCTTTAGCAGGCGTGTCTTGCCCGTTAAGTTGGAGAACCCTGTCATACGCCGTACCGCGTCCTCTTTCCATTTCATCCAGTGCGGCGTCAATCCCCAGCGATGGACGGTAAGGCCGGTGCGAGGCCATGGCCTCCACCACGTCCGCAACCGCCATGATGCGTGCGCCTGCCAGGATTTGGTCTCCCTTGAGCCCCGGCGGGTAACCGGCTGGATAGGGTAGAGTGCTGCCCGACAGCCATCAAGTGGTAATAAGGCGGCTGTGAGAATGGCAGCAGCCGTCGACAGATAAATTGCCTGGAGTCGCGGTCAGTGGGTGCCCAAAATCTGGCGCTAAAAGAAAAACCGGTGGCACTATCGCTAGGCCACCGGTCGGAACGTGGGAGTCTCAGAGGAGGATGAGGAGGTGAGACCCCACGAATGAATAGTACCTGCTAGTCGTCGCGTGCACGTGTGACATAAGTCACGCAGCCGGGCGACGCAGTTTGAAGCTGATGAGCTTGGATGCGCTCCCTTCACGCACTGCGCACCGACGGCTGCTCCGGGTCAAACTTGGTCACACGTGGAATTCTCTGCACCAAGGCCGCTTTGGAATCAGTACTGTGAGTGCCACGTTAAATGGCATCAAGGCGCCTTGCGTTAACGAACGATAGCCAATTCCAATTGACGTAGCGTGCCCCGACGCGCGCTGAAAGCGTGGGCAACTGCGGCCGTTGCCAGTGAATTCGCGGAACGCGTTGGCGAAGAGCTGCGCGAGTCCGTTGAATGGCCGAATGTATAATATTGATAAATGGTTCGTTTGACCTATTGACCCCCATCCCACGTAGGCGCTAAATCATTTCAAGGGCAAAGCCGCCGAAAGGCGGTGACGCAAAGCTTCCGGCCTAACCGCTCTATATGAAGATGAAGAGCGCATGGCGGCGGGGTTGCCGGTCGAACACCGTCACTCCGAATTAGGCCGCCTAGCCCTTCTTGCGTAGTTCACGGCATGGACATAAGGGGGGAGAGGCATCGCAACAGTATGGAAGGACGGTTTTTGGTCGATATCCATGAGGTGGACGCGCAACACCAAACGCTGGCTGGATGCATCGTGCTCATCGAAACGGCGGTGACAACGCAACAGCGGTGGTCTACCGTGCATTCCGCCCTAAGGCACCTTGCGGGCTGCGCGCGGATACATTTTGCGGTAGAAGAGGGCGTAAGGACCGGCGCACTGGCCAATAGGGGTAAGATTGTTTGGGCGCGGCGTTTCTATCCAAAGCCAATAACGTGTGCAGCGTAAGAGCAACAACAAACGCAAGGCTTGGGCAATGAATCCGAGGTGGAGGTCATTTTTCAGCAGTTGGTCCTTCCGGAACAATCCGAAGTTTCATATGCTTTTTTGGGCGACGCTCACCGCCTTGCTGTTAGCGGGCATGTGGGGCTACATTTATGTCAACCTCGCGGAGCAGCGCCTACTGGCCGTAGACGAGGGAAGCGCCCAGACCGCCCGGCTTGCGCGTAACTACTCCGACGCGGTTCAGCGCGCGGTGCAAGCGGTCGACCACGCGCTGCTCGTGGTTAAGTGGGAGTATGAAAGGCATAACGGCGCCGTTCCGATGGCCGAGCTGGCCGCGCGCGGCCTCGTTCCTCGTTCACGCGAAATCGTCATCCTGCTGGCGGATGCCTCGGGGCGAATCCGGCCCACAACCGGTCCCGAAGTGCGTGCGCTGTCCGACCATGCGGAACTGGGCAAGAACCCATTCAACGCGGCGGATTACGCCGCAGACCCCATCCAGGTCGAAGACGAGGCGTTCGAGCCGATGTTGGGCCAGCAGGCCGTGCGCATAAGTCGTGCGCTTACCAAGGCCGACGGCTCGTACGCGGGGGCGGTGATTGCCGCCGTGCCCATAACCGACTTTACGACGCTCTTTGATTCGGAACAGGGTTGGGCCGGGGGTTTCGTAAATTTGGTCGGCGAGGATGGGCGCATTCGTGTGCACTACGGAGCGGCCATGCGGCACATTGAGAGCCTGGAGCGGCGCATTCTGGGTGAGGGCGCCGGCGCGCAGTGGGCCGCCGCGACAGTAGACAGTCGTGAGCCTTCCTATCTGGTGTGGAAGCGTGTAGCTGGCGCCCCCCTCGTCATCGTGGTGGGCCGCTCCGGGGCCGACATACTGCGGCCATTTCTTAAAGAACGCGCCCTGTCGCTGCGAGCCGGCGCGATGACTTCCGTACTGCTCGTTCTGTTCGGCATTACGGCCGCGTGGCTCTCGGCCCGGTTGGCCGCGCGCTCACGCCAGGACTTGGCGACTCGCGCGGCCTACCGCAGCGCATCGGACGTGGCGCTGGACGGATTTTTCATTCTGGATGCAGCGAGAGACCGTGATGGCGCCGCGCGAGCGTTTACCGTGGTGGATTGCAACCAGCGCGCGGCCGAGCTCTTGGGCTTTAGGCGTGAGGACCTGATTGGTCATGAATTGTCGGAGCTTATGGCGGCGGATGTGGCTGCCAGTACGACTGCGTTCTATGCACGCATTCTGGCAAGCGGCAAGGGCAGCGGCTTGCGCGAGTTTGTCCCCAAACGGGGCTCACCCCTTAGGGCGGACTGGGTGGCGCACCAAGTCATCCCGACCGAAAGAGGCGTAGCGGTGACGTTTCGGGATATTTCGGCCACCAAAGCGCACGCTCGTACACTCGAAGACATGGCTCGCATCGACTCGTTGACCGGACTGCCTAATCGGCGCTGGCTGATGGAAAGCCTTCCCGGTGTGATAGGCGCGTGTGCGGAGAAGAAGGCAAAAGCGGCGCTCCTGTTTATTGATTTGGACGATTTCAAGACCGTCAACGATACGCTGGGGCACGCCGCCGGCGACCGGCTCCTCGAAGCCGTTGCAAAGCGCGTGCGCGCGGCGATACGTGACGCCGACGTGCTCTGCCGGCTTGGCGGTGATGAATTCACGGTCATATTGGGTACGATTGAATCGGCTGAGGAGGCTGCTGCCATCAGCGAGCGCATTCTCGCGGCGATACAACGTCCGTTCAATCTCGCCGGGCACGAAGCGTCGGTCGGCTCGAGCATCGGCATCAGCCTTTATCCGGCCGACGGTCTGGACGCCGATACCCTTGTCAGGCACGCGGACCTTGCCATGTACCGGGCAAAGGAGTTGGGCAAGCAGAGCGTTCAGTTTTTCGCCCCTGAGTTGTCTGCAGAGGTTGAACAAAGGCGGGACCTGGAAGAGGAGCTGCGGCTCGCAATCGTGCGCAATGAGTTCGTGCTGGCCTACCAGCCCAAGATGGCCGCCAGCGAGGCCCGCGTTATCGGACTCGAAGCGCTGATTCGATGGAACAGCCCGACGAGGGGCCGCGTCCTGCCGGAGGACTTCATTGACGTTGCCGAGAAAACGGGCCTCATCTGCCCAATCGGGGGAATCGTGCTGGAAATGGTCTGCCGCCAACTCGCACAGTGGCGCGCACAGGGATTTGCGGCGCTGCCAGTCTCAATAAACGTGTCGCCTTGCCAGCTCAGTCGCACTGACGTGGCTGCCGATATACAAGCCGCCCTTGGGCGCCATGACTTGCCGGGGACGCTTCTGGAAGTGGAGGTTACGGAACCTTCCATCATGGAGCACCCGGAACTGGTCCGCGCGAAGCTTCTTCCGTTGCGCGCGTTGGGTGTGCGCATCGCCATGGATGGTTTTGGCACGGGCTATTCTGGCCTTGCACACCTTGCATACCTTGATGTGGGCGTCGTAAAAATTGACCGCACCTTTATTGAGAACGTGCCGAAAGTGCAGAGCACACAGGCTCTCGTTAAGGCCGTCGTCGCCCTGGGGGCCGCTTTGGGCCTTGAGGTCATTGCGGAAGGTGTCGAGACCGCGGCCCAGCTTGAATTCCTCGCCAGCGCTGGGTGCGACCATATTCAAGGTTTCTTTTTTAGCAAGCCGGTCGAGGCGGGCGATGTCCAGGCTACTATCCAGGCCCTGGAAAAATCGCCCCCCGATACGAAGTCCGACCCGGCTGCCTAATACCGCGCCGCTACCGCCTCACTATGCTCCCAGTGCCGTTTCCAGTCTTTCAGATAGACCTCAGCGAGCTTCGCATTGTCCCAATTCACCAGCACGTTCTCCGCATTGTTGTTCTCAGCCGCCCTCGTATAGTTGAAGCTTCCCTGCTCGACAGTGCGCCCATCGACGACGATGACCTTGTTGTGCGCAATGGCATGTTTGAAATCAATTCGAGTAGGGATGCCCGCATTCGCGATAAACGTTGCTGACGTGTACCTAGCCGACTTCTGGCTCTTGTCGACAACTACCCGCACGTCCACGCCGCGCTTGTGCGCCTCGACAAGAGCCCTGGCGATTGGTGCCGAGGTAAAGGAGTAAGCGAGGACGCGGATGGAGTGCCGGGCAGAGTCGATGACCTTGACTACGAGGGCGGTGCATCCGCCGTGCGGGGAGAAGGCGACCTCGAGTTCGCCGGAGCTTTGCAGCTTGACGGGAGCATCGGTGGTGAGGGCGGCGTAGCCTTGCTCGGCCAGGCGCTCTGCAGAACTCTTTCTGGCGAAGGCATCGTGCGGGGCAAGAAGGGTGAGGGCAGCCAGGGCTATGGCGCAGGTGGCAATTGTGGCCGCAACGGTCTTGCGATTTTTCATCTGGTAGTCCTGGCGTTCGTGCCAGCAGCCATCGAAGAGGTTCTCGTGGTCGCGGCGGTATGAATACGCAGTGAATCAGATTGAGTATGATACAACCAGCCGTCGGCCAAACTTGTCTTCGCACCCCAATGAGCCGCAAGAAGCTGCAGTTTCCCTCTGATATTCTGAAGTTGCTCGCCCGCCGGTTCGACAACCAGCATCAAAGCTGGCTGCGCGGAGAAGGGACGTGGCCTCTGTTGGTCTCGTTGGGAGCCCCGACCGAGCGAGACCTTCCCAATGGCGCGGCTGGAATACGGGAATGGGTCAGTGCCTGGACCGATTGGAAAGGCGCTGGCGAGATAGCCTGGGAGGGCCGCCAGCGGTCTCGCATGGGGAAACAGCGGATTCCAGACAGCATCGCATTCGCCTCCGCTGAACGGGTAGCTGATGCACTTGGGCAGCGGAACAAATGGGACCGCGCAGTCGAACGCTACGCCCAGATGACCTCCCGCTGGCCCATGCTCGCCAAGAACACCGAACTCTCCAGCAACTTTGACGTCCTGGCCAACTATGGCGACGAGGACTACGCGCGCCTGCTGTCGCTCCTCAAGTGGCTGGAACGAAATCCGGACTCGGGCCTGTACTTGCGCCAACTCCCGCTCGAGAGCATTGACACCAGATGGGTGGAGCGCCGCAAATGGCTCGTGACCAACCTCATGCGGGAAATCCTGTCGCTGCCCCCTGATACCGATTTCTTCGGTGCCTGCGGGCTGAAGAAGCCCTCTGCACGGTTGAGGCTGCGGTTGCTGTGTCCTGAGTTGCGGGCTCGGTTCGGAGGGCTCGAAGACATCGAGGCGCCGCTTGAGGACATTGCGCAGATGGCGCTCGCCCCCGCGTGCGTCCTGGTGGTCGAAAACCTCGAAACAGGTCTGGCTATGCCGAGCTTGCCTGGCGTGGTGTGCTTTATGAAATTGGGCAATGCGGCAACACTGCTTGGCACTGTTCCTTGGGTGGCGGCGGCAAAGCTCTACTACTGGGGCGACATCGACACCCACGGCTTTGCCATCCTGTCCCGGGTTCGCCAGCAGCTTCCGGGCATTGAGTCGTTCCTCATGGACGAAACTACCCTGGCGGTGCATCGAGAGCTCTGCGTAGATGACTCAATACCGACGTTGCTTGCAGACATGGCACACCTGACCGAGGCTGAAAAAAAACTATACATAAACCTTTGTGCCCGTCACCAAGGCAAATACCTGCGGCTCGAGCAGGAACGCATCTACTGGCTGTACGCGATGAGGGCTTTGACCACGCTTGGGGTATAGGCGGCAATCACGGCCATTACGGTCCAGGGTGTTTTCATCTGCAGTTCATATCTGCCAAACATGCCCACGCAACTTTCGTGGATACGGTACCAACAAAACATGGCAGATGCGGCGAGGCAATCTTTCGCCGGCCTACACAACGTCTTGGGACGAATTGCCAACAGTTATCGCAAGGCGACGGCGCCGAAAATCAATGCACTGTCGAATCGTCCGTCCGGTCCCACAGGGTAAAGCTTTTCCGAGCACAGGGGCTCACCGGCAATCGTCAGCCGGTAGTGAACCGGGAGCAGCCGGTCGAACGGGGCCATGGTAGCTTTTATCGCGGTTACCGCTTTCAGGTCCGGCGCTTTATCCATGCGGATTTCGTTCGAAGTGGTGGCACAGCCAGCCACGAGAAGCAAAGCGATGACGGCGAGGGCGACGCGCGGACCGGCTCGCAGGGCACCTTCCAATTTCGTCGTGCTTACCATCCGTTTTCAGTCGCGGTGGCTAGAACTGTCGCTTCCGAAGGCGTTTCCCTCTACGTCGAGACTGCCCAGCATTGGTAGGCCGTTGGTATTGAACCGCGGCGTATTGTCATCGTCGCTGCCGCCCGCGCGGGGCTGCGCCAAGATGAGCCACACCCAGCCGAACAGCCACCAGA
>Ga0307375_10003124_pt1 | contig 16475 bp, 17 predicted proteins | sample TR1MG_FD_202531 | JGI IMG/M metagenome (GOLD analysis project Ga0307375, IMG submission 202531) | Soil microbial communities from Risofladan, Vaasa, Finland - TR-1 | ecosystem: Environmental > Terrestrial > Soil > Coastal area > Acid sulfate soil | place: Finland: Risofladan, Vaasa | collected... | reverse complement strand
ACGTGCAGGCGGTGAAGGACGACTACTCGCGCCAGCTCCTGTTGACGCAGGACCAAGCTGGCGAGCTCGTTGCCGAGTTCTCTCGGATCGAGAGTTTGCACCTCAGGTCGATGCCGGTCACCGAGGCCGCGAGCCACCTCGGCGTCAGTCACAGTTCCATGGGCGAGTGGGCCAAGTCAGGGAAGATCGTCGTCGACGCCGAGTCGGACGCATCGGGAAAGAGGTTCGTGACGAGGGCGTCGGTGCAGCAGGAGTTCGACCGCCGGGGCCGTAAACGTCGAGAGATCATCTCGGCGGAAGAGCTGAAGGAGTACAGCGGACTCGACGATACCGGTACGCGCGCGCTCGTCGCCCGCGGTGTCCTCGTGCGCGGTCCGAGAGGTGGCTACACGACTGAATCGGTCGAGACTTGGATGACGGGGTACCGGCCGGACTTGCTCACCAGCGGGCTCATTCGGTTCGAGTGATCCTTGAGATTGCCGGTGAAACGCGTCCGGCGGCGGTCTTTGAAGCGGCTCTTGACCGTACTTGAATCGATCTGTCGCCTCGGTGCTAACAGCTCGAAAGTCGGCGAGGGGGACAGTGGCGTTTTCGGATGGTTGTTCGACCGCCTCGCTTCCTGCCGGAGAGACCATACCCGGGTCGGGTGCGGGTCGCTCTGGCGACGTAGGAAGTCCACGAATGCGATGGTGCTGTCATCAGCAACAAAGAGGATGGCGACGGCGGCTGCCATGTCGCAGCGCTGACTGATCACTGAGCGCGACATAACCTCTACGCAATCACACGAGGGGGACGCCGCGTCCAAGAGCACTCCGATTCGCGGCGGCAGGGCCTGACCATCAACGTTCCTCGTCGGGCTGAGACGAGACACCATTCGGTGCCGCTACCCCGTCAAACAACGACCGTCCGTAAATTGCCACAACTGCGCCACCCGCGTTCTTCGCACAGTACGAGGTGAGGACAACCAGTTCTCAATTTGAAAGGTAGGGACTGATGAACGAGATTAAGAGGATGCTTCTGATGGATAGCTTGGTTCGCCGCTACGTCGAGGTACTCACCGCCGCAACCGAGGAGGAGAGGATATCGGCAGAGAAGTATGCGGAGATATCCTGCGAGGACCTGTCAGCCACGGACAGAAAGACTTCGAAGCAATGGGCTCGACAAGAGGTCCGCAGTGCGGCGAGTGCACGTCCAGTGAAGTAGGACACCGAAGTCCTTCTGTACGGACCGAAGCCCCCGTCTCTCCTCGCGAGGGGCGGGGGACTTCTTGGTGGGACGGCAGCCGCATCGCCCCAGTCGCTCACACTCCGCTGCCACCTGGAGCGACAAGTTAGCGACCAACTTTGCAACCCGGGAGTAGCCCGGCGGTACCGCCATAGGAAGTGTTCTAAGTCTGCGATTGCCGCATGGCGGCCCCCTTCCCGGCCCGCTGCCTCACCACGGCGCCGGGACTCTTATGTCAGATCCAGCAAAAGTCGTGGAAATCTTGCCGCGCGTTGCTCGGCTGTGTCACATTCCGGCGTCACACTGTTCGTATGTGGATTCCTCGTTCAGCCCAGGAACTTCTCGACTCGCTCCCTCACGCCCGAGAGACGACTTACATGGAGTACAAGCGTGAGCTCCCATCGCGGAGTAAGAACCAGGACATCGCCATCGACGTGGCGGCGCTTTCAGCCGATGGTGGAGTTCTCATCTATGGCGTCGAGGAGGACAAGGGCACCCAGACCTTCAAGCCCTATCCCATCGAGTTGGCGGGCCAGAGCGAGCGCATCGACAGCGTTGTGAAGTCGTACGTAGGCGGTGAGCTGAGGTTCTCCGTCTCCACGTTGTCGGACCCGGACCCGGCGAACGTGGGTCGGGGCTACATCGTCGTCCACGTACCCGAGTCACCCTTGGCCCCACACGTGGTCGAAGGCTACGGCATGTACGGCCGGGGGGCGACCGGGAACAGACTGCTCACCCAAGGCGACGTGGACCGGCTCTTCGCGAGGCGCCGAGCGTGGGAGGTAGCCGCCCACGACCGCATCGCGGCGGCGCGGGCCGTAAGCGACCTGCACGCCGAGACCTTAGAGTCGCCCGGTGTTCTACGGGTCGTGGTGAGCCCCTTGACCAGCAGCAATTCGATTCGGGAACAGGCCGGCATCGGCGACCAAGGTAGCGACCTTATCCAGTTGAGTTTGGAGGTGCTACGTGCCTTCTCGTTCGTTCGAGACGGACCCTTCGACCTCGCGTGCCTTGCGCAGACTTACACGACTCACACCGCTCACGGCATGCGTCTCACCCCTGCGACATTGGAGTTGGCTGGCCTAGTCGAACTCGAGGTTCAGGACAACGGCGTCGTCGTCTTCGCGCACGGAGGCATCATCGACGTGACCAATCCCGACGGGTCTCGGGCCGTAGTGGATTCGTCGGCCGCCCAGATGACCGCCCAGGTGCTGGCGATTGCCGGAGCAATCTACGTCAAGGCTGACTATCACGGCGCGGTTGACGTGGCACTCTCCATCGATGGCGGAGCTGGCGCGGTGTCGCACGATTGGCACATCGGTGGCGCTTTTGTACCTTCTGTTCGACCCCGGGGAGTCTTGCGAGGAGAAGAGATCATCGAGTCACTCCGGACCACTGCCGACGATCTCATCGGGACTAGAGCAGTGGAGACGACTCGGTCGTTGATTGACCCGGTGTTGAAGGCCGTAAGGTACCCCAGCTGGGGCCACCCTCTCGAACTGGACTAGCTGTGGACGACCGGCGGGGTTCATGAGGATGGCTTCGATGCTCTCATACCTCGCTGACGAGACGGAAGACCTGACTCTGGTTGGTGCAGCCCTCCGGGCTGCCCGCGCCTGCGGCGCGGTAAGTCAGGGTCACCGCCAAGTCGTTGGCTCCAGCTAGACAGTCGCAGAGACACACTGCGGGACGAAGCCCCTGGAGTGTCAGCGCAGAGACCGGCGGCACCTGCGAAGGTTTTCACCAGGCTGGCCATCGCTGCGCTCGGCCAGTAGATGTCTATATGTGTACAAAGCCTAAAAAACGTGTCAATCAACCGAAATTAGAAACGAAGTCGGCTCGGTCGTAAAGGCACCCGGATCTGCCTCAATATGCACCGCAGCCGCTTTGAGGAGCATGGTCGACGTTGCGGCGGTAGCCCCGTGCACCGACCTCGCAGTGCCGGCACGGTCGACCCTGGTGACCGAGCCCGCAGTGCGTTCCGGACCCCCGCGAGTCAGTCGACAGCGCTCACCCCTTGAAACCGCCGACCTTGAAACCGTTCTCGATTCATCGGTGCAACGACATCCCGCCCCTGGCGGTACGTCCGCAGTTGATTGCGCGATCCGAGCAACTCCACACCGTTATCTCCGCTGATTCAGCAAGCAGTCCGGTCGTCCTCCACGTGCGCCCGTCAACTCTTCGACCAAGGTCCCCGAGACCAGGTGAGCGGGGAGTTGACGGGCCCAGGTGAGGGCACAGCCGAGTCTGATTCAGCGAAAACGGACCAGTTAAACGGACAAAAGGTGTATCACCCTGATACAGCAGGCCGTTTATCAGGACTTTTGACCTGTGAGCGTTTCCTTGACAGGGCGGCGTGCACTCCGAGCTGCACCACAGGTCCTCGGTGTTCTCGAAGTCAAGACCTCGAGACGCGAAACGTAAGTCTATACGGTGGCGAAGCCCCGCTCGGAGGGCCGTAATTTCCGCGAATGGCTGAGGGAATCGACATCGTCCGATCCGATTCAATTCCGCCGGGCTGCGGGGTCCCCGCAGCCCGCGACGTGTCAATCGTCCAAGCTCCGCACCAGCCTCGCCAACGGCTAGAGGGTGATGGAGAGTTTGGCGGCCAGTTCGGCGTTGCTCGGCTCCACGAGGACGTCACCGTCGGGGAAGATGATCGTCGGCACGACGCGGTGACCGTCATTGAGCGATTCGACCTCGCGGGCCGCGCCCTCGTCGAGTTCAATGTCGACCCATTGGTAGTCGACCTGGTTCTTGTCCAGGAACGTCTTGGAACGCGCGCAGTCACCGCACCAAGAGGTCCCGAGGACCCGCAGAGTTGTCATGAAGCGACTTTAGGTGCGTGCGGGTTCATTCATTTCCGAGCACGAGACAGAAGGGATGACCGACCGGGTCGAGGTACACGCGGAAGGTGTCGCCCGGCTGAAACTCGGCCTTCTGCGCGCCGAGCGAGAGGGCCAACTGCTCGCCCTCGTCGAGGTCCGCGACGATGAAGTCGAGGTGGAGTTGCTGGGGCACGGGTCCCTCGGGCCACGTTGGCGCGACGTAGTGCTCGACCCGCTGGAACGCGAGCGTCGGATGGTCGTCGTTCAAGAGTTCGATCCACGTGACGTCCTCGGGGCGAAAGTCCCCCAGGGGTTCGACGTCCAAACCGGTGAGGCGAGAATAGAAGTCGGCGAGAGCGAGCGCGTCGGGGCAGTCGAGCGCGACCAACTGGAACTTCGGACGGAGGTGGCGACTCATGATGATGGTGTCTTTCTGAAGGGATTGGACATAACGAACTCGATGCAGTTGTAGCACTTGTCGGGCGACGTCGCATCTGATCGGGGCACCACGCCGAGCGACGGGCTGGGTAGAGTCGGCTGCAGCGTGACGTGGACAATCGTGGGGGGCTCGTGGCCGAAGCAACGCCGGAGAGAAAGGTCGCCAGCGCGGCCACCGAGGAGCATCAGCGCAAAGTGCTGAGGTCCATCGCCGCTGCCGGCTCGCTCGACTTTGAACGCGCGGCGCGGGGTCGCATCGCCTTTGGGGCACCTCGCCAGGTCACGGGCAGTTTCGGGCACGTCGTGTGGGACCTCGACGCCTTCGCGTTCCTCGACGCCCCCGAGTCGCTCGACGCCCCACCGACCACGGTCAACCCCAGTCTCTGGCGACAGGGGCGGCTGAACAACATTGCGGGGCTCTTCGAAGTGGCACCATCGATCTTCCAGGTGCGCGGAATGGACATCTCCAACGTGACCTTCATCGAGGGGGCGACCGGATGGGTGGTCATCGATCCGCTCACCGGCGAGGAGAACGCCCGGGCGGCGCTCGATCTCGTGAATGAACACCTAGGCGAGCGTCCGGTGCACGCCGTCATCTACACCCACAGCCACACCGACCACTTCGGTGGGGTGCGCGGCATTGTCTCGGACGAGGACGTCGCGGGTGGCCGCGTCGAGGTCATCGCCCCGACCGGATTCCTCGAGGCGGCGATCAGCGAGAACGTCCTCGCGGGCACTGTCATGCTGCGTCGGGCCATCTACATGTACGGCGTGCTGTTGCCCAAGGATGCTCAGGGCCACGTTGATACGGGGCTGGGCAAGGGCCTGCCGGCCCTGCCGACGGTGGGACTCATCGCTCCGACGAGGGACATCACCCACACTGGCGAGGAGTTGACGATCGACGGCGTGCGGATGGTCTTCCAGATCACCCCGGGTACCGAGGCGCCGGCGGAGATGAACATCTTCCTGCCCGATCTGCGCGCGCTGTGCATGGCCGAGAACTGCACGGCCAATCAGCACAACCTGTACACACTGCGCGGGGCCCGGGTGCGCGATGCGCTGCTCTGGAGCAAGTACATCGACGAGTCACTCAAGCTCTACGCTCCGTCGTGCGACGTCGTATTCGCGAGCCACCACTGGCCTCGGTGGGGCACGCAGGACCTGAGCGGCTACCTCGCGAGCCAGCGCGACGCCTACCGGCACGTCCACGACGAGACCCTGCGCCTGGCGAACCGGGGACTGACGATGAACGAGATCGCCGAGCAGGTGGAGTTGCCGCCCGGTCTCGGCGACGAGTTCTTCAACCACGGTTACTACGGCACGGTGTCGCACAACGTGAAGGCCGTCTACCAGCGTTACCTCGGGTGGTTTGACGCCAACCCCGCGCACCTCAACCCCCATCCGCCGGTGGAGGGGGCCGCGCGCTACGTGGAGTTCATGGGTGGTGCGAGTGAGGTGTTGGCGAGAGCGCGAAGGTCTTTTGACGAGGGTGACTACCGCTGGGTCGCCGAGGTGGTGAACCACGTGGTGTTCGCCGAGCCCGACAACGAACAGGCGCGCCTGCTGCAAGCCGATGCGCTCGAGCAACTGGGGTATCAAAGCGAGTCGGGCCCGTGGAGGGATTTCTATCTGACCGGAGCCATGGAACTGCGCTCGAATGGGACATCCTTGAAGGGGATGACGGGCAATGCACTCGGCCCAGGCATCGTCCAGTCGATGACGGCCGAGCTGTTACTTGATCTGTTGGGCGTACGCCTCAATGGCCCGTTGGCCCGTGATCTCACGTTGGAGGCGAACCTGGTGATCACCGATCGTGAGAATGACCAGTGGCAATTTGGTCTGCGCAACGGAGTGTTGCACGTTCGCCACGACGACTCCGTCGCCAATCCCGATCTCGACCTGAGGTCGACGATCGGCGCCTTCGCGGCCCTCGTCGCGGGCTCGAAGTCACTGGAGGAGACGTTGTCCGAGGGCGATTTCGAAGTCCTGCAGGGACGGTCGTTGCTGGGGCAGTTGCTCGACATGCTGGACGTCTTTGAGTTCGGGTTCGAAATCGTGCTGCCCTGACGGCATCGGAATGATTGACGGCAGTGCCCGACGGGCCTCGACTGACAGCGGTGTGCGCGACACACTGACCCTCTAATTGGAGTTTCGTGCCACGGTCGTCACACTGCCAGGGTGGTGGACACTCAGCGGCACGTCGAATCAATAGCGACCACGCCTTCGGACATGGAGTGGATCAGTGTCGTCCATTACGTGTGAGAGGAATGCGGTGGCGCCAATTTCAACTTCCGCCATCAAGACGCCATTGCTGGCGACCCTGCCGGAAGATGAGATAGACCCCGACGACGACCGCGATGGCTGCGTCCAGCGGCAATGTGGAGCCACCTTGAAAATGGGTCAGTTGTTGCCCAATCATGGAATCGAGGAGAAAGACGGTGAACGGTGGTAGCCACGCGGCGCCCACCGCCAGACTGCGAATCCGGCGAAATCTGAAGACATCGTCCCAACCGAGCTCGGTCGCGTCACTCGCGGCCGACGGATGTCTCAGGATGGCGATCTCCATGCGCCACCACAATGCACCCGCCAGCGCGAGAGCGGCGAGGTCCAAAATCCACCAGCGCCCGGGCGAGTGCACTCGTAACAGGCCCCACGCAACTACCGCGATGTTCGCGCCCACCCCGGCCACGAGTGTGTAACCTTCCGCGGCCGTGAACGCTTCCCTGGGGCGGACCTTTCGAAGGTGTGAGACACGCCGTGGACCGGGACTGTTCCAGCGAGCGATCACAACGGTGCCGAAGCTGTAGAGGACGAGCAAGGTGGGCAGCAGCATCGCCAGGCGCGGGAACCACGTGGCCCAAAATCTGGCGTTCTGGATGCCGATGTTGATCGAGAGGAACGACCACGGTCCCACGAACAACGGATAGAGCACGAGCGTGGCGAACCATTCGTTGCGTAGTCGCTTGGCAACTCGGTCTTCGAGGCGTTGAGGAAGATTGATGTCCGATTGCCGGGCCAGGCGATTGGCGCGGGCAATCCATCGTTTCTTCCGGTTGAGGACCAAGAAGAAGGGCGCACTCACGCCCGCCCACACCAAGACGTACCAGAACGCGTACGTCCATATCGCATGGCGCACCGCGACCGCCGATCCGATCACGATGATGTACGCAACCTTGATTTGCCAGGAGCTCCATGACGTTCGATCTCGTTGCGGAAGATCGCGAGCATCTCGGCATCACCCATTCCCAGTTCACGCATGCGTTGCGCCAGGGCCGCCGCCAATCGAGCGCCGGCCTCCTTCTGGGGTGACAGTTTGCCAGCAACGAAGGTACCGTTGCGGCCCCGTGTCTCAACGATCCCCGCAAGTTCGAGTTCCCGATAGGCCCGCGCGACGGTATTAGCGGCCAAACCCAGGTCCGCTGCGAGTTTGCGAACCGTCGGCAACTGATCTTCGGGTTTGAGTTGGCCGGTGCTGATGGCTCGTGCGAGTTGACTTCGAACCTGTTCGAAAGGTGGCGTCGCCGATGTCGAATCGATGCTCAGGAAACTCATTGACCGATTGTATCAATCTTTGTGTTGCATGCACGAGCGTCGTGTCAAGCCTTGAGTTCTCCAGATCCTACGAACGCTCCTCGGCGATGGAATTGCCTCCGTCGACCACCAGCGTCTGGCCCGTGATGTACGAAGCCTCCGTCGTGCAGAGCCACGCGATCGCCGCTGCGACCTCGGCGGCAGTGCCCGACCGACCCATTGGCGTGCTCAGGCCCTGCACACGTTCGTGACCGGTTTGTGAGTCCGTCGCGATCCAACCGGGCGCGACTGCGTTCACGGTGACGCCCGAGTCGGCCTCATCGAGGGCGAGGGCTCTGGTTAGTCCGAGGAGGCCGGCTTTCGCCGCAGCGTACGGGACTTGGCTGCGCATCGCCATGAACCCACCGGTCACACTCGAGACCATGACGACGCGTCCCGCGGAGGAGCGCCGGATCTCGGCCAGCAGTGACTTGGTGAGCGAGAACGCGGAGGTGAGATTGCGGTGGAGTGCCTGCTCGAACTGTGTTTCAGATATCTCCGAAAGACCACCGATCTCGCCCGCGTCCTCCGCCGGGCTGGTGACGCTCGTCATGCCGGCGTTGTTCACGAGGATGTCGAGTGCGCCAAAGTGCTCGATGACGCTCCGCGCCAGGTCACGGACCTGGGTGACATCGGTGAGGTCCGCCGTCGAGGCTGCGGCGTCGATTCCTTGTTCACGAAGCTCCGCTGCTCGTTCGAGTGAACGGGGGCTGACACTGGTCAGGTAGACCCTCGCCCCCATCTCACCGAGCAGGCGCGCCGTCGCCATGCCGATGCCGTTCGGTGCGCCCGCGCCAGTAATCAACGCGGCTCGAGCACTGAGGTCGAAGGCCATGATGATCGTTCTGACTCCTAGGGGCCGTCGTCAGCGGAGTCGGAAGGGGTTCCAAGTCCGTCGGGTAGCCATCAATCTAGTGTTCCTCGCTCAACCCAGCGGTGCGAACTTGGCGGTGAAGTGTCGCAGGGCACGCGGCGCCTCGACGATGCGATATCCGCGCAGATCAGCGGCACGCGACGCCACGTCCTGGCACACTTCGATCACGTAGTCGATGTGGCTCTGGGTGTACGTACGCCGGGGGATTGCCAAGCGTACGAGTTCCAAGGCTGCGGGCACCTCGGTGCCGTCGGGTTGCAGCCCGAACATCACCGAACCGATTTCGCACGAGCGGATGCCGCCGGCCTCGTAGAGGGCGACGGAGAGCGCTTGGCCCGGATACTCGAGTGGCGCGATGTGCGAGAGCAACGCACGAGCGTCGATGTAGACCGCGTGCCCGCCAATCGGACGCACGACCGGAATCCCTGACGCGACGAGGGCGTCACCAAGGTAGGCGGTGGACCCGATGCGGTAGCGCAGGTAGTCGTGGTCGACCACCTCGGAGAGGCCCTGGGCGATGGCTTCGAGGTCTCGCCCCGCGAGGCCCCCGTAGGTGGGGAAGCCTTCGGTCAGGATAAGGACTTCGCGGCAGCGCTGGGCCGTTTCACCGTCGTTCATCGCGAGCCACCCGCCGATGTTGGCGAGGCCGTCCTTCTTCGCACTCATCGTCATGCCGTCGGCGAGTGACGCCATCTCGCGCACAATGTCACTGACGTCGCGCTCGGACTGTCCAGGCTCGCGCTGACGGATGAACCACGCGTTCTCCGCGAAGCGGCAGGCGTCGAGGAAGAGGGGCTTGGCGTACTTGTCACAGATGGCACGAATGCCGCGCAGGTTCTCGAGCGAGACGGGCTGCCCTCCGCCGGAGTTGTTGGTGACGGTGACGAACACGACCGGAACGTGTTCGTGTTCACGCGCGAGCAGGGCCTCCAGCCGATTGAGATTCATGTTCCCCTTGAAGGGATGCAGATTTGCCGGGTCGTGCCCCTCGTCGATCACGAGGTCGACCGCTTCGGCGCCGGTCGCCTCGACGTTGGCGCGGGTGGTGTCGAAGTGGGTGTTGCTGGGGATGATCCGTCCCGGACCGCCGATGACGCTGAAGAGGATCTTCTCCGCAGCTCGTCCCTGATGAGTCGGGATGACGTGGGGGAAGGGGAAGAGGTTCTGCACCGCTTCGAGGAATCGGAACCACGAGGGCGAACCGGCGTAACTCTCGTCGCCGTGCTGGATCGCGGCCCATTGGTCGCGCGACATCGCTCCGGTCCCCGAGTCGGTCAGCAAGTCAATGAGGACGTCATCGGCCTTCAGCGCGAAGAGGTTGAACCCCGCGACTTCGAGAGCGGCCTGTCGGTCAGCGGCAGTGGTCATCCGCATGGGCTCCACCGAGTGGATTCGGAACGGTTCGATGATCGTCTTGTAGGTCACCGGTCCATATTGGTTCATCGGGTTCGTTCACACCCTGTGACGTTGGTCACATTGTCGCGGGACCGTCCAACGCTCGCGATGCGGGGGCCAGTCGTGAGTCGGCCGAGAAGAATGTCGCGTCGCATCAGGACCGCCTCTTCGCCAGTGGGCGCCCCGCAGCGAGCCAGCACGTTCTCGACATCGTCGATGACGGGACCAGGGTGGACACACTTTGGATCTCCGCGCCCCAAGAGGGGGACCCGACGTCGCGGTTGATCTACGACGTCGCCATCGAAGAACTTCGTCGAGGTACGGGTTACGGAAGGTGTGCGATGGAGGCGGCCGAGCAGTTGGTGCACGATGGAGGCGGACGCCGACTCGCCCTCAGCGTCTTTGGACCGAACAAGGTTGCCCGCCAGCTCTACGAATCGATGGGCTGCGAGGTCGCTGCGCTGTCGATGTTCAACGAGTTGTGAGTGTCACGTCATGGCGAGGTGACGCTCACCACCCACGACTTCAGGTGGCAACCGACAAGTGTTGTTAGCGGCGTTGGCGATCCGGCGCCACGCGCCGGTGAGGTTGGTGTGCTGACGAACGCGACCCAACCTCCACTCTCCCCTGAGGGCCACGACGGATCAACGGACCACACGGCACCGCAGCAGTAGTCGCCCTGCTCAGCCGATCGCCGGTGCAATCCCCAGCCGTGACGAGAAGAAGGAGAGAACGTCCTCGAGAGCCTGACGGGTGGGCGATCCTTCGGCGTCCGAATACTCCTCGGTGAGCACTGAATGGGAGCTCGGGCTGTAGCCCCAAGGATTCCCCTCGGAGGAGTCGATCTCTACGCCGATGAAGTTCTCACCCAACTCCGAACGAAGTGTCTCGAAACGGTCGCGGGGCGAGACCTTGTCACCGGTGAACCTGAGCCCCATCACACAGAGGCCCTGCGCGACGCGGCCCTTCACCGCGGCGAGGTCATCGTTCGACAGTCCCAGCGCTCGACGCCGCTTGGCGCCAATTGGGAATGGCAGCGACGGTTGGCTGAGTACCGGTGCGACGACCGTCGGGTCGACGCTCATGGCGAGAGCAAAACCGCCGGTCAGACACATGCCCACTGCGCCGACCCCCGGACCACCGCTTCGTCGGTGTTCGTGCTGAGCCAATTCCCGCAGGTAGCCGATCACGGGACTCGTCTGGTTGGAGGCGAGCACCCTGAACTCCCTGCTGATGCAGGCGTGGGCCAAGGACGACGCCCCGTAACCAGTGGTGATGGGACGACCAGGTGTCCCGAACAGGTCGGGCAGTACCGCCGTCATACCCCGAGCGGCCACCTTGCGACTGAAGGCCGCCACGAGCGGGGTGATACCCGGGACTTCGTGGATGACGATGACCGCGGGACCCGTGCCGATGCGGTAGAGGTCGTGGCGCCTCCCCGAGGAGGAGGTGAAGGAGTCCTTCTGGAAACCTTCGAGAGCATTCGACTCGGCCATGGCGGAGGTCCCCATTCAACTGACTGCCAATATTCTGTCAGCCAACGCCAACGTGAACGAGCACCGTCCAGACGCTTTGCGCGGGGGTGCAGTGCAGCGCCTCTCCGCACGACGTTCGAGTCGTCCGTAGGCGAATCACGCCCGCGTGTGTGGCGACGAATCCCGCGGAGAGGGTTCCGCATCCCTGCCCGGGGACACACGCCTTCGACGCGTGGGGAGGAGTTCGGACGACGATGGTCTGACCCACTTGGGTGATGACCAGCGCCGACTTCAATGGGGCGAGCGACCAGAACGTGCTGTGCAGCGTGAGGGTGAGGTGCGAACCGGGGCGAACCGTGATGGTGTGTCCGTTACTCCGCTCGTTCAGCGCCACTGGCGCTGAGGCCCGGGCAGCCTCGGCGGGAGGGGCCGATGCTCAAGTGGCGAGCAACGAGAGGACGAGGGCGATTCCGGCGGACGTGCGAATCATTCGAGCAGTCCTCAATCTTGATTGACGTGGGGGCCACTTGACGATGACTCGCATCATGGTCTTCACTGTCCTTGACGTCTCGGTCTTCATGGCTACCACCAGTAGTCCCTCAACCCGCGGGACCTCCTCATCATGCACATGTCGGGCGACCGGTCGAAATTACAGTGTGAGACTGCCCCGCAGAGATCCGCCTCGTCATCAGACCATCAGGCGTCACGCCCAGCGGCGGAGCCTTCGTGAGGGGCGTGGCGCCTTCTGAACGCAGAGCCGCTGTGGCATACTCGCGAATATGATCAGGACGAAACACAGCCTTCTCCTGATCATTCTCGCCCTCCTTGTGGTCATGGTGGGGGTCGTGCTGAGTTGGTCCTACCTCGACGGTGCAGGACCGACCGGCGCCGACCCGCGAACGCCTGGAGCCTTGATCAAGATCGCTCAGCGATTCAATAACGACTACGCAGCCAACCGGGACGGCCTGGTGTACGACCGGTGGGACGGACCCAGTCGAGCGGTTATCAGCCGCGTTCGTTACATCAGAGTGCACGAGTTGTGCAAAACCGCTCCCGGACACGCGATCGTCGAGCGGGCGACGCGCTCGACGGACGGCTACTGGCTGGTCGGATACTCGATCAGCGGTGTCCAACTCCTCGACTACTGGCACTACGTCGATGGTCATTGGCTCTTTAGTCTCGTTAAGAGCAACCCTGCCGCAGCGCAGCTCTACCGACTGCCACTCGATCAATACATGGCTGCGGTCGGCTGCAGATAGTCAAGGAACTCACCGGGTTCAAGCCACGAACGCGGCGGTGAGTTCGAACCAGGGGTCGACGAGCCCAACCACGGCGAACGATCAGCGGGCGCGCCGGAACCACGGGATGATTGAAGAAGTGGTTCGCTGATAGTGCTCGTACTCGGCGTAGTGCGAACGCGAAATCATCTCGGTGAACCGGGTGGAGCCGACGAACAGGAGGGTCAACAGGAGCGCACCGATGACGGTCCACTGCGTGAGAGATCGGGCAGCGACCGCTCCGAAGAGAAAGACCAACCACCACTGGGCGATCTCGAAGAAGTAGTTCGCGTGACGTGAATATCGGAACAGGCCGTCCTGGAGGAACCCGGGGCCGGGCGACCGGCCCGCGGCGACCTCGGCTCGTTTCCAGGCGTGAAAGTCCCACTGCTGCTGGTCCGCGATGGTCTCGCCCACCAGGCAGACGATGAACAGCAGAACGAGCGCTACGTCGAAGGCGCTGAATGGAGTCGTCCGGTGTCGAAAGGCACTGAGCGCAGGCATCGCGATCAGGACGAGCAACGCGTTCTGGTAGAAGACAATGAAGAAGAGGTTGAAGAGTTGGAACTGCCCCGGGCGCATACGCGACCGCAGCACCGCCCAGCGGTAGTCCTCCACCCCCGAGTATCCGCCCTTGCGCGCGAAATTGAAGGTGAGGCGAGCACCCCATAAGGTGACGAGCATGGCCATCACGTTGAGGCGCGCGTTGGTGAAACCGGCGAAACTCGTGAAGACCCAGATATAGGCCAATGGTAGGAGCGACCACATTCGGTCCACCCACGAAGTGTCCCCGGTGAGCAATGAGGCGGTCCACGCGAAGACGCACGCGCCGGCTGCAATGTACAGAACCACCCCGATCGGCGTCACGGGTTCAGCGTACTGTCGAGGGCCCCGAGCGCCGCGCTTGCGACATGACTCCACGTGATCGCGAGGTTCACCGAACCCGAGATTGTCCAGCGACCAAGAGGCTGAACGGCTAGACGTCCCAGCGCTGGAGAACCTCTCGACCCTCGGTCGCGATTCTTTCGAACACGGCGTGGTCGTTGTCGAAGGGTGAGTCTGGAATCGGCCAGTGCACGACGACTTCACTGATGCCGATCTCGTGGTACCGACCTGCCCAATCGATGAACGCTTCGTACGATGCGAGGGGCTTCTCGTCTCCTTCGAAATTCAAGAGGATCCGCTCCATCGACTGGAGGCTCCGCTGGCGTTTCTCCAACTGCTCGATGAGCATGGCCAACTGAGTCTGCACAGCCACGAATGTGGATACCGGTTGGCTGCCGCCGGCACCTCCGAAACTGACCCAGCCCTCGGCGATCTCCGCGGCGAGCGCGAGGGTCTTCGGCCCGAGAGCGCTCAGAAAGAGGGGAGGGCGCGGTGACTGCACGGGGCCGGGAGTCTGGCGCGAATCAACGACTGGATAGAACGGTCCCGCGAGACTCGTCGCTGGTTCACGGAGCAGAGTGTCCAGCGCACGGGTGAACTCGACGAATCGGGCGTGACGTTCGCCAGTGGACCAGACGTCGCCGCCCAGCACCGTCGCATCGAATCCGGTACCGCCCGAGCCGACGCCGATCGAGACCCGACCGCCGGAGATGTCGTCGAGGGCCAGCAGGTCTTTGGCGAGCAGGAGGGGATGGCGAAAGTTAGGCGACGTCACGAGAGGACCTAGGCGCAGCGCAGTCGTGACTCCCGCCGCCGCGGTCAAGGTCGGGATCATTGTGAACCACGGCTTCTCACGAAAACTCCGCCACGACAAGTGGTCGTAGGTGTACGCCGCGTGCAGGCCGAATTTGTCCGCTTGTTGCCACATGATCCTGGCCTCGTGCCAGCGGCGAGCGGGCAGGATGACGGTACTCAGCTTCACCGGGCAATCTTATTGGCCTTTGTCCGTTTCGAAAGAGTCGCCGTCTCGGCGGATGGCGAGAGCGGTTGAGGCGTCGCGTGCGACTACTTGTGACGTCTTCAGGAGGTCTCGCTCCACGCCCTCACTCGCACTAGGAAATCAGTCGAGCCGCACGACGCAGTGACTGAATTCGCCAGTCGGCACGAACGCCGTCGATGAGGGGCCCTCGCCACGGTGGCGGGTCTCCCGCATCGGGTACGAGAGCGGGTCTAGGATCACTTTGAACCGAGGGTTGCCACATGGAGCGAGTCGTCAGTACCGGCGTAGTGGAGTCGACGACGATTTCCCTCGACCACGTCACCAAGGTCTATCGGGGCGGTGGCGGCGTGTACGACCTCACTCTGTCGATCAGGGTCGGGGAGGTCTTCGGGTTTCTGGGACCCAATGGAGCGGGTAAGACCACGACCATTCGTCTGGTTCTCGATCTCATCCGCCCGTCATCAGGGTCGATACGCGTCTTCGGACTCGACTCGAGATCCGACAGCGTCGCCATTCGCCGCCGACTGGGGTACCTCCCCGGGGAGTTGGCCCTTTACGAACGCCTGAGTGCCCGAGAGATCTTGACCCACTTCGCCCACTTGCGAGGATTGGTTTGGTCGGATGTCGAGCATTACGTCCAACTCTTTGATCTGGACGTTGATAGACCGGTTCGAGCCCTCTCGAGGGGGAACCGCCAGAAGGTCGGCCTCGTGGCCGCATTGATGGGTGACCCTGATCTCTTGGTGCTCGATGAACCCACGTCGGGTCTCGACCCGTTGGTTCAGCAGCAGGTTCGCGAGGAGGTTCGACGCGCTGCGCACGAAGGGCGCACCGTCCTGCTGTCGTCGCACATACTGTCCGAGGTGGGTGAAATGGCCGACCGGGTTGGTCTCATTCGCGAAGGACGGCTCGTCGCCATCGAGGAGGTCGCGCAGATGCAAGCGCGATCGGCGCACCTCGTCGAAGCACAGTTCAAGTCCGCACCGGATCTGGCTGCGTTCGCTTCGCTGTCGGGGGTCACGTCGTACAACGTCGACGGGTCGACGCTGCACCTGGAAGTCGCGGGGGACCTCAACCCGATCGTGGCGCTGCTGGCGAAGTCCGAACTCGAGGACCTCTCGATTCGTGAGCCCACGCTCGAGGAACTCTTCTTGCGATTCTACGGATCAACCCATGAGTAACGCGAGCCGGTCTCGCGTGGAGTTGCGCTCAATGTTTGGTCGCACGATGCGAGAGCAACGGCGTGCCCTCGCCGGCTGGATCGCCGGGATCGCCGGCTTCTGCCTCATCATGCTGTCGATGTATCCGACGGTCAGAGGCAACAAGGCGTTCTCCAAGTTGCTCGACGCGTATCCCGAGCCCCTTCGCAAACTCTTCAACCTCTCGGACTACACGTCAGGCACCGGCTACCTGAGCACCGAGGTCTTCTCCTTCATGGCGCCACTGCTGATCTCGATCTTCGCCATCCTCCTCGGGTCCGACCTTCTCGCGGGCGAGGAAGAACGGCGA
>Ga0307375_10003123_pt1 | contig 16479 bp, 11 predicted proteins | sample TR1MG_FD_202531 | JGI IMG/M metagenome (GOLD analysis project Ga0307375, IMG submission 202531) | Soil microbial communities from Risofladan, Vaasa, Finland - TR-1 | ecosystem: Environmental > Terrestrial > Soil > Coastal area > Acid sulfate soil | place: Finland: Risofladan, Vaasa | collected... | reverse complement strand
CTTTCGCCGCCTCGCGAAGAAGATCCATCCCGACATCGCGCCGGCGGGACGGCAGGCCGGAGGCTCTTCCGGCCTCAGGGAAGGCGATGGCAAACGAGCCTCCGATGGGGCGATGCGCCTCCTCCTCGAGGCCTATCGCGTCCTTTCCGACCCGGAACGGCGCAAGGGCTTCGATCGCCAGCTCAGGCGGAAGGCCTCGGAGGAGGGCGGCTTCGATTTTCGGGCCTTCCTCAAAGCGCGCTCGAACGATCCGGAGAGCCAGGCCCGGCTCGTCGTCTTCGATCTTCTTCACGACCTCGACGACGAGGCTCTGGAGGTCTACGAAAGGGCTCTTTCCCTCGGCGATTTCCGTCTGGAACGCTATCTCGACCGCGGCGAGGCCATGGACGCGGAATTCTTCATCGCCGAGCTCTACGAAAGACGGGACAGGGTCATCAAGGCCTGGCTCCACTATAAGCGCCTCATACAGATGGAGGCCGAGCGGCCCTGGTTCCGCTATTTCTTCGATGTCGTGGCCCTTAGATTCAGAACGGTCCTCCTTCTCAAACTGCCCAAGGTACTCGATGACGAGGACCTCATCGACAGGCTCGAGGAGGCCATCGATCTGGAGCTGCCAACGCGCGACATAGCCCAGTTCTACCGGAAGAAGGCGGAAGTCCACCTGCGCAGGCGGGAAACGGCCGATGCGGTGGATGCTCTCGGCAAGGCGGCCCAGCTCGAACCCCGATTGGCCGGCCTGGCAGCCCTGAGGCGTCGTGCGGCCGCACAGCTTCCTTGAGGGGGAAGGTCGGAAGATCCAGGGCTTCTAGTCGTCGATCTATTCTCGGCTTGCGGCAATGTGTCTTCTTCTGTTACCTTCGAAGGGCTGGCATGTTGCTTTTTCGAACATCGCCGCCTTCCTTACCCGCCGGAGCCCTGCCCGGCGTTGCAGACTGTCCGCCAAGGTAGTTCCATGAAACGAAGCCCGATTTTACTCGCCATCCTCTCGCTCCTGGCCACTTCGGCATTTTCGCAGACCATCGACAAGCCTGTCGCCACATTGAGGCTCACGAAACTCGAGGTCGTCTCGCTCCTCCAGTTCAAGAGCGACGTCGAAAAGGTCCAGGCCGTCATCGGCAGGGCCCTGACCGCGACCGAACGCAAGCAGTTTCTCGAGACGAAGATCAACACCCTCCTATTTTTTCAGTATTGCGACCGCGAGAACATCTATGCATCCGAGGCGGAGATCAACGCGGCGATAGCCCAGGCGAAGGCGAGCCTCGGAGGCATGGATGACACGCGCTTCGCTCAGTACCTCCGTTCTCAAGGCGTCTTCGTCGACGCCAAAATCTACTTCAAACAGCAGATCCTCTTCCATTCCTATTTGCAAGCCAAGAGACAGGCCGACCTCAAGGCCCTCAAGGCGCCGACCTCGGATGATGTGCTCAAAGCCTATGAGCTGGCCAAGGCCAGCCTGGTCAGACCCGACACCATGCGCGTATCGGTCATCTATGTGGATTTCCGCGGCCTCTCAGCCGATGCCAAGGCCAAGTCCAGCGACGCTCTCAGGCAGCTTGCCGCCAAGATAAAAGCCGATCCCACGAAATTCGACGAGTATGTCATCAAGTCCACCGACCCAGGCGCCCTCTACAAGGCGAATCCCTCCGTCTATGTCTCGCGGACCCAGCAATACCAGGATGCCTACGGTTCGGTCTTCATGGACAAGGTCTTCGGCATGAAGGTCGGCGACATCAGCGACCTTATCGAGAACCAGAACGGCATTCAGCTTGTAAGGATCAACGAATTCCTTCCGCAAAAGCAGCTCACCCTCTCCGACCAGGTCCCGGGCCAGCAGGCCACGGTGCAGGACATCCTCGAGCGCCAGCTCGCGGCAGAGACCCAGCAAAAGCTCGTTGCCGCTATAGAAGACGATCTCGTCGCCAGTCTCCGCAAGGAAGCCAGCGTCAAGATCTATGACGACAATCTGAACTTCTAGGACAGGCGATGGCATCCCGACGCAAGGCGCGCATCCTCGCTTTTCAGGCGCTCTATGCCTGGGATGCCTCGGGGACACCCGTTCCCGAACTTCTCTCCTTTTCCTGGCTAGAGCCGGAGCGTTTCGCCAGCATCGAAGAGGAGCATAGAATCTTCGCTCGCCTCCTCATCGCCGGGACTGTCGAGAACATCGCGGAGGTCGACGCGGCGATCAAGGCCCAACTACAGAACTGGTCCTTCGAGAGGCTCAAGCGCGTCGACCTCGCAATCCTCAGGATCGGAGCCTATTCGCTCCTCTTCCAGAGGGATATTCCCATACAGATCACGATCGACGAGGCCATCGAGATAGCCAAGGAATACGGTTCGGACGATTCGTACCGCTTCATCAACGGAGTGCTCGATGGGATCAGGAAAGCGCAGGCGACCTGAGGCTCTCGTCCTCCTTGTCCTCGCCGCGGCCCTGCTTTCCGCCTGCGGCACCGCGGGTGGAGATTCTTTCCAAGCGAACCTGGCTCGCCTCGACGCAGCCCTCTCCGCCCGGGATTTCCGGGTCGCCGCCGGGACCTTCGACGGCCTTTATCGCGAGGCCCGCGATTCCGGGAATTGGCTGTCCCTCGCAAAGCGCAGCCTCGCGGCCGAAGGAATCGGCGATAAGGCTCGAGCCACGAAGACCGCCGAGGCCTCCCTCCGGGCCTTTGCCCAGAATCCGAATGTCGCATCGGTCGCGGCCTGGCTCTATATCCGGGACGGGAGGGCCGATCGGGCCCTCGCCCTCTTCCCCCTCCCCCTCGATCCGGGAAAGTACCTCGACCTGTGGGCCGAAGCGCGGCTCAGGCTCCTGATCTCGCGACCCGTCGCGGATCAGGAATCCTGCAGGCTCCTTGCCGATGCGACGGGAGATCCGTCCTGGTATCTCGAGGCCGCCCTTCTCGCGATGCGCAAGGGCGATAGCTTTTCGGCCCAGGCCTGGCTGCGAAAGGGCATGGCTGGCGGCCTTCATCCGCCTGCCTCGCTGCTTTGGGACGCCGGCCTGAATCGAGAGTTGGCCGATAGCGTCGGCCCCGATTCTCCGCCCGGCGACCTCGTCCTCGCCGCCGGGGCCTCCTGGCTTGTTGGGGATCGCGAGAAGGCGCTCGCCTTATGGCAGCGGGCGAAGAGCGGTGGTAACGATTCGTGGAAGGTCGATGCCGCGACGGCCTCCCTCCTTCCTTCCGGCGATGGAGCCTTGGCTGCCGCAAGGGCCCTGGCCGCGCGCTATAAAAGCGAGCCCGAGGCCCTGCGCTATGCGGCCGCAATTTTGCTGCGCGAAGGCCGGCCTGACGAGGCCCTCGCCCTCGTCCCAGGCCTCGAAAAGGGCTCGCAGTTCCTTCCGGAGGCCCTCGGCATCGAATTGGGCTCCGCGAAGGAAGGGGAAGGCCGCTTTATCGCTCGCGCCATTAGGCTCGCGGAAGAGCATAGGGGAATGGCGGAGGCCAGGGAATTCGCCCTGCGCGTCCTCCTCGCCCACGGCCGCTGGGATGAGTATCTTGTCGTCTACGACGGCGCGTCGGAGGCCGAACGGAGCGACCCGCGATGGTGGTTCTGGGAGACGGCTGCCGACCTCGTCCGCGGGGATTTTTCGGCCGCCTCTCAAGTCGCCGAGGCCCTTGGAGCCTCTCCGGCCGGGGCGGGGGGGCCGGAGGGGGCTTTCGCCCAGGGACTTGTCGACAGTCTGCGGGGAAGGGAAGGGGAGGCGGAGGAACGCTTCAAGGCGGCCCTCGATCTTTCCAGCGAGCCTTCGCAGCGCGCCGCAGCCCTCAAGGAAATCGGCCGTCTCGAGGAATCCGCCGGTCGCCACGAGCGGGCGATGGCTGCCTGGTCGGCGGCCGTCGCGGCCGATCCGGACGACGCCGAGGCGCGAATTCTCGCGACCGGCGGGAATAAATAGAAAGGCTCGGCCAAAAGCTGCTTTACGTGGAGGAATCGTGACGAGGCTCAAGAACCAGCAACAGATCGGGAAGATCGCGGAATCCTGCGCCCTCCTGTCGCGTCTTTTCGAGGAGATCGCTCCCCTCGTCCGGCCCGGGGTCACCGCCCGGGAACTCGATCGTTTCGCGAGGACCTTCATCGAAAAGGGCGGAGGCAGCCCCTCCTTCCTCGACTACGAAGGCTATCCCGCCTCCCTCTGCGTGTCGCCCAACGAGGTAGTGATCCATGGCATTCCCGACGACAAGGTTCTCGAGGAAGGGGACATAGTCGGCCTCGATTGCGGCATAAACCTCGACGGCTACTTCTCCGATGCCGCCATCACTCTGCCCGTGGGGAAGGTTTCGCCCGAAGCCGAGAAGCTCATGCGCGTCACCAGGGAATGCCTCGATCGGGCCCTGGCGGCGGTGAAGCCGGGGGCCAGGATCCACGACGTCTCTCGGGCCGTCTACGGACATGCCCAGGCCAACGGCTACGGGATCGTCCGCCAGTACTGTGGCCACGCCGTGGGCTTCGAGGTGCACGAGGATCCGCAGATTCCCAACTACGTGGGGGCGGGAGGCAATCCTCGCATCGTGCCGGGCATGGTTCTCGCGATCGAACCGATGATCAATCTCGGTACGGGCGATGTGAAGGTCCTCGACGACGACTGGACGGTGGTGACGCTCGACAGGAAACTTTCCGCGCATTACGAGCATACCGTCGCCGTCAATCATGACGGAAGCGTGAGCGTTCTCACGTCATGGGAATATCCCAATTAGGGCAAATGAGCGGGGTTCCGGGCCGACCGGTCCGGAAGGCCAGCGGGAGTCGGATCGATCGGCTAGATTCAAGGCCTGTAACCATCGGTACCCTTCCGGCGTTATTTCCACGTAATCCCATTTCGAGGAGATGAAGATGTCGTTACTGAAGAGACTGTATTCACGAAATTTCTTCGTTCTGAACCTAGTTCTCGTAGGTGCGATCTTCGGCTTTGCTCTCGCCTTCGCCGGGTTCTCCTTCGGGGCCCATCATGGCCAGGCCGTCAGGGCCGAATCGCCCGCGCCGCTTGCCTCGGCGAGCTCGGGCTCCGCGATCGCCTCTGCGCTGGCGGTTCAGGACGCCTTTCGCTCGATCGCCGACAACGTGCTGCCGGCGATCGTGGAACTCGACGTGACCGAGAACGTCGCGCCTCAGCAGGCATCCCCCAGCGACCAGATGCCTTTCCGCTTCTTCTTCGGCCAGCCCCAGGACAACGGCAACGGCCAGCCCCCGGGAGATATGCAGACCAAGGGCCTCGGCTCCGGCATCATCGTCCGGCGCGACGGCAACACCGTGTACGTCCTCACCAACAACCATGTCGCGGGCGACGCGACGAGCATCACCGCCGTCCTTTCCGATGGTCGGGAATTCAAGGCCCAATTAGTGGGGCATGACGATCGCCTGGATCTCGCCCTCGTCAAGTTCGAGACTTCGGATAAGAATATCACAATTGCGACCCTGGGCGATTCGTCGGCGCTCCACGTCGGCGACTGGGCGATAGCGATCGGCAGCCCCTTCGGCTACGTTTCGTCGATGACCGTCGGCATCGTCTCGGCCCTCGGCCGCTCCGGCGGGCCCGACGGCAACATTTCCGATTTCATCCAGACCGACGCCTCGATCAACAAGGGCAATTCGGGCGGCGCCCTCGTCAACATCAAGGGCGAGGTGGTGGGCATCAATACCTGGATAGCCTCTCCGACCGGCACGAGCGTGGGCCTCGGCTTCTCGATTCCGATCAACAACGCCAAGAAGGCCATCGACGACTTCATCACGATGAAGCATATCGAGTATGGTTGGCTCGGCGTCTCGCTCAGGGAGCTCGACCATGCCACGGCCACCGATCTCGGCGTCGACGGCCAGAAAGGCGCCTTCGTGGCCCATGTTTTCAACGGTAGCCCGGCTGCCAAGGCCGGCTTCCTGCCGGGAGATTACATCGTGGGCATCGGCGGCCAGGATGTGAAGGATCAGGCCGATGTCGTCAGGGTGGTGGGCGACCTGAGCGTCGGCAAGAACGCCGGTTTCCGCGTCATCCGCGACGGCACCACGATCGAACTGACGGCCCATATCGAGGCGCGGGACCCCAAGATCGCCGCGAACGACGGCAACCTCTTCCCTGGCATCGATGTCATCTCGCTCGACTCGCAGGACCTCGACCAGTCCAAGATGCCCAAGGGCGTGGCCGGTGTCTTCGTGGCCAACGTGGTGCCCAAATCGATGGCATCGGTGGCCGGCCTCAATCCAGGGGACATCATCACGGCCATGAATGGGGCCGGGGTGAAGAACGTTCGCGACTTCTACAGACAGCTCAACAATCCCAAGGCGAAGAATATTTCGATCACGGTCAATCGCGACGGGCAAAGCGTCACGCTTGCATACGCGAAGAAGTAAAAGTATAGTCGGAGTGTGAGGCGCCGACCGTCGATGTCGACGGTCGGCGCCTTTTTAATATCCGAAGCCAATAGGGGTAAGCAGGTGTCGAGCGTGAACAAGGAGTTCGTGCCCTACAATCTCATCAGGAACAACGCTCTGAAGATGGCCCATCGAATTCATGTCGAGGGCTTCATTCCCGATGTCATCTACGTTTCGCTCCGAGGCGGCGCCTATATCGGCAATGTCCTATCGGAGTATTTCAAGGCCGTCCGCAAGGAGGGCCGCCCGGTCTTTTACGCCGCCGTAGTGGCGCGTTCGTACACGGACATCAGCCAGCGGGAACAGGTCCGCATCGACGGCTGGACCTACAGCCCCGAGTACCTTCGCTCCGGCGACAAGGTCCTCATCGTGGACGATATCTACGATTCCGGCAGGACTATCAACTACTTGACTGGTGTCATTCTCGGCAAGGGCCTGCCCCGCAAGGACGTCAAGGTCGCTGTCCACGACTACAAGGTTTGCGAATATCGCGGCGAGCCCCTGCCGATCGTTCCGGACTACTGGTGCAGAAAACACGTGGTGAAAAGCCCGGAGGAAGAAGTCTGGATCCATTATATGAGTCACGAGCTCATGGGGCTTTCGGAAGAAGAGCTCAGGACCCACTATTATCCTGAGGATCCCGAACTCCAGGAAATCCTCAGGATACTCAAGCAGTAGGCCCATGCGCAGGAGCACTTGGATCGCCGGGACCCTCGCCGCAGCTCTTCTCCTTCCCTGGCCTCTTGCGGCCCTCCCGGCCTCCCCGTCGATAGCGCGGGAATTAAGGCTCCCCGTCCCTGGCGATCCCACTGCCTCCTTCCGTTTCCTCCCCGACGGCGAATGGCGTCCCTTTGACCGGCCCCTTTTCCTCGGAGCCTCGCCGGGGGAGGAGCGGCCGTACTCGATCGAGGTCCGCGATTCAAGCGGCATCCATCGGAGCGACTACCTGGTCGACCGACTCCCGCCGACGCCACCAAAGAGCGACCTCGAGCCCGGCTCATACCAGGGCCCTCTTTCCATCCACCTCTCGGCGGAAGCGGGGGTCGACATTCTCGCCGCCGTCTCCGGCCCCGGAGTCGCCTTCTCGGGCTTGGCTCCCTGGGACCCCGCAAAGGCCCTCGTTCTACCGGCCGTCCATTCGGTTTCGGCCACCTGGGTCATAGTCGCCGAGACCGTCGATGCCGCGGGCAATGAAAGCGACCTTCAGCGATTTTCCTGGACCATCTTGCCTCCTGATATGGCCGTCTCCGGGCGGGCAGTGTCCACCGCGACACCGAGGAATCCCCTTCCCGATCCCAGCTTCGATCCCGGAATGCCAAAAATCGACTCATTCGACTCGTCGGCGAGTCTCAGCTTCCCGCTCCCCGGCACGGGAAGCCTGGTTGCCGCCGTCGGAAGCTCTTCCGATCTCGGCCGCCTGGAGCGCTGGCAGCCCCTGGAAAAGGATGGCGGCTCGGCGATCCTCCGGCTCAGCGGCCCATACGGCTGGACTTCGCGGCTTAGGGTTGCGATAGGCTTGCTCAAGGATGGGATCATTAGCTATCGGCCGGCGACCTATGATGTCGCGCTTGCTCCTCTTGAGCCCAGGGCAGGGGTCACGAAGGCGCCTCCCCCTCCATCCATCATTCCCGGTCCCCCCGGCGCCGCCGCCCTCTTGGCCTTCGGAGCCTATGATGGAAGCATCGCGTATTCCATAAATGGCGGGCCCGAGCGCAACTACTCCTCTCCAATCCTTGTTGCCGCGGGCGAGGGAGGCATAGATATCTCATGGCGGGGGCTGGGCAAGGGAGGGGCGGCGAGCCCCTCGGCGAGCATGCATTTCGAAGGCCCGCCCCTCATCCCTTCCCGGCCCATCCAGGGCCTCGATGGGGCCTCGATCAGGAACGAGGCCTTCACCCTGAGCCCGGCTCCCGGCGCGACTGTCCGCTATGAATTGACCGAGGGCGATGCGCTTCCGAAGGAAGTCGGCCCGAGTTCGCGACTCCTGGCCGAGGGTCTCGTGCTCGATACGCCGAAAGGGACCGTACGAAACTTGAATATTCGCTACCGGGCCTTTTCTGGGCCGGGTAGCGAAGCCATCGCGGGAGACGAGGGTCTGCTGCATCTCTGCGTCGACAAGCTGCCTCCACCGCCCCCTTCGCTTGTCGGCAGCTTGCCTAGTTTCTCGCGTTCTCCCTTGACTCTATCCTTGAGCATGGGCGGTCCGGCCGATGCTTCCGCCTCGACGGGCCCCAAGGCCGGAGGGGGGAGCCTTGCGGACGATGCGTCGAATGTCGGCGATCGCATCATGGTCCTCCTCGACGATGGAGGCGCCAAGCCCTCCACCTTGTCTTATTCGAAGGCCATCCAACTTGGGGCTCCAGCCGGCGCCGCGAAGAGCTGGACTGTCATGGCCTGGACGCTTGACGAGGCGGGCAATGCCTCGAGCCGCATCGGCCCCTTCAAGTGCGTCATCGATCCTCGGGGCATCTATGTCGACCAGGGCGCGGCAAAGGGCGGGACGGGGGATCCCACGAGACCCTACGCGAGCATCGAGGAGGCGATGGCGAAATCGACCGGCGATCGTTCGATCTATGTCCGTTCCGGCTACAAGGCCGGCGGTCGCCTTGCCTTTTCCGGCTCCTCCTTCACCCTGACGAGCGGCTCGACCCTCCGCTGGCTCTGGCCCGACAGCCCGGATCGGGGAAGCATCCAATTGCCTCCTTCGGCTCTCGGAAGCCCTTCTGTCCTCGTCGATGGAGGAAGCCTAGGCCTCCGCGGTCTCTCCTGCTCGATCCGGGATGGCGAGGGCGAGGCAATCCTCGTCCGGAACGGCGACTTCTCAATGGAAGACAGCTCATTGGCCGCGACCGCCGACAAGTCGCTTACGCTGCTCTCCGCCGTCTCTTCGCGTCTAAAGCTCGCGGGGGCCACGCTTGCCCTGGGTGGGACGGGAGGTGGGGCAGACCTGGTCGCCCTCGATTCGCGGGTCTCTATCGAACATTCCGACCTCGGTTCCACGGGCAGGCCGGCCTGGATGACCAACCTCTCGGTCAAGGGCGGCGAACTCGGCATCCTCGCCTCGAGGATAGGCGCCACGGCCGGGATCGGCTTCGTCGGCCTCTCCGCCGAATCCGCTTCCCTCGCCATCGACAGGCTGCTTATCGAGATGCCCGGTTCGGAAGGCTATCGTCGGGGAGGACTTATCAAGGCTTCATGGGGACGGGTGGAGAACAGCTATTTCGTGTCTACGGGGGCGGCGACGACCATCTTCGATCTGAGGGATAGCCGCCTCGCCTTCATCCACGACAGTTTCGTCACCACCTCGCACGACTCCTCGCTGATGTTTTCCGCCAAAGGCGGGAATCCCCTTCTCGTCGACGACCTCTTTATCGGAGGCGGAGCTTCCAGGCTCCTCGAGACCGACAAGGCTCCAGAGGCCGGCTCGATCGGGGCCTGCGCCTTTGCGGGCTTCACCTCCATGGTCTCTGGGGCCCTGAGCCTGGTCTCGCCCGCCTCCCTTCCGCCCTTCGATTCCGCCACGGGGCGGGGACGGTCCTTCGATCTCGGAAAGTCCCCTTCAATACGGCCGGCTCCCAAGGGCGGCTACGAGGTCGATCCCGCCTCGCCTATCGTCGACGCCGGCATCTCCTCCGGCTATGCCGGCGACGAGCACGATTTTTCCGGCCTCCCGAGGCCTTCATCCGCGGGACTCGGACTTCCCGACATCGGGGCCGACGAGCTGCGCTAGCCGCCCCCTGCGCCAGAGGCGCATGGGGCGCCGGGGTTGTCGGTGGCGGGAAAGTGCCGCGCAGCCCCAAAAAAAGGCCGATCCGCGAGGGATCGGCTTTTTCCAAGCGGCTGGGTTCAGACCACGGTGCCGGGAGGAAGGACAGATTTCTTCGGAATCACGATGATGCCATCCACTATGTGCCAATTGCCGTAATCGCCATCCTTGCGTTCGATGTCGTCGATGCCGATGCGGCAGTTCTCGCCGATGCGGGCGTTCTTGTCGATGATTGCCTTCTTTATTATGCAACCGCCGCCGATGCCCATGTTGGGCAGCCTGGCCTTCGCGTTGGCCGATTTTTCGGCGTCGGTCTCGTAGTAGTCGGCGCCCATGCACACGACGCCGTCGAGGCTCGCCCCCGATTCGATGATCGTCCTGATGCCGATGATCGACTTGACGATGCTCGCGTTGGTGATGATGCAGCCGTCGGCGGTGAGGGACATGTTTATGTTGGAAAAATTGATTTTCGAGGCCGGCAAGTTTCGCATGTGGGTGTAGATCGGCTTTTCCATGTCGTAGAAATTGAACTGGGGATTGATCGAGCAAAGATCGATGTTGGCCTCGTAGAAGGAGGCTATCGTTCCGATGTCCTCCCAGTAGCCGTCGAACACATAGGCGTTGACGGGTTCGGAACCGAGGATCGAGGGGATGATCTCCTTGCCGAAGTCGTTGAGCTCGTTGGCGAGGCTCTCCTCGAGAAGGGCTGCGTCGAAGATATAGATGCCCATACTCGCGAGGAAGTCCCTGCCCGCCGTGCGGCGCTCGGGCAGTCGGTGGGGAATGCTCCAGTCGGAGATATCGCGGTCGGGGTCGGGCTTTTCCATGAATTCGACGATGTGGCCCTTCCCGTCGAGACGAGCGATGCCGAAGGCCGAGGCAGCCTCCCTCGTCACCGTGGTGCAGGCGATGGTGAGGCGGGCCTTCGACGCGATGTGCTTCTCGAGCATGTCCTTGAGATCCATCCTGTAGAGCTGGTCGCCCGAGACGACGATGTAGTGGGTCGGGCTATGGTTGCGGAAATGGACGAGATTCTTGCGGACCGCGTCGGCCGTTCCCTCGTACCAGCCCGAATGTCTGAGACTCTGTTCCGCGGCGAGGATCTCGACGAAGCCGGGGGAAAAGGCGTCGAATTTGTAGGTTCTCGAGAGGTGGAGATGGAGAGACGCGGAATTGAATTGGGTAAGTATGTAAACCTGGTTGAAACCCGAGTTGATGCAATTCGAGATCGGAATGTCGACGATGCGGTACTTCCCGCCGAAGGGAACCGCCGGCTTCGAGCGGTCCTTGGTTAGGGGAAAGAGGCGGGAACCCTTGCCCCCGCCGAGCACGATCGAAATGACCCTGGCCACGATTCCTCCTGCCTTCGTGCTCGACCGGGTTCCCATTGGCGTCCCCCGGTCGGCATGATAAGAGTATATGCTATGAATCCTAGCACCGCCAGCGAGAGGATCGACGAACTCCTCGCCGATCCCGCCATCGCCCCATCGATTGTCCATATCGAACGCGAGGAGCCGAGGGATGCTAAATGGGCGGAGCTGCCGGGCGATGTCGACCCCCGGCTCCGCGAGGCCCTCGCGAGGCGGGGCGTCGAAGGCCTCTATTCCCATCAGCGCGAGGCATGGGACAGGGTGAGAAGGGGGGAGAACATCGTTGTCGTGACGCCGACGGCAAGCGGCAAGACCCTCTGCTATAATCTTCCCGTCGCCGAGACCCTCCTCCGCGATCCGGAGGCCCGGGCTCTCTATCTTTTCCCCACCAAGGCCCTTTCGCAGGACCAGCAGGCCGAACTCAACGAGCTGACCCTCTCCGGCGACCTCGGCCTCAAGGTCTTCACCTACGACGGAGATACTCCCGATTCGCTCAGGGTGGCGGCCAGGGACACGGGGCGCATCGTCATCTCGAATCCCGACATGTTCCACACTGGCATACTTCCCAACCACCCGAAATGGATCCGTTTCTTCACGGGGCTCCGTTACGTCGTCGTGGACGAGATGCATGCCTATCGTGGCGTCTTCGGCTCGCATGTCGCGAACGTCCTCCGGAGATTGAAGCGCGTCGCCGCCTTCTACGGCGCCAGGCCCCAGTTCATCCTCTCCTCCGCGACGATAGGCAACCCGGTGGAGCTCGCCTCGAAGCTCATCGACGAGGAGGTGTCGGCAGTCACCGACAATGGCGCCCCTCGCGGCGGTCGCGTCCTCGTCTTCTACAACCCGCCCCTCGTCGACCCCGTGCAGGGAATCCGCAAGAGCACGGCCACCGAATCGGAAAAGCTCGCCCTCATCCTCCTCCGCAAGGGTATCAAGACCATCCTCTTCGCCCGCTCGCGGCTCCGCGTCGAGCTCATCGCCTCCTACATAAACGAGTCCCTCGAGAATCCCTTCAACGACAACGAAGGCATCACGGTCAAACCCTACCGGGCAGGCCTCCTTCCCAGCGAACGCCGCGCCATCGAGAAGGGGCTGCGCGAGGGTTCCATCCAGGGGGTGGTATCGACCAACGCGCTCGAACTCGGCATCGACATCGGAGGCCTTGACGCCGCGGTGGTCGCGGGCTTCCCGGGGAGTTTCGCCAGCTTCTGGCAGCAGGCGGGGCGGGCGGGGCGCCGGGGCGGGCTCTCCGTGGCCTTCCTGGTCGCCTCCTCCGCCCCCCTCGACCAGTTCATCATCGGACACCCCGAGTACTTCTTCGGCCGGGCCCCCGAAACGGGCCGCATCGACCCCTCCAATCCCTACATCTTCATGGATCACATGCGATGCTCCGCCTACGAGCTGCCATACGAGGAAGCGAAGGTGGAGGACGACCAGCGCGATGCCCTCGCCTGGCTCGAGGAGGACGGGATCGTCCGAAAGAGCGGCGGCCGTTGGTACTGGTCGGCCGACGCCTATCCGAGCGAAGGCGTCTCGCTCCGCTCGGCGAGCTCGGACAATGTCGTCATAATTGACAGGACTGGCGGGGGGGCGAGGGCAATCGGGGAGATGGACAGGCCCGGGGCCAAGGAACTCGTCTACGACGATGCCGTCTATATACATCTCGGCAGGCAGTACATCGTCGAGAAGCTCGATCTCGAGAACCGCAGCTGCTTCGTCGTCGAGCGGGAGCTGGACTACTGGACGGATTCGATCGTCAAGACCGATCTCTCCGTCCTCAGCGAGGACGAGGAGGGCTCCTGTCCCGGCGAGGGCCTAGCGTCCTGCCGTTTCGTGCTCGGCGACGTCCTCGTAAGGAGCCAGGCCGAGAAATTCAAGAAGCTGCGCTTCCATAGCCACGAGAACATCGGCTACGGCGAGATACACCTTCCGCCCGAGGAAATGCAGACGCGGGCCCTCGCCCTCGTTTTCGACGAGGAGAGCGGGGGAGGGCGCTTCCTCGCGGCCCTCGGCGAATCGCGCAAGGCCGCCGTGCTGGCCGCGGCGGGCCGTCTCATCCACGATATCGCCCCCGTCTATCTCATGTGCGATCCGCGCGACCTGGGGCTTTCCGAGCGGGTCAGGGATCCGCATTACGACAGGCCGACGATCTTCCTCTTCGACCGCTATCCCGGCGGCACGGGGCTCGCGGAAGGCCTGGTCGAACGCCTGCCCGAACTCTTCGCCGCCGCCGCGGGCCGTCTTGGTTCCTGCGGCTGCGCCGACGGTTGTCCTTCCTGCATCGGCGTCGATTTCCTCGATGGAGGCCAGGGTCGGCCCCTCCTGCGGGGCCGGGAGCTCAAACCTCTTCTGCGCGACTTCCTCCTCCTTCTTTCGGGAGCTGCAGCCAAAGGGGCCGCGGACGGGACGGCGATCCGACCGGGCTACTGAAGGTGGCGGGCTCGCTCAAGTCCAGATTGGCGCGTCTCAGGGAGAAAAACGAGGCCCTCGAGGCGCCGCCACGCAGGCCAGCCGCTTCGGGAGCGGAGGAGGCCGGGCTGCCGAGCTTCCTGGTCGGCTGGGAAGGCATCGCGGAGTTCGTGTACAGACGCAGGGTCTTCTTTCCGCTGAAGCTGCCCGAAACCTTCGACCCCAGGCCCTTCGTGGCTCGGCTCGATAGGGGAGCTCGAGCCGGGGGCTTCGGCCTTCCCTCGGCGATGCCGGCTGAGGCGGCCACGAGAGAGCTCCGTTTTTTCGACTTCGAAACAACGGGTCTGTCCGGCGGGGCTGGAACGATAGCCTTTCTCTCGGCACTGGGCCGCGTCGAGGAGGGAGGGCTTTCGGTCGAACAGCTTTTTCTCGCCGATTTTCCGGGAGAGGCGGCCTTCGTACGGAGCTTCATCGACAGTCTTGGCTCCGCTCCGATCCTGGTGAGCTACAATGGCGCCAGCTTCGACTGGCCCCTCCTGCGGAGCCGCAGCGTGATGAATGGGATCGACCGACCCGAGGCCGGTCTCCATATAGACCTCCTCCTGAGCGCCCGAAGACTCTGGCGGCCCCTCGTCGGAAGCGCCTCGCTGGGCGACCTCGAGGGACCCGTTCTCGGCAAGGCCAGGGGCGACGACATAGGCGGAGGGGAAATTCCTTCAGTGTTCTTTTCTTTTCTCGAAAAGGGAGACGACGAGCGCCTCGGCCTCGTCCTGTCCCACAATGCCGAGGATGTCGCGAGCCTCGCGTCTCTCTTCGCGAAGGCCCTGGCGCTCTTCGCCGAGCCCCGCGCCCGGGCCGCCCGGGGCGAGGTCGACCTCCTCAACCTCGGCCGGATCATGCGCTCCTGCGGCCGCTATGAGGAGGGAGAGGAACTCCTGTGGAGGGCCGCGGAGGGGGGGGACGCGAGGGCCGCCCTCTTGCTCGCGAGGCTACTCAGGAGGGAGTCACGGGCCTCCGATGCCATGGCGGCCCTCGCCATGGCCGGAGGGGGCTTTGAGGCCTCGATCGAGGCCGCGCGGATTGCCGAGCATGTTGCAGGGGACCTTGACGCCGCCCTTGGCGCTTCGATGGCCGCGGCCGAGGGGGCGAGGAACGAGGAGGAGAGGCGACGGGCCTTGACCCGGGCGCGCCGCCTCTCTCTCAGGATCGCTGGAGCTTCGCGAGGGCGTCCTGGACGTACACGTTCCTGATGCCCAGGCGTTGGAAGTCCATGAGGGCCTCGGTGGCTTTCTGACGGTCGCCTTCCGAGACATAGCACTGGGAGAGCTCGAGATAGAGCCGGTAGTTCTTCGGATCGTTCTGGATGAGCTTGCGGAGCGAGACGATGGCGTCTTGATACTTGCCCTGCTCCCTCGCGATGACCGAAAGGCCGAGCACCGCGTACACGTCGAACTCGATGTTGAGGGCCTTCTGGTAGAAGTCCACGGCCTCGTCGAAGCGCCCTAGGCTACGGCAGGCATCCCCGGCACGGGTGAGGATCACCTTGTTGCGGGGGTCTCGGGCGAGGATCTTGGTCCAGTGCTCGAGGGATTTTTCGGGCTGACCCAGGCCTCGGTGGCAGTCGGCGAGGCCGAAGAGGGCGTAGAAATTGTCGGGTTCCTTGGCGAGGGCCTTCGAGAAGGGATCTATGCCGCTATCGAATTGCTTGAGCTTCCGGTAGCAGTTGCCGATCGAGGTCAGGACCCTTATATCGACCCCTTCGCCCTGCAGCTCCACCATCCGCTGCCAGAAGCCCAGGGCGTCCTTGTATTCCTTGAAGTCGTAGTGGAGATGGCCGAGGCCGATGAGGGCGTAGGGATTGTCGGCTTCCATCTCGAGGACCCGGAGATAGATGGCCTTCGATTTGCGGAAGTCTCGCACCTTGCGGTAGGCGTCGGCGACGCGGGTGAGCACGGTGATGTTCTTGTTGTCGTGGAGGAGATACTGCTCCCAAATCTCGATGGCCTTCTGATATTGGTTGAGGGCCTTGTAGCAGTCGGCGAGCCCGAAAAGAGCGTAGTTGTTGCCGGGATGATAGACGAGACATTTCTTGTAATGGTCGACGGCGTCGCGATAGGCTCCGCGCTTTCGCGCCGCGTCACCCAGTCCGACCAGGGCGTAGTTGTTCTCCCTGTCCTTCTCCAGGATTCGGGCGAAGCATTCCTCCGCCTCTTCTATCCTGTTTTCCTTCAGGAATTGGTAGCCCTTCTTCGAATATTCGGAAATTTCGGCAAGCTCGGGATCGCTTTCCCTCGGCGAGGCCGATTCGTGGAATTCCCCTTCTTGCCTGTCCTGGTCAGTCATTGATTACCTCTTCTTCGAGGAGTTTTCTGATGGCGGCGACAGCCTTTTCGATCAGGGCTTCCGATTTCGCTCCGTCCCGCGCGAGCCAATACATCTTGAGCGCGTCCACGGGGCGACTCGCCGAAAGGTACCGGTCTCCGACGCGGATCAGACCATCGGAATAGCCCGTTGTCTGGAAGATCCGTCTCGCCGTCTCGGTGTCGCCGCCGTTGAAAAGCTCGT
>Ga0307375_10003122_pt1 | contig 16481 bp, 17 predicted proteins | sample TR1MG_FD_202531 | JGI IMG/M metagenome (GOLD analysis project Ga0307375, IMG submission 202531) | Soil microbial communities from Risofladan, Vaasa, Finland - TR-1 | ecosystem: Environmental > Terrestrial > Soil > Coastal area > Acid sulfate soil | place: Finland: Risofladan, Vaasa | collected... | reverse complement strand
TTCTGCTTGCATGGTGTACTACGATATGTCTTCCGCTTTGGCATCGCTTAGGGACGACATGGTGTGCTCATCCAAAGGCTCCTTTCAGATGTTCCGTTCTGCCACACCGCGCCGAGCCTCGAGAGTTTGTCCCACCCCGTTCGTTGTCGTCTTCTTTGCGGTTCATATGTGTTTCATGTGAACGGTGTTCATTGTGTCGCCCCAAGACAAGAGTGTCAACTTGGCACCATGAGGAGCTTCGGGCAGTGGAGAAGGCGAGTGCAGCAGAGTTGCCCGGCCGCGCTCGCCTGGCCAGTTCTGCTGCCCGCTCCGCACTCTTTCGGCGCGACTCGGTTTTTTGGTTGCCTTTGTGGAAGAGAGTAGTCCTCTCTTTGCTCATCTCGTGTGAAATTGAGTGGAATTGTCTCAGCGGAGGGCCCAGGGTTGCGGTGAGGTGGGAAATAGGAGCGCGTGAGAATGCAGGCACGGCCGACAGAGCGCCCGCAGAGAGAGGAGAGAATGGGCGACCGTGTGTGCGTGCGTGTGGCCCCCAACCCAGCCTTCAGGGCCCTGAAGTGCGCGCTCTTCGCGTTCGTCGTCCATGCTCCGCTTGTGTGCGTGCCCCCCGGCCACCTTTTGGCCACCCACGCCTCCAGAGCTGTTCAGCTCACACCTCAATGTCACGACTATGGAAGTCGCAAGAGATGTTGGGAGCTCCCTTTGGCCCCATCCGCCCAGAGGAGCCTGTGTGGCCTGCGTTGGGTTTCGAAGCATCGGCCGACCAACACAAGCTGCCCGATTTGCCCTCCTCTGGCCTCCCCGCGCCGCGTCTCGCTTCTCAAACAGCTCACATCTCAGTGCCTAGTGTCGCAGTCTCGTCATCGTCATTCAGCGGCTCTTTACCGCAGCTATCTGAGGACATTTTGGCCGCCTATCAGGACGCCTGCGTTCGTGGCCAACCCTTCCCTGCCTTCTCTCTCCGCCCCGTCGCATCCACTTCTCCCCAAACGCCATCACTCGATTCTATGGCCTCCTCTCGCTCGATGTCACACTGCAACAATGATCCCATCTTCTCAATGGCGGATGCGGTACCGTCGCCAATTCTATTGACCCACGCCTCCAAATTCGCAGGCGCATTGCGAGCGTCTACCGGCAGCTTCACCTCTTCAATGCAACTAGGACACAAAAAAACGCGCTCACACTACTATGCAGTTGGAGAGGCACCCATCTTCTCAATAGGCGACGAGTTGAAGGACGACGACGAATCGAGCGACGAGGAGATGGCCGGACCTCCGCATCCTGCGCCCCTGTCGCCTCCTTCTTGGGAAACTGCTTACCACCAAGTACCCCCTGTATCAATGGCATTCCAAACAAGCACCGCCGCTCTACCCATCGCTTCCTCTCCGCACAGGCACGCCACACCGGTTCTAACCCCAACGCCACTGCCAGAATCGCCGCCCACTCGCACCCACAACTCACTACGCGCCTCCACTGCACACGCACCGAACACTCTAATAGCACACCAATCAAACTACAAGCAAGAAAACGACACACGAACACAACCGGCGCCAACTTCGGCACCGGACTTGATCTCCCACGACACCTCCCCAACAGAGCCCGACGTCTCCCTCGGACTCACAGAACTCACTCTCGCTCCAATCATTGGCGTACTCGAAGAAGATTCTCCTTATCTACGAGAACAAGAATGGAAGGTACGAACTCAACCCTCACCCGCAACGACACAGTCAAGCCACCCAAATTTCCAGTGAGAGGGAGGAGGGTGCACCACAACAACCCGCAGCAGCCACACACCACACACGGGCACACGCCGACACCATTCTCTCTTCTCTCTCTCTCTCCCTTTCCGGCTCCGCTAACCGTGGCTCCATTCTCTCCACTCTCTCTCCACGCGCTGACCCTCCCTCTGTTCTCTTCCCTTCCCATGTGTCCCCCCATTCTCAAGATTCTGGAGCAGGACCAACAATCGAGAGCGGAACACAGATCGAGCGAGAAGTTTTCCTCCGCGTCATCTTTGCACCCCCACAAGAACCGCTATCCTGGTGTCTTCACCTGTGCGTCCAAGTCCGCCGTGTTCTCTGTTTGAGAGCACTCTCATTGCACACTCCTCCTCTTGGCCTCCTCTTGGCCTCCTCGAACCTCCTTCCTTTCCACGATCCATGCACTTTCCACCGATTGATGTGTCTTTCGAAGTGATGATTGAAGTCCGAAATACTGACTCGAACGCGTGCCTCTCCTCTGTTTCTCTCGTGTCTCTCTCCTTACTCTAAACCCCCCGAAACCACTCTTTTACTGTCCATCCTCCCCCTTTCTTGCGTTTCTAACCCCGACCCTCAGTGGACTCCTCTCGTGTGAAGCTTCAAGTTTCTGGCGATTCCGAGTCGGATTACATCAACGCTAGCTTCGTTCGTGGTGCCGGTAATTCGCTTTACATTTCTGCTCAGGCTCCTTTGCCCGCGACGTATGTCGACTTCTGGCGTATGATCTGGGAGCAGAAGGTGCACGTGATCGTGATGTTGACGCGTTTGATCGAAAGCGGCTGTCCGAAAGCTCACAAGTATTGGCCCACTTCCAAGTCTCGTGTCTATGGCGATCGTTTCCGCGTCACTCTCGTGAATCGCATCGACTCCGAGCACGAGTATCGCGTCAAAGAGTTTGAATTGGAGTGCGATGGAGAGCGAAGAAGACTGTTCCAGTTCCACTTCCTCGGTTGGCCCGACCATGGCGTTCCTCACTCCCCTGAATCCCTGCTGCGCATGAACACGTTCTTGAACGAATGTCTACAGGACGTCAACGAGTACCCGTTTGTAGAGGGACCTTCACCAAGAGTATACGAGCCGTCCTCCTCTTCCGAGGTGTTTTCCTCGCTATCGTCATCGTGTTCTGGATCAGCAACGTCAAATAGCGATAGACCAAGTCTCGATGACTCAGATGCGCCGTACTCTTCAGTGGTGCAACAACAACCATTGCCACTTTCAGAGCCTCCGTGCAGAATCCGAAGGAGTGCCTCTTCTCAGTTTGGACACCTCCTTGGAAGCCTCGCTCCATCATCATCATCATCATCATCATCATCATCATCATCATCTCCTTCCCAATCTCCATTTGCGTATTCTTCGGTGACAATGCCAGGTATCAACTCACTTCAACAACAACCGAACACTGTCTTATCAGGTGCTTCCACGACAACATCCCCATCCTCATCTAATCATTTCAATGTGTCACTTGCACAAGGTGGCAGCAGTGGCTGCAGGACCGACGTCAGTTCCGCCGCCGCCGCGACGTCGACGTCGACTTCCTTCTTTCCCTTTCAATCACTGCAACAGGCGAGCAGAGATTCGCTTCTGGAGAACCCTGGCTCGAGATCTGCGAGTCAGTTGACGTATCGATCCCATTCTCACTCTCCTGCCCAATGTTGTAGCTGTTGTAAGCAACTTCAACCTCAGCAGCAGCAACAACAGCCTCCTACTCCTCTACAGCATCACCAGTCTGCCATCATAACCTCCCCTTCTTCATCTTCATCGTCATCATCAATGATGTCATTACAAGAGTCTCCTTCCCCAAGTTCTCTCGTCTCCTCGACGAGTTCCTCTGCTACCACTACCAGTGTTCATTCATCATCATCATCATCATCATCTTCTTCTTCTTCTTCTTCTTCATCCTCATCATATTTACCATCAACATCAGTATACGCTTCGTATGCCATGCCCGTCGCATCTGCTCAACTTCATCACGGAATGGTGACTTCTTCGTCGTCCAACTCAGCTTCTGCAGCTGCTGGGGTTGTCGCTGTTGTTTATGCTTCTTCGTATGTTCACAGCAGCACACCGACAGCAGCAGCAGCAGCCTCAGTTTCTGCCAACGCCGCTGCATCTGCTTCCTCTCTATCTGCCGCCTTTGCCTCTCCTCCGAACTCTTCTTCTTCGTTATGCAATATGATGATGACTACTACGACGATGTCGAATGCGAAGCCCACACCATGTCCTTCAAAGAACCCGCACTACGCCGTCGGTCCCATCGTCGTTCACTGCTCTGCTGGCATTGGGCGCACTGGCGCGTTCATCATCATCCACTCGGTACTCCAGAAACTCACTGTCGAGGGAAAGATGCAAAACGATATCGACTTGAAGGCGTTGCTGCAACACATGAGACAAGCACGAGAAGGACTCGTCACGCAACAGGCGCAATACAACTTCTGCTACGAATCCATAGCGTACGGACTTCGATTGAAGCGCATTGAAAAGGAGATGGGGATTGGGAGTAGTGGAACAGTAGGAGTAGTAACAGGATGTGGAGGAGGACGTCTTGGATTCGGCTCAGGACGATTGAATGCTCCACCCAATGTCACATCGAACGCTTCAAGGTTTCAGAAGTCAAGACTCGGCAAATCGAGCCACTGCATACCGAATCACAGAGGCCTGGATCAAGACGACTAGAAGGAGCTGCCAACCAACTCACATCAACCCACACACCAACACAGACACAGATACACACCCACCCACACACCCACACACATGAACGCACTTGACAACTCTCGTCGCGTACGCATATACACAAACCTGGAACTTTCCAGGGATAAAGGCTCACTCTCAACACATACCGATGATGATGATGATGATGATGAAGACGCTCCCCAACTGTCAGACGTGCTCACATCACACAACCTGCCTCACGGCTTCCCACCACCAACAACAGAGACCCTCAAAACCCCCTCGCACACACATACAGCAAGAGCAACGCCTCCAAAACCACGGCAGCACTTGTACACACTTGCAAATTGTACATTGTATTCCTAATACCGACCCCTGAATGTCGATAGATCCTCTCCTCTCTTCATGTGGTTCCAAGTTTCGTCGGGCTGGCGCGTGCATGCACTGTCCGAAACACTCCAGGGTATTTCTTCACATTCACCCTCAACGATTTCGGGGGTTTCAGAAAACGTCGACCTATTTCATACAGCTCGATCTCTGTACCTGCCAACCCGATACAGGTCCCACCCCGTAATGAGAGAAGCATGATGATTATAGAGTGATATTCTCAAGATTGGAGGGCATTGGGGTTGCTGTGATGGTGGTGTGGGTGAAATGGGTTCGTTTTAGTATGATCGCTTCGCTGTTGTTACAAATGCACAATGGTGGCTCTTGAATTGCCTGCGTTTTGTCTCTGTTGTCGTGCGGACTCTTGCCTGAAACTGTCCTTGAGTTGTCTCTTCGTCTCTCGGTTGACGCGCTTCTCCAGCTTTTGGGCCTCCTTCCTCACCCTCCTCTCCTCTGCCGTCTCGGTCTTCGGTCGTGCAGCGCCCAAGTTAACCTTCTCTCGTGTTGCATCTCTCATTGCAAGAGCAGCTTCATCCTCTTCGCGCTGGCGCATTTTTGCCTCTTTCGCCGACTTCTTCCTCTCGTGCTGCAACACTCCCGTAGGCACGCCTCCTCTTCCAATTTGGATACGACGATTCAGCGAAGACTCCTCTACCAAACGAGGATGGTTTTCAGTGTTGGTGTACGTGCTCACGTAAGACTCAACATCCCACTGCGCCTCGCCTCTTCCTTCGACATACATCACCACCTTCTCCTCGCCTGCCATTGCCTCATCGCCGGAATACATCTGTTCGCCCTCGTCGTCATTGGAGACCACATGAGCAGTACCAGAGCGAGCGAAAGTTCCAGCGCCATTTTCCTCATCATCCTCGTCGACATTCTCGACATTCTCGTCATCTCCATTAGCACTAGACGAAACACCTTTCATAACTACCAAACCAGTGGAGATGGAGGCAGCCATTTCAAGGACACCACGGGGAGCGGACGCGGAAGCCGCGCCACTTTGTGCGTCTCCTCCAGTCTTCATCTTGCGCCTATTCAGCTCTCCTTTTGCATTTGCGCTTCTTAAACCAAGTAGAACAGCATCATCCAAGAATTGATCGAGTACGTCGTGGAAGTCGTTCACATCCATCATCCCTTGCACTGCCGGGTCGTCACCCTCCAATTCCATCGTTTCGTCATAATCGGCCAATGTAGTTTCAAATCTATGCATCGCACGGGCAGCTTCCTCGGCGCTCAGAGGTGCACGACCAGGAATAGAGCGACCTATTTGCTTTGCCTTCCTTTGCGTCGAATCCAACGTTTCATCATCCTCGTCATCAGAAAACACATCACTATCGAATTCTCCATCCTCTTCGTCCTCTTCAAACTCTTCAGAATCATCACCAACGTCGAAACGAACTTTCACCACCTTCTTCGCACCACGACCAGGTCCAGCACCAGAGCCTTCCTTGTCATCATCTATATCATCCAAAGAAGAAGAAGTCTTCTTAGGCTTGCCTCCTTTGGTAGTAGAAGAAGACTTGGAAGAAGAGCCTTTCGGGATTTGGTCCAAGAACGAATCTATATCCTCCAATTCATCGCCAAATGGATCTTCCACTTCTCCAGGAAGCATTCCAGTTCTGATGATCCGGTCCAAGTACGCGCGGGCGTCGAGGGCATCCATTTCTTCGCCTTCGCCCGGCTGTATCGCTTGCATTACGAAATCATCGTCCAAAGTATCTTCGGGATCCAGTTCTCCATCACTTTCATCTTCATTATCGGAGTCAAGAAGGCGTTGAACCTCGGGATCGATCTCGCCAATTGCGCCGAAGAGTTTGTCATGTGCGTCCGCCTTAACTGCGTCTTTCGATGGTTTTGAAGCAAATAACTCTTCAGGCAACAGTTGCGGGTTCTCAACAGTACGTTTCGCGGCAACAGCACCTCGTTTTTGAGCGGTTGAAGTATTCTCATCCTCCTCCTCTCCAACCATCGAGATTCGACCATCTTTACTGACGAATACTGCTCCAGGTGCAGTACCGGTGGGTTTCATGTGGATGCCATAGTCATAACCACCATGGACGAAGGTGCGCGAGGGTTTCGACTTCTCCACCCAGCCAGACTCTCTAGGCGCTGCCGAGCGCACATACATCTGTTCTTCCTCATCCAAATCGTCTTGTCCTGTGAGATCATCGGAACCAATGCCACTAGAATCGCCATCGGATCCCAAAAAGTCATCTCCACTTTCATCATCCGAAAACTTGGAATGCTTGCCAGTGGGTCCCAAAACATCATCATCGTCGAAGAGAGAATCATTACGAGAGGTGGTAGCGCGAGAAACGGGGCCAATACGAGATGAAGAGGCAGCGTGGGGAGCATCCAAAGGCAGTTCACCGTTTTCAGTCGAATTCACATGCATGGGGTCGTCGTCTTGTCTCCTACGGGGTCTCCTATCCTTCACAATGCGAAGCACATTCTGATTCACGCCAGCAGTAGAACTCAGCACGTCATCGGTACTACGTTCGACGATTTCATACTTTACCGACTTTTTCGGGTCAATCCACCGCTTCGTCTTCTTCGGCTACAATGGACATATTGATGGTTAGATAGATATATGAGACATGAGTAACGGGGAGGCAGAGAGAAGGATGGTGGGGAAGAGGAAGGGCAGAAAGAAGAGCACTTTGGAAGTGCGAGAAAGAGCACTAGGTTTTGCGATACAAACACTACCGTACCATCAGAATCAAACAGTGCGAACTTCTAAGCCAACCAGAGAGTAGAAAGAAAGGGGAGAGAAGGGCACGGCTGCAAGTACCAACGAGAGGGAAGCAGTTGGAATTGAGGAGGAGGACAGAGAATTGGGGTTTGGGGCACGGAGGGAAGTTGTGCGAAGATCCTCATAATCGGATCCTCCTTGGTGGTAGTAGCCGAAACTGTTCTGATGCACATGGGGATAGACTCCACTATTCACGAGAGGATCAGAAACAGTGACCACTGGGGCGATTCCGGCCTTCTGCAGAGGGCTGAATGGGGATACGTTTGGAAGAAACAAGTGGATATCGAATTTGAACACCTTCTTATTCACAAAATCGGAGGATCCAGATCGATTCAAGGCCATTACTCCAGAACAAGAGAGGGCCCCAACACTCCGGTACATTGCGTCCCAATTCAGTGGCAGTCTGATCTTCATCTACATGGGTGTATAGTGGTATATTACAAGCAACATGAGCCGATAGAGACTCAGAGATCGGGTTGGAGAGATCTCTCTTAGAATCGAACGGAGTTTTCATGCTTCAGATCATCGTCTTGTAGGAAACATGATGCGAGGAAGTGATATACGCTCTTGTCTCCAACTGCTTGTCCAATGAGATCCTCTACAAAGTCCTCCAGGTGCATGATTTGGAAACCTGACCTCTTCTCTACCGCCATAAAGTGCCTTGCGATGGCTCTGACTCCGTTCTTTAGTGCCTTTTCGAATTCAGGATCTCCTTCCAATAGCTCTGAAGTGGGAATGGCGCAAATAGACGTCAGTTCCGGAAGCGCCTCTTTGGAGATGAACGTTGACGCGTCCAACTCAGTTTGCTCGCGCAGGTGTACTCTCAAGTGTGGGTCGTCGGTCGTTTTGATTCCCTTCAACAGATCCGATTCTTTGTCTGGATCTTCTCCATAAAGAGGTTTGAAGCGAGTATCTACGAGATCTTGAATGAAGCTCCTCGTCAGCGCCTCTGCCTGTTGCCTCGTGTCCTTCGGGTGTCCAAGAACCTTGTTCACGAGCTCGTGTATCATCAATTTCAGTCCCAAAGCGAATCCTTCATCGGACCAGTCAGCGCTAAAGGGTAGTGGCTCCGACCAAGCCGCGTCCATGATCTCCACATCCGGCGAATCGAACCAAGTATTGACTGAAATCGCAGTGTCAAGAGCCTCGACTTGATGGAACCAGAATGGAGGCAAGTAAAGCACGTCTCCAGGCTTTACAACGATTTCGATGCCACTCTCGAGCGCGCCTCTCACAGTCTTCTCATTAACAGTCACACCACGATTGCCATGTGCCAAAGATCCTTTTTCGTCCGAATTTGCGCTGCTGCTGCTGTGGTCGTCGTCGTCGATGTTGTTGGCGATGATTCCAGAGAGTTTTGGGAATCGCCTCTCATCAGGCTCGTCGATGTTCACTTGCGCCTGTCTGCTCGCAGGATGAGTCTTTGGATACACGTAGAATGAGTGATGTAGGTCAGGAGAGAAGAGCGTGAACTTCTTGCGTCCGTAGATCTGTACGAAGAAGTTATCGAATGGATCGTGATGTAGCGCCGCTGTACTGCCCTTGCTTCCCATCCAAACGTTGGTGATGGTCTTGTCGGAAGTAGAGGAAGAGGCACGGGAAACGGAGAAGAATTGCGGGTGCAAATCGGAGCGAAGAACGGGGTCGAGAACCGAGAGATCGGCGTTGAAGTACATGTACTGCCCCTCTGGCAAACCAGTCAGCGCAATCCAAAACTCCTTCTGCGTCATTGGCACCAGTGGACAACAGCCAATCGGAAACTTGGGGGATGAGTTCCTCTTCACACCAACAGTCCGCTCAGAGACCTTCGAAAGGTAGAAAGTCGACGGATTCGTTCCTACCGGCACCCAGCTCTTCAATGCTGACCAACGTGTCTGAGCCGGGGTATTCCGAAGCAAAACAGGCACAGCTTTCGTTCTCAACGACTCTAGGAACTCTGGAGAGTCCACATAGTCCAGAACAGGCAACGTCGCCTGAGCGTCAATCAACTGCTCTCCACTCAGCGCAAGACTCGCGCCAACGATAGCAAACAGTACAAGGCATAGAGGAGCACGAAGTTGGGAACATGAGTACATGCTTGAGGTTCAATGGAGAGTGGAGATTGGGCAATCGAGGCGGGAGAAGAGAGATTCGGAGAGAGAGAGAGAGAGAGATTGGGAGAGAGAGAGATTGGGAGAGAGAGAGATTGGGAGAGAGAGAGAGAGAGATTCGGAGAGAGCCAAGTTAATCGACTATGTTCGGACGAAATTTCGCTCAGAGTCCAGCAAAGACTTCCGTAGTCCACACACACGCACGGCAGCGGTGATGCATGAGTGAGGAGGTCCCAATTTCCCACTGCCGAAGAAGAGCCGATCGCTTCTCTGGCACCTACACCCGGTCCGTTGCCAGTCCCTTGACCCCACCCACAAAGAACATGTTGTCTCAACTTTGCAAATTGGCTCCTCGCGCCGTTCCTCGAGCTTCTGCTCGCTCGGCAGCCCGTGTGAGCGTTCCCAAGTCTCTCGCTCGCGCCTACACCCGTACGCCAAGTCCTTTCTTCGCTTTCTTCCCCTCTCTCCTCTCTCTTTCCTCCTCTTCGTTCCCTTTTCATGCTCTACCCTCGCTTCTCGCTCCATTTTGACAGCTATTGGTTGCCACATGTGCTGGAACCCTCAAACCGAGGGCATCTTCTCTCGGCCGGTGCCCATCCCCCGTCGCGCTGTACTGACACTCTTGTGCTCCCCCTTTTCTGCGGATGTTCATTGCTTTCACCGAGTACAGAGAAGTTCACGAAGACTCACGAGTGGGTGAAGGTCGAGGCCGGCATGGGAACGATCGGAATCACCAAGCACGCCGCCGACGCTCTCGGAGAGATTGTGTACGTCGATCTGCCCAAGGTTGGTGCTAAGTACAAGGCTGGTGCTGCATTCGGTGCCGTGGAGTCCGTAAAGGCTGCATCAGACATCTACACACCCGTATCCGGAGAGGTCGTCGAGGTGAACAAGAATCTCACCTCTAAGCCCGACACCATCAACCACTCTGCGACCAAAGAGGGATGGATGATCAAGATGAAGCTATCTGATCCAGCTGAGGCTGACAAGCTCTTGGATCTCGCAGCGTACGAGAAGGTTGCCGCCGAGGACCACCACTAACGCTCTCTGGACACTTCTACTGCCTCCTTTCGATACCAAATATCGATAAATGAAACCATACATTGAATGCAAAGGATTCTCTTACTGAATGTTGAGAGCAGGGGAAGGTTTGGAGCTCAGATGAAGGTCAAGACGGGGACACCTAAAAACACCATCAGTCTCTCGATACCGACGCTCCTGTACACACCTGCCCCTCGAAAACATGCCGAACAAGGATTCTTCAACAGCCAAGAGAGGATTCGATGAAGAAGGTCAAGATACTGACCACAGAAACGCTCTTGGAGAGTTGGCGACTGAAACATGCGCGATTTCCGGACTCTATCTTCTGGATTGTGGCATCTTATCGCAGACCATTCAAGATTCGACCATGTAATTTGTCAAATTGGTGACGAGAGCCCGGTTGGCGACTTCAGAAGCACCAGGAGAGCTGCTCGTTGCTATCCCTTCCGATCCTCCTCCAAGACTGGTCGTCGATATCCACACCGCTCCGATCCCACCCAAACAGAACTATTCTTGACCTTTCCCACTTTCACACATTGTATCTCTGTGTGGATGCCACAGATGATCTTCTGTCGCCTTCTTGCTTCACACCTTGCCCAAGACTTTCATGGCTTCAGATTGACACATGTATGTGCCGTGTTCCAGAACATTACTTGGAAGATTCATTCTGACTTCTTATTCTTGGCAATTGCGAGCAACGGAGGCGCACGCATAGATGAGAAGGCCCCACAAGTGCAATCAGAGGATTGATGCAGTCCAACGCAGCAGCCAACAGCTCATCAAAGGTCGGGTAAGGAATGTAGTATTGAGCAGACACCCATCAAACACCGGGCTACCTTCTTCTTGCATGAAACGCTTCACCCTGGCGAACACCAACTCACAAGGGTTGAGTTCCAGGGAAGCACCCATTTTGGACGCCATAACGTATAATCACCAACTTCTCTTACAATTTTGTGGACCAGTGGAGGGAATGAACGCTCGAGTAAGCCTCATAGCTGCGACTCGAGAGGCGGGGGAAAGCATGGATTGGCTCGCTTCTGGCGAAGTACAACAAATTTCGCGCCATCTTCATCTGCTCTTCTTCTTGGTTCTAGTAAGCTTTTTGACGTTCCTCTCCGAGAAAAGGCGGAAACGGGCGTTGGCTGCGTCGAAGCTCCATCCTCGCACGATCACCTGGTTGACATCGTCTGGGTCATCGAAAGCGGTGGACAGTTGCTGCTGTTGCCAATAGTCGGAGGAGCACCATTTCCTTCCCATGAGGATGAGATCGTCAAGTTGAACTGGGTTGGGGTTGGGATGGTAGAGTTGGCGAAGGATGCCATCACAAGTTTCACCGGACGAGTTGAATTGTTGTGGGTTGATTGAATAAGCAACCCCATGCATGATGGCAAGATTTTGGCTGGCAGTAAACTTCTCTCCTGGATTAGTAGAATCCTTGATTTGCTCCTGCGCTGCCGTAGCCTCATCAATAGCGCGAGCGATAAGAGGTGTGGGCTTGTCGGGGGTCTGCTGAGCTGCACATCGAAAGAGACGAGAGAGGAGGATGTGTTTGTGTAGTCCCATGATGCGATCCGGAAGTACATCGATGATTTGCTTCTTGATTTCCTGTACAGCATCGGCTGCCTTAAGATTCGATGTAGATGACCAAGCTTCAATAATCAAAGGGGAGAATTGAGCCAACCTTCCTCTTTCTGACAGCAGATTCCTTAACGTTGTATCGCACCTCTCTCTGCGGGAGAGTGTGGATACCGTCAACTGCCAGGCCTCGTGTAGACTCTGCCAGTTCAAGTACTCATTGCGCCAGTATAACTCGAAACGAGCTGACAAGAAGAAGCGAGCCAGGAACGGATGGAGGCATGTAGACGACTTGAGAGAGGATGGAATTGTGGATGGGAAAAGCTTTCGAAATTCGGTCATTGCCTCTACGAAGCTACCTTGGATCAAAGATGGGTCAATGTCGAGAGGCTCATCAGAGACACATTGATATTGAGTGTTGTGATCGACAGCAAACGCAGAGACGAAGGCGAACGAGAGGGCGACGTCCAAGAGCCGTTTTCCGAACTTAGCCAAGGAGTTGTAGATCTGGCCGACCCACTTTTCAATTGGAATACATACGCCTCGAGTGGCGGCCAAGACAAAGACGAACATGTGCCTATCTTCTACACGAGAGCTCGTCAGCGCGGTGTTGGAAACTACGTCGAGAGCAGTCTCATTGCCAAGGACCTTCAAAGTAGAAGCCAGAGGAAGAATGTCTGAAGACTCGACAAATGGGGAGACAACAAAGGCGGAAGTCTTGGAGTTGGACGTCAATGCTGAGACGGGAAAGGCCCTCAGGTGGAGCCAAATGATGCGCAGAAGAGGTCGGAGTGATGTGAGTCTCTGTAGCGCTTCCAACAGCTTCGAGGCCTTCTTTCCTCCAAGTTCATCGGTGCATACCAACACCCTATTGTAAGTAGAGGCAATGGCCATGTCCAAATCCCTAGTATAATTCTGAGAAAGGGCGGTTCTGTCGGCTTTCGAGATCCAAAGGATGGTGGCATGTTTTGACTGCTTATAGGCAACTGAGCGAAGTAGGCACGTGGCTCCAGATGCGGGGAAGACTTTATGTATGGGTACCACTTGTAATGGAGCTTGAGATGTCCAAGCAGCGGAAATTTCCTTGTCAAGGCGTTGCGCCTGCTCGGTGAAGAAAATTCGACCTGCTCGTAGTAGCTCCCATCTAGGAGGGTCGGAAGGGGTCTGTCGGAGAAACCAAGCCTTGAGGACATTGTCCACCGTTGATGATGCAACGAAACTACATGTGGTGGTGGGAATGGGGTCGAAAGTGATAGCCGGATCGGAAGTTGCCGCAGGTGACGTGGAAGAGGTTGGGAGGGAGTCGAGTTGCGATCCTGAAGATGCATCAGGAAAGAGATCCTGCTTTGCGATGAGAGCTCGGGTATCAACCACAGTGGAATGGTGAAAAAGCATGCGCAAAGCGTCCTTAACGCTCGACCAGCAATTTTGCATGTTTGCGTCCACCAAGAGAAGTATGAACCACAATGACTTATCTTCGGACTTGACAATTTCGTAGATGACTTGCAGAGAGGAGAGTGAAGCCACGATAAGACGAGGGTATGGTGTTGGGATTGGTAACGAACGAAATGAGTAAAGAGAGGTGTTGTCACGTTCAATGGTCTCAAAGTTGTCCAATGGTCGTCCAAGAAGGTAATGCCTCAACGAATGTTCGATATCGCATGTTGGATCGGTGATGATGACCTTGCGGAAGAGTGGAGAGAAGAACAGCTCGGAGATAGCCAAGTCGAATTGAACTCCTGCTCTTGCTCGAAGCCAGATGGCGCAAGGATCCAAGCCAGTGTATGGATGTAGATAAGGTAACTTGGCGGTTTTAGGGGGATGGGGATGAGGGAATGGGAAGCAGAGACGCAGAGCATTGGTCGATTGAAGTACTCCCCGGCCAGTTCTGAAGAATGAGCCACAGTATCGCGTGTCGGCGAGTTCAACCTCTAAGACAAAGCGAGGAGTCCAAATATCCGAACTCAGTTGAGTAATATCAGTCCAATGGGCATTGCGGAGTGAGCCCCATGAGGATCTCAGGGTTGTCTTGGAGATGGATCTTGATTTGTCGATGACCTCTCTTATGCTGTTGCTGTCAGAGACCTTCAGTTCATCATAGATGGATTTTGGCACAAGGAGTTGGATTTGCTCGTTGGGATCATCATCGGACTGTGGACAAAGAGAAGCAGCTCGGCCTCTGGAGAGAAGGAAAGCAGAGGGGAGAAGATCCGGATTGATGGTCGTGGCCATGATCTTCTCGTTCCATTTGGAAGGGATGGAGTCAGATACTTCATAAAACCTCAGTTTGAACCATTCTGCTCTGAGAGAAGGGAAGATCTCCGAAGCTAGACATTCATGTGCGAAGTCTTTTGCGAATTCGGGAACATTCGGAACGTGGAAGCCAATCGTGCATTTGAGGCCATCCTCAAGACCAAAAAATAGTCTCCTTGGAGGCTCCGAAGCGTTTAGTAGGGACTCAGTGAGATAGCTCTTGATAATGGAGAGGGGTAGGATGGCACTTCTACAAGGAAACTTCCAATCTGTTCCAGTCGATTCCGGGGGGTACACGGTTTCCACTTCGCAGCTGTAGCTCGTCGGGGTACTTGACTCTGGTTGGAGATGACTGAGGTCACTGACTTGAAGAAGATGAGCGAACCACTCGGGAAAAGGCATAGGTTGTCCTTGGTCGCCTTGACGATGACTTGGAGGCTGCGTATGAAGTGCTGCCATGCAAGATGTAGGCAGTGGTTCCATGCGAAAAGTCACGGAACCAGAAGAGGCCGTGTAGTAGACGTAATGACTGTAACCATGCAACAGCGGGTGTGGGGCTGAGGTGCCTTCCTGCACAATCTTGATGTTCGCGTTACTCCAAATTTTATCAACCTCTGCGATGACGTCCAAATGGAAGTGGTCTGAGTTGGGAATGGAGGATGAGGGGGGCAAGGGCGTGGGGAGATCTGCGTAGATGGATTCGTGAGCGATTTGCAATGTTCCTCCTCGGTGATTCAGCATTTCTGCATATTTCTGCACTGCAAGCTGTACAGGCGGCCATTTTAGTCGGAAGTGGGGAACTGCCGGCTGAGAACAAGAGAGGTCAGTGTCTCGTTTTTATGTTTGGTCTTATTCGTGTTCCTAGACTCAATGTAGGCTCGGTTGGATGGAAAGCTTGCTGTTCTGCGAATATGGACAGTGAAAAGCACAACATACCTGAGAAATATTCGCGACGGAACCAGAAGAGGACGGATTTGACGAGGATGCCATGTTGCTTAAATGATTCACCACAGTAGTGTTGGCGGATGGCAGGTCTTTCTACGATGATCAACAAGGAAGATTACGCATCAGAATTGAGGTGAATTTGAGTCTGTATCCAACAGGTGGCAACTGAGCCGCTAGAAGGAGCTGGAATATGTCGACCACGGTTTTGTCAATTCAGCGCTCGTTAGAAGCTAAATATTCTCAATTCTTGGCAAACAGCGTCCCAATTCCATCGACCCGTGCCTGAAAAAAAGGACTGTGCAGCACTCAGCGTAAGACTGGACCCGGATGGCAACTTTAAGGAAAGGGTCCTTCTCACCCCTTTCCGGCCACTCTATTTCAACATGGCTGCCAGAAGGATCCGTAGAAGGTTCGTAAAAGTTGTAATCCATAATGAGAAGAACATTACTAACCCCAAGTGTCTTTTACTAACTCGGCGTTGGTGACCTGGAAAAGGGCCTCAGCAAGAGAGACTTTCTGCTCCCATTTGTGGAAGCAATCGCTGAGAAACTGGTACTTTTCCTGTTTGTACTTCTTGTTCAGCAGGAGGTTCAAAATAGCGTTACTACAGCCAGAATGTCCCGTTGGGGAACCCGGTCCACCACCTCTCGATATCTCGCTCTCTCGCTCTCTCTCTCTCTCTCTCTCTCTCTCGGTCCGTTCGATCGTTAGAATCTATTCGGGGCAGAAGTGGGGTTCATTATGGTACAAGAGGGTATTGAAAGTTGGCGTTTGACGAGGACCCAAAGTGTCTCGGGCCAAGGCCACAGTTAGGAGCCACTTGATGATCTTGGAGAGGGTATGGGTATGCCTGCCTCTCCTAGGGCTTGTAGATGAGCTTTGGTGAGCACGGTGAAAGAGCCTATAGAAGAATGAATGTAAACGAATTAGCAACCGGTTTTCGCACTCTTTCTCGGTTTGGTTCAGTAGTAACGTACATGCAAAGGCATTCCCATTGATGGCTATAGATGA
>Ga0307375_10003120_pt1 | contig 16486 bp, 15 predicted proteins | sample TR1MG_FD_202531 | JGI IMG/M metagenome (GOLD analysis project Ga0307375, IMG submission 202531) | Soil microbial communities from Risofladan, Vaasa, Finland - TR-1 | ecosystem: Environmental > Terrestrial > Soil > Coastal area > Acid sulfate soil | place: Finland: Risofladan, Vaasa | collected... | reverse complement strand
CCGGGACTTCGCTCATTATCCGGGAGTTCGCACCCTATCTCGTGCAGCTCGGCGAAAGTTCCGATCGGATCGTGAAGGTTCTGAATTTTCTCAACAGCAACGATCATTTCTTTCTCAACCTGTCGATGCCTGCGTGTAAGTGCACGGTCGACGCAGCACGCAATATCGAAGGCAGCTCGATCATCATAGCAATGGCGCGCAACGGTACCGATTTTGGTATTCAGCTCTCCGGGTTGGGCGACCGATGGTTCACGGGACCGGCGTCGATGGTCGACGGGCTCTACCTGCCCGGCTACGGTCCGGATGACGCCGCACCCGACCTCGGCGACTCGGTCATCACCGAAACCGCCGGCATAGGCGGTTTCGCAATGGCCGCGGCGCCCGCCATAGTGCAGTTTGTGGGCGGCTCTCCGGAAGACGCGCTCGCGGTAACGCGCCGCATGTACGAGATTACGGTGACCGAAAACGATGTCTACCGGATTCCCGCGCTCGATTTCCGGGGGACCCCGACCGGCATCGACGTTCGCAAGGTCGTCGAAACCGGCATACTTCCGGCGATCAACACCGGTATCGCGCACAAAGAGGCGGGTGTCGGCCAGGTTGGCGCCGGTCTCGTGAAACCGCCGGAGAAGTGTTTCAAAGATGCTCTTTCCGCCTTCGCGGAGAAGTATGCCCGGGCCGGCGCCTGATGCCGGTCATCAAATAGAACCCCCAAAGTTTTCGAAAACGACTGAAGGAGCTACGTATGAAGATCATCGATTTTACGATTCCACTCGGAATTGGCACCCCGCCGTGGCCGACCTACATTCCCCTGCAGGTGCAGTATTTCAAGCGCCTTGCGCCCAACGGCGCAAATGGACAGGTAGTCACGCACTCGAACCATGTCGGAACTCATCTTGACGGGGAGATTCATTTCTACACCCCCGGCAAGGACATCGCCAGTCTCGATATGGATTTCCTCGTCCACGATGGCGCGATAGTGGACCTCTCCGACGTTTGCGCCGACTACGATATCTACACGTCGAAGATGGTGGAGGACCGCGTCGAGGTCAAAGAGGGTGACATCCTCATTATCCACACCGGTTTCCATCACTACGGGTGGGATCAGCCGACGGCAGACGAGGTCCGCTACATGATCAAGCATCCCGGTCCGGATCGGGAGTTCGCGGAATGGGCAAAGAAGAAGAAGCTGCGCTGGATCGGTGTTGACTGCGGCTCCGCGGACCATCCGATGAATACCAAGATAAGGGACTGGATGCCGGTTCAGGCAAAAGAGTGCGACGAACATTTTAAATCGAAATATAACAAATCACTCGAGGAGCTGTTCGCTCCCGACAAGTATCAGCTGATGCATATCGAAATGTTCAACAAGGGGCTCATCCACGCCGAATGCGTCGGAGGCGACATCGATCTTCTGCTCAATCAACGTGCGACGATCGGCTGTTTCCCCTGGCGGTTCGTGGACGGCGAATCGAGCATTTCGCGCATTGTTGCCATGGTTGACGACGATCGATACGAAAAACTCATGGAGAAGAAGAAGAAATCCAAGCTGACGAAGTTCGGCGACGTCGCAGGCGCGCAGAACGCCTGGCTTCATGAAGAGGCCCGGAAGGTCAAATAACGGCGAGTCTGATCGATTCGCAACCGGTGCTTTATGCACACGGTATCACGCGACAGGAGAAAGAAATGGCTATCGATGAACTTGAAAAGAAACTCAGACCACCGGAGGCGCAGCTTGCGCCCTATCCCTCAAAGGTGATCACCCTCGCATCGGGAGAGACGATGGTCGTGCGCGAATGCCGGCGGGAGGATACACCGGCGCTGCTCGGCACGGTCTATCCGCTGATCGGTGTGGCGAAGGACTACTACGATGTAGTTGCCACGCGCATGTACAACGAGATTCTCTCCTGGTTCCGGTACCGCATCGCGAACATGTTCGCGCTCGTCGGCACCGTAAACGGCGAGATCGCCGGCATCGTCACCAGCCGCCACGTCGACAGCAAGGTGGGCATGAGCCTCCACACGCTTGCGATCAAGCGCGGATTGCGAGTCGGTGCGCAACTTTTCGCCGCCAAGATGGAGCATCATCTCGAGTACCTGAAAGAAGACGAGGTGTGGGTCGTTGCCGAAAGCCCTATCGGGTTCAAGCGCTGGATGATCGAGTATGAGCTGGAAGACCGCTCGGCCCTGTATCCGGCAGTCCGGCACGAGCTCGGCGGAGTGCCCACCTTCGTGCTTACCCGAAAGCTCTGGGATGCGGTAAAGGCGGCGAAATGCACCGGTTCGCGACCCGTTCCTGCGGAACTCCTGAAGACGGCTGACAAGCTCATCATGCCGAACGAATATGTCCAGCTCCCCGGGTGGAAGAGGAACAGCTGATGGGCGTACGTGTAGGTATCGTCGGCGCCGGCCACTGCCGATTCGGCAACTCGAGTGAATACGATGTCGTCGACGTCATCGGCTACTCGGTAAACGCCGCATTCAGAGACGCCGGTGGGATTCACCTGCGCAAAGAGGTCGACCAGGTTTTCGTGGGAAACATGGCGAGTGGTCTGTTCAACCGTGAGACCGCGGTAGCCTCCGCTCTTGTCAGCCGGATGGACATGGAGCCCTGCCCGGCCGAGCTCGTGGAGAACGGGCCGGCCTCGGGCGCGAGCGCAGTCAAGATGGGCTACATGTGCGTGGCTTCGGGACTGGCCGACGTGGTGCTCGTCGCGGCAGGCGAGGTTATGCGTTCGGTCACCGGATGGGAGTCGACCGATATCGTCGCCACCATGGCGCACAAAGAGGCCGAATACAATATGGGTCTGACCCTGCCCGGATTTGCCGGAATGGTCACGCGGCTCTACATGGAAAAGTACGGAATGACCGAACGGGACCTTGCCCTGGTGGCCGTCAAGGATCATGCCAACGGCGCGAAGAACACCTACGCTCATGTGCAGATTCCTGTGACAATCGACGCCATCGCCGACGGTCCCAATGCGAGCGTGGTGAACAACTATGTCGCGGAGCCGCTGCGAATGTATTCCACCTGCCCGGTCAGCGACGGGTCGGCGGCGATAATCCTCGTCAACATGGATTCCCCGAAGGCGAAACTGTTCAAACGAAAACCGGTCCGAATCGCCGGCATCGGCTCGGCCACCGATACGCACTGCGTCCACAATCGCAAGGACCCGCTGGTGCTGGACGCGGTGAGGCTGTCGGCCGAGAAGGCCTACAAGATGGCCGGAATCGGACCAAAGGACATCTCCTTCGCGGAGCTCCACGATGCCTTCGTTATATTCGAACTCATGAACAGCGAAGAGGTCGGGTTCTTCGAAAGGGGCAAATCGTTCCTGGCCGTCCGCAATCACGAAACCGACATAGACGGGCGCCTGCCGATCAACCCTTCCGGCGGGCTCAAGGCGAAGGGGCATCCTGTCGGCGCCACCGGTGTTTCCCAGGTATTCGAACTGGTACGGCAGCTCCGCGGTGAGGCCGAGGAAGGGCGTCAGGTGAAGGATCCGAAGTACGGGATGGCCGTCAATTTTGGCGGTTTCGGGAACAATGTCATAACCACGATTCTGGCCAGGGACTAGGGGGCAAACGATGATCGATTTCAGCGCATACGGCGAGCAGACGCCCCACATCAAAGGAATCCGCTGCGGAAAGTGCGGCGCAGTCTACTATCCTGCACCGATGGTTTGCGGGAAATGCGACGCGCTTCGCGATCCTACGACAAATAAAGGGTGGGAGGAGTTCGATCTTGACGGAGCCTGTACGCTTCTCACCTGGACCCGAGTCTGGAATCTTCCCGAAGGTTTCAACAAGAAATACCTCCTGTTCGGGATGGTCGAGTTCGAAAACGGGCTGCGTGCTTCAGGCCGCATCGAAATGGAAGGGGATCCGAAGAGCGGCATGAAGCTCACTGCCCGCGCGATAGAGGCCGATGAAAGGCCCGGCAAACCGGTAAAGGTGCTGGTGTTCTCCTGAACACCGCGAGCACTACGTAGAGCGCGGAGCCCTCACATGGCCAAAAGCAACCTGAGTCAGCCGATATACGAAAAGCTTTCAGAACGCATTCTTCACTGGTACTACCTGCCCGGGCACCGTCTCACCGAAGACGCCCTTTGTGACGAGTACAACGTGAGCCGCAGTCCCATCCGCGAAGCGTTGAATACTCTGGTTGAAAATGGACTCATCGAAAAGAAGCCCGGCGTCGGTTATAGCGTCAGGTTGCTCGATTTCGACGAGATAAACGAGCTCTACGACGTCCGGATCGCGCTGGAGAGTTATGCGATCCAGTTGATCTGCCGGAACGGCATGGATGAAATGCGACTGCAGGAGCTGCGCTCATATTGGGTCGACATCGGCTCGCGACTGCCCGATGCTGCGAAAACTGTCGCCGCCGCCGATGAAGAATTTCACGAACTCCTTGCCAGGATGACCGGGAACAGGACGCTGCTTGCGATGCTGAAAAGCATCGACCAGCGCATACACTTCGTTCGGCTGGCCGACATAACGAACGAGGAGCGTGTCCGCGCCACCTGCACCGACCATGTCGCGCTTCTTGATGCGATCTCGGGTAGGGACGAAGTGCGGGCGGGCCAGGTGCTCCGCAAGAACATTGATGACGGCAGACTATCGGTCGAGCACGCGATCAAGGAGGCGTTGGCCAATGCCTACCGTACTCGCGAGTAGGCGCCTGGTTCGGGCTAAGTCGATCGGCGCCGCGGCATCCTTCGCGCTCATTGCTCGTGGGGTGACACGATCGTTTCGAGTTCACAGCGTATTTGACTCGACGCTGAATCTCGATCTGAAAGGGGCGGACATTCTCATCGCGCTGACCGGACCCCGGGGATCGGCTTATCCTCACGCAATTTCTCTCGAGCGCGACGCGAACTTCCGTGAATGGCGGATTTGCCCGGGTGACGGCGGAGTGATTTCGGATTGGGCTCTGAGGATCCCTGCCCGGGAGCTCGTCATCGATCTTTCTCGCGCCAGGACCTCCGCCGTCTCGGTGCTGGCCGCAGTGTCCGACCTGGGAGACGCATTTCACGCCTGCGAAACCCAGCTTGCGCGGCATCAGACGCGCAAAGTCTGCGATCTGAACATTTCGTTCCTCTACGAACAGGCGTGTGCCGGTTCTCCGGTGAGCGCGGCGCTCTGCCGCGGTGCCGTGGAGTTCGGTCTGGCCGTGGTCGACTTCAATTCCCGGACGGATGCCGGGAAGCGAGCCACACCGGAACTCCCGCATGACGCTGAGTCGCACCTGCGCAGCGCCGCGGCTCGGCTTGTCGGATGCGGCGGCGGACTTACACCGGCCGGCGATGATTTTCTGTGCGGGTTCCTCGCTGCCCTGCGGTCTTCCCCGGTGCCGGATGGAAACGGCCCGCGCGGCGGGCTCGACATCACGCTGTGCGATGCAATCGAACAGAATATCGGCTCGACCGGAGAGGTAAGTGCGTCGCTTCTACGCTGTGCCATGCGTTCCTACTGGCCGCGGCCGCTTGCGGACCTTTCCGCCGCTTTGGCAGTCGAGGACGGTTTCGCGGCGCTGCGGGCTCTGGACGAACTATGCGGCCTCGGGCACAGCTCGGGCGCCGATATTGCTACCGGTTTTCTCTACGGGCTTCGTCTTCTTGCCCGGGAAAACGACAGATAAGAGGAGAGACCATGCTACAGAAATTCCAGTACGCCGCGCCGACCGCGCGAACAGATCTTCTGGCCCTGCTTGCCGAACGAAAAGGAAAGGCCAAGCTCCTCGCCGGGGGAACCGATCTTCTGGTCAACATTAGAAACGGGATCATGAAGCCCGAGCTCGTAATCAACCTCAAGAAGGTTCCCGGCTATTCGGGTATCAGATGGAGCGCCGCCGAAGGGCTTGTAATTTCGCCTACCACCACAATAAATGAGCTGCTTCGCGATGCGAACGTGCGCAAGTCGTATCCGTTGCTCGCCGAATGCGCACACGACCTTGCGTCCTATCAGGTGCGTAACAGGGCTACTGTCATCGGCAACGTCGTCAACGCATCTCCCTGTTCCGACATGGCGCCCGCTCTTCTTTGCCTGGAGGCGAAAGCGATAATCTCCTCCTCGCGAGGTGAACGAGAAGTTCCCTTCCGCGATTTTTTCAAAGGGGTAAAGAAAACCGTGGTCGAGGAGGACGAGATTCTCGAACGAATCGTTGTGCCCGCCGCCTCGAGCGGTGCGCGCGGACTCTACCGCAAGCTCAAGCGTATCAACGGCCACGACCTGGGAATCGTCGGTGTCGCCTTCATGAGGAAGGACGGCATGGTGCGTCTGGGCATAAGCTCGTCCGCGCCGACGCCGGTTCTGGTCGAGAGCCTCCGGGAAACCGACACGGTTGAAACCGTGATAGCTGCAGCACGGGAGGCAATAAGTCCCATCAGCGATGTTCGTTGTTCGAAGGAGTATCGGCAATACATGGTCGAGGTCTTCGTCAAACGGCTCTACGCGGAGGTGAAGTGATGAAGGTACGAGTCACCGTAAACGGCCGGATATATGAACGTGACGTCGAGGAACACAAGACTCTCCTCCGTTTTCTCCGCGAGGATCTGGGGCTGACCGGTACCAAAGAGGGCTGCGGCGCAGGGGAGTGCGGCGCGTGCACGGTCTTCCTCGACGGCAAGACAGTCAACTCCTGCATGGTTCTCGCCGTGGAAGCCGACGGGTCCTCGATCGAGACCATCGAGGGGGAGGCAGAAGACGGCAAGCTTTCCATTATCCAGGAAGCTTTCGACCATCGACATGCGGTGCAATGCGGATTCTGCACCGGCGGAATGGTAATGTCCGTTCGTGAGCTTCTTCAGCGCACGCCAAAGCCTACGATCGATCAGATCAAGGAAGGCATCGACGGAAACTTCTGCCGCTGCACCGGCTACCAGCAGATCATCGAGGCGGTCCTGGAAGCTTCAGGTCAGGCCGAGCTCGCCGACAAGGGAGGGTTGAAGTATGTTTGAAAATATAAAAACAGACGACCTTGTTCACGTCGGAAAGTATGAGCGGCGGCAGGAGGCGGTGGCCAAGATTTCCGGGGACGCGATATACACCGGTGACATGGTGCTCTCCGGCATGCTCCACGCCATGGTGAAAAAGAGTCCCCACGCGCGTGCGAAGATACTTAAAGTGGACACCAGCCGGGCGGAAGCTCTGCCGGGAGTCCGCGCGGTACTCGTAGGGAACGAGCTCGACTACAAGCTGGGGCTCTATGTGGTGGACAAGGACATCCTCGCCAAACGTGAAGTTCGACACTACGGCGAGGCTGTTGCTGCCGTCGCCGCGGACACCCCCGAGATTGCCCGTGAGGCGGTTGATCTCATCGATGTCCAGTACGAGCCCCTTACTCCGGTGCTCAACCACGTCGACGCGCTGAAACCGGGTGCACCGCTGGTTCACCCCGACCTGGGAAGCTACGACTTTGTTCCGGTGTTCAGTCCGCAACCGGGCACGAACATACCCAACATTTCCAAAGTCCGGAAGGGAGATGTCGAGAAGGCGTTCTCCGAGTCGGAGTGGATAATAGAGCGCGAGTATACCAACCCTTCTGTCCAGCACGTGCCCATGGAGACCCACGTTGCGATCGTCGAATGGAAGCAGGGTGACAACATCACGATCTGGACGAGCGCGCAATCGCCCTTCACCGTACGGAACCTGTTTTGCCACACATTCAAACTGCCGCTGAACAATGTTCGCGTCATTGTCCCCTACGTCGGCGGCGGTTTCGGTGGCAAAGCCGGCATCATGCTCGAACCGCTGCTTGCCTGTCTGTCGCGCAAAGCAGACGGCAGGCCTGTCAGGATGCGGGCCACGCGGGAGGAGGAGTTCAGCCTTCTGCCGTGTCGAAGTGCGCTTACCTACAGGATCAAAACCGGTGTGGGCTCCGACGGCAAGATCCTGGCGCAGCAGCTGACACTCTATTGGGACGCCGGCGCATACGCTGATTACGCGGTCAACGTGACACGTGCCTCCTCCTACTCCGGTGCCGGCCCGTACGAGATACCCAACGTCTGGCTGGACGCCTACACCATCTACACCAATAAGCCGTACGGCACCGCCTACAGGGGCTTTGGTCACGTCGAGTTCTTCTGGGGCCTCGAACGCCACATGGAGCTTGTCGCCCGGGCGATCGGAATGGACCCGTACGAGTTCAGAATGAAGAACCTGCTCAAACCGGGATCACGCACAATAACCGGCGAGCTGATTTCCGAGCACACGGGAAGTCCGCAGAAGTGTCTCGATGCGGTGGCAAAAGCGATAAACTACGGAAGCCTGACGAAGGAAGAGGCAGCTCGCGAGAAGCGCTCCGGGCGGAAGATCGGAAAGGGAGTCGCGGTGCTTCACAAAGCGCCCGCAATGCCCTCATTCACCGCAACCGCAGCTGTCGTAAAAATGAACAGCGACGGCACGGTCAACGTCAACGTCGGTCTCACCGAGATAGGGCAAGGATCCACAACCGCGTTCGCACAGATCACTGCCGAGCGTCTCCGGTTTCCCGTTTCCAAAGTCAAGGTTACGGTCGAGAAGGATACCGATCGCGACCCCTACGATTGGCAGACAGTTGCCTCCAAGGGGCTGATGCTGACCGGCAACGCAGTCATACTTGCCTGTGAGGATTTTCTGCGGAATGCCTACGAAGTGGCCGCACAGGTGCTGCGGGCCCAAACCGTCGATCTCGATCACGACGGCGACAAAATCTTCGTCAGGCATCGCCCGGAAAGCTCAGTTACATTCGCCGCACTTTCGGTGGGGTACGCATTCCCTAACGGCAACGCGGTCGGGGGTCCGCTCGTCGGAGTCGGGCGTTATGCCGCACAAGGGCTCACCAATCTGGACAAGGAGACCGGCCAGGGGCTTCCGGCCCTCGACTGGACCTTCGGCGCGCACGGCATTATCGTCGAAGTCGATCCGGACACCGGAGAGTACAAGGTGCTCAAGGTAGCATCCGCATTCGATGTCGGAAGGGTCATCAACCCGGATCTCGTGCGTGGCCAGGCGGTCGGCGGCATGATCCAGGGACTCGGGACCGCGGTCTGTGAGGGCTACATCTACGACGAGCAGGGACACTTGCTGAATCCCTCATTCACCGACAACAAAATCCCCACGGCCAAGGACCTTCCCGAGGAGATCGAAACCATCGCCGTACAGGTGCCGCAGGTCGACGGTCCTTACGGAGCTCGCGGTGTGGGCGAACACCCGATGATTTCTGTCGCCCCGGCTCTCGGGAACGCCATCCAGCACGCGGTTGGTGCGGAGCTGCTTCACATGCCTATACGGTTCGAGGATGTCTGGCGCGCACTCCGCGACGAGGAGCCGATAGACAACTGGATCACGAAGACTCCGACCGGCTCGTGCAGGTCCGACCCGGCCACTCGCGCACACTCGCCCGATTCGGCCGCGGCACCGTAGACGAATGTCCCGGTGAATCGCCGGGGATGAAGTTGACTATGCTGCAGAGTTTTTTTTCTTGACATCTTCCGGGGCGGCAGTTAGCCTTGAAACATTCCTTAGTTGCCCGGTCAACTTTTGATCGGAGCAATGAGGGGGTGTGCGGCGTATGCCGCCCGGGAGCGTCAAGGTGCGCGAGCAGAAAATTGTTGGGACGAGCGTTCCTCGTGCCGACGGCAGGGACAAGGTCTGCGGACGTGTGCGATACGCCGATGACCTCTGGCAGCCGGGAATGCTGTTCGCGGCGTTGGCGACGAGTCCCCACGCACACGCACGGATTATATCGATCGATACAACCGGCGCTCGGACGGTCCGCGGGGTGCGCGGAGTCTTCACCGGCGCTGATTTTCCCGGTCGTATAGGCATCTACCTGGGCGACAAGACCCCGCTGGCGGTTGGAAAGGTCCGTTACTTCGGTGAACCTGTGGCGGCCGTAGTAGCCGACTCTGAGGCCGCGGCCGTCGAGGCAGCCGGAAGGATTGCGGTGTCATACCAACCACTTCCCGCGCTGCTCTCTGTGCTCGAGGCGATTGCGGAGGACTCCCCTCTTCTGCACGAAAATATGGATGACTATTTTCATATTCCTGAAATTCATCCGGAGCCCGGGTCGAACATCGCAAACCGCACAAAGGTGCGTAAGGGAAACGTTGAGCTCGGATTTCGCGAAGCGGCGTCGGTCATCGAGGGAGAGTTTTCCTTTCCTCCGGGGGATCACGGGGCAATGGAGCCGCGAGTTTCAATTGCGGAAATCGGTGCGGACGGCCGCGTCGTGATTCGGTCATCGACGCAGGCACCCTTCGTCGTTCGGGAGCTTTTGAGCGGGCCGTTCGGAATTCCGATCGGAAAAATCAAAGTGATTGCGCCGCGTGTCGGCGGCGGATTTGGCGGGAAGGACGGGCTCCAGCTCGAAGCGCTTGCCTATCTGCTTTCCCGCGGCGTAGGAGGACGGCCGGTTCGTGTGGCGAACAGTCGCGAACAGGACCTTGTTTCATCTCCCGGGCGCGCGGGACTGTTCGCGCGCGTGAAGCTCGGCGCCCGCAGCGACGGAAAGCTGACCGCTGCAAAGATGCTGCTGCTCTATGATTCCGGGGCCTATGCCGATTACGCGGTGCATGTCAGTCGTGCCGGTGGTTTTTCGCTTCCCGGGCCCTACTTCGTTCCGAATATCGAAGCTGATTCGCTCTGCGTCTACACCAACCGACCGTTCGCAACCGCTTTCCGCGGGTTCGGTCACATCGAAATGACCTACGCCGTGGAACGCGCCCTCGATCACCTTGCGCAGAAACTCGAAATGGATCCGCGGCAGCTGCGCATCGTGAACGCGATCCGCGCGGGAGACACGACCGGGGGAAACGCCGTTATGGATCGCAACACGGGTAATCTTCCGGCCTGCATCGACACTGTCGGGCGAAGGCTCGACTGGCAGGACGGTACCCGAATCGTTCTGCCGAACGGGAGAATTCGCGCAAAAGGAATATCCGCATTCTGGAAGGCGCCCTCGATGCCGACCTTCACGGACGCCGGTGCCATTATCACGTTCAACGAGGATGCAAGCGTGAATCTGTCGACCGGGATTGTCGAGATCGGACAGGGAACGCACACCGGCCTTGCGCAGATAGTCGCACAGCGGCTCGCCGTCGACCCCTCGATGGTACACGTCGTCAACGACATCGCCACAGACCAGGCGCCGCATGACTGGCAAACAGCGGCGAGCCGGTCGCTTTTCATGGCCGGACGCGCGGCGATCGCCGCGGTCGATGACGCGGTAGCGCAGATCAAACAGATTGCTTCAGGACCACTGCGCTGCTCCGAAGAAGATCTGGATGTATCCGGGGGGCGTGTGTTTCAGAGGGACGATCCCGATCATGGCCTCCCGCTATCCCAGGTAGTCGTCCACTACGTCTATCCCAATGGGAACGCTATCGGCGGTCCGGTGATCGGTCGCGGGAAATACGCAGCGCGGGGACTCACGGGAATCGACAAAGAGACCGGTGCCGGCCGACCCGGGCTCGAGTGGACAATGGGAAGTCAGGGCGTTGAGGTGGAGGTCGATCCCCGTGACGGGTCGTACAGAATCCTCAAGGCTGTCTGCTGCATGGATGTCGGCAAGGTGATCAATCCGGCCCTCGCCCGCGGCCAGATCGTGGGCGGAATGGCGATGTCGATCGGGTACGCAACCAGCGAAGAGTTCCGGTTCGACGAGCGCGGCCGCGTTCTGAACGGGAGCTTGCGGGACTACAAGCTCATGCGCTACGGTGATCACCCCGAATACGTCGTCGACTTTGTAGAGACGCCTCAAGGCGATGGTCCCTACGGCGCTCGCGGCCTCGGGGAGCAGGGTATTCTCGGGATTCCCGGCGCTTTGTCGGCGGCACTTTCGCTCGCGGTTGGGAGCCAGATTGATACCTTGCCACTGACACCGGAGGCGGTGTGGAGAGCCGCTTCGGGAGGAAGCCTGAGGTGATACACTTCGACGTCGTCTACTATCGTCCCGAGAGCGTCGCCGAAGCTGTCGCGGCGTTCGAAGAGGCCCGCGAACGCGGCCTTGATCCTCTCTATCTGGCCGGAGGGACCGAGATTACCACCTTCAGCAGACAGGGCAAGATCCGGCCCGGAGCGTTGATCGATCTGAAGAAGATTCCTGAATGCAATCTGCTCGACACGCGCGGCGAAGAGCTGGTTCTCGGTGCGGCGTTGCCTCTCAACCGCGTTATTGAAGCCGGAGTGTTCCCGCTCTTGAGCCAAACCGCCGCCTGCATTGCTGACTACACGACACGAAACCGGCTCTCACTCGGCGGAAACATCGCGGGCCGGCTCCCCTATCGTGAAGCGGTGCTTCCCTTTCTGGCGTGCGATGCACGATTCGTCTTCGCCGGGCCGAACGGAACGCGGACTGTCGATTGTGAAGAGGCGTTCGCCGAGCATCTGCGCGCGCAGGCCGGCGAGTTTCTGCTGCAGATCCTCGTCGAAAATCGATACCTCACCAGCCCTTTTTTCCACCGCAGACGCGAGCGGGGTGGTCGCATCGACTATCCGCTTGTCACATTGGTGCTGCTGCGAACCGGGCGCGAGATCCGCTGTGCGGTGAGCGGCCTCTGCTCCGCGCCGCGACGGATCGGGGAGATCGAGGCGCTGCTATCCGACCGGACCCGGCCTGCCGGGGAGCGTGCCGCCGCCGCGATCGACGCATTTCCAGTTGCGATAAGGAGCGACTTTCGCGCGTCCGCGGACTACCGGCGCCATCTGTTCGGTCTTGCGCTCGACGAGGGGCTGCATGCCCTGGAGGAATGGTAGAATGCGAACATACGAAGGCAACGTTACGATGGTCCTTCAGGTTAACGGCGAAGAGCGCGAGGTAGTTGTCCGACCGGCCGACACACTGCTCCGGGTCATCCGGGAGAAGATCGGTCTGCGAGGTACGAAGATCGGCTGCGAAAACGGCGACTGCGGCGCGTGCACGGTGCATATCAACGGGGTCGCCGCAAAATCCTGCATGGTTCTGGCGGTAGAAGTCGAAGGGGACGAGATTACGACGATCGAAGGTATGACAAATGAGGTGCTCAAAGAGGCGTTTATCGCCGAGGGCGGTTTTCAATGCGGCTATTGCACGTCGGGTTTTCTCATGAACGCCGCGGCGCTCCTTTCTGCCGAACCGAAGCCCGACGGCATCACCGACGACGAGCTTCGGGTTCGGCTCGAGAGCAATCTCTGCCGCTGTACCGGCTACGAGGGAATCGAGAGGGCCGTCAAACGGGCCGCCCGAGGCGGGTGACGCCTTTCAGTCCCCAACGGGCTCATTCACGAGCAACAGGGTCACCGTTCGACCGAGGAATGCGGCCTCCCGCTCGAAAATCATAAGTTTTCCGATCATCGTACCCATCTTTCCGCCGGTCATTGCGCGCATCCGCTCCTCTTCGTGCGGGATGATGTGCTCATGTACCCGGCGTATGCCATCTTCCAGGGTTCGGGTGATTTTCTGAATGCCTGCAACCCAGACGACATTTGAGCTGGAGAAAGCGTAGGGGGCGAGCTGACTTCCTGTGGCACTTGCGATCACGATTTCGCCGGTCTGTGCGATTGCGTGAACGCTGCCGACGAAGTAGTCCGCGAGAGTTCCCTGCCTGCGGAGCAACCCCTGCACTGCGGGGTCTTTCTCCGCGGCAATGGCATCCTTGAGATTTCGCCACGGATGGGCCTTTGAGATCAAAAGGTCCTCAAATCCGATTTCCCGCAGCGTTACAGACGCACCGGTCATTACTGATGCGCCGCCGGGAATAATAGCCTTCAGCCGTTCGAGGGCTTCGGCCCGTGTGTTCAGAACCTCTACGGAGATGCCGCGTTCCCTGACCGATTTGACGGCCTCGTCTATGGCGGCGCTGCTCATCGTTGTTGCAGTTGACATCATGTATCCTCCATATCACTCAAGATAGCTGACTCAAAATAGTTAGTCAAGAAAATTAAGTAAGAAGATTTGGCGGATTATGTTATACTGTATCTATGGATGCCGGTGGTGATCCGCAGAAAAGGTGCCCGAAAGACGTGTTGAAGGTACTCGGAGACTACACAACGCTTCGAATCATCGACGCACTCTCGATCTCACCGCTCAGGTTCAGCGAGCTTCAGCGGACGCTCGACGATACCAACTCGGTGACTCTCACCAGCAGACTGAAACGCCTGGGAGACGCCGGACTGTTGGAACGCGCGGAAGCCACTCTCAACAAGCAGTCGGTTATCTACGAGTTGAGCGATATGGGGAAAGCGTTTCTCCCGGTGATGAGCGAAATGCAGAAGTTTGCCGGCCGGTTTCACGGAGGGCAGTCACCACAGCCGCAGGGCGGATAGGCGTCCGGGGCCGGTTTTTCGAAAGAATCATGGATGGAGATTCGACCAGGGCTTCGATCCAGCGTCGTCCAGTGTGACGACGCCCAATCAGCAGAACGTTGTTAATGCGGCGATTCGATCGGCCGGAAGTGTTCAAAGAATGCCAGCATTTCCTGGATCAGGGATTCGGTTACTCCTGGAGCAAAGACCTTGAGCGCATCGGACATGTGTGAAAAAGCGGCATCATGGGAATATGGGCCCATTGTGGACGTTACGTCGCCGGTCACCCCGACGTCGATATCGAGCATCTTCACTGGCGTTTGAGCGGAAAAGTCCATTTCTTTCAGGTCAATTGTCCGGATGCTGCGATTCTGTTTCGTAAAATAGGAAACCCGGAGATTCTTCTGGTCAAAGACGATGGACCATTTTGTAAGAAGATGGTCGGCTGTAAGGGAAAGAACCGAGAAAGCATACTTTTCGGGTGGTCTAGTGCCCGAGGGCGTATAGACGTCAACTTTGTCTGCTGCAGTGATAAAGCGCTTGAGGGATTCCCCCTGTGCTCGTTTTTCCATCCAGGCGAGTACTGAATATTCATAAATATTATTCGTTAAGACGCAGACGGCGAGTGTTCTACCTGTATGGACCACCATCCTACCGCCGATGAACTCTATTACAGCACAGTTGCCAGTCATATCGGCAACCATGAAATGATCCACCGTATCCTTGATACGGACCCACCGCTGCTGGGCTATGACTTCTTCCACACTTGCGCATGTATCCAGCAGGAACTGAACCCAGAAAGGACTGAACAGGGGCGTTCGTTCATCCGCTGCCGGCGATTCACTTCCGGCAAGAGCCATGGTACTGATAATCAGCCCGGCTTCATTCATGCCCGCCCAGGGCAGCTGGTAGCCACCGAGGTTGCAGGTAAGGCTGCCGTATTTTGAGGTCCAGCGCGCCTTTTTGCCCGAAGAACCTGATTCCATCCCTGATTTTTGAATTCCGCGCGTGTTTGCGAAGATCTGACCCCGGGAATAGTCACTATCGAAATTGGTTCCGTAAACGCCGGCCCCGCTGTTCAGATAGAATGAGGTACACCCCTTACCGGAATAGGGGGCCGGGAGTTGTTCGGAAAGATTTTCCTGTCTGACCTGCAATACAGTCAGAAACAAAAACAGTAGGCAAACCAGGAATGCCGTTTTGATGGAGAATTTTCTCATCACACCCTCCGTTCAGGAAAGACGTCGACAAGGAAATCTGGAGGGTGCCAAGGCCGAGCAGGTGGTCTTGCGTCCCGCCAGGAATCCAGGAAAAGCCGCAATCCGGTGCACTGCCGCGGGTGTCGTGCCAGGTATTCACACACCCTTCGGCAGGTTTGCGGTCCATGTCGCATGAACCGCAGACTGTTGGGACAGAAATGCCGAGCAATAATCGGTCCGCCCTTACAAGAATGCCAGCCAACATAGTCTGCCGACTCGGGTGTTACCATGTCACCGGAAGAGAAATCAAAGATACTTCCTGTCCGCCGGCATATTCCCGCTCAGACCTACCCGGCGGGAGGTATTGGGCGTTCCTCTTCTTGAAAGGATTTTGTCGAAGACTACGCTGCAGCCGTCGGCAGACTTCGAACGCATACGCCGCGGGAAAGTGTTCCAAAAGCCATCCTCTCGATTTCGCGGCATGGTGATTGCTATCGTAGTCACTACTGAGGTAATGCGCTACAGAGCTTTGGAGTGACCTTCCGATCGAGAAAGGCATCCTCCCGTTCGCACCCGACCTCTCAATCCACGCGCCCGCGGGGGGCGCGACGACCGCAAGGCCGCCTCATCCCGAGAGAACGGAAAGTTTCAATCCACGCGCCCGCGGGGGCGCGACATGCGGGGAATAGGGTTGAAGGTAAGCCATATCTGTTTCAATCCACGCGCCCGCGGGGGGCGCGACGCAAAGCGGGATATCCTTTTTCCGCCAAGTACCCCAGTTTCAATCCACGCGCCCGCGGGGGGCGCGACCATGATATTCAATTGCCTCGATTGGCCGCGCGATGCGTTTCAATCCACGCGCCCGCGGGGGGCGCGACGGGACACATCCGCGGACCGTGTGGGGTGAGCGGGTGTTTCAATCCACGCGCCCGCGGGGGGCGCGACGGGACACATCCGCGGACCGTGTGGGGTGAGCGGGTGTTTCAATCCACGCGCCCGCGGGGGGCGCGACTCGTGAG
>Ga0307375_10003119_pt1 | contig 16487 bp, 12 predicted proteins | sample TR1MG_FD_202531 | JGI IMG/M metagenome (GOLD analysis project Ga0307375, IMG submission 202531) | Soil microbial communities from Risofladan, Vaasa, Finland - TR-1 | ecosystem: Environmental > Terrestrial > Soil > Coastal area > Acid sulfate soil | place: Finland: Risofladan, Vaasa | collected... | reverse complement strand
CGTTTGGTATTGCGTGAACGTGCTCCGTCCCGACCTCCCGCTCAATGAACGGAAAGCTCTCGCGATAATTTTCCTCGACCTTGGCCGCGAGGACTACCAACCACCGAAGCCGCTTCGAATCAGTCCGGCGCAGGTCACGGAGATAATTTGGCGCAACTTTCAATGCGCGAACAGATTCTGTTCGGCGGTGCTTTTCTCGCGAGAGATTGCGGAAGAACTTAATGAGATCTTTAGGCAGGAAGAATGACTCGCTCAAGACTCCGAGCTTGCGAAACGGTTTCTTCCCGATGCAACTGGAGGGTGGTTCATAAAGTTCCAGTTTTCAGGCTCACAAATACTGGGATTTTCCTCTCGTTTCTGTGGAATGCTGGCTGGTCTATTGGCTACAGTCTGATGACCACTGGTTCTCCCGACGTTCCGTCAGCACTAGAGAGTAGAACGGAGTGGCTGATACGCGACCGGTAATACTACGCAGACACTGGAGTGACGAAGTCGTCGCGCATCTTGAAAGCAGCCGAAGATCCGAGCTCGACGAGGAGATCAAGAAGGTCAAGCACTGAATCGCGAAGCACAGCGTTCGTCTTCACCAACTGTGGCTTCGGATAAACATATCGCTGGAGGATGACCTCCAGCCTAAATATTGTATTCGCATTCCTGAGTAGCTGTTTAGGATCTCCCGCCTGAAGCCGCTTCGAAATGCGGATGAACGCATCAGGTAGCGACTGTTCGCCAACATGATAAAGAAAGTAGGCGTACGAATCGAACACGGCTGCGGAGGGCGGAAGTTGCTCAAACAACGCATGTAAATGGTGCGCATTGCCTTCGAGGCTACGCCAGTGACGTACTTCCTCTTTCCACATCGTACCTAGGAAAAGAGATCTGATCACTTCGCCCCCCCCGGCGTAACGATCGTCAATACGCTTGAGCCACGATGCCTGTCGAGCACGATCAGCAAAAAGCAACCAAAGAGCCCAGAACTGTTGTGTGTTCGGCTCCCGATCTTCGACGAGCAACAGTCCCTCGATGACGTTGTGCACTTCGTCCGTGTGTGTATCCATCGCCTCGAGGATCGGTATCAATACGGTTTTTGCAACCTCGATGGGAGCCCGCATCACAAACTGCTCGATCAAGCGCGCGGTGTTGAGCTCTGCTTCGTAGTTCCTTTCGCGTCTACCCGTTCGGTCGTTCTTTGCGCTCCACCACTGAACCAGAGCCTGACTCGCCCGGGCGAACGCTTTCGCGGCCAGAAGTTCTGTGGGCGCCTTTCCAACGATCGCTAGTATCCGGTTCTGAGCTTCGGCACCGTGCCATTCATCAATAACCAATCGATCATACTCATGCTCACCGATAGCGCCAGGTTGCCAGAACAACTGGCGTACGTAGTTAGCGGTTTCCTGTTTGATATCTTCGTAGCGCCGCCGACGTTCGTATGGAGTACCCTTCTCGGCCTCCGTCGCCGATGCGATCATGGACGCTTCCATTGCAATCGCATATACGCACCTGCAGGTCAATTCTCGGTTTTCCGGCCATAGCTCAGCTGCTCCCCACGTGGCATACCAGCTAACCTCCTCCACAGGATGGGTCAGCGCCGCGATGAATGCCTCTTCAACTCTGGCTCGCAATCTTGGTGATAGATCCTTTGCCACGAGGGCGGATAAGCTCCATGCGCAACTTCGATCCGGCGACATGTCAAAGCGTTGGGCACCCGCAAGACGATCCCAGTTATCAGCACTGGCAAGAACAGCTGAACAAACGCGCTCGATGCACCACTCCCGCTCGGCATCTGACAGGTCGCGCCAACAATCACGAACGCAAACGGCTGCGACCAAAGCAGGAGCACCTGAAACAATATCTGCCATAGGATCGCCCGGCGACGCCTCTTCGAATGACATGGCAGCAGCCAACTTGACCCTCGATTCGTCTGGGTGGGATGGTTCGATCTCCCTTTTGAATACTCTGTAGGCCCACATCATTAAGCCCATCTGGCTCTGCGTCCTGGCATAGATCGGAGCGTTGCGATCCACCATTTCCTTCAGGTCCGGCTCAGGATCTTTAGCTTCTAGACGGATGTACCCTTTCTCGCGCAACTCTTCGGGCATCGATGGGTCATCCGCAACCGCATACTCGCGTAAGTCCATTCGATGAATCGCAAGCCTCCAGAGCCGGTCGCCGTCATCTTGTGTAGAAACATCTCCAAGTGCGTTACGGTGCTGATCGAGCGCGCTCTGCACCTGATCGCGGTATTTCGTGAATTGCAGGTTCGTAATAGAAGATTCCAGGTCTTGCCGACGGTGTGGCCATTTATCGGCTTCCGCCCGTTCCGTCTGATAGATTCTGTTTTCGGCGCTGCGGCTCCCTAGGAGATTGCCGAATATCTCTGCGGTAACGTGCGATTCGGCCACAAGCCGATGCCGATCCATCATCACGTAATCCTTGGCACTCAGCAGGGTCAGCAAAGACTCTCCGCACTGAAATGGGTATGCTGTGGCGATGCTTGCCACCACGGCCGCAGTCGCACCATTGTCACTCCGGGCGAGCAGTTCCAGTAAGATTGCGTCCAGCTGGTCCGGCGCCTGCTTGGCGATTTCGTACAGCCAACGTTCAAGACCCATTAGGTAGGACTGAAGCACGTAAGGCCCGACCGATGTCCCGCGATACATGTTCCACAGGCGACCGTTGCACCAATGCTTCTTCACGTCGCCGCTGGGGAGCTTCAGCTCGATCTCGAACGCAGGCTCGAGTCGATCTTGCACTCGCGGGTGCGCATACCAGTCAGCGACATGGTTGAAGACTTCAATTATGAAGTCGAGTGCAACTCGCGGATGTTGCCGAAGGAGCATCAGAATCGGCGTGCGATACGCACTGGGTGGGAAATAGTCGTGCCGCAGTCTTTCTCTAATCCCGAAGTAGATTTCAATGTCCAGAGAGCTTGACCATCGAAGCTCGGCATCCAGATCATCATCGGTACACAGGAGCTGCTTTCGTAGTGCTTCGGTCAACACCTTAGCCATATCCCTTGCTGTGGGAAGGCTTTCATACCCAGGCCCCGCAAAAACGATGTTCTGCAGCTCTTCAGCAGCTCTACTTCTCTCTCGGCGCGATCTTCCCGGGGCCGACAGCAGTCGCACGAAGCGTTGGCGATCGGCGTTCGGGATTTTTGCTATGACATGCAACGTTCTCTTGCGCTCATCATCATGGGAGTAGTCGTCGAACTTGCTGAGGAGTACATGCGCGATCGCAGCTGCAGCCGGAGCGCCATCTGGGTATGGTAACTGGGGTGAAACACTCTTGGCCCAGTCTTCGAGCAGTCCGAGCACAAGGAGCGCATCCTCGGGGCGATATTCAGTCCATCCGCTTTGTATGAGCTGAAGAAGCGCGGCCCATGCAGGGCCATAGGGAACATTGAAGATAGCTGCCTTGCCCTGCAGCCAAGGTGGGGTTGCTACGCATGCAACGCGTACTAGATGAATCAACCGCTTCAGTAACTCTTTGTCACCGGTCAGCAAGTCGCTACGGTGATTCTCGATGAGTGCACTCGCCGATGCATCACGCAAAAGGGCGACGAGGGTATCGTCTTTGAAGCTAGCGGGAATGCCACTTTCGTAAATGGCGCCGCGGAAGAATGCGTCTGCCGCCGGCGGATTACATTCCAGGAGCTCTGCCAGCCACTTCCGATAAGCGCGCCTTAACGCCGGGTGTACTCCGAGAATCGTTGAGAATTCTTTGAGGTTTTCGCCGAAGTGTGTATGGCGCTCCTCGATCCATCGAAGGATCGCCCAATCCTCAAGCACATCGTGCGCTGGTGCGATGAGCATAGTCGACCGTTCTGATCGGACTACGAGGGAATCGGCATAAAGGGCTTCTATCGCAGCGGCATCCAGGCCATCCGACGATGCATACATGCTCAGTGCTCGAGCGCGCCGGAGAGCGATTTCGCAAAATACAGCATCGCGCCTCGCAGGTATTCCCCCGCCCGGCCGGTGGTCGGCTCGCACGATCTCCCGCCAGAACAGGTTCCTGAAATCTCGCTCACTTGTAGGCAGAGGAACATCCGGCGACCAGCGAATGAGAAGCGCCTTGTCGAGAATGTATGGATTGCGCAGGATCTTGCGTAATGCTGGACTGCTAAGCGGTAGCGCGAGACTTGGGTTGGCCGTTTGAATCTCTTCTAGTTCAACATCCGTAAGTTGGGGCACTTCCACGACCGCGTGATCTACTGCGGTATCTCTCAAGAATGCAGTCCGTACTAGGTCAGCGGAATAATCCCGGCATGTGAGAATCAGTCGAAAACTCTGATCTCTGGCGACAATAGTGAGCAGATCAGCGAAAGCATCGCGCGTGGACTTCTCTAGAAGACGTTCGACGCTCTCAATCAGCACGATCTTGCGCACTTGGCCGGCCAATACGGCACTGAGCGTCGCAGCGCGGCCAGGAATGTTCCCCAAGGTCAACGTGGCATCGAAGTGAGGCTGCGCGAACTCCTCAGCCCGAAATGCGAACGCGAAGTGGTCTCGCGACAGGAAGCCGAAGACATCTTTGGCTATCACCGACTTGCCGGTTCCAGCCGGACCCGACAACAGCACTACCCGGGACTGCTCAAGATCAGCGAGAACCTGCTGGACTAGACCGGCTCGCGGCAGGTGTGAATTTGCTCCAATGCTCGATCGAATGCCCCCCGTGATAATCCCGGTGTGCTCGTGAAGCGCAGTGAGCATCGGATGCTCAAGTCCGCAAGTATCGTGTCGCTCCTTCAGTGCTTGCGGCAGATTCAGTTTAGTGAATGCCTTGGCCCCTGGCGCGGCCTCTGCCGCCAGCGAAAGCAGCTGATCCCATGTTCTATTCGCGGCCTCTGCTTTGTCGTCAGCGCGAGCGGTATAGCTCAGCAAGCTCTTCATCGCCGCTTCTGCCTGCCGAGTACTAGAGGAAAGATCAAGGCTCAATACGTGGAGGACTTGCAAGAGAGGGAAAATCTCTCGCCGAGATGTATCGCGCCCTTCCGCCGCCGAAATAATAGCGACTAACTCATCGCAGTAGCGGACGGAAGTGGAACTCAGGAACCCCGCGGTGTTCAAGCGGAGTTCAAAGTCTGCTTCGTCCCGCGCCGCTCGCGCACAGTCGAGCAGGTTCCCGAAGTGCCGCAACAACGCATTGGTACCTAGTTGCGTAACTAGAGCAAAGCGATCTGTTGCTCGCGCGAACACGCCAGGATCGTTGAAGTCCTTCCAGAAATCCAGGATCGTGCTTTTACAGTCCTCATCGATGGAGCTAATCGTGAAGGTCCGTTTCACCTGGCCGGCCAATTTGCGAGTCGCACCGCAACTGTTCTGTGCGATGACCAGGAAGTCATCCGTGTGCCAGCCGAGGTATTCCGTCTGGAACTGGACTTCGGTGACGGTACAGTCGATGAAGATAGGAGGTGTTGCTCCCACCAGTAACTGCGTTAACCAGTACGCTCCGACGGCCTGCTCAAATACATTGCCGGCACCACCAGTTGCGGCAGGGCTCGAGACTGGTGCCGGGTTCTGCGGTACACCTTCAGAATCAACCGCGCCTTCCGATTGAGATTGTTCAGACATCGCATCGACATCCTTGTTTAAGCGATCGCAAAGTACGTATGAATCGCAGCTCTGAGATCTTCTGGTTTCAGCTTTGTACCGCCGAATGTCGTCCTCAGAGAGTCCAGTATGGCGGGCCAGTCAGCGCTTTCCGATGGGAACGCTTCCAGGAACGTTATGAGATCGGCGCGAATCGAATCGGGAATCTCTGGACCAGGTTCTCCTGGGAGTGTGGCCGCTATTCGGAAAACGTCCGAACGGTGCTTAGCTATATCCTTCGCATCCACCTTCTCCCCCTTTTTCTCCCGTTCGGTAAGATCCAACCAAGCCCGCGCTTTGAGGGGAATCAAGGCAGCGGGATCCACTCTCGGCAAATCGTCACCCTTGGTGCGGTGACTCATAATCAGCGAATAGTAATCGTCATCCAGGAGAATGGCCGAGAGACTAGCGGCTCCCTCATCGCTTTGAACAGGGATGACATGCTGCCCTTCGGCAAGTTCGATAGCTGCGGGTTTTCTACTAAATATTTCAATCATTGCCGGGTAGCTGTCGTCTTTCGGCTTCGAGAAGCGATATAGTTCCCGAGTTCCAGCCTTCTCACGGATTTCGTAACCGCCCGCTTCGATGAAACCCCATAGACTCTTCGCGAACGCTTGATCGACTGCCTCAACGATTAGTACTAAGTCGATATCCTTTGTGACACGGAACGGCAAGCCCTGCGAAGCGAGCCACTCGTGGCAAGCCACACCACCGATCAACACAAATGCCTCACGGCTCTCTTTGAAGTATTCCCGGAATTTATCCAGTCCCTTAATCATTTGAGCGATTCTCGTATGAGCGCTTCGAGTTCTTTCTGGACGCGTTCGTCAGCAGAATGACGGAGGGCAAGAAAAAGGGAACATGGATCAACCACGTCACGCTTCGTGAGGATTGAAGGATCATATTTCCAGCCCTCCAGGCGTGCTTCAGCTTCCTCGCGACCAGCGCATCCGACAATTTCGCCCTTTTCCAGAGCGCTCGTTACACCACTGTTCTTCATCGCGAACGTGGGGATTGAGTCATCAGCCAACATCGTGTAATTCGACATCGCTGTTAGCCCCGCGGCGAGGGCGTGAGGCCGGGGGTGCCCCCAGCGAATCCAATGCGTTTTTCTTACGGGAGTCGAAAGCAACGGCAGGGCATGTTCCCATAGCTCATATCCCAGCCACTTGAAATGTATAAACAGCGCTCTGCCGGATTTCACCACTTCGCACAGTTCTGAGTTCTGCAGTTCGTCCTGTGCCTGGCTGATCGCCATTGGTGAGTATCTGAGCTGCGAAGCCACGTGTGCTAAAGGCAAATCGCTGATGTTTTCTTTGACAAGGTGATAAATGATGACGAGTTGGGATATGGGAGTCAGCTTCCCAGATTCTGTCTTCCCCTTTGGAAAGCGCTCTCTTAGATCGATCATCAACATCGGGAGGAACATATGTGTACCGGGAACGATAAAAGGCACATGTTGGCGTACAAGGCGATTCCGAACGTATGAGGCGAGCGTCGAGAGTACAAGGACGACATCAGTCGAAAGCAGCTGTTTAAGGGACGCGATATCGCGGGCGTATTCGGTGGGTGATAATTCTCCCGTGCCTTTCGCCTCGAAGGCGAGGTAGCATCTACGACCGAACAAGTCCACTTGGGCGATTTCATATCTTTGCCGCAGGAAGAGTGGCAGTCTGGACGTCATTTGACTGCCGGTCGGTTCTATCCAAGGCGGCTCGCCCGTAATCGAGAGCAAGTAACTGCTTAAGGCGGTCTGGAGCTGCTCTACCATATGTAAAGTAATATAGCACAATAAAATTTAAATATGTATCGTGCAAAATCACTTTACCATTATCTGTAATCACATGATTAATAAAGATTTACCGGAAAGGCAGGCGGAGCCACAGTCCCCTTTGGAGGACAGAGCTTCTGAAAAGTGCGCCGAGCAAGGGAAGCAGCTCCTTGAACTTTGTCGCACGGGAAAGCTCTATGAAATCCAGAATTGGATCACTAACGGTAAGTCTCTGGATGTTTCTGCCGCCAAGAAACGCGGGAAGCCAATCAGTCTGCTTCAAATCGCCATCGAAACGGGGTTCCATAGCCTGGTTGAGCTGATTGCCCATAACGAGGCTAGCCAGGAGTCGAAGAATGCCGCTCTTGCAGATGCGGCCTCGGCACGGCGACTGGATTTGGTGGAACTGCTTCTCGCAAGCGGAGCCGACATCAAGTCTGTTCCGCTCGTCGATGTTCTGCTCACTTGGGAACCAAATATCATCCATTTCTTTCTAAACCGCGGTGCCGATGTACTGGATGGTCGTCCGTTTGCGGTCGCATTCGGCGAGAGAATCCGAACCGCGCTCCGACCATTCCTTGATTACAAGCGGGCTCATCCTGAGCTCGCACCACAATTGCAGGAGCAACTTGACTGCGCGCTTCGCTATTTCTGCAGCAAGGGGGATTTGAAATGGGTGAGTTTGCTCATGTGGGCTGGCGGCGACCCTCGGTCTCGAGGTCCTTGCCTGAACGAGGAATACACGGATGATCCCGAGTGCTATACGTCGGGTATGGACGAAGCGAGTCGTTCCGAGAACCCCGACGTGCTAAAGAGGCTTAAGCCAGATCCAACCCGCGACGACTTATCCAAACTTCTTCGTCATGCAGCATCTTGGGCTCGGAAGGAGATATTGGAGTATTTGCTCGAAATCGGAGCGCATCCAAACGACAAGCCAAATGGCGGATCCTCAGCACTGGATTCTGCGCTAAGGGACTTGAACTTCGCGGGGTGGGAGCCCTACGGCACCAATCGGCTGAAACCGAAGTATAAGGTTTCGCGATCTCTCGATTGTGTTCGCCAACTGCTTGCACATGGCGCGGTCTGGAACTCCAGCGAAAATCACGACCTGAATTCGCTTCGGCGCAGTCTGCTTGAATGTGAGCCGGACGTCACGATTGAATTGCTCCGGTTGTTCCGAGAGTACAGTGCCTGTCCTGCAGAGCGCGTCCACAAATTGCTGGGGACACCAAGAATGAAAAAGCATCTGAAGCCTGAAGCCAATTCGCTGTTGCGACTTGGAATCCATTTGGACGCCGCACCGAACCTGAAAGGACGCAGCCGAACTAATACCCCTGGCAGAGTTGACGATCATGGAGATCGCAGTTGATCTCGGGAGGGAATTGTGTGGGAGAAATATGATCGCGATGAACTGTACAAGAAGGTCTGGGAGCAACCACTGCTAAAGGTTGCGGAGGAGTACGGCGTCTCGGCTGTCGCTCTCGGCAAGACGTGCAAGAAATTGTCGGTGCCGGTCCCAGGACGCGGGCACTGGGCAAAACTCGCTCACGGCAAGCAGGGGGCGAAAAAGCCTCCTCTACCAAAACTCGACAAGGTTCCCGTCGTATTCCGATCTCCAGTTGCTCCGAAGAAACCGGCGATCTCGGATCAGAACGACTCCGATTTTGCCGCTATCAATCAACTCCTTTCCTCGGGTGCGCTGAATCCTCCGCCAATCGTCGCTACGGCTAGGCCCCACCCACTAATCCGACATACACAAAATCTGCTGCGAAGCCGCAGCAGAAAAGATGAACACGGGATTCTGCTTCCGAGAGAATCCACCGGGCTTGACGTAAAGGTCAGTGGGGCTACGCTGGAGCGAGCTCTACAAGTGGTGGCACAGGTTTTAGCTGTGCTGGAGCGGCAGGGCTACACAGTCGAGGTGTCAGAGTCGGGCCGCACTGCAGCATTGATTAATGGCGAGCACGTAGCGTTCGGCATAGAAGAGCCGATCCATAAAGTCGTAACGCAGAAGGCACGGGTACCCAATCCGACCGATCGCTGGGATTACGATGAGATCGTCACACAGGAACCAAGCGGGAGGCTCGTACTGATAATCCATTCGGAAACCTGGGGCAAACACGAACAACGTACGCGCTGGAGCGATGCCAAGGTTCAGCGGATCGAGAATCTGATCCCGGAATTTGTCGCGGGCTTGATGCGAACGGCCATCGCGATACGGCGGCAAGATGAAGAGCGCAAGCAACGTGAGGCAGATGAACAGAGGCGGATACAGGAGCGGGCGCAACTGCAGAAAGACATCCAGGAAGAAGAGAAGAAGCTGGAGCAGTTCAACAAGTGGGTCGATGAGTGGGAACGCGCAGAGCGGTTACGACGCTTCATTATTGTTTATGCCGAGAAGTCCCTATCCTGGTCGGCAGAGAAACAACCGCAATACAAAGCATGGATCGAGTGGGCGACGCGACAAGCGGATCGAATTGACCCCTTTGTGGCGGAGAAACCAGCATCAGTATTGGATCGGAAGAATGAGTTGAAGTGGTACTAAATCCCAATGTGGTAGGCGCTAGAACCAACAAATGAGTAACTACTTCGATCGGTTTTTGGAAGCTTACAAGCAAACGACATTTGAGTTCGGAGTCGCTGATATCTTCACGGATGATTCCGTCGGCGTGGCGGAACGAACCGGATCCTTCGTGCTCTTGATGAATCAAGCGACTCTCGGAAAAGATGGGGGTCGCGTCCGTGGTGTGTTGGTTGTCGCGCCGCCTACCGCATCGAATCTGGGCTGCGACCAAAAGGAGATCGAAACAGCCGCCGGAGCAGCCGCAGAGGTAATCTTCAAAAGGAAGCTTACGCTCCGGTTGACGAGCGATTACCCATACCCAACAGAGACTCGATTTGATCGGGGAGGAAACAGAACACTTCAACTCTGCCAGTGTGCCGCAGAGCAGCAACCCGGGTGGCTCCGTCTCACAGTGCGTGAATCGAGTAGCTATTCGCTCCCACGTACCAGTTCTCAACGTTCGTGTGGGTGGTTGGGGTGGAATGCCTAGTCTTGGCACCCTCATTCGGAACAATCAGTTGAGGTGGACCTTCGCGATCACGAGAGGTCGCTGTGCCGCAAAATGTGCCGTGCGCTTCGAGCCCATGTGCGCTAAGTCGAGCCATTCCAATACCAGTGACGAGTGCTTCCGTGCGGGCTTTTGTCTGCACCCGGATTGGTAGCAAATTGGTAGCAACTGTGCCCAAAACTGCCTCAATCTGCCTGCTCGAGCTGCTCGGAAGTCGCTGAAACCATTGATTTCAGGTTATTAGCAGCTCAACAGTAGGTTGAAGGTTCGATTCCTTCCGCGCTCACCAGCTAAATCCCTTGCAAACCCAGTGTTTATGCGATTCCGGGACACTCTTGGGCTTTTCACCACGATCGCGATCTGGCAGCGGAAAGTAATTCTCAGCAACGGTGAGTCCCCAAGCCCAACAGCCTGTCGGATCTCGACAGCAACTGCCCCGAGATCTGTGGCAGGGTTGACGATTACAACGTTGCTCGGCTTCTTCTTGTGCTCGCGAGCCGACTTGCGGCGGCTGTCCTGTTCACCCTTCGCCTTCTTCTGGAATGCTGCATTCATCGATGCCTGTCAGGCCAAGGTTCGTAAGCGCCGTGGGCCGGGCACTGTGAACACAGGCATCCCATGGCAGGTTCAGATCCTTCCGCATCTTCATCTTGCTGCTGAATGAGGGTGTACGCCGAAACCGGTGTCTTGCCGTCCTCACGGTTAAACACCAAGCCACACCTTGACTTGGCCGCCCAGCTCGTAAGTATCTCCTTGGCATGCTGAGTGATCGGCAAGCTGCGCTTGCGATACTCTGCCTTACCGTTCCGAACGCCAAGGTATCCGAAATGACTGTGAGTTTTGCGCGTCCGTTCTGAAGATAGAACACCGAGTCGGCTGGATCGTCGTGCGAAAAGGAGACGTGCTTGGCTTGCACTTGGACCATTCTTCGTCCGCCCCCTGCCTTCGCCAGAAAGTCGATGGGGTCAAATTTGGTTTTTTGCTGAATCAGTCATCTGCATGGCCTCTTCGATACGAGATATTTAAGGGAAAAGGACGAGGGAGGAGTGCGACAGATTGTCATCCTTCGTTCGCTCTCCGCTTTAAGGCTCAAGCGGCTTTAAGCGTCTTGCTCTTCGACGCAATGCACTCCATCAGGTCTTTCCAGGACTTAACGAATGACGCAGCCCCTTCGTCCTGGAGTTGCGAGCCCAGAGCATCCGTGTCAATGCCTGCCTTGGCGAATCTTGCCAGACTACCGGCATGAGTTGGCAAGGTTTCGCCAATCGTCCCATGGTCGGCGAGGGCTTTCAATGTGGTCTCGGGCATGGTATTGACGGTGAACTGGGCGGCGAGCGCCTGGATGTATAGCGTATCCGACGCTTTGGGGTCCTTGGTTCCGGTGCTGGCAAAAAGCAGGCGCTGCGCACGGGCACCGGCGTTGAAGATGCGCTGCCAGCGAGCCGACTCGAGCACCGAGCGATAACTCTCATAGACCCGTCCGGCGATGGCAATGCCGAGCTGATTGCGCAATTCCGCCGGAGCCTTTTCCGCTATCGCAACGTCCCAGCGACTGACAAACAGCGAAGCGACGGAGCCGACGTCGGGATTCAGTCCGGAAACGATGCGCCGCTCGATGCCGCGCAGGTAAGCCTCGGCTGCCGCGACATACTGCGCGGAGGAAAACAGGAGTGTCACGTTGACCGGGACGCCTGCGAAGATCGCCTCCTCGATGGCGGGCAGTCCCTCCCTGGTCCCCGGAATCTTGATGAAGAGATTGGGCCTGCCGGCTCGGGCGTGAAGATCCTTTGCTGCCGCAAGCGTGGAGGACGTGTCGTGTGCCAGCAGGGGCGAGACCTCAAGCGACACCCAGCCGTCCACACCGTTGGTCCGCTCGTGGATCGGACGAAAGAGATCGGCTGCCTGCCTGAGGTCCTCGATCGCCAACTCGAAGAACAGTGCTTCGCCCGATTTGCCTTCCTTCACCTTCTGACGGATCGCTTCGTCATAGTCCTGGCTGTTCTTGATGGCATGATCGAAGATAGTTGGGTTCGAGGTAAGACCTGTGACCGAGAACTCCTGAATATAGCGGTGGAGCGTTCCAGTGACCAGCAGGCCGCGGGTGATGTTGTCGAGCCAAAGGCTTTGGCCTAACTCGTAGAGTTTTCTGGTCGCTCTCATGATTTCTCTCCTGGTCTGGGGTTATGCCAATGGTCGTCTGCAGCAAGGATCGCGTCGGCCTCTTTCGGACCCCAGCTACGGCGCTTGTAGATGCGCACCCTCTGGTGGCGCTTGAGGACAGGGTCAACGACCGCCCATGCTGCCTCGACCGCGTCCTCACGGGTGAAGAGGGCTCCATCGCCGTGCATGGCATCGCCCAACAACCGCTCGTAGGGAGCCTCCTGTCCGGTCCGCTCTTCGGACAGGTAGAGCTCCCGCTGTTCCCCGGTGAAGTCTTTTCCTGCAACCTTGACTCGAGCGGCAAGCGCGATGGCGGAATCGGGGGAGAGCCGGAAGCGCAGATAGTTGGACCTGCCGGTCGCCGGTTCGGCGTCCTCGAAGAGCCTCTGCGGTGACGACTTCAACTCCACCAGGACCTCGGTGGCGTTTTCTGCCAGGTATTTGCCGGAACGCAGATACCACGGAACTCCCTCCCACCTCCATGAGTCAATAAACAGACGCAGGGCGCAGAAGGTCTCAACGTCGGAGTGCTTCGCCACGTCTTTCTCCTGTCGGTAGCCCTTGTATTGACCACGGACTACATCGCCGGATTTCAGGGGGCGCATGGCCTGAAAGACCTTGGCCTTCTCGGTGTGCAGTGCGCCAAAGTCTCTGGTGGCTGGTGGTTCCATAGCCAGCAGAGCGGCCACTTGGAAGAGATGGTTCTCGATCACGTCGCGCAAACAGCCGGCCGTCTCATAGAACGCGCCACGGCCCTTCACGCCGAAGCTTTCCGACAGAGTTATCTGAATGCTGGCAACGTAGTTTCGGTTCCAGATCGGCTCGAGGAAGGAGTTGGCGAAGCGGAAGTAGAGGATATTCATGATCGCCTCCTTCCCAAGGAAGTGGTCGATACGGAAGATCGAGTCTTCCGGAAACACCGAGCGCGCGACGCGGTTGAGCTCGCGCGCGGAGGCAAGATCGCGCCCGAATGGCTTTTCGACGATAACGCGCGCGTTCTTGGCCAGACCCGTGGCGCCGAGTCCCTGGATCACCGCCTCAAAGAGCGCGGGCGGAATGGCGAGGTAGTGCGCCGGACGCCGTGCACTGCCCAGTTCCTTCTGGATCGCAGTGAACGTGGAGGGGTCATTGTAATCGCCGCTCACATACTTGAATAAGGACAGGAGAGAGTGCAGGGCGCGCTTATCATCGATCCCGCCCGATCGCTCGATGCTGTCCGTCACTCGTTTGTGCAGACGCTCCTGACTCCATTTCGGAAAGGCAACACCGATGACTGGCACCTTGAGTGCGCCATGTTTCACCATGGCATAAAGAGCCGGGAAGGTCATCTTGTGAGCGAGATCGCCCGTCACCCCGAAGAGCACAAGCGCGTCCGAGAGGGACCTAGCCATCAGGCACCCCCCTTGGTGGCTGCCTTTTCCACATGGCCGCCAAACTGATAGCGAAGCGCGGACAAGAGCTTGTCAGCGAAATCATCCTCGCCGCGCGAGCTGAAGCGTTCGTAGAGCGCCGCACTGAGAACGGGAGCCGGCACGGATTCGTCGATGGCTGCTTTGATCGTCCAGCGTCCTTCTCCGGAATCCGATACACGGCCGGCAAACTTCGCAAGGTCCGGGCTTTCGAGAAGTGATGTTGCGGCAAGATCCAACAGCCACGAGGCGATGACACTGCCGCGACGCCAGACCTCCGTGATGTCGGCCAGGTTTAAGTCAAAGGAATAATGTTCAGGATCGCGCAGCGGAGTGGTTTCGGCGTCGACGGTACTCTTCTGTTTGCCGACGTTGGCATGGCGCAGGACATTCAAACCTTCCGCATAGGAGGCCATCATGCCGTACTCGATGCCGTTGTGGACCATCTTGACGAAGTGACCCGCACCGTTGGGGCCACAGTGCAGATAGCCGTGTTCGGCAGTGCCACCGACCTTCTCGCGGCCGGGCGTGCGCGGAGCCTCTTCGATTCCTGGAGCCAGCGCCGCGAAAATAGGTTCGAGGCCTCGAACGACGGCTTCATCTCCGCCAATCATCAAGCAGTAACCGCGCTCCGATCCCCAGACCCCGCCGCTGGTCCCGACATCCACATAATGAATCCCCTTCGGTTTCAAGTCGACGGCACGGCGAATGTCATCGTGGTAGTAGGAGTTGCCACCATCGATGACCACATCTCCCTTTTCGAGGAACGGGATGAGCTTCTTCAACGTCTCATCGACCGCAGCCGCAGGCACCATCATCCAGATAGCACGGGGCTTTTTCAACTTATTCGCAAAGTCTTCGAGCGAGACCGATCCGATTGCGCCTTCTTTCGCGAGTGCCTGTACAGCTTTCTGATTGGTGTCGTAAACGACGCAATGGTGACCGGCTTTCTGAAGCCGCAACACCATATTGGTTCCCATCCTACCCAGTCCGATCATGCCCAGTTTCATGTAGTTCCTTTCGATTCGTTCTGTCGTCGAACACGCGCTTTGTCCACTCGATGTTGATTCAGCATGGATCCGGCCTAACGAATCGGCGCACTCTATGCCTTGCCCGCCACGTCCTGCTCAATCCAATCGTGCGACAGTTCCATGGGACACCTTCTCGTCTAGTTCTGCTGTTCAAGCGCATGCACTTTCTCCACTCGGCGCCGGTGGCGCGCGGCGTTGGTGAAGTGAGCCGCCAGAAAGGTCTCTACCAGTTCCCATGCGAGGCCTGACCCAATGACTTTTCCACCCAGGCAAAAGACATTCATATCGTCGTCTTCAACACCCTGACGAGCCGAGAACACGTCGTGAATCAGGCCGGCGCGGACACCGGGAACTTTGTTCGCGGCGATCGAAGCGCCAATGCCGCTGCCGCAGAGCGCGATCCCGCGCTCGACCTCTCCCACGGCAACCGCCTTTGCCAGCGGGATGACGAAGTCGGGGTAGTCATCCGCAGGGTTCAGTTGATGCGCACCGAAATCGACGACCTCATACCCAGAGTTGCGCAGAGACTCTTCCAACTGCCCTTTGAGGCCAAAGCCTCCATGGTCCGCTGCAATGCCCACGCGCATCACGATTTCCTCTGGGTCTCAAGGAGCAGGCGACGGGTCCGGCTGCAGATGTTGTCCACGGAGAAACCGTAGTGCTCCATGACGATGGGAGCAGGAGCCGATGCTCGGAAGGTGTCGACTGCAATCATGGCGATCTGCGGACCGATGGGCGTCGAAAGTACAGTCGAAGCTGTCATCGTGCATTGTGCCTCTTCATTGTTATGCGCCAACATAGTTCACGCGTCGAAGAACCGGCGAATCGACTACGATTTCAACGCCTTGCTCTTGCACTCGGGATGTTGGCATTGGCAGGTTAGTTCCGTCACACCTTTCGCATCAGCGCAGGTCTCACTACAGTACTTCTTTCCATCGGCCGGGACGCAGTTGCAAGCGGGACGGGCACATTTAGTCGTGGCAGTCATAAGATCTCCTTCGCTTTGAACGCATTCTTCTCTTTAGAAAAGACTCTGTGCGAAGAACCTGCTCATCGCATTGGGCGGGCGGGCGCCCATACTCAATGCTGGAACAAAATCGCACTTGCGCATGACGACAGCATCACACCTGCGCAATCAGCAATCTGTTTCTTTTTGCTCATCTTCGCCGGCTAACTTCGCTCTATTTCCAATGGCATATAGGTGACACTCAATCTTCGCGCCATAGCCTTCCCTGCAGAAGTTGGTTGGATGAAGGCCACGGAGTCGGCGCGGAGGTTGATATCTACAAGTTGACGGGTGAAGTCAGCATGCACGACTTGGGTTCGAATGCAGCTAAGGTTAGTCTTGTGCGGAGTTTTTAGAAAGGCCGCTGTGCCGGCGTTCGCTGGCCGCGTTTTTTTGCTCCAGGGACGCTGTGGTGGGCGGCAGCGTCTTCCAGAATGGCGTTGAT
>Ga0307375_10003118_pt1 | contig 16491 bp, 25 predicted proteins | sample TR1MG_FD_202531 | JGI IMG/M metagenome (GOLD analysis project Ga0307375, IMG submission 202531) | Soil microbial communities from Risofladan, Vaasa, Finland - TR-1 | ecosystem: Environmental > Terrestrial > Soil > Coastal area > Acid sulfate soil | place: Finland: Risofladan, Vaasa | collected... | reverse complement strand
GAACCTGAACCCCGTGCGGGCCTCCTCGTCGCAGGACTTGAGCATCACGGTCACTTCCTCGTCGGTGTACGGCTTCACTTCCTTGTAGTGGGCCCTCTCCGTCTTTATCCGCTCCAGCGGGTTTCTGTCTATGTACTCCTCCCGCTCGGCCCAGGAGAACAGCGTCTTCATAACCTTGCCGTAGTGGAAGATGGTGGCCGGCGTGGCCTCCTTGTAGGTCATTCTTTTCCCGTAGGGCCAGCGGCGCTTGACGGTGCCGACATAGTGTAGGAAGTCGCGGTAGTGCTCCCTGCCGATTTCACGTAGGGGCGGCCACTCTTCCTTCCTCGAGAACCACAGCAGGTTGTTCAGGATGTTTTCGTAGTAGTCGCGGGAACCTTCTGTGATGCCGCGCCTCCCCAGGAACCGCCCGATCAGCTCCTCCAGGCCGGGTCCCCCGTTATTCCTGCTGCCGTTTTCCATTTTTGTCTCCTTCAGGGCCCCCGGGGTCTCGAGTATATTAAACAGCCCCTGCCCCTCTTCACCCGTTTTATTATCCCGTATTGCTTTATTTACATTCTGGATAGTCATACTAACACCTCCTGTTGATTTTTGTCAATTGCTTAAAAGTATTTACTGATTATTTTTTGCCATAAAAGTTAAGCACTGTTTCGGCTCACACCGATGGTTTTAGTGGTTTTTGAAGCTAAATTCGTGGCTTTATTTGCCAGAAAGTTGGAAGGCAGGAACTCTACCAACTGAGTTACTCCCGCTTCAAAAAAGGTCGGTTATGCCTGTCACCTCCTTTTTTAGCTTTGAAATCTGTATTGATATATTTACAACCCGTATTATCATTGTGCCACTGTCCGTTAATTCTAAACACGTCATCGACTCTAGCAGAGTACCTGCTTTTGTGTTATCTTGGAGATTCCCCTGGCTCGGCGTAGTCGGAAAGGCCACTTGTATCGACCACTTTAAGATCGACCTTGGCGCCCTTTTTAAATTCATCAAAGCTTATGCACATGTCCCTGCAGTAAGCTTTATAAGCCTCATAGATGGGATCGGGGTCCTCCTGTAGGTAGCTGAACTGCACCTGGCACTCTTTACAGCGGTGGAAGATATAGTCTACCTTTATCTTTTTTTCACCGAAGGTTACCTCCCCTTCCTCGGTGATCTTTTCCATGCGGTCGACTGTCTTACAGCTGGGGCATACCTCTCTCATTTAATGTCTCCTTTGCCATTTCAGTCTTCATTGAATCTGGGCAGGCGGCTGTTTTCAAATTTATACCTGCGCAGCAGGCGCTGCCTCTCGCTTAAAGGGTAAGTCGAAGGCAGAACCTTAAAGCCGTCTACCTTGGCGGCCGTGCCTGTAATGCCGCCCGAAAAGTGATATTTAAGGCTAGTCCTGATACCACGGCTCTTTTCGGTGGCACCCACATAGATACATTGATTGCCCTCGTAGAGCTCGTAGGCGCCCTGGTAATCTGGGGTTTTGTTTATCGTTTCCAGGTTGAAGGGACGCATCCTTGAATCTATAGGCATAATTTAAAAGCCTCCAATTTAATGCCGTTGAGAGAAGTCTCTTTGCTGTCGTCTCTTATCGCGGCAATCCTTGCAGAGGGACGGCTCTTTCTCAAACCCCTTCTCTTTAAAGAAGCGCTGCTCGCCGCCACTGAACAGGAAAACCTTGCGGCAATTCCGGCACACCAGCGTCCTATCTGTAAATTGCGAGTCCATTAGGCTACTGTGTTATAAGATTGACACTTCGTTAACAACGCCATACAATATAACCGTCCAGAGCCCTGCTAGTGAGACAAGAAAAGGAGGATGCCCACCTTTTTGCTATCCCCGTAGGGCTCTGGATCTACTCCTTTTGTCCGTGCCAGCCGAGCCGCCTCACCTCCATGGCGAACTTTATAACCATATCACGGCAAGCTGGAGTCATATCCTTATACTTGCTTACCAGGCCCTCTAGTATTTCCTTTTCCTTGTCGTCAACGCAGGTTGAGTATTTAAGAAAAAGCTCTCTTATCTGCCCTTGGCAGTATGTTTCAATCTGTTCGATATAACCGCCGCATTCACTGCCACTTACCAGGCCCAATTCCCTTATCTTCTCTACCTTACCAACAAGGCTCAAGAAGAGCTCGGCGGCATCGACACCGAAGCCGACCCCCTCGGGGTCACAGCTATCGGCGCAGACATGGGCTCTTCTTAAATTGGCTTCCAGCGACTTTATGTCCTTCTCGATCGGGGGGTATAGCTTTGATAACTTATCTTTTAGTAAAAGCCAGCTTTTCAACATCAGCTACGTTCCCTTCGCTTGATAAATAGGCAACGAAGTCGGCAAATCGACTGACGATCTTTAATTCGGCCTCGCTGAAGCCCTTTACACTATCAAGCAAACAGGCCAGCGGCTGACTTATAGAACCATTAGTATTTTTGGTTTTATGACCGGTGAGCACAAGCAACTCTTCTTCGAGGAACATGAGTTCGTTTCTACCCCCATGGCAAAATGATTGGGCCAGTTTTCTTACTGTGGTTGAAGACGGGTTGCCCCCTTTGATGATGCACTGAATGGTGGCGTGGCTTAATCCGGCTTTATCTCCTGCCTGCCTTAATGACAACCTCGCCTTTTCACATTCTTTTTTAAGCCATTCACTAAAGTTCTGGTATTCCAAAAATATCCTCCCAAAATATATTTATATTTCTTTACAAAGCTATTATAGCATAGCTTATTGACATTGTAAACATAAGAATTGACATCGCCTTTATCTGGGGGTCTTGACGGGCTGTAAATACTGATTTACAATAGATAAATCGAGGTGAATTATGAAACAACACCCAATATTTCTAGAGTACCGGCGCTTATGGTTGCACGAGGTAACGGGTTATTCCTTGGGCTATATCTGCCGGGTAGCCAAAGACAAAGTGCCGCTCAGCCGCCCCTTCATCGAACGATGCTGCTTTAAGATAGGACGAAGTCCGGAAGAACTTTTTCTTATCGAAGAGGCGGCCCTGACAAAATAAGCTGAAGGCCGCTTTTAAAGAGCGGCCTGTTTTATTTAACTATGTTTAAAATAAGAAATGCAGCCTATCTTGAGAAGTGTTCCGCTTGCCAGACCGAAGCCAAGGGATTACTTGAAATAGACAAGTTTAACTTCTGCTACGATTGCGGCCAGCCGATGGTGGAAAGAAAGGGCTTCGACCAGCCCTACTGTTCATATTGTTCTAAAAGCGTGAATCCCACATGGGTATACTGCCCCTTCTGCGGTCATAGCGGCAATGGCCAAACAGGTTAATCAGAAGGCGGGGGCCAACTTGGAACTTGAGAATGCAAAGAGGTACGCCGCCAGGCTTAAAGCCAGGCTTAGACCCTATTGCAGCCGACTTTTTATCGTCGGCAGCATACGCCGGGGCAAGGTCGAGGTTAACGACATCGACCTGCTGATAATCCCCTCAGACCACTGGGGCCTGAACAGGGAGCTTAAAATCCTGGGGACCAAGATAAAGGGCCCCAAACTAAGCCACTTCGTGTATTTCGATGTACCCGTCGACGTTTACTTTGCCGATGAAGAGAGCTGGGCAAACCTTTTGCTTATCCGCACCGGTTCCAAAGAGAACAACATACGCCTCTGCCGCAGGGCCAGGGAGCTGGGCATGAAGCTTAAAGCCAGCGGCCAAGGCCTGATCGGGCTCGACGGCAAGGTATTAAAAATAAGCAGCGAAAAAGAAATCTACCAAAAACTCGGCATGATTTACCAACCGCCGGGGCAGCGGTAGTTTTTTGCTTTTAAAAAAGCCGTGACCGGTTTCGACCGGTTTCGACCCCCCCCCAAAAAAAAGATAAAGAAGAAGATAAAGAAAAAGATAAAGAGGGAGATAAAGAGGGAGAGTTAAAAATATCACCACCCTAGTAACTACACTTATAACTAACCATATAACTGCTCAAGTAACTTACTTGTAACTCCTTCTGTAACCTTATAGTAACCTAGCTTGTAACCATGGGGGGTCAATGGCAAAGTCAAGGTGGCGGCGCACCTGGGTCAAGATGTATGTCAACGAGTGCCTCGAGGGTAGCATCAGGTTTGATTTTACCCCCGCGGAGAGGAGCATCTGGTATGACCTGGTACTTATGGCCGGGCGCTGCCGCAATCCGGGCATCATCTCAGCCAACGAGAAAGCCCCCTACCCACACAAATACATCGCCGGTATGCTGAACGTAGACGTCGAGTTGCTTGAATCCACCCTGGCCAAATGCAAGGTCTCAGGGCGCATAGTCGAGAATGACAGCGGCATCGAACTGGTCAACTGGGAGCACTACCAGTCGGAATACCAGCGACAGAAGCCCTACCGGGAAAAGAAAACGGAAGGCAAGAAGAAAGTTAAGGAATTTAAAAACGGAAGCAACAAACAAGATTTTGGTGGTTTGTGTACTTTATATGAACAGGAAATAGGCAAGCTCACTCAGACAGTGGGAGAGGAGTTGAACATCCTGTATGAAGATTACGGAAGCCAGGTTTTAAAAGATGCGATAAAAGAAGCCGCCGTTTATAACAAGAAGAATTTAAGATATATTCAAAAGATATTAGAAACCTGGGAAGGAAAAGGTAAAGCACACCAAAAAGGAAGAGATGCGCCAGCTTGGATGTTGGAGGGTATAGATGGCAAAGAACATACCTAGGTATGTAGACGAGAGAACGGGAGAGCGTTTCGACATCACCCTGCAGTGCCCAAAGTGCGGCTGGGCCATTATATACGACAGGGTTACAAAGAATTGGAAGAAATGCCGGCTTTGTAAAGCACCTCTTGAGAGAGAGAGGGTTAATTATTAACATATTGTCTAATATTAATAGAAGTCCGTGGGAGGTACAAAGATGACAGATTCATTAAAGAGAAGACTAAGGATTATCGGCGGCTTGGTTTTAATAGGGGCCCTCTTCATCGGCCTTGTGGCCATCTTCTCGAAATATTATGTAAATTAATTTTCTAAAGAGGAGATCAGGTCTGATGCCAAAAGAGGAAATAGTTGCTGAATTTAGCGTCTGTCCGGTATGCCACTCGGAGAGGGGTTTCGCCCAGATGCTGGCCGACGAGGCCAAGGAGAAAGGCTATATGCGAAAAGACAGTGAGTTCTACGCCCAGGTTATTAACAACCTGGTTATCGATTCCGCCGTGGAGCGCATAATGTCGGTTGGTGGTCCTTTTGTCACCGCAATGAGCGCCTGCCTTGAAGTCTGCCTGGATTGCGGAAACGTCTATGCCAGAAAGCTGGTGCGGGGAGTGGCCCAGCTCAGGATGCAGCCGATGCCAACGGGTCCTGTGGGACCGTCTAGGGTTTCGATGAGTTGAGGTATTTAATATAGGAGTTGTTCACTATGGCTGGTTTCAAACTTAAGGCAGGTGACTTTCTGGTGAATGTCAACAGAGGGAAGAACCCCTGGGCAGTGCTCAGGAGATGGGCTTCGGGGCCCTACTCGCACGTCTTTATGTACCTTGGCGAGCTCGGCCTGAAAAACAAGTGGTCAAGATATAACCTGGTGCCGCTGGACATGCTCTTCGAATCAAACGGTCGAGGCGTCGTCCTGCAGAGCCTGGCCAACCGCTACGGACAGGAAGTGGTCGTAATGAGGCCAGAGGCCGAAGATGCCAAGGTCAAGAAAATACTCTACCAGGCAATAAAGCTAGCCTCAGAACAAAAGGCATACTATGATTACCTGTGTATTTTCAGTCACGTCCTGCCCAGGCTCCTTCTGGAGAAACTGGGCCTGCCGGTACCTCTATCATGGCAGCGGGACTCGAGGCAGATCTGCTCAGAGGCCTGCCTTGAGGTTTGCCTGAGGGCAGACTTCCCTTTGCTGCCGGCCGATACCGTACCCCTGCCCGGAGACTTTGGCACCGATAGCAACTTGCTAAAGCAGGTTCAATCAGGGGTGCTGTGCCCGGAGTGGTTATGAGATGCAAAAGTTCCCTAGGCCGCGGGAGGTCATAGTGCAGTGCCCCGGCTGCCTGACCTTTGAGACGCTATGGTTTTACGGCAAGAAGATGGAGCCCAGCAGGCGTTTCCAACAGAACTCAAAGGGCATTTTCCACGAATGCGGCTGCCGCCTGCCATGCAGGATTTTCCCCAGATTTCCCGGGGAGTGGCCTTAGGTTACTTTAAGATTGCCGACCACGCCGAAATTGTATTCCTCGGCGGGGTAATTGTTAATATAAACGCCGCAGCCTGTTGGTTTGGGGGTAATGTACCAGGACTGCCCTATTAGACTTACAGGGTAGCTGCCGGGTGGAAGGGGATACTCTATACGGCTTATGATATAGCTGGCCTTGGCTGGTCCCCAGGTACCACGGTTCCATATGCCTGTCATCTGGTAGTTGTCGTCGGCAGCTGAAAGGGGTATATACGGATAGTCGCCGCAGCGCTGATACATCAGCTCGGCGATAGAGGCGTTGGCGTAGGTTCCTCTGGCAATTGTGGACTGGTGTTGCTCGCCCAGCTGTGTGGTGTCGACTTTCAATTCAAAGTAGTAGAGCTGGTGGCCCTCCAGAACATCAGGCAACCTCAGGGTGACTGTGGGAGTTACGTCGCCACCGGGGACGGCATCCGGTATTTCGGCGCCCAGCAACTGGGGGACACCGGTGGGCGGTGCCACCTGGGTCTCGATGGTGTCGATCAGGGCGCCCAACTTGTAGAGCGAAACCACCACTGGGTTTAAACCCAGGGCGGCCCCCTGCTTCCTGAAGAAACCGATATCTATGTTATTTTCACCGCCGGGTATAAAGACACCCTCAAGGTTATACTCAGTCACTGCCGGGCCGTTTATCCAGCTTCTAAAGGCAGCCTGCTGTTGCTCCTCGGTGGCCGCCAGCCAGCGGTAGTCTATCCTGAAACCGTCAACCTTCGGGAAGCCAAGGGCAATCTGCTTCCTGTTAACCCACAGGGTCCTTATGGCGCCGCCGCTGGTTGCTATCGTATGATCTATTTCGGCCAGCAATTTTTCGTAGGCATAATCGGTAAGCAGCGGCACCGGGGCGATGGTATAGGGGCAGCTTATCTTGACCGTGCCGTCAAACTGGGCATCGCTGATCACCCCCATCTGGGCTTTGCAGAAGGTGGCCGTGAGCTCCTCTCCCCAGTCGCCTGTGAAGGGATAGTCCCTCAGCAGCCATTCAATGGTCATTATCTTCGCCTCGGTCGGCTGGAGCATGGCGCTAAGGGTGCCGCTCAGGCCGTCAACGGAGATGGAGTAGTTCCTGGGTTCGGTGGGGGTGAAAGTGAACCTGATCTCCTTGCTCTCGCCGGGATTTAGGTATACTGTCTGCTGTGAAGTAGTCATGTTACCTCGCAAACAACTGTCTTATTGCCTGCCTGGCTGCCCACGTTGGACACCGTCACCGAGACGGTTACCGGGGCTCCGGGCACCGTCTCCTCGGGTGAAATTAAAAGTTCGCTGAGCTTGAAATCGACCCCTGGCGGTGACGGGGGTTCGGGGGGCTCGGGCGGAACCGGCGGTCCGGGCGGCGCCGGCGGCTTGTACCACGGCCAGTATAGCTCCAGAAAGATCGGCAGAGGAGGACCCTTTTCGGGCATCATGGGCAGCAGGTCATCGAGGTCGATATCATCTATGTCAAAGGGGAGGTCGGTCTTGGCGGCCATTTTACTTATCCCTCCTGCGGGAGATGGCCAGGCCGATTACGGGACCGCTCAAGCCAAAGACGCCGGCGCTGACCTTAATCATAATTTCCCAGAAATCCGCCCGGGTGTAGATCTCCATGGCGATGGCTATCACCAGGCTTACGGCGCCCACCGATAAAAGGGCAAAGCCCAGAATTAAAAGCTTATTCATTTGCACCCGCCTTGGCTAAGTTTAGCGTGCGGGTACCAAGCCCTATGATTAAACCTAAGGTAATTATAACAGTCATTCTTAAATTCACCTAATTTATTTCTCCCTTATTATATTGTGAAGGCTTAAATCGGCTTGCCCATCTTGTTCCTGACAAAGACAAGCCCCGTATGGGTAATCACTATCTCGCCGGAGCATTCCTGGCCGGTGGCAGCAACTCTTCTCAACCTCAAAGACAGCATATCGCCAGAGGCTATACCGGCGGCTGGGATAGTTATATCAGGGCCGTAGCTCTGATACCGGGCTGCCCCCGCTCCTGTGGCAGTGTTGGTATTTACCAGGGTAATGCCAGAGGTTACCACGTCGCCCTGGGTGAAGACATTATAACCGATTTGCAGCCTGAAATAGGCATTTGTCTCGGCCGCTGCCAGATAACACTCAACATGAATTACAATATTGCTAACACCGTCCCAGCGATATGGGACGTGCATCTCTAGGAAAAGCTGCTCGCTATTGGCGTTCCAGACGGGTAAAGAATAACCTTGGACTACTCCCCTGAATACAGTGGTCGGCACAAAACTCTGGCCGGCTATGGTGGTCATATCCAGGTCAGGGCGTAGCTCTAGGGTACATCTGCCAGCCCCAGACATGGTTATCTGCCCGTGGAAGTTTGCCTGGCCAAGTTCCTGCGGTATGTTGGCGAATTGCGTCCTGGCGGCCATATAATCTAGCCTCCCCCCGCCTTCTTTACCAGCTCCGAGCTGGACTGGGCCTTACCGCCGCCGACGCCGTAGACGATCCGGCAGCCGATTTCCTTGCAAGCCTCCAGCTCGCTCCGGGGCATGTTGTCCGGCGTGCGATCGCCCCCCTTGGCGAAGATGTCCGGCTTGAGCCATTTGAGTGTCCGAACCACCGTGCCGTCGTTATCTAAGCAGGCTAACACTTGGCTAACGAACTTCAGGCTGCCCACTATCTCCATACGCTCAGCCAGGGGCATGAAGCAGTAGCCCTTCTTCCTGACCATGTCGCCATCGCCGTTGACGATCACGGTCAGGTGATCTCCCAGCTTGCTGGCTTCCTTCATGTGCCTAAGGTGGCCCACGTGAAGCGGGTCGAAGCCGCCGCCCACGGCAACTTTCTTCATTTACAGCCCCCTAAAAAGGTTACTCCTCCGGCCACTGGTCGATGGCTTCTATCATAATGTCGATCTTGTCCTTGGCGTACTTGAGCATGTGCTTGGTTCTCAGGGCCATCAGCCGCTGATCGGCAACGGGCACCTGGTTCCTGACCAGGGACTTCAAGGTCGCCTCGCAGTTATGCACTGAGTCGAATACCTCGTGCTGGTGGTTGCATATAATATCAACGATCTGCTGTTTCTCCATTACCACTCACCTCCATTTAGAATACTCATATAGATTGCAAGGTAGTTCTGGGCCATCACCTGGCGGGAAAAGAGCCTCTCGACTCGCTGGCGGCAGGCCTCTGGACTGATCTGGTCCACCTTCTTGACCGCCTCGGCCATCTCGTCCAGGTTATCGCAGATGAAGCCGGTGACGCCGTCCTCGACAGTCTCGGGGATGGCGCCGTCGCGGCTGGCTATAACCGCGGTGCCACAGGCGTTGGCCTCGGGGGCAATCAGGCCGAAGGGCTCGCTCATGGCCGAGGGGAAGATTACCGCCTTGGCGTGCTGGTAGAGTTCTATCTTCTGCTGGTGGGGGGCATCGAGGTAAAGCTTTATCCTGTCGCCGTCGCATGACTTCTTGATACTCTCCAGGTACTCCTTGTCCCGGACGAAGCTGCCGCCGACTATGTCGAGTCCCAGGTCGAGTTTCTTGGCCAGCTCGATGGCCAGGTGGGGCCTCTTGAAGGAATCGAGCCTGCCCACAAATAGCAGCCGCTCGCCCTTCTGTTGGCAGAAGGCGTACTCCTCTAATGGAATGCCGTTATATACCGGCCGGGACTGGAAGCCCTGGCTACGGTAGACCTTTCGCATCCATTTGCTCAAGGATATCAGGTTTAACGGCCAGGGCGGCTTACTGCCCTGCCACCACTCAAGGTTCAGGCCGCCGTGGTGGGTGTGGCACACCTTGAGATCTGGTCTCTCTGCCTTGAGGGAATACTCCATGCCGAACCAGTTATGGCCGTGTATTATGTCGAAGCCATCGTTTATTATCCTTTGCGACACCTTGCTCATGGCCTCCTTCTCAGCCTCGAGCCAGTCGACGCCCACCTTCTCGATGGGCGGTCCGAACGGTACAATCTCGCAGCCCTCGACGGCCGAGCCGTCGGTTGTAAAGACGGTTACCTGGTGGCCTTTTCGAGATAAGCCCCAGGCCAGGTCGTGGACCACCCTCTCGAGGCCGCCGTAGTTTCTGGGCGGCACGCTGATGAAGGGCGTCGATATTAAGGCGATCTTAAGTTCTTCTTTTCTATCGGTCACAGGTTTGAATTTAAGCTCATCATTAATCATCTCGGCCTCGCCTATTTTAGCGCTGATTTTTAATCCGCCTGTCTTCGGTTTTTCCCCTTCGGGGGCATCACCAAGGTGGGCCAGAGAGATAAAGTATGACCAGGTGGTCAGGTTTTGCTTTAAAATGGTGAAATCGCTTATTCCGGCAGCTATAAGGTGCTCCCTGAGCATGGCCCCGGTGTAATGCCTCTTGTGCCCCTCGTTGTCAAACGGCTTGTTTTTCATGCCCCACTCGTACTCGTTGGGCACCGTTATCACGGCGTGCCGGGCCACCCGTTTGGCCTCTTTCAATGCCTTTACCGGGTCGTCGACATGCTCCAGGAGCTCGGTCATAATAGCCACCTCGAACTGCTTGTCTTCAAATGGCAGATCATCGGCGCCGGCCTGGAAAAACCTCTCCCTGGGTACCGGCGTCGTCGAAGCCCTTTCCATTGCCTTTGATATCTCCTCGTAGCTCTCAATGTCCACCCAGCTGCAGTTAGCCACGTCCCAGGTTATGGGGCAGTCATAACAGCCGATGTCGACCACCTGGGCCCCCGGCTTATCCTTGGTCAGCTCGAATAACGTGTCTTTGGCCCAGCGCATCCGGCCCAGGCTGCTGGCCACCCTGGCGTACATGTTTTTCGGCGCCTTGGAGAGCTCAACTATCATATCCGTCGGGCAGTCGGGGTGGGGAGTCACTTTTGGCCCAAAGAAACCGGCGTCGGTGCACAGCTTTTTAATGTATTCCGGCGAGAAGCCAGCGCGGTGGCTATTCTCGGGGTAGTCCTGGTCGCCAAAAATAAGGCATGATTCATCGCCCTGCCATTCTTTCTTTTCAGCTATCACCTTGGCCTGCTCCTTTAAATTGGCAGTTATCAGGAAGGCCTTGCCGCCTGGCTTCAGGATGCGGAAGACCTCGCCGATGAAACCCTCAGCCTTTCGCCAGGACAAGTGCTCCAGGGCGTACATACAGAGGGCAGAATCGTAGCTCTTGTCCTCAATGGGCAGCGTCTCCTCGAGGTTGGCCACGATGTCGACTCCGGGACCCTCCCTTATATCAACATTTGGGTGAAACCTCGGGTTATTGCCGCCGCCGAGTTCGATAACCTTGCCGGGTAGGTATAGTTGCATTATGCTGTCCTCCAAAAAAAATAAGGGCAGAAACCCGTAAAAGATGCGGGCTTGCTACCCCCCTCTGTAATATTCTGTTACTCTATTTTAAGCACAAATAGTCAAATTTGTCCAGAAATCACCCCCTTAACTCTCTTTTGAGTGCAGCGTGTCCAGCCTCAGGTAGAGCTCCTGGAAGTTGGCGTCTTTTTTCATCTGGCAGCTCTCAACACATCTTGTCTAGCTATCCCCTCCTTTTTACTGATCAGTGAATATTTTCTTGACATTGGCGTGGAAGCGCATATGGGCTGGCAGACCCTGATCAGATTTTCTCCAGTTCGGCCCGTATATGTAGTAGAGCCACTTTTCGGGATTGTTCAGTATTCGCCAGCGCTGGCCAAGGAAGTAAACGGTATCTAGTATTTCAAAGTCGATGGCATCTATCCTGTAATTTATGCGTACTCGCTTGTCGCTCTCCAGCAAGAAGGTGTACAGGTCGGCATGCTCGTTATCGCGGCACAACACGGCATCGGGCTCGGGAGCGAAGAAGATACCCTTCTCCTCAAATTGCCGCTGGCATTTGGCGATGATTTCCATGTCTTCCTTGAAGATGGCTAGGTCGATATCCTCGTCCCAGGGCATAAGGCAGTGATCGCGGTAAGCGCCTAGGAAGGTGCCGCAGAATAGCCAGAAACGGATGCCATTACGATCGAATATCCCTTTTATGTCAAGCAGCAGTTTCTCGGCAGCCGCCACGTTCATGTTACGAGAGCTTTTGAATGAATGGGGAAACATATTTATGATCTGGTTTCTAGTTAGCACTTTACTTATTATTCTTTCCTCATCTTTCTTATTATCTTGGTTGTAGACTGGCCATTGTAGTATCTAGTCTTGGTCACCTTCTTGCCAGTTCGCCTCATGTAGCTTGCCCCTGGGAAATCCTCGTCCCAGTCATTGCCGTGGCTTAAGATATCGACACTTAGCCTCGTCAGGTTATCGGTGGGGTCCAGGCTTTCCTGTTTTACCGCTAGGTCAACGTACTTGATGGCTGAAATTATCTCAATACGCTCATCGAAAGGGATGACCGGCCGTCTCTTGTAGGCCACCACCGCCTCGTCGGTCAGCACACCGACAATCAGGTAATCGCCTAGTGCCTTGGCCTGTTTTAACATCCTAAGGTGTCCGATGTGGAACAGGTCAGCTACAACATAGGTGTAGACTACCTTCCCTTTGTCTGCCATCTCACCTTACTCCAGATGTAATCATAGGCGTAGTACATCCAGTATTTATTGGTGGTATAGGTCAGGGTGATAGCGGTGGCCTTCTGCAGCTCGCCGGTAAATATCAAGGATATCAACCCCAGGATAATGTTCGCCAGTATCAGCTCATAGGTGATCACCCTTAAAAAAGGCCTTAGCCTTGAATTCCTGAGGAAGGATATTTTAAGCCAGAACCTCTCGTGGGCATAGTACAGGAAAATAAAAACCAGGTGGTGGCTTATGGTTATCAGCGAGGTGGTAACCAGCTCCCGGGTGAAGGCATAGGTAACTGTAGCCAACGTGATGACGCCCAGCACACGCCAGACGATGCTTTTTAGGGCCGACCTTCGGCGCGATTCCCATTTATCAGGATAACGTAATAGCTTGAACTGTATCTTCTTAAACCACCTTATAGTGCCATACAACGCCATGCTGTGTAATATTGTATTTATCACCAAAAATTTCATAGACTGCCTTGATCACGCCAGGGTGAAGACTCAATTTGTAGTGATTGATTAATATACATTCCTCTTCAATTCTATGTTCAATTTCATCCTTAATATCTTGTGTTAGACTTTTATAGTATCTCTCGCAGTCGTGGCCGCAGATTATGCCCCCCTGCCTCACCTTGGGCAGCCAGGCCAAGATATCCTGCTTGACCTGTTTATAACGATGATCGGCATCTATGAAAACCATATCCAAGCTACTGTCCTTGAATATTCTGGCCGCCGTTAGGGAATCCATTACCATTGGCTTTATTACTGACCAGACATTATTTTTAACCATACGTTCTTTAAAAGTGGCGTAGATGTCCTTTTCCTTTGCCCATTCGAAGGTTTTGCTTCTGGGGCTACCCTGCCAATGGTCAATGGCAAATAGAGTACCCTCATGGGGCATTATTTTATTAGCTATGATAAGCGTTGAGTTACCGCACCATGAGCCGATCTCGGCCGCCATCATACCCTTCCTCTTTACGATGTCTGTTATTAGCTTCAGGGCCTCGCAGTCAACAAAGCAGAGACGGAGCATAAATTCCTCGTTCTCAGTCACCAAGGAGCCTCCTTTTGATCTTGTGCTTGAGCATCTCCTTTACGTGTTCTACCGCCTTCTGGCCGAACTTCTGCTTCACCATGCTCAGGTATTCTCTTCTACTGAAATATTCATTGAAGGCCCGGTCCCTGAAGGCCAGTACCTCGGCCGCTGTCATTTGATCGTTGGCCAGCGGCTGGGTCTCGTAGCCCAGCTGGGCGTAGCCGGCCCAGCTCTGTGGCAGCTCCTGGCCACCCTTTAAGGTGATATCATAGAGGCTTGAGCCAGGGTAGGCCATGGCGCAGTACAGGTTTACGTATTCGAAGTTATATTCCTTCATCATATTCAAGCTTTCACGCATCGACTCCTTGCTGTCGCCGGGCAGCCCGAAGATGAAGTTGGCGATGATGTTTATGCCGGCTTCCCTGGTCATTTCCACCACGCTGGAGATCCTTGCCTGCCCGAATCCCTTGCCCATGCCAAGACGCACCCCAGGATCGGCGGCCTCGATGCCGTAGCACAGCCAGTTTATGCCGGCCTGTTTCATATCGTGGAGCATTTCCTTGGTGACATTGTCAATGCCTGCATAGGCCCAGATGTTCAGGTTGTAGCCGCGCTCGATCAACGGCTGGCAGATTCTGGATACCCTTTGCTCGTTTAAGGTGAAGAGCTCGTCCATTATCTTCAGGTTCCTGACGTCGTATTTATCCACCAGAAGATCAATTTCCTCGATTACACTTTCCGGCGGCCTAAGTCGGACGCTGGGCTTGTTACCACTATAAAGTGTGTGGATGTTGCAGTATTGGCAGCGGTAGGGGCAGCCCAGATTGGTGTAGATGACGGCGTAGGGACTGCGTTTATCCAGATCATCCAGGCAGTGCCAGTTGTGGGCTCTGTATTTAGTTACGTCAATCAGATCCCAGGCCACTGACGGCAGGTAGCTGGCGGACACCAGGTCCGCCCGGCCGTTTTCTTTGTAGCCCTTCATGTAGAGGCCGGGTATTTTCCAGCCGCCCTGGCCCAATTTAAGTCCTTTAAGGAGCTCCGGTATGGTGTAGAAACCCTCGCCCTGGCAGACGAAGTCGGCCGTCTCCTCGTTGAGCGTCCTCTCGGGCAAGGCCGAGGGGTGGAGGCCGACCAGTATGGTTTTAAATCGGCCGTCAATTGCCTTTAAGAGCTCCCTGGCGGCCGGCATCTTGGTCGTTGATGAGGCCGAAGGGTTGACTCCCTGGACGACGATGGCTACAAGAAGGGGCTTAAAATCCTCAACCCTTGCGGCCGTTTCTGCGGGACTTAAGTTATCGGCCTCGCCATCGATTAAGTTTACCTGGTAGCCAAGCCGGCGGATGAAGCTGGCCAGGAGACCGGCCCAGAAGGGCGGCTCGATGCCACTTAGCGATTGGCACAAACCTTCCTCCATCTGCTTTTTGCCGCTGGGATTTACCAGCAGCAGGTCTAACTTGCTTGACATGTTTACCTCCCGTTAAAGATAAGCTGGCTGCCGTCGCTATCGAAATTAAATGGCACCTCCAGCAACTGGCTTAAGGCTTTCTTTACCGATAGCTGCCGCTCTTGCTCAACGAAGAAAATCATGAAACCGCCGCCGCCGGCGCCACAAAGCTTGCCGCCAAGGGCCCCGGCCCTCCTCGCCTTGCGGTAGATATCATCTATTTGATCGTTTGAGATCTTTTCGCTTAGACGACGCTTTAGCAGCCAACCCTGGTGGAGCAGCCGTCCAAAGTCATTTAGGTCATCCCCTTCGGTTAAGATTCTTTCAGCCTCAGAGACCATGGAATATATTCTCTTTAGTTTCATGCGGTTTTGCCCCATATTCCTAATGTACTCGGCGGACAACGCTGACGAGCTCCTTGAAAAGCCTGTGAAGAAGAGGAGCAGCTTTCCCTCAAGCTCAAGGATGCGCCGGGATTTTATGGGGCTGACCTTTATTTCATTACCAGAGAAGTCTATCCGGTTAAAGCCGCCCACGGCGGCGCTCACCTGATCCTGCGAGCCGACATTCTCACCTATCAAATCCTGCTCTATTTTTATAGCCTCCCTGGCCAACGGCATCTTCTCCACCTGGTCGCCTTTTAAGCCATGAAGCACGTTTAGAAGGCCTACGGTGAACGAGGAGCTCGAGCCGATGCCCGTCCTGGCTGGCAAGTCGGCCATATGATGCATCTCGAGGCCACGCTCTATTCCCAGAAACTTCATCGTCTCCCTGACAGAGGGGTGCAGTATGTCGCTGGCGTCCTGGCAATGCTCGAGGTAAGACCAGGCGATGCTGTGCCGGTGGCTGAAGAAGGGCGGCAGCCAGCGTCCCATTATGTAGCAGTACTTATCTATCGAACTTGACAGGACGGCGCCCTCATTATGGCGACACCACGACTGGTAGTCTGTGCCGCCACCGAAGAAACTTATGCGGAAGGGCGTTCTTGACATTACAAATCTAGACATATTTACCAGCCTCGTCCCTCCTTGACAGAATAGGTGTCACGCTGGGCCACCATATATTGAATCGGGCATCGTCATATCGGTAGCTGAACTGTTTTTTGGGATGATAGTAGGTCGACTGCTTGTAGTGGAATACGGCCTGGTCGCTCAATATCAGGTGGCCGTTGCCGTAGCCCGGGGGCACCAGTACCTGAAGGCCGTTTTCTCCGGAGAGGACGAATGACTCCCAGCGGCCGAAGCTGTCTAAATCTTGGCGGCAGTCGACCACCACCAGGTAGAATTTACCGTAAAAGCAGGTTATAAGTTTCCAGGTCTCAAAGTCGCCGTGTATCCCCTTTAGAACGTTTTTACTGGACACCGAGATATC
>Ga0307375_10003115_pt1 | contig 16495 bp, 9 predicted proteins | sample TR1MG_FD_202531 | JGI IMG/M metagenome (GOLD analysis project Ga0307375, IMG submission 202531) | Soil microbial communities from Risofladan, Vaasa, Finland - TR-1 | ecosystem: Environmental > Terrestrial > Soil > Coastal area > Acid sulfate soil | place: Finland: Risofladan, Vaasa | collected... | reverse complement strand
GCCAACGGCGAGGGCCCCAACGGCCGCAAGCAGGTCTACGACTGGCCCCGCTTCTGGGGGCTGGTGCGCCGGCTGCAGCCCGACGCCGTGATGTTCTCCGACGCCGGCCCCGACCTGCGCTGGTGTGGCAACGAACATGGCGAGGCGGGCGACCCCAACTGGTCCACCGTGGACCCGGCGGTCGTCACCTCCCCGGGGGCGAGCGGCCCCCTCGTCATCCCGTCGCTGCAGCACGGCGACCCCGCCGGCACCACGTGGCGTCCCGCCGAAGCCGACGTGTCAATTCGCCCGGGCTGGTTCTACCACCCCGCGGAGAACGAGCGCGTGCGGACGGTGGACGCGCTCGTCGATCTGTACTGCTCGTCGGTGGGGCGCAATTCCAAGCTGCTGCTCAACGTGCCGCCCACGCGCGACGGCCTGTTGCACGACACCGACGTCGCGCGCCTGGCCGCGTTCCGCGCACGCCGCGACGCGATGTTCGCGAACGACCTTGCCGCCGGCGCACGCTCCGTGTGGACCCGCACGTCGGCGCGCACCGCCGAGTTGACGCTCGACCTGCCGGCGCCGGCCACGGTCGGCCTGGCGCGGCTCGAGGAGCCGGTGGAACGCGGCCAGCGCGTGGCGCGCTACACGCTGTATGGACCCGTAGACGGCGATTGGCGGCCGCTCACCCGCGGCACGACGGTCGGGTTTGCCAAGCTCGACCGGCTCCCACCGTCCGCCGTGGGCGGCGTACGAGTGGTGATCGAAGACGCCGTCGCGACGCCCGAACCGGTGGTGGTGAGACTGTACGGCCCCGCCTGACGCGCGTCGTTCGAACGGAGGGAGCGGTGGCGCGCGCCAAGGCGCGCCCTACGTGCGGCGCGCCTTCACGGGCTGAGCCTTGGCCTTGACCGCCTTCTGCTTGGCGGGCTTCGCGGGCTTGGCAAGCTTGGCCGCCTTCGCGGGTTTGGCGGCCTTCACGACCGGGGCGGCCTTTGCCGCCTTGGGCGCCTTGCCGTTCTTGGCGGGCGCCGGTGCTTCCACGACAACCGGAACGGCCGGCTTGGCCGGCGTGTTCTGCTGGGGTCCGCGCCGCCAGTACGGCGTGGCCGGGGCCGCGCGCCGCTCGAGCAGCTCGTCGTAGTACGCGACGATACGCGCCCGGATCGCTTTCTGCGTGTCGCGCGCCGTGGCGCGGAACGGCGCGTAGCGCTGCCGGTCGTCGGTGGAAACGGTGAACCACCACCACGCTTCGTTGCCCACCGCGGGCGCTTTCTCCACCGAGCAGGTGAAGGTGCGGTCTCCATCGACGAATTCGAATCCCTCGATCACATCCTCGTCCTTTTTTGGCTGTCACCAAATCTAGTCTATTTCGTCTCGCGATGCTCATTATTGACCCGTTATGGGCTGGAATTCCCTGTCCCGCGGGGGGTTAGGGGGAGGTCCCTTGCCGGGCCGGGAACCCTGGCCGTAAGATGGCGGGCCGGCCTCTCCAGCCCCCTCCCCGCCATGGTGATTCGCACCGACCCCCTGTACCTGCTCGCCGCCCTGTCCCTGGTGGTCGTCGGCAGCGAGTGGCTGGCCCGCCGGGGCCCCTTCCGGCACATCGGCTCGGCGCTCCTGGTAATCATCGCCGGGGCCATTCTCGCCAATACCGGGCTCATCCCGGCGGGGTCCACGGCCCAGGCGCCGGTGCCCGTGTACGACGCGATCTTCAACGACCTGGCCCCGATCGCGATCTTCTGGCTCCTGCTGCCGGTGAGCCTCCGCGACGTGCTGAAGGCGGGGCTCCCGCTGCTCGCCGTGTTCCTGATCGGGTCGGCGGGCACGATGCTGGGCGTGGTCATCGGCATGCACGTCATCCACGGGGCCCACACCGTGGGCCCGCTCTACCGGGCCGTCGGCGGGATGTTCGCCGGCACCTATATCGGCGGCAGCATCAACTTCAACGCCGTGGCGCTCCAGTACGACGTCGTACGCCACGGCGATCTGTACACCGGCTCCATCGTCGTGGACAACATCATCACCACCATCTGGATCGTGACCACGCTCGCGGTGCCGCGGATGCTGGTGAAGGTCTGGCCGCGCCGCACGCGCGCCCTGGCCGACGCGCCGGCCGTGCCGGCGGCGCCGATCGTGGACCTCGAGGCCGAACGTGAGACGCTCGACCCGCGGTCGTTCGCGCTCATGCTGGCAATGGGCGCCGGCGGCCTGCTGGTGTCGAACCTGCTCACCGAGGCCTTCGCCCGCGCCGGGATGACGGTGCCATCCATTCTCATCATCACCGCGCTCGCCCTGGTGCTGGCGCAAATCCCGGCGGTTGGCCGCATGCCCGGCGCGCGCGTGATGGGGATGTACGCCGTGTACCTGTTCCTCACGGTGATCGGGGCCTTCTGCGACGTCCACGCGCTGGCCAGTCTGGGCACGCTGGGGCTGGTGCTGCTGACCTTCGCGATGATCACCGTGCTCGTGCACGGCGTGCTGTGTTTCGGGTCGGCGTGGCTGTTGCGCGTGGACGTGGATGCGGCGGCGGTGGCGTCCCAGGCCAACGTGGGCGGCGGCACGTCGGCACTGGCGCTGGCCAAGAGTCTGGGACGCGAGGACCTGCTCGTGCCGGGAATCCTGCTCGGGTCGCTCGGAAACGCCATCGGCACGTTTCTCGGATTTCTCGTGATGCGATTGACCTAGTCCGGCCGGCCGGTGCACTCTTGTGTCGGATGATCCGAACCGGAGGCCTGTCGCAATGTCACGCAAGAAGTTCACCCGCCGCCAATTCGTCGCCGACGCCGGCAAGCTCGCGCTCGGCGCCGCCGTCATTCCCAAGGGATTTCCCACCATCGTGCCGCGCCACGTGCTCGGCGGACCCGGCTACATCGCGCCCAGCGATCAGTTGCAGGTGGCGATCGTGGGATTCGGCGGCATGGGATCGCAGAACGCGCTCGAGCTCTCCAAGACCGAGCGCATCGTCGCGGTGTGCGACGTGGACCTCGCGTTCTCGGCACGCAACGTCGCGTCCAAGCTCAAGACCCGCGAGGGGGCCGACCGTCCCGACGGCCTGCAGCTCAAGGCCCAGTTCGACGCCGCGCCCAAGTACACCGACTGGCGCGAGATGCTGGACAAGGCCAAGGACATCGAGGGCGTGGTGGTCGCCACCCCCGACCACAACCACGCGGTGGTGGCCAACGCGGCGATGCTCGCCGGCAAGCACGTGTACGTGCAGAAGCCGCTGACGTATTCGGTGTACGAATCGCGCGTGCTGCGCGCCACGGCCGCGAAGACGGGCGTGAAGACGCAGATGGGCAACCAGGGGCATTCGGGCGACGGCGCACGGCTCATCAACGAGTGGATCCAGGCCGGCGTGATCGGCACCGTGCGCGAGGCGCACGTGTGGACCAACCGGCCGTGGGGCTGGTGGCCGCAGGGGGTGCCGCGCCCGCAGCACGCGACCCCGGAGCAGGCGGACCGCTTCCACAAGAACTGGGGCATGGGCACGCTCGACCTGATGCTGGCCGACGCGATGGCGGGCGACTATCCGATGCCGGACGGGCTCAACTGGCCGATGTATCTGGGACCGGTGGCCGAGGACGTCGCGTATCATCCGATCTACCATCCGTTCCAGTGGCGCGGGTGGACCGACTTCGGGGTGGGCGCCCTGGGCGACATGGGGGCGCACCTGATCGACCATCCGTACTGGGCGCTGGGACTCACGCAGCCGACGAGCATCGAGGCCACCTCCACGCCCTGGGGCACGAGCGTGGTGCAGCCGGCGCCGGGCGCGGTGGGCCCCGACGGCAAGCCGGCGCGGCCGGCGCACGTGCCGGTCACGTATCCGATCGCCAAGACGGTACACTATCAATTCCCGGCGGTCGGCAGCCGCGGCCCCGTGAAGCTGTTCTGGTACGACGGCGGGCTCTACCCGCCGCGGCCCGATGTGCTGCCCGACGACGTCGAGCTGAAGAGCGACGGCGGCGGGTTGTTCATCGGCGACAAGGGCGTGCTGCACTACGACACGTACGGCGAGAATCCGCACTGCTATCCGGAATCACTCATGGACGTGGCGCGGGCGGTGCCCAAGACCATCCCGCGAATCACGGTGAGCCACGAGCGCAACTGGGCGCTGGCGGCCAAGGGGTTGGCGGAGGAGAGTTCCCCGATCTCGTACGCCTCCCAGCTCACGGAGACGATGCTGCTGGGCGTGGTGGCGGTCCGCGCCGGCCAGGGCAAGAAGATCTACTACGACGCCGAGAAGATGACGGTGACCAACATGCCCGAGCTCGACCGGTTCCTGAAACGCGATTTCCGGCCCGGCTGGGCCATCTGATTCACGATTTGCTCGAGGATACGATGAAGCATTCGTTTCGCGCGGCCGCGGCGGTCGCGCTCGCATCGGCGCTGTTGGCCTGCGCGCCGTCGCAGCAGGGGTCGCCGGCCAATGGCCCCGCGCCGGTGCAGGCCGGCCCCTGGCACACACTGTTCGACGGCAAGACCATGGACCAGTGGCGCGGGTACCGGAACGGGGATATCTCGAACTGGCGCGTGGAGGACGGCACGATCACCAAGACCGGCACCCCGGCCGACATCATCACGCGCGTGCCGTACGCCAACTTCGAACTGGAACTGGACTGGAAGATCAGCAAGGGCGGCAACTCCGGCATCTTCTATCGCGGCACCGAGGAATACGACCACATCTACTGGAGCGCGCCCGAATTCCAGATCCTCGACGACGCCAACGCGCACGACGGCAAGAACCGTCTCACCGCCGCCGGCGCCGTCTATGGGGTGTATCCCTCGCCGGCGGGCGTCGAGAAGCCGGCCGGCGAATGGAACACGGCCCGCCTCGTCGTGAACGGCAACCACGTGGAGCACTGGCTCAACGGACGGAAGCTGCTCGAGTACGACCTGGGCAGTCCCGACTGGGAGGCGCGCGTGAAGGCCAGCAAGTTCAACGCCTGGCCCGACTATGGAAAGGCGGCCATCGGCTACATCGGCGTGCAGGGGGACGAGGACGGCACGCTGTCACTGCGCAACATCCGCATCCGGGAGCTGCACTGAGCATGGAGAACACGCTCGGGCTCGTCCTCCTCGTGGCGTTTCCCCTGGCCACGATGATCGCGGCGTTCCGCGCGATGCGGCGGTGGGAGGGCGGCTGGCGCCTGGCGGCCCGCCTCCCGCTCGTCGCCATCATCGGCGACCTGATCTTCTCGGTCGTGAGCAACGCCATGGATCCAGGCGCCCACCTCTGGCCCTACGAACTGATGGTGGTCACGGCGATATCGGCGGTGTTCCTGGTGGCCGCCTCGTCGCTGCGCAAGGCGTCCCTCAAGCAGGGCGGCGCGTAACGCCACGCGGCCGGCGCCGGCGCGCCGACCGCCACTCACCCCATGAGCGGCGGATCGTCGCCCGCCGGGTCGGCGGTGATGGCCGGCAGATAGTAGTCGCGCACGTACTCCTGCACCATGCGGCGCGCCGTGAACCGTTCCGCGCTGGTGCGCATCGCGTGCTTCATGCGCCGCATCCACTCCATCGGCACGCCGCGATCGTCGCGCGTGAAATAGAGCGGCACCACCTGCTCTTCCAGCAGCCGGAACAACTGCTCGGCGTCCATCGCGTCGGGATCGGGTTCGTCGGCCGCGACGGCCGGGATACACCACCCGTTGAGCCCGGTATACCCCTCGGCCCACCATCCATCTTCGGTGCCCAGTTGTGGCACGCCGTTGAGTGCTGCCTTCATGCCGCTGGTGCCGCAGGCCTCGAGCGGCACCCGCGGCAGGTTGAGCCACACGTCCACGCCCTGTACCAGCCGGTGCGCCACATGCATCTCGTAGTCCTCGAGAAACGCGATGCGTCCTTCGAACCGTGCATCGCGGGTGGCGTTGTAGATCCGCTGCAACACCTGCTTGCCCTGATGGTCGGCCGGATGCGCCTTGCCCGAGAAGATCAGCTGCACCGGACGCCGGGGATCGGAGAGCAGACGGTGCAGCCGGTCCATGTCGCGCAACAACAGGCCCGCCCGCTTGTACGTGGCGAACCGGCGCGCGAAGCCGATGGTGAGCGCGTTGTCGCTCAGCAGGGTGCCGGCGCCCACCAAATGCGCCGCGGCCGGACGCTCCTCGCGCCACTGACGCCTGGCCTCCTCGCGAATGAACTCCAGCAGGAAGATTTTCAGCCGCCCGTGCGTGGCCCACAGCTCGGCCTCGTCCATGGCCAGAACGCGCTCCAGAAACCCGGGATCGTCCAGCCGGTTCGGCCAGTCCGCGCCGAACTCCTCGTCAAACCGGTCCACCATGGGATTGGCCATCCACGTGGGAAGATGGACGCCGTTCGTGACGTGGCCGATCGGCACCTCGTTCACGGGGCGGCCGGGCCAGAGCGGACGCCACATCTCACGCGTCACCGCGCCGTGCACGCGTGACACGCCGTTCACCCGGCGCGCGAGACGGATGCCGGCCACGGTCATGTGGAACGCGCCCGACGGATCGTCCGGGTGACGGCCGAGGGCGAACAGCTGGCGCGGATCCACGCCCATGTCGGCGCACAGCGCGCCGGCGCACGCGGCCACCGCCTCCTCGGTGAAGACGTCGTGGCCCGCGGGCACGGGCGTGTGCGTGGTGAACACCGTGGAATTCCGCACGCGCCGAATGGCGTCGTCCACGGACATGCCGCTGCCGCACAACTCGTGCAGCCGCTCCACCATCATGAACGCGGCATGGCCCTCGTTGGCATGCCAGGCGTCGGGCGCGATGCCCACGGCGCGGAGCACACGCACCCCGCCCACGCCGAGCACCCATTCCTGCCGCAGCCGGTGCTCCCGCCCGCCGGCGTACAGGGCCTGCGACAGATCGCGGTCGGCCGGCTCGTTGCCGTCGATGTCGGTGTCGAGCAGGAACAACGGCACCTGGCCCACGCGGATCTTCCACGCGCCCACCTGCACCGTGCGCCCCGACATCTGGATGGTGGTGAGCGACCGCCCCCCGTCGGCATTCAGCACGGACTCCAGGGGCGTGACGGCCGCGTCGAACGGTTGCGAGGTGTCCTGCTGCCATCCGTCCACGCCCACGACCTGATCGAAGTACCCCTTGGTGTACAACAGTCCGACGCCCACGAGCGGCACGCCCAGATCGGACGCCGCCTTGCAGTGGTCACCGGCGAGCACGCCGAGCCCGCCGGCATAGATGGGCACCGATGCATGCAACCCGAACTCGGCACAGAAATAGGCAATCGTCGAGCCGGAGCGCTCGCCGGCCGCGCGCGCGAACCACGTGTCGGTGGCTTCGGCGTCGTGCCGGGCCCGGGCCCGCACCGCGTCGTAGAGACGCAGGAAGGCGGGATCGGATGCGCAGGCCGCGAGGCGCTCGCCGTCCACCTGCTGCAGCACGGCGATGGGGTTGTGACGGGTCTGGTGCCAGAGCACGGGGTCCACCGTGCGGAAGAGCACGCGCGCGTCGCGGCTCCAACTCCAGGAGAGGTTGGTGGCGATCGCGGCCAGGCCGTCAATACGCGAGGGAAGCTCGGGAAGTGGGATGCGCGTCTGGATCATACGTCCGGTGTGGCGAGTCACGTGCGGCGCGGCGAGCGAGCGTGCACCGCAACATAAACGAAAACCGTGCCCCGCTGCCAAGACGCGCAATTCTGGCGTTCACGGCCCCAATGGGTTAACGATCTATGTATGGATAAGGCGAACCGAGCGCGACGGCGGGGGCGTGTCGTCCCCGCCAAGGTCGCCAGGCTCGTGATCGAGCAGGTTCGGCCCGCGGTGGACGCCGGCCGGTACGCGGTGAAGCGGATTGTCGGAGATGTGTTGACGGTCGAAGCCACGGTCTTCAAGGACGGGCATGACCTCGTCGCCGGCCGTATTCGCTACCGCCCGCCCGGCGCTCGCCGGTGGCACGTGGCCCCGATGACGTACGAACGGGATTTTGACCGCTGTCGCGGATCGTTCGTGGTGGACCGGCTGGGGCAGTGGACGTTCACCGTGGACGCCTGGACCGATCGATTCGAGACCTGGCGCGTGGATCTGACCACGAAGGCGGCCGCCGGGGTGGACGTGCACCTCGACCTGCTGAGCGGCGCGGCCCTCATCGACGAGGCGGCGGCCGCCACGCACGGCCGTGACGCCCAGACGCTGGCGCGCGGCGCGACCGCGCTTCGCCACACCACGAGTCCGCTGGCGGAGCGTGTCGCGACGGCGCTCGGCGCCGACCTCGACACGCTGATGCGCCGGCATCTCCCACCCATCGATCTCGTCACGGCCGCCGGGGAGTTCCCCGTGCTCGTGGACCGCGAGCGGGCGTCGTTCGGCGCCTGGTACGAGCTGTTCCCCCGCTCGCAGGCGTCCCGCCCGGGCGCCCACGGCACGTTCGCCGACACCGAGCGCCAGTTGCCCCGGCTCGCCGACCTCGGCTTCGACGTCGTGTACCTGGCGCCCATCCATCCCATCGGGACCACGCACCGCAAGGGCCGCGACAATGCGCTCACGGCGAACGCCGACGACGTCGGCAGTCCGTGGGCCATCGGCGGCGCGCCCGGCGGCCACACCGCCGTGGAGCCGCGCCTCGGCACACTCGACGACTTCGACCACCTGGCGCGCGCCGCCCGGGCGCTCGGCATGGAGATCGCGCTCGATTACGCGTTGCAGTGCTCGCCCGACCATCCCTGGCTGCGCGACCACCCCGAGTGGTTCTTCACGCAACCGGACGGATCGATCAAGCACGCCGAGAATCCGCCCAAGGTGTACGAGGACATCTATCCGCCGAACTTCTGGTGCGACGATCGTGAGGGCCTGTGGAATGCCTGCGTGGACATTCTGCGGTTCTGGATCGGTCACGGCGTGCGCGTCTTCCGCGTGGACAACCCGCACACCAAGCCGTTCGCGTTCTGGGAGTGGGCCATTGCCGAAATCCGGCGCGACCATCCCGACGTGATCTTCCTGGCCGAGGCGTTCACGCGTCCCGCCCGCATGATGGGACTGGCGAAGCTCGGCTTCACGCAGTCGTACACGTACTTCACCTGGCGCAACAGCGCGTGGGAGCTGCGCGCGTATCTCACGGAACTCGCCCACGGCGCGATGGCGGAGTACTTCCGCCCCAACTTCTTCACCAACACGCCCGACATCCTGCACGAGTACCTGCAGACCGGCGGACCGGCGGCGTTTCGCGTGCGGCTGCTGCTGGCGGCCACGCTCTCGCCCAGCTACGGCATCTACGCCGGCTTCGAACTGTGCGAGCACGTGCCGCGGGAGGACGGGAGCGAGGAGTACCTGCATTCGGAGAAGTACGAGATCCGCCAGCGGCGCTGGGACGCGCCGCAGAGTCTGGACGCCGACATCCGGGCGATCAACCGCGTTCGCCGGGAGAACCCGGCGCTGCGTACGCTCACCAACGTGCGGTTTCACGACACCGAGGACGACGCCGTGCTGTTCTACCACCGGTACGCGCCGGGCAACGACCTGCTCGGCATCGTGAACGTCGATCCCCACCAGGTGCACGAGACCATGGTGCACGTGCCGCTGGGCGACCTGGGGCTCACCGAGGACGAGCCATTCGGGGTGGAGGATCTGCTCACCGGCGCGCGCTACACGTGGCAGGGCACGCGCAACTACGTGCGCCTCGATCCCGCGGAGCGGCCCGGACACCTGTTGCGCGTGATCCGCGCCGTGGAGCGTGCCCCATGAAGCGCGACCCCCTCTGGTACCGGGACGCCATCATCTACCAGGTGCACGTGCGGGCGTTCAAGGACAGCGACGGCAACGGCGTCGGCGATTTCAAGGGGCTGACGCAGCAGCTCGATTACATCCAGGATCTCGGGGTCACCGCGATCTGGCTGCAGCCGTTCTATCCGTCGCCGCTGCGCGATGACGGCTACGATATCGCCGACTACACCGACGTGCACCCCATGTACGGCACGCTCGGCGACTTCAAGGTGTTCCTGCGTGAAGCGCACCGGCGCGACCTCCGCGTGATCACCGAACTGGTGATGAATCACACCTCGGATGCGCACGCATGGTTCCAGCGCGCCCGGCGGGCCAAGCCAGGCAGCAGCGACCGCGACTTCTACGTGTGGAGCGACACGGCGCAGGAATACGCCGACGCGCGGATCATCTTCAAGGATTTCGAGCCGTCCAACTGGACGTGGGATCCGGTGGCGAACGCCTACTACTGGCATCGCTTCTACGCGCACCAGCCCGACCTCAACTTCCGCAATCCGGCCGTGCGCCGCGCCATGTTCGACGTGGTGGATCTCTGGTTCGGCATGGGCGTGGATGGGCTGCGGCTCGACGCCGTGCCGTATCTGTACGAGGAGGAGGGCACGACCTGCGAGAACCTGCCCGAGACCCATGCCTTCCTGCGCGACCTGCGGCACCACGTGGACACGAACTTCAAGGACCGGATGCTGCTGGCCGAGGCCAACCAGTGGCCCGAGGACGCCGTGGCCTACTTCGGCGACAGCGACGAGTGCCACATGGCGTTCCACTTCCCGGTGATGCCGCGTCTGTTCATGGCGCTGCACATGGAAGACCGGTTCCCCGTGGTCGACATCATGCAGCAGACGCCGGAGCCCCCGGACGGCGGCCAGTGGGCGCTGTTCCTGCGCAACCACGACGAGCTGACGCTCGAGATGGTGACCGACGAGGACCGCGACTACATGTACCGCGCCTACGCGCAGGATCCGCGCATGCGCATCAACGTCGGCATCCGCCGCCGCCTGGCGCCCCTGCTCGGCCACGAACGCCGCCGCATCGAGTTGATGAACGCGCTGCTGTTCTCGCTGCCCGGCACACCGATCATCTACTACGGCGACGAGATCGGCATGGGCGACAACATCTATCTTGGCGACCGCAACGGCGTGCGCACGCCCATGCAGTGGAGTTCCGACCGCAACGCCGGCTTCTCGCGGTCCAACCCGCAGCAGCTGTATTCGCCGGTGGTGATCGACCCCGAATACCACTACGAAGCGTGGAACGTGGAGGCGCAGCAGAGCAATCCGCATTCCGAATTGTGGTGGATGAAGCGCCTGATCGCGCTCCGGAAGGAGCTGCGCGGATTCGGCCGCGGCACCATTGAGTTTCTCCAGCCCGACAACCGCCGCGTGCTGGTGTTCCTGCGGCGCTACGAGGGACGGTCCGTGCTCGTGGTGGCCAACCTGTCGCGCTACGTGCAGTGCGTGGAACTCGACCTCTCGGAGTTCAACGGCCTCGTGCCCACCGAGGCGTTCGGGCGCACGGCGTTTCCGCCCATCGGCGACCTTCCCTATTTCCTCACCCTCGGCCCCCACGGCTTCTACTGGTTCCTGCTCACGCCGCCCAAGGTGGCGGCCCCCGAGCGCGCCAATCCGCAACTCGAGGTGGAGGGCCACTGGCAGGCGCTGTTCGACGAGGACGCCGTCGAGGTGCTGGAGGAGATCCTGCCCGACTACCTGGCCGCCCGCCGTTGGTTCGGGGGCAAGGCCCGCACGTTCAAGCGCGTGGAGATCGTCGAACAGATCCCCTTCCCCTACGCCGACACGTCGGCCGTCATCGCCTTCGTCGAGTGCACGTACACCGAGGGCGAGAGCGCGCGCTACCTGGTGCCGTTCGCGTTCGCCACCGACGCGCTGCGTCACGCCATCACGGACGCCACCCCGCACGCCGTCATCGCCGACCTGCGCGTCATCACCGCCGACGACGCCCCCGGCGACGGCATTCTTGTCGACGCGCTCGCCGACGACCGGTTCACCGCGGCCCTGCTCGCGTTCGCCTCCAGCCGCCGGAGCCTCAAGGGCCAGCACGGCCACCTGGCGGCGTCGCGCACGCGCAAGTTGGCGGCTCTGCTCGACACCGACGAATCGCTGTCGCCGCAACCGGTGCGCACCGAGCAAAGCAACACGTCGGTGGTGTTCGGCACCCGCCTCATCTGCAAGCTGTTCCGCAAGGTGGAGGAAGGCATCAACCCCGACGTCGAGCTCGAGCGCTTCCTCACCGAGGAGGCCCGGTTCCCCCATACGCCGGACGTCGCGGCGGTATTCGAGTACCGCGCGCGCGGGCGCGGCTCGTCGGTGATCGGGTTCCTGCAGCAGCTCGTGCCCAACGAAGGCGAGGCGTGGACCCTCACCGTGGACGCCATCGGCCAGTACTTCGAGGAGATCCTCACGCACCCGGCGCGTCCCACCGCGCCCCCGACACCCGACGCCCACCCGCTGGACCTCCGCGGCACGCTCCCGCCGCCGCCGCTCGACGCCCTGCTGCACCAGTACCTGCAGCGCGCGCAACTGCTCGGCCGCCGCACGGCCGAGATGCATATCGCCCTCGCCAGCCGGTCCGACCTTCCCGACTTCGCACCCGAACCGTTCACGACGTACTACCAGCGCGAACTGTACCAGGGCGGGCGCACGCTGGCCCGGCAGGTGCTCGCGGGGCTGCGCAAGCAGGTCCGCGATCTCCCGGACGAGGCCGATCGCGGGCGCGCCCGCGAACTGCTGAAATCGGAGGACCAGCTGCTGGCGCGGCTGAAACGGATCACGGCCCGCAAGCTCTCCGGCCGTCGCATTCGCTGTCACGGCGACTATCATCTGGGCCAGGTGCTCTACACCGGCCGGGACTTCGTGATCATCGACTTCGAGGGCGAGCCCGCGCGGTCGGTCAACGAACGGCGGTTCAAACGCTCGCCGCTGCGCGACGTGGCCGGCATGCTGCGCTCGTTCGACTACGCGGCCTCGTACGCCCTGCGTGGCGGGCGCGTGCGCGCCGAGGACATTCCGCTCCTGCGGACGGCTGCCGACTTGTGGGTGCTGTGGGTTCAGGCCGGCTTCGTCGGCGCGTACCTGGACACGATCGCCCCGGCTGGCCTCCTCCCCCGCGCCGAGGCGGATCTGCGCCTGATGCTCGACTTCTCGTTGCTCGACAAGGCCATTTACGAACTGGGATATGAAATGAACAACCGCCCGGACTGGGTACACGTGCCGGTGGAGGGTATTCTCCGGCTGCTCGCCACCAAAGAGACCGGCGCGTGAGCCTCGACCCACGACGCCGGAACCCGGCCTGATGCGCACCTGGCCGGGCGAGCCCGCCCCCCTGGGCGCCACCTGGGACGGACGCGGCGTGAACGTGGCCCTGTTCTCGGAACATGCCACGCGCGTGGATCTCTGCCTGTTCGATCGCCCCGACGCCGCCACCGAAACGGAGCGCATCGCGTTGCCCGGCCATACGAACAACATCTGGCACGGGTACTTCCCCGATCTGCGTCCGGGCCAGCTCTACGGGTTCCGGGTGGAGGGTCCGTACGACCCCGAGCACGGCCATCGGTTCAATGCCGCCAAGCTCCTGCTCGATCCCTACGCCCGCGCCATCACCGGCGCCGTGGGGTGGGACGATTCGCTGTTCGGGTATGCCGTGGGCGGCCGCGACGCCGACCTGACGCCCGACGCCAGCAACAGCGCCGGGAGCCTGCCCAAGTGCGCGGTGGTGGAGACCGCGTTCTCATGGGGCGACGACCGTCCGCCACGCACGCCGTGGAGCCGCACGCTCATCTACGAGTGCCACGTCAAGGGCCTGACGGCGCGGCACCCCGGCATCGCGCCGGCCGAGCGTGGCACATACGGCGCGCTCACGTCGGAGCCGATCCTCGACCACTTCCAGTCGCTCGGCGTCACCGCCGTCGAATTGCTGCCCGTGCACCACGCGATCACCGAGAAGGCGGTGGCCCATCGCGGGCTCACCAACTACTGGGGGTACAACACCATCGGGTTCTTCGCGCCCGACGCGCGGTTCGCCAGCGGCGCCCAGGGACAGCAGGTGACCGAGTTCAAGACGATGGTCAAGGGCCTGCACTCGGCGGGGATCGAGGTAATATTAGATGTAGTGTATAACCACACCGGCGAGGGCAACGAACTGGGGCCCACGCTGTGCTTCCGCGGCATCGACAACGTGTCGTACTACCGCCTCGATCCCGCGCGTCCGCGCTATTACGTGGACTTCTCCGGCTGCGGCAACAGCCTCAATACGCTGAACGCGCGCGCCATGCAGCTGGTGATGGACAGCCTCCGCTACTGGGTGCAGGACATGCACGTGGATGGGTTCCGGTTCGACCTCGCGCCGGCGCTCGCCCGCTCGCTGCACGCGGTCGACCGGCTGTCCTGGTTCTTCGACATCATCCAGCAGGACCCCGTGCTGTCGCGCGTCAAGTTGATCGCCGAGCCGTGGGACGTGGGCGAGGGCGGCTACCAGGTGGGCAACTTCCCCACCGGCTGGACCGAATGGAACGGACGCTACCGCGATACGGTGCGCCGGTTCTGGCGCGGCAACGCCGGCCAGTTGCCCGACCTCGCGTACCGCCTCTCGGGCAGCAGCGATCTGTACGACGCGGGGGGCCGCAGCCCCTACGCCGGCATCAACTTCGTCACCTGCCACGACGGGTTCACGGTGCGCGACCTCGTCTCGTACGAGCACAAGCACAATGAGGCGAACGGCGAACACGGCCGCGACGGCACCGACGCCAACGACAGCGCCAACTGGGGCGCCGAAGGCCCCACCCAGGTGCCCGAGATCGTGCGCCTGCGCGAACGCATGATGCGCAACTTCCTGGCGACCGTCGCCTTCTCGCAGGGCGTGCCGATGCTCTCGCACGGCGACGAATTCGGCCGCACCCAGCAGGGCAACAACAATGCCTACTGCCAGGACAACGCGTTGACGTGGGTGGACTGGGAGCTGGACGCCTCGGCCCGCAGCCTGTTCGAGTTCACGCGGCGCGTGATGGCCATCCGTCACGCCAACCCCGTGCTGCGGCGGCGCAGCTTCTTCCGCGGCACCGTGGACGGCAGCGACGGCCTGCCCGACGTGAGCTGGCTGCGCCCCGACGGTCGCCCGATGGAACACGCCGATTGGCAGCCGGCGGGCGCGCGCGTGCTCGGCATGCTCCTCCACGGCAAGGCCACCAACGAAGTGGACGAGCGCGGCCGGCGCATCGAGGGCGACACCCTGCTCCTGCTCGTCAACGGCGGCAACAAGTCTCGGCGATTCACCCTCCCCACGCTCGGGCCGGGCGTGTGGCGCGAATTGGTGAACACCGCCCGGCCCGGCCACCGGAACGTGGGTGACGGCGTGCTGCTCGTCAGTCATTCGGTGATCCTGTTGAGCCATCACGTGCCGGGGACCTGAGCCGCATGCGAACCTTTCCGCCCACGGTGGGCGACCTCGATCTGCACCTGTTCAACGAGGGCACGCACCACCGCCTGTGGGAGATGCTCGGCGCGCATCCCCGTGAACTCGGCGGCGTGGCCGGCACGTCATTCGCGGTCTGGGCGCCCAACGCCCGGCGTGTGAGCGTGGTCGGCGACTTCTGCGACTGGGACGCGCGACGGCACGTGCTGCGGCCGCTCGCCTCGTCGGGGGTACACGAGCTGTTCGTGCCCGGCGTCGGGCCGGGCGCGCTGTACAAGTACGAGATCGAGACCGCTGACGGCCGACGGCTGCTGAAAACCGATCCGATGGCCGCGTCCATGGAGGCGCCGCCAGCCACCGCCTCGCGCGTCTATCAGTCAACGCATCGGTGGGACGACGCCGCGTGGATCGCGCGCCGCGCCACCGCGCAGCCCGCCCACGCGCCGATGCACACGTACGAGGTCCATCTCGGCTCCTGGATGCGGCTGCCCGAAGAGGGCGGCCGCTGCCTCACCTATCGCGAGCTGGCCCCCCGCCTCGTGGCCCACGCCACGCGTCTCGGATTCACGCACCTCGAATTGATGCCGGTGGCCGAGCATCCGTTCACCGGCTCGTGGGGCTACCAGGTGTCCGGCTACTACGCGCCCACCGCGCGCTTCGGCACGCCCGATGATTTCCGGTTCTTCGTCGACCACTGCCACCAGCACGGCATCGGCGTGATTCTCGACTGGGTGCCGGCCCACTTTCCCAAGGACGCGTTCGCGCTCGCCCGGTTCGACGGCACGGCGCTCTACGAGCACGCGGACCCACGCCAGGGCGAGCACCCCGACTGGGGCACGCTCGTGTTCAACTACGGCCGGCACGAGGTGCGCAACTTCCTCGTGTCCAACGCCCTGTACTGGATGGAGGAATTCCACATCGACGGCCTGCGGGTGGACGCCGTGGCTTCGATGCTCTACCTGGACTACAGCCGCGAGCCCGGCGAATGGCTGCCCAACGTGCACGGGGGCCGCGAGAACCTGGAGGCCGTGGACTTCCTGCGCGCCGCCAACGACGCCGTGCGCCATGCGCACCCGGGGTGCGTCATGATCGCCGAGGAGAGCACGGCGTGGCCCGGCGTCACCGGCGCCACGGCCGAGGGGGGCCTGGGCTTCAGCTTCAAGTGGAACATGGGCTGGATGCACGACACGCTGGAATACCTGCGCCGCGATCCGGTGCACCGCCGGCATCACCAGGACCAGCTCACGTTCGCCATGGTATACGAGTACTCTGAACGCTTCGTGATGCCGCTGTCCCACGACGAGGTGGTGCACGGCAAGGGCTCGCTGTACGACAAGATGCCCGGCGACCCGTGGCAGAAGCTGGCCAACCTGCGGCTGCTGC
>Ga0307375_10003114_pt1 | contig 16497 bp, 14 predicted proteins | sample TR1MG_FD_202531 | JGI IMG/M metagenome (GOLD analysis project Ga0307375, IMG submission 202531) | Soil microbial communities from Risofladan, Vaasa, Finland - TR-1 | ecosystem: Environmental > Terrestrial > Soil > Coastal area > Acid sulfate soil | place: Finland: Risofladan, Vaasa | collected... | reverse complement strand
GTCTTGAATTTCTAGCCAAATGGTATCGAGAATCTCCGCAGCTTTTTCAACGCCACCTAATTTGATAATGGCATCCGCCACGCCATTGCGGTAATCATCTATATCAAATTTTTTTACCGACATGGCCTCAGATCCCTCACATCCATGCCAGCTAGAGAGGCCAGTTTGGTAGCCTTATCGATATCTGGAATATGCTGATCACGAATCCATGTGAATACTGCGCTTCCTGAGCATTGCATAAGAAGAGCCACCTTGGTAGGCCCACCCGCTCTGGTAACAGCGATCTTTACTTTGTTCTGAAAACTAAAATCATTCATTTTTCGTCCTTTATTATTATTTTTATATGAATCGCAGAAGCAACTTTTATCATCTGCTTAATAGTATTTTAGCTTCCCGCATGAACGAAACTGATCGAAACGGCCTGATTGTTGAACTATATTTTCGGCCCATCCCAAGCGTGGCCATATCCCCGATTAAAACTTTTCCTGGGCGGGGGTGTGGGCGTTTTGGGGGCTTGGTTGGGTTACCTGGAGTGTCATTGAGAAGTGACAATGAATCCGCTTTCGCGGTATGCTTTTGCAAGGAATGAAGGGCTGATGCGTGCCAGGAGCTGCCGTTGGTAGATGCGCCCCCGGTGGAGTTAACCAAGGAAGCCGTGGAAGCCGTGGAAGCGTTGAAGAGATAAACCGCGAAACAAGCGAAATGGAGCAAGCATGAGTTCTATTCAGATAGAGGTTAAGAACTGCAACAATATTGATACGGCTGTTATTTCGCTGGAAGTGCAGAAATTGAATATCAAATTTGCGCCTAATGGAACCGGCAAAAGCACGATTGCAAGAGCGGTGCTGCTCGGTCTCAAGGGGGATCAAAACCTGCTGAGCGAACTTATACCGTTCAAACTCAGGAAAGAAAATCCCGAGAACAAGCGGCCGGAAGTCAAGGTGACAGAAGAGCTCAAAAAAATCATGTGCTTCAATGAGGAGTATGTCAGTCAGTTTGTTTTCAAGCCGAACGAACTAGTCAGCAACAGCTTCGACATTCTCATTAGAACCGAAGCCTACAAACAGAGAGAGCAGGAAATAGAGGAGTTGGTTCGCAATATCAAACAGCTATTTTTAAATAATCCGGAATTAGAAACCCTGATAGTCAATCTCAAGGAAATGGGGGATGCCTTCAAGTTGAGCAAATCCGGATTATCCAAATCGTCGACCGGCATGAAGGGATTATCCGCAGGCAACAACATTCAACACATACCGGCGGGACTGGAGTCATATACACCGTTCATTCAGTGTCAAAACAGCGTAGGCTGGATCGACTGGCAAACCAAAGGGAATGAGTTTGTAGAACTGTCGGATAACTGCCCCTTTTGCACCTCACATGCAGCCGACAAAAAAGATAAGATAAAAAAGGTTGGGCAGGAATATGACAAAAACACCATCAAAAACCTTCTTGGCATAATTGCGGTGGTCGAAAAGCTGGGCGATTACTTTTCTGATGAAGCCAAAGGCAAGCTGACAGCAATCACAGTCTTGAAGGATGGGATTGAAAAAGAGCATGAGGCATTTCTTGCCACAGTGAAAACGCAGATTGACAACTTCACCGAAAAACTGGAAAAGCTCAGAACACTTTCCGCTTTTCAGTTCAAAGATGGTGAAAAAGTCGCCGATAAACTTCCTTCATACAAACTGGATTTGCAGTTTTTCTCCGAACTTAAGTCAAACAAAATGCAGGGTGCCATCGCTCCGATTAACGCCTCTATAGATGCAGTTATCGAGCAAGCAGGACAGCTACAGGGAAAGATCAATCAACAACGAAGCGAGATGAAGAAGGCCGTCGAGCGGCATCAGAAAAGCATCAATGAATTTCTTGAATATGCCGGATACCGCTATGCAGTTGAAATTGTCGGTGAAGGCGAACAAGCGCAACTAAAACTGCGGCATATCGACCACGAAGAACATCTCAGCGGCGGCAATCAGCACCTCAGTTTTGGTGAAAGGAATGCGTTTGCCATTGTTCTTTTCATGTATGAGTGTCTGTCCAAAAAACCGGACCTGATCATTCTGGATGATCCGATATCCTCATTCGACAAAAACAAGAAATACGCCATTCTGGAAATGCTCTTTCGCCGAGATGCGGATTCATGCCTGAAGAGCAAAACGGTTTTGATGTTGACTCATGATATGGAGCCCATCATCGATACCATCAGGTCACTTGAGAAAAAATTCAGCAATCAGACTTCGTCGGCGTTCCTGAAGTTGGCAGCAGGACAAATATGTGAATCCGTTATTGGCAAGGATGATATTCAAACCTTTTCTCAAATTTGTAAGAGTGCCGTTGCGTCTGAAAAGAATGATGTCATCAAGTTGATTTATATGAGGCGTCATTATGAAATCGCTGACAATAAAGGTGATGCTTATCAGGTGCTATCTAACGTTTTCCACAAGAGAGAACGTGCAATAGACACCAGAGAGCCAAAAGGATTAGATGACAGCCACCCGGAAATGGAGCCTGCCAAGTTCGCAAAAGGATGTGCTGAAGTATCGAGTCAGCTGAATGGCTTTTCATACCCTGATCTGTTGAATCGAATCAATGACATTAGTGCCCTGAAAGTGCTGTATGGCGCTTCCGCGAATGGGTATGAAAAACTTCAGGCTTTCCGTCTGCTAGGGCTTGATGTTGAAAATTCTGTTATTCAGAAGTTCATCAATGAAAGCTACCACATCGAGAATGAATTCATTTGTCAGCTTGATCCAGCCAAATTCGACACTATCCCAGAATATGTCATTGCAGAGTGTGACAAACTCTTGACGCAGGCCGAGGCATGAGTAGTCTTTGTTCTTCAATACCCCCCCAAAACATTGTGGTCACAACTAGGCATTCGTGACGGTCAATTCCCCCGCCCATTCTTGGTATAAGCAACATGAAGCGTACTCAGCCCGAGTCCGCAACAAACCAAGGAGGGACACAATGTGAATGAGATCATAGCAGCCGTCGCAAAGGCCGTGCTGGTCACACTAATTTCGACAATCGCTGCAATCACTGTTGAAAAGATTCGCCGCTATAACGAAGACCGAAACGAAGATGGGTACTACCATCCGGGCTATGACGAATATGACCGGTACTAAATAGACACACCCCCGTTTAACTTCATTATCACCACAACGCTCGCATGTACCCCATGGCGAGCATTTTTCATTTTGGAAAGGAAATAATCATGGCACACGAATTAGCATCATCGAAAGACATGGCGTATGTCGGGGAAACACCCTGGCACGGACTCGGCAACAAGTTACCCCAAAATCAGCCCATCGAAGTCTGGCAGCAACAGGCAGGTATGAATTTCGAAATCAAACAAACCGAAGTGCTATTCAACGCTGCAACCGGCGATGGAAACATTCTCAACCTTCGCAGTAATCCAGATGCAACGGTGCTGTATCGATCTGATACCAACGAACCGCTCTCGGTAGTTTCAAAACGGTACAAAGTGGTTCAACCTCGGGACGTGCTGGAATTCTATCGTGACCTGGTTTCGGCCGGTGGTTTTGAGTTGGAAACAGCAGGCGTACTCAAGGGTGGAAAGAAGCTGTGGGCCCTTGCAAAAACTGGACAGGAAACATTACTGCCGGGACTGGACAAGGTTAAGGCGTATCTGCTGCTGGCTACTTCATGTGACGGTTCGCTTGCAACTACAGCGCAATTTTGTTCAATTCGTGTCGTCTGTTCAAATACGCTCAACATGGCCGTAGGTGAAAGCAAGGGTGCTGTCCGAGTTCCCCACAGCCGAGTCTTCGATCCGGTCGCAGTTAAGCAGGAGCTTGGGCTTGGTATGTCGGCATGGTATCAGTTCATGGCCAGCATAAAGGACATGGCAAAGCGTCCGGTCAACAAGTTTGAGGCCATGTCATATCTTGTCAATGTCCTGGGAGATCCAGACCTGCCACTAAACGAGCAACCCAACCAGAAAAACATCCAGGCGGTTTATGGGTTGTATTCCGGTGGCGGCAAGGGGAGCAATCTGCAATCTTCCCACGGCACGACTTGGGGCCTGCTCAATTCTGTCACTGAGTTTATCGACCACGAACGCAGGGCCAGAAGCCAGGACTATCGATTGGACTCAGCGTGGTTCGGTGCAGGCGCTGCGATCAAACAAAAGGCCCTGGAGAAAGCGATGTTATTGGCCGCGTAATTCTTATCCACAGAATCTGTTAGCAACTCTGTGGATATACATCGCTCGCTGTAGACGCAATATGAACTGAAGCTGGATTGAACAATTCGCATCACAACAACAAGAGCTTTTGACGGCATTGCTGGGCTCAATAAACATGACAAAGCCGTAACACTGGTCCATGACCGCAACAGATAACGCCTCGGGAATTTCTCTCGGGGCGTTTTCATTTCTACTAGGAGAAAACAATGAAACGAAGCAACGCAGTAAGGTTGGTTTCAACCAAGAACATGAGCCGTGAAGAATGGCTTAGTGTCAGGGGGAATGGCATAGGCAGTAGTGATGCCGCCGTTGCCGTTGGCATTTCACCATATAAAAGCCCGCTGGAACTCTGGCTTGAAAAGACCAATCGCCAACCGGCACCGGACTTGTCAGCAAACGACGCTGTTTTCTGGGGTTCCACCCTGGAACACATCATAGCCAATGTCTATGCGGAAAGAACCGGTGCAAAGGTCAGGAAGGTCAATGCGGTGCTGCAACATCCCGAGTACCTGTTCATGTTGGCCAATCTGGATCGGCTTGTGCTGCACCCAAGTGACGGCAACGGCATTCTGGAAGTCAAAACCGCCGGTCTGCACTCAGCTCAGTTCTGGGAAGAAGGCGTACCGGACAGTTACCAGTGCCAGGTACTTCACCAGCTCGCCGTAGCTGGAAAAGAATGGTGCGACGTAGCGGTGCTGATTGGTGGCCAGGACTTTCGCATTTACCGGGTCATTCGAGACGATGCCAAGATCGCAGACTTGATCCAGCGTGAGGAGAAGTTCTGGCAATGCGTGGTTCAGGACATTCCCCCTGCCGTGGACGGATCTGAATCAAGTGGCAAGGCGCTAGTCAGCATGTACCCGGCTGACAAGGGCGAAGTCTTGGACTGTACCGAAGATACCGCGATGAACAAGCTGTTCGGGGACTACTGGGCATATCGTCAGCAACGTCAAGCAGCCGAGGATTCTGAAAACCTGCTCAAGCAACGGTTGCAAGAAAGACTGGGCTTTGCCAGTGGCGCTGTTCTGGATTCCGGCAAGATCAGTTGGCGAAAATCAAAGGATTCCACCACGACGGACTTCAAGCGGCTGAGTGATGAGCATCCCGAGTGGGTGAAGCCGTATGAAATCCCCAAGCCGGGTACTCGGCGTTTCGTAGTGCAAATTTAGTTGTCGTTCAACGCCCCCCGCAAGAAGCTTTTGCCGGGGGCTTTTTGTTTGAGGAAAGGAGATACCAAAAATGAGAAACCAACTGGTCACCGCAGCATTTTTCGTCGAGGGGTTGCACGAGGTTAAGCCTGGCGGCTATGACGCCGTTATTACTGCATGGGGCAAAGGTTGCATTGAATTGGTGGATGCACTGGTTAGCCATGTACCTCTCGCCACCCAACTTTGCAATTACGGAGCAATAGCCAGTGATGGTCAATTCCCCGGCGTTTTCGATTACGAAGTTAGCTCCCCGTTTGGCAAATGGTTCGGTGAATACATTCTGAAACATGGTGGTAAAGAGCCAAGCCAAAAAGAAGCTGAGGCATGGCTGGTAAAGGAAGTGAATGCATTCTTCAAGCTTGGGCAGTAGCAAACAATAAACGACGTTTTATTCAACGCCCCCGTTCAGTTTGGCGGGGGCATTTTAAGGAGCAATACCATGATTAAAGGTTTAGCGATTACACCCCCTGTCATAGGGCGGATTTCAATCGGCAAGGTAGTGGAGAAAAACGGCAAACGTCTGCCAGAAAAAGACGACTGCTTCACGATTACAACCCAGGTCCAGCAAAAGGACGGCTGGCTGCTTCACCCCCTTCACGCAAAGCTGACCGAGGGTGCAGCCAACGGCAAGATCAGGGCTATACCGGTAAAAGTGCTGTTCAACAGCAGCGACTTGAATCTTCGGGCGGAATACAGCCTGTTCGACCGGACCACCGGAAGGCCTATGTGCGTTGGTAATGGCGAGACTGCCAAGCGGGTAACGGTCGAGGGAATAACCGACGTTCCCTGCGCCTCGCCTGACGGATGTGCATTTGCCAAGTCCGGAGGTTGCAAGCCGTATGGCAGGCTCAATGTGGCTATCGAAGGCCAGGAGGAGGAACTGTCGTCGTTTGTGTTCCGCACTACTGGGTTCAATTCCATACGGACGTTAACGGCCAGATTGCAATACTTCGAAGCGGTCAGTGGCGGGAACACTCGCTACCTGCCGTTGCAATTAAAACTCAGGGCTAAATCCACGACGCAATCCCACCGGGCACCGGTTTATTACGTGGATCTTTGTCTGCGGGATGGTATCAGCCTTGAAGAAGCCGTCAGCCAGGCGGTCGCTGAAGCCCTTAAAAGCGAACAGGCTGGTGTTGGTATCAAGGCACTGGAACAAGTCGCTAGAACAGGGCTTAGCAACGGTTCATTCGAGGATACTGACGACGATGTTCCTGCCATTGTGGAAGAGTTTTATTCCGAGACGGGCGAAGGTGCTGGCAAGGCTGGAGTGGTGGTGCCAATTCCGACGAAGCTGACGAATAAATTGGCTAGTGGGGCATCGTAGTGTTGACCTTGCTGTTTTGGCTGGCAGTAACGCCGCTAATTCTGTACCTAGTGTTTGTGGCGGTGCTGGTGGTTATAGCCAGGTGGTTTCGGTCGTGACTGTGTTCGCTAGGTCTTAATCGATCTAGCGGATTCAGTTCAATTGTGGCAGCAGTGATGATCAGAGTTATCATTATTAAACAGGAGGATCAAATGAAACACGATGTTGCTTCAATGAGTAATGCTGATGTTGGCAAAGCATTCAATGCTATTGCAAAAGGGATTGGCCGCAATGACCTGGGCGAAATCCTGTTCAATTGGAATGAGTCTCAACTCAACGAGGAAGGCAATAAGATTGTCGGATATCCCGGTAGAGATGGCGTTTATTCCAGAGGCCAGGAAGGCGGCAAGGTTTATATCAGCAAGCGGGGGTTTTTGGAATGGCTGATAAGTGACAAGCCATTCGATGAAAAAGTGTACGGTGGAAATATCAGGAATAATGCTCACTGGGCCGGTTTAATTCAGCGGGCACGTGAGGCGGCATTCAACAACGTATAAAATACCCTAATCAGCACTTCCCAATGTGTGGGACTAAGGGGGCTAAGTTAACGACTAATATAATTATATTTGGCCAAACATTTAATTTAGGCGTTCAAGGTAATCACGATAATGCTTCAGGGCACTCACATAGCCGCTGTAAAGGTGGTAGGCAGTCTCATCTGCTCTAGATTTCCTTGCATTTTTTATGGCCTCAACAAGTTTCCAGAATGAATCTTCATTGAGAATATTAGATTTTGTGAACCTGCGACCGAGGATGCTTTTGACCAATTTTAAACGGCTGATCATGTCCGTTACCATTTTTATTGAGTATCGTTTTCCAGCCTTGGATATGTGTTTCTCAATGAGATAGGTGCGAAAATGATCGATGTCTTCCATATCTTTCATAGCGTAATAATAACTTGATGGATTATAGTAGAATCAATCATTCTTGAGAGGCAAAAAATAATGAAATATAGAACGATTGACTTATTCGCCGGAATAGGAGGCATTCGCTTAGGATTCGAGGCACATGGTTGCATAACCACCTTCTCCTCTGAGTGGGATGTACATGCCCAAAAAATGTACGAGGCCAATTTCGGAGAAAAGCCATTTGGCGACATTAATGCTATAGCTCCAGCAGATATTCCAGACCATGACATACTACTTGCTGGATTTCCTTGCCAGCCTTTTTCGATAGCAGGAAAACAGCTAGGTTTTGACGATACACGTGGAACTTTGTTTTTCAACATTGAATCGATTCTGGCTAAAAAAAGGCCGAAAGCTTTCTTGCTAGAGAATGTGAAGCGCCTAACTACACACGACAATGGAAGAACTTTTCAAGTAATTTTAAACCATCTTCGGTTGTTGGGCTATAACGTTCATTATGCCGTATTTAATAGTCTCCATTTTGGGCTCCCACAAAAAAGAGAGCGTATTTATATCGTTGGATTCCTTGATCCAGTGAATTTTTCCTTTCCTCTACCATCGATGATGTATAAACCGCTCTCGGAAATTCTTGAGCCAGACCACGAAGTCGACAAAAGTTATTTTCTCTCCGAAGCAATAAGAATGAAGCGTTGGAAAGCTGTGAAGGGAACGCCACCAATGCCATCAATTTGGCACGAAAATATCGGCGGTAACATCTCAGCATTACCATACAGTTGTGCTCTTCGGGCAGGTGGAAGCTATAACTACCTTGTAGTGAATGGCGAGAGAAGACTCACGAGTCGTGAAATGCTTCGCTTGCAAGGTTTTCCTGATACTTTCAAAATACCTTTGCCGTATTCGCAGGCTCGCAAAGTTGCTGGTAATTCAGTGTCCGTGCCAGTCATCAAAGCTATTGCAGGCCAGATGGTGAACGCTATGAAAGATGCCAGGCCCACAAAGAAAAAGCCACTGGCACCAACTATTCAAAGCAATATTGAAATCGCATGAACGAACTTGAAGCCAAGAAATCACTCGACTCTCTAATCAGGAAAGCACGAGTCCACCTATATAAACCCATTCAAATTGCTGAAATCCTCTATCGAGATCGGACTGTAGGGGACATTTCTCTTTCAAATATAGAGAGTTACCGAATTCAATCCAAGAAATGGCGAGATGAAATCTGCCAGCAATTTCTAGGCAGAATAAGCACCTCATCAGCAAAGTATCAGGACGATGTATTCAATGAAAATGCAATACCGCCCGTCGTATTAAACCACCTTGGTAAAATCAACAAGCTGAAGAACGGAATTGTAGAAGCGTATATTTACCAACGTTTTTCCGAGCGGATGTCGCAAATGTCCACCGGATTGAACTATGTGAATGAACACGACCAGAACACATTCGAACTACAAGAGTTCATCGATCTTTTCTGGCACGAACCGGGGTTGAAACGAAGTATCGACAAGATTTATGAGATTGTTGTGTATTCACTATTCTCTGCACTTGTCGATGCCCTCGGCGTTACAGTCGAGGTAAGCATGAATCCTGACAAGAAAGATATCTTGCAGGAGTTCGAGGATTTTACGAGATTGGTAATTAGCCTGACCCCTGAGCACCAATCTTTCAAAATTAAAGCGAAGATTCATCGGGTAGGCGTGACAAATGCATCTGATCGTGGCCTCGACATGTTCGCCAATTTTGGACTGGCGATTCAAATTAAACACCTCTCATTGACTGAGGAGATGGCTGAAGGAATCGTAAATTCCATCTCTGCCGACCGTATTGTGATTGTGTGCAAGGACGACGAGAAAAACGTAATTGTTTCCTTGCTAAATCAAATCGGCTGGAAATCGAAAATTCAGAGCATCATCACCGTAAGTATGCTTCTTGAATGGTATAAGAAGGCACTTCTAGGAAAATATTCAAAGGAACTTGGCTCTGAAGTCCTCAAAAACATCAAGGACGAAATCCAAAATGAATTTCCAACAACAAATAGTGCAGAATTCATGTCCTTTGTTAAGGAAAGAGGCTATCTAACGATAAATGATAAAACTTGGAAGTGAGCATTTTAATTCAGGGGACCGGTAAGAGTTTTGAGTCGTATCCCTGATTACACTACTGAGTTAAGTTTTTTGCATTTTTCTTTTCTCCGTTCATAAAATATGGGCCGCTCCTGCCAGAAACACCAACCAGTAACACAATTCCAACTGCGGTGTTACTGCCTACCCAAACGAATGCCACTGTTTGTTATAGCTACACCGTATCACCAATATCACTAAATTATATATAAACCCAAATAAGAACTGAGCTTATAAATAAGGCTCACCTGTTTTCTTTTACTTGCCGATCTCCACCCAGATTCCCAGATTGTCATTTTTGGGTGTTACTGATGTTACTGGTGTGACTTGAATTCCACCTTCAACGAACATTGACCTTCTTGCATAACACCGAAGTTACACCGGCCAGGCTATTCGGCCAGTCCGGTGTAGTCCCAATGTTTACTGCTGTTCCTGCATGAAGGATGCCTTGATCACATACACTCGCATACGCCCAAGACCCGGCACAAGTTTACTGATCGACGACTTGCCTGCACTGTCGGTTTGCAAGTAGCCCTTATCCAGTAAAACACGGGTAACCAGCCTGGGATCGAATCCATGACAAATCTCCTTCTGGTACATCTCGGGCAGCACCCAATACTCAGTTGATCCATCGTCCAGTACACGCCTAAAACCAGCACGATTAATGGTGCGTTGACCGATGTTATTTTCTTCGATTCCATCTGCCTTTATCAGGGTGAACCTTGACTCACCATTGCGCTCAATGAATTCACGAATCTGGGCAATTGCTCGATAATCCTCGGAAGCGGAATTGTCACCACGAGATTCAAGCCAAGCCAGATAACATTGCTTTACACCCCAAATTGCATGGCCTGCTTCCCATGGCAGTTTGCCAATAGATATGCAATATTCGCCTGCCCCTGCCACTGCACCAAAGCGTGTTGCTGCTCGTGTTACCTGGCCATGGGCATCGTTTGAGACGTATTGCTGAACAAACTGTTCCTGCACCTTGCGTATAAATGCCACTGCAAGATCAAGTTCGCCGGGTTCTGTCAGCTTGGTTAGCAGAGCATCCGCCGGAGAGCCATAGTAGGCCTCTGAAAGGGTCTGCAAGCTATCCGCAAAGGCTGCCGCACTGGTTGCCCCATGAATGTCCTCGAACACGCCATAACCGGCATTGGCATCTGCCGGAATGTCCAACATGCGAACTTCCTGGCCTGCCTTGATTCTGCCACCGCCCGCTGCAACGTGATCGGCCAAGCCAATCTCACCGGTTGATAAGAACAGCAAGCGCCAAGTTGAGGTTTCCTTTGCATCACCGTTTACATTGGATCTGGCTTTTGTTTGGCCATTACCGAGCGTGTAAGCAATGTCACCGGCTTCCTCGGGTGCAACCTGGCCCAGTTCATCGAGCAAAAGCACGGTATCGTTATGTTCGCGGGCCAATGATTCAATAGCGTTACCTGTGGCACGCCATACTCTGACCATGGTCTTGCCGCCAAAGATACTGGCAGCAACCGACAAGGTTTTCGTTTTGCCACTGCTGCTTTGACCACGGAAATGAAACCCGCCATTTTCAAGTTTCAAGGCATCGAGTAATGGACCGGCCAGGGAGACGCAAACGGCAAGGATAATTCTTGAATTACCAATGCACTTGGAACCAATGTTATTTTGCCATTCGGATAATGTGCCGCTGATGGCATACGGGGAAACCTTGCGGGCATTCGCCGTTTGCAAAATGACTCGCTCAACGCTTTTACCGTAGCTTTTAGTGGGCAGAACAAACACAGGACCATGCCAACCGATGCTATTCACGCAAAGGGCACGTCCTGAGGGTTTGGCTGAAGTGAAATACTCAGGCAATTTGCTAATCCCAGCTGGGTAGATGTCTGCGCCTCGTGACAACAAGACCTGGCGATACTCATCCTTACCGGCCAGCATCTCCTTGGGCATGGCCCATTCATGTTTATTGCCGTCTCTATCATAGAAAGAAAGCAGCAAGCCCCAGTTCTGGTTATGTGCGTCTCGGGTCAAGGCTTCCACCTCGATACAGGATGAGATCAAAATCTCGTATTCCTCGCCATCCTTGAATCTGACCTCGTAAACACCGTCCTCCTTGACCATAAAGCTGCCGACGTTCTTGATTTCGAACGTGAACTGGACTGGCTGAACCAATTTCCAGAACACTTCGCAAAACAGATGTGAATTCCAGCCTTCTGCCAAAGCATCTGTTGCATCGTATCCAGCTGGGAGAGCTTCCAATCTGGGCTTGAGGTCAAACATGCTACCTTTAACTGCGTTCGGGTCGAGCGGGTCACTAGGCTTATCCAGCAACCACTCGGGCAAATACATCAAGGGTTTCAGTTTGAATACGGCGGCCTTTCTATCCATCTTGAATAACGCCTTGGTAACCGCCTTGGCATCTTCCTGGCTTGCCCAAATGAATACCGTTCGACCCTTGAGTGTCGATAAATCAACATTGTTTATATCGATGCCACTTCTCGTGGAAACACTGACATATCCCGGCAACAGGAATCTGGCTGCATACCCCGCTTGTTCGCCAATGGATAACAGCACTGAATCGTCCGGATACTGACGCAGCAAATCCAGGCCAAATAGCGTAGCGGAATCCGGTTGGCCTTTTGCCTTGTGGGATGCCGGTTGCTGATTGTTATCCAGCCATCCATTAAGCGCCCAGGCTGATTCCATGATCGAGCAGCCGTTAATCAGGGCCACATAGCTGATAACGCCTTGGCCACGCTTTGCCAGGACTTTGCTTGATGGTGCATCGGGCGACCAGGCACCCGTGTCCAGGTTGATTTTATAGTGCCTCATATCCGCAAGGCTGGTACCCACATACACTTTCCCTCGCTTTTGCCCTTCATATATGAATGTGTCACACAGCTCGGGAAAACGATCCAGGGCTTGAGCGTCGATATGAACCAGGTCAAGCTTGGTTTTGGCGATTGGTAGTGAATAGCCAGTGGATTCGGGATGATCTTTGTCCAGGTATTCTTTCAGCAGCGTGGCTGCCTCCATGGGCGTGCAACCATCCAGGTAAGCCTTGAGGTCGATTATCCCGACCCCTGTTGCATTGTTTTCGCCGTGGTCTACCCATGATCCCGTTATGAGGTCGACTTCCAACATCTGATCGGGATTATTGCCAAACGGGCTGGGGCAAACGAACGTATCACCCTGGTAATAAGATGAATCAAGCAGGCCGAGCTGCTCGAAGGTGTCATTGGGATAACGTAGGGCACGGGCGTTGATTTCGTTGTAATTTATGGTGCTGGGATCTGCCGGAGTCGGCGATGTTGCTGTACTTGTTGCTGTTACTGGTAAAACGGGTTGACCTGCGTTTGAGTTAAAGTACGTATGTTCCATTATTAATTTTCCTTGTGATGCCACTCTGCGGTGGTTTTACTTCTTAAGCCGATTGAGATCCAAACCTCAGTCGGTTTTACTTCTTTACTTCAATGTCTACTGCGTTTTAATCGATGTTTTGTTCTCCGTTCTGGCCAAGTTGCCGGTGGTCGTACACCTGTTGTTGATCGGTTATCCAAATATTGATGCTCTAATCTTATTTTAAGCGGTCGTTTTGGCGATTTATGGATATTCCGGAAATATTTTTTTCTGGTACGGGATATGGATGCACAGCCGACAATTCCAGATCGAAAATGCTGCCCCTCAAGTAGATCAGCCCAACAAACTGACATTTCATCAATTTGCCGGGCTGCACTCCATCTGGATATCTACCTCGCACTATCCAGAAATAATACACATGTCATTGCAACGTAACAGCGTAACAACTGCTGAATGCCTTATTCCATTGGGGCTGATCTTGTTACGTGACCGTAACGCCAATGCGATGCACGTAACACCTATGCGGCTTCCTGTTGGCCACCCTCCCCCTGCTCATCTCGCAGGATCGCTGCCTTGATGACGTAGAACCTCATGGCCACCGGATGACCCGGTATACGATGATTGGTCGGTGATGCGCCCTTGGTATCCACTTTCAGGTAACCTTCCTGCTTCAAGATATCCGTAACAATTTGGCTATTCTGCCCTGCGCAGATCACATTACGGTACACATCAGGGCGGAAAAGAAACTCGACAGGACCATCACCGGAAGACCGTATAACGCCGGTGATTTGCCCCATGTCCGTCGTCTCATTGATTTGGTCCATTGGCGTCAGGCTGCCATGGATGCCCATCAGATTCGCTCGAACCTGTGGGATGACCATGTCGGCTTCCGAGACCTCATCCATGCCAAGCGCATCGATATAGGCGTTGTAGCAGGTCGTTACAGCAGCCAATAGTTCACCCTCGTTGAAAGGCAGGATGCCAGAGTTGATGCAGTACTCCCCTACCCCAGCCAGGAAACCGAAGTTATTAGCCACACGATAGATCTGGCCGCCTGAACCCTGAGGCACAGTACTATGCACAAATTCGTCCTTGATTTTATTGACGATAGTCAATGCATGTTGGCGCTCCACTGGATCTGCCAGACGTTCCAACAAAGCCACCCCAGCCGAGCCATGGTATCGGTTCGTATTATCGACCATACGTTTAGCAAACTCTGCGGGAGTAGCTGCATCATGAATTGTTTCAAAGATACCCATTCCAGATTGGGCATCTATCGGAATATCCGGCAAACGAGCCTGCTGTCCACCGTGCACCTGCTTACCTGCCGATTTCATATGTTCAGCCAGGCTGATTTCACCGGTTGATACGTAAACGCCACGATATGTGACCAGATCGCTCACCGAACCATTGGAACGTGATCTAGCCTTGCCGAAACCGTTACCCAAGTAATAAATACTATCACCTGTTTTCCTAGCATCACCCTGACCGATCTCATCTATGCAGAGCAACGTGTCGTTGTGGGCAGTTGCAACGCCTTCTAGTGCGTTACTCGTGAGGTGCCAGCTTCTTATGAAATTAGCATTTCCCCATACGCTTCCCCCAATTTTTAGCACGGTGCTCTTGCCCTGACTCGTTTTACCCATCAGATGAAATCCAACATTGCCAATGCCCATCAGGCGTATAAACGGACCTGCAAAGGCTGCAGCCAAGACAAACATCAAGCGGCTATTCCCGGCACAGGGCGTTGCCACATTTAGCTGCCAGTCCTCCCGCGAACCACTGACCTGATATACAGAAAGAAGGCTGTTGTTTGCATTCTGCAAGATCACAGGCTCAGTGCTTGGCCCAAACACCCTGTTATTCGGGAGCACGAAGACATCACCATTCCAGCCAGTTTTATCGACCAATAGAGCACGGGCAGGATGATGAGCAATGGCCAGGAACTCTTTGAGCAACTTGCGGTTATAGATAACCAGCCCACGATTCTCCAGTTCTTTGATGAAACGCCCGGTCAGGCTTGTACGAGGAATGACCAATTCATGTAATTTACCATCACTGTCATAGAATTGGACAACCTGTGCCCAGTTTTGGCCTTTCGCATCACGAGCCTGGGCAACAGTCAATAAAGCAGTGCAAACCAGCTCGTATGTCATGATTCCCAGCACAGCGTTGTACGTCCCCTTTTGCAGATGATTCTGGGCCAGCTCAAAGCAATCTGCGTGGGTGTTGATGTACGTATTTCTTGACTGATGCTGCCAATTTTCAGTTACAACCAGCTGGGTCGGCTGGTTCCCCTGAGTATTAACATTCAAAGGGGCGTTCATTGGGCACCCCCGACACGATTGCGGTCAATAAAAGCGACCAGATCGGTGATCAGATACATCTGGCTGCATCCTTGATGAACATTGAAAGACGAGCAGATAAAACGAGGACGTTGGCTATCCAGAACGGATGCCGACATTACAGCTATTTCAATATTACGTATGCCGCCATCGAACTGCTGGCGGAGTTTTTGATTCTTTTGCATCTTGCGTACCTCAAAAAAGCGGTACAAGATGGTATTGAGTGAACTGATCCAAAAGCAAAAGCCCCGGAAAAGCGGACACACAAGACCAATCCTGAACCAAAACTACAGGGTTCAAAAATTGTCTGTGCGAACACTTCACTCCGGGGCTATAAACCTCAGTCCATGCGCCAAACGCTAAACTGCTACTACATTTACCACTGACAAAAGATCTGTCAGCTAGACTTCAGTATAGGGGCTGACACTTAAAATTTCAAGGGAGATAAAAAAATATTTTTAAAAAGGGACGAATGGCTTGGAGTTGGTATAACGACAGACCATAAATCCAATACGGTGAACCATTTTTACTTTTAACAGCTTTGCTGGCTTTCCTGCCCTTTGATTGATTCATCGCCTGATAATTTTTGCGATTCGCCCGGTATACAAGGCAAAAAATCTCGGCATTGTCTGTAGCAATCTGTAGGCGTCTATTCAATCGTCTAGACGGTAGGCCAGCTAATGCCAAATTTGATCCAATGAAGTTAGTTTAGAGAATGCTGATGATCATAATGCGTGTGTATTTGGGTCATGGTGGCAAAATCCACGTCCAATATTCCGCTGTGATGCGCTGATAATAGGAAATGCCGAAAATACCCACAACCCATTACCTCAACAAAATTAATATGTGGGATTGATTGTGGGTTGCTAACATAATTTAAAAGAAAAAAGCCAGTTAATTCACTGGCTTATATTCTTTTACTGGCGGAGAGGGTGGGATTCGAACCCACGGTACGGGGTTACCGTACGCCTGATTTCGAGTCAGGTACATTCGACCACTCTGCCACCTCTCCGGGAGGCGCGCATTCTACCAGCAACCTCGGATTT
>Ga0307375_10003113_pt1 | contig 16508 bp, 10 predicted proteins | sample TR1MG_FD_202531 | JGI IMG/M metagenome (GOLD analysis project Ga0307375, IMG submission 202531) | Soil microbial communities from Risofladan, Vaasa, Finland - TR-1 | ecosystem: Environmental > Terrestrial > Soil > Coastal area > Acid sulfate soil | place: Finland: Risofladan, Vaasa | collected... | reverse complement strand
TTCGACATCGGTTACCGGGCCGAAGGCGAGGCATTCCTGTCGTGGCTGCTGCATACCACGAGCATGTCGCTCCCCGAATTGCAGGTGTTGTACGACGTGTACGGCGAGACGCGACTGACCGAGCGGACGCTCGATCATCTGGCCGGCTTCGACGATTCGCGGCCGGTGCGCACCGGCAACGACGCCCACGGGCAGCTGCAACTGGACATCTACGGCGAGGTCATCGACGCCGTTCACGCGTTCGTCGTGCGCGGCGGGCGCATCGACCGCGGCACGCGCCGCATGCTCGACGGTTTCGGCCAAACGGTCTGCGACCGCTGGGACGAGCCCGACGAGGGCATCTGGGAGCCGCGCGGCGGCCGGCGGCACAACACGTACTCCAAGGTGATGTGCTGGGTGGCGCTCGACCGGCTCTGCCGGCTGAACAGCGAGGGCCATCTCGCCTGTCCGGCCGGCCGCTACCGCCAGGTGCAGCGGGACATCCGGGCCGCGATCGAGGCGCGTGGCTATAATGAAACACTAAATAGCTACACCGCCACGCTCGACGGCCATGACGTGGATGCCAGCCTCCTGCTCCTGGCGCGGTACGGCTACGCCGACGCCGCGTCGCCACGGCTGCGGTCCACGTTCGAGCGCGTGGTAGCCGATCTGGGCGTGAACGGCCTGCTCTACCGGTACCGCGGGGCCGACGGCCTGCCCGGCGGCGAGGGGGCGTTCGGCATCTGCTCCTTCTGGGCCGTGTCGCAGCTGGCCCAGTCCGGCGATCACGAACGCGCCGCCCGGGCCTTCGAACACGTGCTGTCGTTCGCCAACGACGTCGGCCTGTTCTCCGAGGAGATCGACCCGGCCACCGGCGCGGCGCTCGGCAACTTTCCGCAGGCCTTCACCCACGTGGGTCTCATAGACGCCGCACTCCAGCTGCAGCATGCGCGCGGCCAACGCCAACGTCCGAGCGGCGACCGCCGCGCGGACCTCACCTCGGCCCGTCTATGAACTTCCCGAGCGCGCTCCTCTGGGGCTTTGTCGCCACCCTCGTCATGACCACCATCATGGAAGGCAGCCGCGGCATCGGCTGGTCGCGCATGAGCCTGCCGTTCATGCTCGGCACGATCTTCACTGCCGATTACGACCGCGCCGCCCCGATCGGTTTCGCCGTCCACTTCGTCAACGGCTGGCTGATCGCCTTACTCTACGGTCTGATCTTCGAGAGCTGGCACCGCGCCACCTGGTGGATGGGCGCCGGACTCGGCCTCGTGCAGGGCATGGCGTTCCTGGTGCTGCTCATGCCGCTGCTGCCGTCGGTGCATCCCCGCATGGCGAGCGAGCGCACCGGGCCCGATCCCACCCGCGCCCTCGAACCCCCGGGATTCATGGCGCTCAACTACGGAAACCGGTCGCCCCTGTTCACGCTGCTCGGCCACGTGGCGTACGGCATCATTCTGGGCGCGTTCTACCGCTTGGCGTCCTGAGCGTCCGCTGACGGCCCGGGGGCGGGCGGCGGCGCTGCGCGCCCGGACTCTTGAACATGCCCGCCACGTGCGACTGATACACCTGGGGGCGGCGGGCCCGCGCGACGAGCTCCACTCGCCCTGCGTAGCCGAGTCGTGCATTCTTGTGGGTGTTCACAGGTCCTCTGGCGATTGCCGGTGAGTGGGACAACGCCAGCTTGGCACGGCTACGACCTGTGAACGACCTCCTGATCAACTACACCTCGATCATTCCTCGCGCAACGTGGACGCCGGATCGGCACGACTGGCCCGCACGGCCGGAATCCATGCCGCCACCGCCGACACCGCCAGCAGCAAGAGCGGCACGGCGATGAACGTCGGCGGATCGCCGGGCGAGACGTTGAACAGGAACAGCCGCATCGCCCGGGCGGTGAACAGCGCGCCGACGATGCCGAGGGCCAGCCCGAACGCGACCAGCCGCAGCCCATGGCGCACGATCATCCACCGCACCTGGGCCGCCGTTGCGCCGAGCGCGACGCGGATACCGACCTCGCGCCGGCGTCCGCGCGCGAGCTGCGCCATGACGCCGTAGACCCCGACCACCGCCAGCACCACACCGACCCCCGCGAACAGCATCAGCATCGTCATGAAGAAGCGCTGCCGCGCCAGCGACGCCGCGCGCACCACCTCCATGGTCTGCAGGGACGCAATGGCCAGCGTCGGGTCCGCGTCGTGGACGGCGCGGCGCACGGCGGGCCCGATGGCGCTCGGGTCGCCCGACGTTCGAATGACCACGTACATGCCATTCGACGGATCCTGCGCGAAGGCGGTGGTGAACTGGATCTTCGTCTCGGCGCCCAGCGACGTCTGCCGCTCATCGCCCACGACGCCGATGATCGTGTACCAGGTGGACGTCGAATCCGGGATCCTGTCGAAGCTCACGCGCTGGCCGATCGGATCCTCGCCGCGGAAGTACTGGTCGGCCAGCGATTGGTTGATCAGGACGACGGGCGGCGATCCCCGTCGGTCCTCGGGGCCGAAGTTGCGGCCGCGAACGACCGGCACGTGCATCGCCGCGAAATAACCGGCGCTCGTCGCGCGGTGGGCGACCTCGCTCCCATACCGGTCGGCCGGCCAGGTCTGCGCCCTGAACTGGCTGGTCCACCCCCACGAGGTGAGGGGCACCTCCTCGCTGAGTCCGGTGGCGTCGACGCCCGGGACGCCGCGCAACCGCTGCTCCAGTTGTTCGTAGAAGGCCACGACTTTTCCCGCGGAATCGTACTTCAGCCCGGGCAAATTGAGTCGCAGGGCGAGCACGCCGGCGGGATCGAAGCCGGGCGGCACGCGCGTCAGCTTCCAGTAGCTGCGCACCAGCAACCCGGCGCCCACGGTGAGCAGCAGCGCCAGCGCTACCTCGCCGACCACGAGACCGCTCCCCCAGCGGCGCGCCCGATGGCCCATGCCGGCTCCGCGCGTGCCCTCCTTGAGCGCGTCGCCGGGCATCCGATGTCCATTCCAGACGGCGGGCGCGATGCCGAACAGGATGCCGCTCACCACGGTCACGCCGGCCACGAACGCCAGCACCGACCAATCCATGCGGATCTGATCGACGGGAAGCAGGCCCGGTGGCTGCATGGCCACGAGCGCTCGGGTGCCGAACCAGCCCACGGCGAGCCCGGCCCCTCCACCCAGCACGGACAGCACGAGGCTTTCCGTGAGCGACTGGCGAATGAGCCGGCCGCGGCCGGCGCCGAGGGCCAGGCGCAGGGCCACCTCGCGCCACCGGGCGAGCGCACGCACGAGCAGGAGATTCCCGACATTCGCGCAGGCGATCAGGAGCAGCAGCGCCACCGCCGTGAGCAGCAGCGTCAACGGACGGCGGGTATCGCGAATGAAGAAGTCGTGGAGCGGCGTCATGCCGCCGCCCATCACCCGATTGGTGGCCGGGTATTGGGTCTGCAAGCGCCGGATGACCATCTGCAGTTGCGCGTTCGCCTGCGCGTAGGTGACGCCGGGCTGGAGCCGCGCGACGGCGCGCACCCAATGGGCGCGCCGGAAGAACACCTGCGAGCGATTGCCCGGATCCCACCCCTCGGGGACCCAGAGGTCGACGTCGGGCGAGATGAAATTGAAGGTCGGAGGTAGCACCCCGGTCACGGTGAACTCGCGTCCATTGACGAGGATCGTCCGCCCGACCGCGGTGGAGTCGCCCCCGAGTTGGTTGCGCCAGAACCGGTCACTCACCGTGAGCACACGATTGGTGGCGCCCTTCGGGCTCCACGTTTCCGCGTCACGCAGCGTGCGCCCGATCTCCGCGCGGACGCCGAGCACCGAAAAGAGGTTTCCGGTCACGGTGGCCGCTTGGACGAGTTCGGGACCATTGCGGCCCAGGAAGGTGAGCGACGACGTGCCGTCGTCGTACATCGCAACGTCGCTGAACGCGGCCACCTGTTCTTTCCAGTCGAGCACGTTGGCGGGCGCTGCGTCCTGCTGGTCCCAGTGATACTCGGGATTCGACTCCCACAGCATCACCAGCCGGTCGGCGTTGACGAACGGCAGCGGACGCAGGATGACGCCGTTCACGGCCGAGAAGATCGCCGTGTTGGCGCCGATGCCGAGCGCGAGCGTGATCACAGCGGCGCCGGCGAGCACCGGCGAGCGGCGCAGCGAGCGGGCGGCGAATCGCGCGTCGGCAACGAGGTCCTGCAGCCAGCGCACGCCGAAGGTGTCGCGATGCGCCTCCTTGGCCACCTCGACGTTGCCGAAGACCAGTCGGGCGCGGCGACGCGCTTCGTCGGGCGCCATGCCGGCGCGGATGTTCTTCTCCGTCTCCTGCTCGAGATGGAAGCGGATCTCCTCGTCGAGGTCGCGCTCGGCGGCGGATTTCACGAAGAGCGCGCGCAGCCGCAGCACCACGGAATTGAACGCATGCATGGCAGGGCTCCGGACGGGGCGGGGTCAGCTCGTGGCGAGAATCCATTCGACGGCCGACACATAGCGGCGCCAGCTGTCGGTCTCGGTGCCCACGGCGCGGCGTCCCTGCGGCGTGAGTCGGTAGTAGCGGGCGCGGCGGTTGTTCTCGGTGGTCTGCCAGTCGGCGTCGATCCAGCGCTTCAGTTCGAGGCGCTGGAGCGCCGGGTAGAGCGATCCCTGGTTCACGTCGAGCACGCCGCGCGAGAACTGCTGGATGCGCTGGCTGATGCCCCAGCCGTGCATCGGCTCGAGGGTGAGCGTCTTGAGGATCAGCAGGTCGAGCGTGCCGCGGAGGACGTCGGATTGCGGATTGGGCATGGGCGGGATGACGGGAGGTCGGACAGTCGGGCAGTCGGGCAGTCGGGCAGTCGGGCAGTCGGGCAGTCGGGCAGTCCTGTCGACTTTCTACAGAAAGTGGGGCGACTCCTGTCGGAAGTCAACAAGAGAGACACCGCCGGCGCCTGGAGGGTTGCGTCGGCGCCCGCCCTACCGCCGCCTCCGCTGGTTCCCCACCTACCCTCCTACCCTCCGACTCTCCTACCCTTACGCCGCGATCAACGTCGCATCGATGTCCGACACCCGCGCCTTTCCGCACAGCGCCATGGCCAGCGTCAGCTCGTTCTGCATGCCCTCCAGCACCTGCCGCACGCCGGCTTCACCGTCCACGGCCAGCCCCCACAGGTACGGACGCCCGATGAGCACCGCGCGCGCGCCCAGCGCCAGCGCCGCCACCACGTGCGATCCGCGGCGGACACCGCCGTCCACGTACACCTCCAGCCGGTCACCCGCCGCCGCCACCACCTCGCGCAACGCGTGCACGCTCGACACCGCCCCGTCGAGCTGGCGCCCGCCGTGGTTGGATACGATCACCCCGGCGGCGCCGTGGTCGGCGGCCAACCGCACGTCCTCGCCGGCCAAGATGCCCTTCAACACCACCGGCAGCGTGGTGATCGAGCGCAGCCAATCGATGGACGTCCAATCGAGGCTCGGATCCCACAGGGCGTTCACGTACTTGCGCAGCGCGGAGTCGCGCTCGCTGGCCGCCAATTCGGCCACGGCGTACGGCTCGAGATTCTTGAGCGTCACGCCCGGCGGCAGGTGAAAGCCAGTGCGCACCTCGCGCTCGCGCCGGCCCAGAAAGGGCACGTCCACCGTGATGCACAGCGCGTCGTAGCCGGCCTGCTCGGCGCGCTCAACCAACGCGCGCGTGACCTCGCGGTCGCGGTAGCAGTAGAGCTGGAACCACCGCCCGCCCGCCGGCGCCGCGGCGGCCACCTCTTCCAGCGACGTGGTGGACACGGTGCTCACCACCTGGATCACGTTGGCCGCGGCGGTGGCCCGGGCCACGGCGCGTTCCCCGTCGGGGTGGGCCAGCGCGTTGAAGCCGCACGGCGCCGTGAGCACGGGCATCGCCACCGGGCGGCCGAGCACCGTGGTGGAGCAGTCGACGTGGCTCACATCCACGAGCACGCGTGGGCGGAGGCGGACGGCCTCCCAGGCGCGGCGGTTCTCGTCAACGGTCACTTCATCGTTGGCGCCGCCGGCGTAGTAGTCGTACACCATCTGGGGCAGCCGCTCGCGGGCGAGGACTTCGAGGTCACGCAGATTGACGGGAACCGACATACAGAGCCTGGAATGGAGTGGTGGGCATCGCGGCCCCCTGATTCTATCGTGTGCGACCGCCTGTTGGCCATGCGACCGGCGCTGCCGCCGTCCAACGGCGCTGGACGCCACCGCGTACATCCAGCAGCTTTTCCCACGCGACAAGGTCCACCCCCGTCCCCGCCCCGAGGCCTCAATGTCCACGCGCGCACAACCGTTCGACGGCCGTGCGTTCGCCGGTGGGTCCCCCCGGTATCTGCCGCTGCTGCTTCTGCTGTTCATCGGCAGTGGCTGCGCGGCGCTGATCTACGAGATCGTCTGGTTCCAGCTCCTGTCGCTGAATATCGGCTCGTCGGCCGTGTCGCTGGGCGTGCTGCTCGGCACCTTCATGGGCGGCATGTGTCTGGGCAGCCTCGGCCTGTCGCGGGTGATCTCGGCCCGTCACCATCCGCTCCGGGTGTACGCGGCGCTCGAGGCGGCCATCGGGGTGCTGGGCGTCATCGTGCTGTTCGTGCTCCCGTACGCCGGCGGCGTCTATACGTCGATTGCGGTGCACGGCATGTCGGGGCTGTTCCTGCGCGGCGTGGTGAGCGCCATCTGCCTGCTGCCACCCACGCTGCTGATGGGCGCCACGCTGCCGGCCATCGCCCGCTGGGTGGAGACGACGCCCGCCGGCGTGTCGTGGCTGGGATTCTTCTACGGCGGCAACACGGCGGGTGCCGTGTTCGGGTGCCTGCTGGCCGGCTTCTACCTGCTGCGCGTGCACGACATCGTCACGGCGACCTACGTGGCGGTGGCGATCAACGCCTTCGTGGCGGCGGCCGGGTTCGCGCTCTCGACGGTGACGCCGCACACGGCGCCGGCCCACCCGGCCGACGCGCCGGCGGCGGCGCCTCCCGTGCCCGGCGCCTGGCTGGTGTATCTGACCATCGGCATCTCGGGGGCCACGGCGCTGGCCGCCGAGGTGGTGTGGACGCGCGTCCTGTCGCTGCTGCTGGGCGCCACGACCTATACGTTTTCGCTTATACTCGCGGCGTTTCTGATGGGCATCGGCATCGGCAGCAGCGTGGGGTCGATGATCGCGCGGTCCACGGCCAACGCGCGCGCGGCGCTGGGCTGGTGCCAGGCGCTGCTGGTGGTGGGCATCGCCTGGGCGGCGTATGCGCTCACGCAGATGCTCCCCTACTGGCCGGTGAACCCGGCGCTCGCGGCCACGCCGCGCTTCCAGTTCGAGATCGACCTCCTGCGCTGCGTGTGGGTGGTGCTGCCGGCGGCGCTGTTGTGGGGGGCGAGCTTTCCGCTGGCGCTGGCCGGTATCGGATCGGGCGAGCGCGACGGCGGGCGCCTGGTGGGGCGCGTGTACGCGGCGAACACCGTGGGAGCGATCGTCGGTGCGCTGGCGGCCAGCCTGTGGCTGATCGCCTGGATCGGCACCAACAATACGGAGCGGGTGATGATCGGCGGCGCGGCGCTGGGGGCGGTGCTGATGTTCCTGCCTCTGCTCGCCGCCGACGGGACGATCCTGCGGCCGACGCGGAAGGGAGCGCTGCTCGCCGCCGCCACGGTGGTCGCGGCCGGCTGGCTCGGCGCCACCACGAAGGCCGAGCCCGACCTGCTCGTGGCCTACGGTCGGTGGATGGTCACGTACCTGCCGTTTGACGGCAAGATCATCTACGTGGGCGAAGGGATGAACTCGTCGGTGGCGGTCTCGGAGCTGCCCAACGGCGTGCGCAATTACCACAACGCCGGCAAGGTCCAGGCGTCGAGCGAGCCGCAGGACATGCGGCTGCAACGCATGCTCGGACATCTCACCACGCTGCTCCCGGCCAATCCGGCATCGGTGCTGGTGATCGGGTGCGGCGCCGGCGTCACCGCGGGCGCGGTGTCCATCGATCCGCGCGTCCGGCACGAGACGATCGCCGAGATCGAGCCGTTGGTGCCCAAGGTGGTGTCGCAGTATTTCGCCGGGCCGAACTTCGACGTCGTCAACAATCCCAAGGTGACGATCCAGATCGACGACGCGCGGCACTTCATTCTCACCACCGACCAGAAGTTCGACGCCGTGACGAGCGATCCGCTCGATCCGTGGGTGAAGGGCGCGGCCACGCTCTACACCGAGGAGTTCTTCGACGTCGTCAAGCAGCACCTGAATCCGGGCGGCGTGGTGACGCTGTTCGTCCAGCTCTACGAGAGCAACGAGGCGGCCGTGAAGAGCGAGGTGGCCACGTTCATGAAGGCGTTCCCCAACGGCATGGTATTCGGCAACGAGTACAACGGCGCCGGCTACGACATGGTGCTCGTGGGCTCCGTGGAACCGATGACGATCGACGTGGACGCCATCGAGCAACGCCTCCAGACGCCCGCCTATGCGCCGGTGGCGCGCTCGCTCACCGACATCGGGTTCTATTCGGCGGTGGACCTGTTCTCGACGTTCGCCGCTCAGGGACCGATGCTCGCGCCCTGGCTGGCCGATGCCCAGATCAATCATGACCGCAACCTCCGCCTGCAGTATCTGGCCGGGATGAGCCTCAATCACTACGACCAGAAAGCCATCTACGCCCAGATGCTGCAGTACCGCCGGTATCCGGAGCACCTCTTCACCGGCTCCCCCCGCACCCTGCTCACCCTGCACGCTGCCATCACCGGAGGCTCCCCGCCGTGAAGTCACGCCGCTTTCTGCCGTTGTTGCTCGTCCTGTTCGTCGGGAGCGGGTGTGCGGCGCTGATCTACGAGATCGTCTGGTTCCAGCTGCTGCAGCTGGTGATCGGATCCACGGCGGTGTCCATGGGCGTGCTGCTGGGCACGTTCATGGGCGGCATGTGCATCGGCAGCCTGGCGTTGCCGCGCTACGTGCCGGCCACGCGGCATCCGCTGCGGGTGTACGCGGCGCTGGAACTCGGCATCGGCCTCATCGGCATCGCCGTGCTGTTCGCGCTGCCGTACGCCGGCGGCGTGTACACCGCCGTCGCCGGCCAGGGCGCGGTGGGGGTGATCACGCGCGCCGTGCTGTGCACGATCCTGCTGCTGCCGCCCACGATCCTCATGGGCGCCTCGCTGCCCGCCATCGCGCGGTGGATCGAGACCACGCCTGCGGGCGTGTCGTGGCTGGGCTTCTTCTACGGCGGCAACACGGCCGGCGCCGTGGTCGGCTCGTTGCTCGCCGGGTTCTACCTGCTGCGCGTGCACGACATGCCGACCGCCACCTACGTGGCGGCCGCGCTCAATGCGGCGGTGGCCCTGCTGGCGATCGCGCTCGCCGCGTTCACGGCGCACGACGGGGAGGCGGCGGAGGCGGCCGCCGCCGGCGGCGCCACGTTCGTGCGCGCGGCCTGGCCCGTGTACGCGGCCATCGCCCTCAGCGGACTCACGGCGCTGGGCGCCGAGGTGGTGTGGACGCGCCTGTTGTCGCTGCTGCTGGGCGGCACGACCTATACGTTTTCCATAATACTCGCGGTGTTCCTGATCGGCATCGGCGCCGGCAGCAGCGCCGGGGCGGCATGGTCGCGCAACACGCGGTCGGCCCGCGCCGCGCTCGGCGTCTGCCAGCTACTGCTCGTGGTGTCGGTGGCGTGGGCCACGTACCTGATCGCGCGGGCGCTGCCCTACTGGCCCGTGGACCCGGGCCTGTCGCCCAGCCCCCGGTTCACGCTCGAGATCGACTTCGCGCGGGCGCTGTTCACCATCCTGCCGGCGGCGCTGCTCTGGGGCGCGAGCTTCCCGCTGGCGCTGGCCGCGGTGGCCGAGCCGGGCCAGGATCCGGGCCGGCTGGTGGGCGGCGTGTACGCCGCCAACACCGTGGGGGCCATCGTGGGCGCGCTGCTGTTCAGCATCTTCCTCGTGCCGATGCTCGGCACGCAGAACGCGCAGCGCGCGCTGATGGGGCTGGCGGCGGGCGCCGGACTCATGCTGCTGGCGCCGGCGGCGTTCGGGCGGGCGGCGCCGCTGGGACGCACGGCGGCGCTGGCCGCGGCGGTGGCCGTCGCTGCCATGCTGGTGTGGACGGCGCCGCGCATTCCGTTCGAACTCATCGCCTACGGCCGGCAGATGCCCTGGCGGCTGAACGAGGTGAAGGAGCTGTACCGCGGCGAAGGGCGCAACGCGTCCATCGGCGTGTCGGAGGAGCCCGACGGCGTGCGCAACTTCCACGTGAGCGGCAAGGTGGAGGCATCCACCGAGCCGCAGGACATGCGGTTGCAGCGCATGCTGGGCGGCATCCCGGCCCTGTTCCACCCCGACGCGCGGTCGGTGCTCGTGGTCGGGTTCGGGGCCGGCGTCACGGCGGGCTCCATGCTGCCCTTCCCCACGGTGACCGGCGAGCGGATCTGCGAGATCGAGCCGCTGATTCCCCCGCACATCGGACCGTACTTCGCGCGGCAGAACTTTGACGTGCTCCACGACCCGCGCGTCCGGATCACCTACGACGACGCGCGCCACTTCATACTCACCACCGACGCCACGTACGACATCATCACCTCCGACCCCATCCACCCCTGGGTGAAGGGCGCGGCGACGCTCTATACCCGGGAATATTTCGAACTGGTGAAGGCGCACCTGAATCCGGGCGGCCTCGTCACGCAGTGGGTGCCGCTGTACGAGAGCAACGAAGCGGCGGTGAAGAGCGAGATCGCGACGTTCTTCCAGGTGTTCCCCAACGGCACGATCTGGGGCAACACCAATCAGGGACGGGGCTACGACCTGGTGCTGCTGGGCCAGGTGGAGCCGCTGCGCCTGAACGTGGATTCCCTGCAGGCCCGGCTCGCGCGCCCCGACATGCGCGCCGTGGCGGCGTCGCTGGCCGAAGTGGGCTTCTATTCGGTGACCGACCTGCTCGACACCTACGCCGGACGCGCGTCGGACCTGGCGCCCTGGCTGGCCGACGCGCAGATCAACCTCGACCGGAATCTGCGGCTGCAGTATCTGGCCGGGCTGACGCCGGACCAGTACAAGGGCGATCCCATCTACCAGGACATGCTCCGCTACCGGCGCTTCCCGTCGGGCCTGCTCACCGGCGCGCCGGCCACGATGGCGCCGCTGCGCGCGGCGTTCACCGTGTACCCCTGACGGGCGCTAATCGCCGCCCGGCGGCGGGGCAACGGTCAGCGCGCCGCGCAGGATGTCCAGCCGGAATTCGGTCCATCCGTCCACCTGGTAGTACTGCGCGCGGATCTCGTGGTGGCCGCCGCCGATCACCGCCGCGTCGATGGCCGACTCGTGCGGCTGCCAATGGTCGATGGCGAGCGTGCCGTCCACCCACACGCGCACCGCGTCGTCGCTGATCGTGCGCAGCGTGTAACGGCCCGCGGGAAGCGTCACGGAGGTGGTGGCGTCGAGCGCCCAGCGGGTGGTGGGCAGCGCCTTGATCGCCGGCCCGTACCACTCGTAGTCCAGCCGCGACTCCCGGCGCGTGAGCAGCGGCGTGGTGCGGAGCAGCGCGGCGAACGCCGCGCCGTGGACGCGCGGGTCGGTGCCGTCGGTCCACGCGTAGAAGCGCGCGTTCCAGACGGCGGCCGGCTCGAACTGGCCATATGAGAATGTATAATGCTGCCCGGCGGCCCCCCGCTCGCCGCGCGGCGACACGGTGGCGGCGCCGCGATACGCGAGTGTCACCGCCCAGTCGCCGCTCGCCCCGGAATCGGGCGTCACGGTGAGCGTGTCGCCGGTGCGGCCGCTGGGGCGCGACACCGCGGCCACGCCCCGCTTGGCCACCAGCGTCCACCGGCCGGCCGGCCCGAGCACGGCCAGCCGCAGCGGCAGCGCATGGGCGCTGTCCACCGGCCAGAGCTTGGGCGAGCGCCAGTCGTACGGCCCCCACTCGTCGACGACGATCGCCGCGCGGTCGCGCCGCGTGAGCGCCGAGCCGGGGATCACCCGCTGCGCGGCCGGCGCCGCCGGCGCGAGCCGCGCATACTCGGCGGGCAACATGGCCTGCGGATCGCAGGCCGCATCGGCCCCCGCCACGCTCGCGGCGGTCGCCGGCCCCCGGGTGATGCCGGCCGCGCGGTAGTTGGCGGTGTCCGTGAGCACGGCCAGCGTGTCGACGCCGAGGAACGTGTTGTTGGTGGCCGCGAAGTTCGCGGTGTTCGCCACGCGCAGCGCCACGCGCTGGCCGGCAAAGGTGTTGCCGGTCACCCGGTAGTCGCGGCTGTGCGTGTCGTGCTGCTTGGGATAGCCCCAGTCGGCGGCCTCGGGGTAGTTGGCCCAGAGCCAGAGGCCGGTGGTGCCGCCGGCAATGCGGTTGTTGACGATCACGTTGTCCTGGCCGTGCTCGATGGCGATGCCGTTGCGATTGTCGAGCAGGCAGTTGGCCACGACTTTCGAATCGTAGCTGTAGCCGCCCCACAGCCCGTGGTCGCTGCCGGCCACGCGGTTGGCGATGAACGCATTGCGGCTGAACGTCGCCTCCATGCCGTTCGTGGGCGCGAAGCTGAAGTCGTTGCCGAAGAACAGATTGTCGTTGGCGCCGCCGAGCCCGGTGTCCATGGTGGTCTGGCCGGCCCAGAGAAACAGGCCGTCGCCGCCGTGGGTCACCGAGTTGTAGGCCACCACGTTGCTGTCGCTCTGCTCGTACACGAGCAGTCCCGCCGAGTCCTGCCCGCGGCGGTAGAAGCCGTGGCTGTAGCCGCGCACGTCGAAATCGATGCGGTTGTGGAGAATGGTGTTGTGCGACGAACGGTAGAGACCGAGTCCCAGGCCGGAGTCGTACGACAGCGTGTTGTCGTGGATGCGCAGGTGGTCGCTGCGCGTGAGCATCACGCCGTTCATGCCCTGCTCGGCCGTGTTGTCGCGCAGCTCGCCGCCGCTCACGTCCGCCAGGTACACGGCGGCGCCGTAGCGCAGCCATTCGTCCTTCTCGTTGTGATGGAACGACAGCCAATCGACCAGACTCTCGTGCTCGATGAGGCTGTAGAGGCGCGGCTTCCAGTTGTAGCTCAGGTCATTGCCGGCGAGCGTGAGGCCGCGCGTGCCACGAGCCATGATCGCCACCTTGTAGCCGCGGATGTGCGCGTTGAGAATGCGCACATTGCGGCCGCCGTCCACGCGCACGGCCACGCCGGCGCCCTGGTCGGGATCGGCGTGGGGGTCGGTGCCTTCCATGCGGGCGCCGGCGAAGTCCACGGTGACGTCGTCGCCGCGAACGGTGATGACGGCGGAATCGAGCGACGCCGGCGCCGCCAGATGATAGGTACGCGGCACCACGCGCACCGAATGCGTGATCACGAGGCCGGCACGGAGTTGGATGGCGGGAAGGCGCGACGCGCCCTGCGCGAGGGCGGACGCGGCGGAGACGGCGAGCAGGACGGAAGTCGTGATCAGGCGGTTCATGTCGCGGATGGTGAGGTGATGCCCGCGTGTTCGACGGGCGCGGGAACATGCACACCGGGGCCCCGTGGCACCAGCAGGGGGATGCGCCACAGGCGCGCCGGGTGCAGATTCCCGGCATGACACGCGGCCGGTGGGGCCTCATGGCGCTGGCGGCGGCGCTGCTCCCCGCGTGCACGAGCGCGGCGGGCGCCCAGACCGCCGATTCGATCATCGCGCTCAGTCTCGCCGCGCGCGGCGGGCTCGCGCGGCTCGAAGCCGTGCGCACCGAGCGGCTCATCGGCCGCGTCGCGCTGGCCAATGGCCTCGCCGGCACCGACACGGTGGAGCTCGAACGCCCGCTCCACGTTCGTACGACGCTCCACCTCGGCCCGCGCACGATCATCCAGGCCTCCGACGGCCGCACGACGTGGGGTGTGAACCCGCTGGCCGGCGACTCCGTGCCGACGGTGATGGCGCCCGACGCCGCGCGCAACGTCGAGGCCGGCGCCGACTACGACGGCCCGCTCATGGATTACGAGGCCAAGGGCAATCGCGTGACCTATGCGGGGGTCGACACCGCCGACGGCAGGCCCGCGTTCGCGCTCGACGTAGTCACCCCGGCCGGCCTCCACGATCGGTACTACATCGACGCGCGCACGCACCTCCAGACCAAATGGGAGGGGCGCCGCGTCGTGAACGGGGACACCCTCGTCTTCGAGTCCTTCTTCCGCGACTACCGGCGGGCGAGCGGGGTCGAGATCGCGTTCCGCATCGACAGCGACACGCGGGGGCGGCCCGGGGGCCAGCACATCGTGCTCGAGCGCGCCGACGTGAACGTTCCGATCAGAGCCGCCCGCTTCCGCTTCCCGCGCTGATCGGCGCCCAGGGATCGCGGGCGCGCCGGTCGATCGGTCACGAGACCGGCGGCACCCGGTCGTCGGGCGGCACGAAATTGGACAGGAACACGCGCTCCTCCGGGGTCAGGCTGCCCACGCCCTCGGCGCTGATCTTGTCCAGAATCCGGTTCACTTCGTCGCGGTTCAGCTCGTGGATGGAATTCGGGTCCACCCGCTTCCACTCGAGCACCTTGCCCATGGGCGCCTTGGGCACGGCCTTGGCGCGGAACTTGCGCGCGCCGTAGTGGCGGTCCACCCACCAGAGATAAAGGAACCCGCCGGCGATGCCGCCCAGGTGCGCGAAATCGGCCACCCCGCTCGTCGACCCGTTCATCCCGCTCCAGATCGAGTACGCCACGGTGAGCGCGATGAGCCAGATGGCCTGGATGGGAAGCACGCCCCAGATGTAGATCAGCTCGCGCGGCCAGTACTTGGCGAACGCCATCTCCACGCCGAACACGGCCGCCGACGCCCCGATGATCGCCGCCTGCGGCGCCAGCAGGAACGACAGCAGCGCGCCCGAGATGCCGGCGATGAAGTACAGCGTGATGAACCGGTTCGACCCCAGCCGTTGCTCCACCCGCGGCCCGAAGAAGAACAGCACGATCATGTTGAAGGCGATGTGCATGATCCCGCCGTGCAGGAACATGTACGTCACCAGCGTCCACGGCCGGATGAAGATCCACGCCGGCACGAACGCGAACGCGTTCGTCACGCCGGGCACGGTCTGCTGGATGAAGAAGACGATGATGTTGGCGGCCAACAGCCGCTTGACCCATGGGGTCACCGCAATTCCTCCACGCGAAGGGCAACGGGGGCTGTCCGAAGATAACCCGCCGGGGCAGCCCGTGCGGGGCCGGCCGCCCGGCCCCTAATCGACGAGCGTGGGCGCCTCGTACCGGTCATACCCCTTGACCCGGTACACGACGGCCGACACCAGCCAGCTGGCCAGGAACACGGTGATGATCAGGTAGCCGATGCTGCCGAAGTTCCCGTTCAGCCGCGCCACGGCGTTCCACAGCCACCCGTGCAGTTGCCACTTGCTGCCGATCAACCCCAGCGCCTCGATGCCGCCCACGAGCAGGGCCACCAGCACGGAGACGAAGGTGATCGTCATGTTGTAGTAGAGTTTGCGTATGGGCTTGGCGAACGCCCAGCCGTAGGCGCCGATCATCAGCACGCTGTCGGTCGTGTCGATGAGCGACATCCCGGCCGTGAACAGCGCCGGGAACACGAGGATCGACCAGATCGGCATCCCCTTGCTCGCCTCGGCCGCCGAGATCCCGAGCAGGCCGATCTCCGTGGCGGTGTCGAAGCCGAGGCCGAACAGCAGGCCCAGCGGGTACATGTGCCAGCTCGTGCGGATCATTCCGAACAGCGGCCGGAAGATGCGGGCCAGGAACCCGCCCCCCGCCATCAGCGCGTCGAGATCCTCCTCCACGTACGGCCCGCCGTTGCGCACGCGGTGGAACGTGCGGTAGACGGCCGCGAGGATGAACAGATTCATCACCGCGATGGCCAGCAGGAACACCGCCGAGACGATGGTCCCGATCATGCTGCCCAGCGAATGGAACGACTCGAGGCGCGTGCTGAGCGCCAGCGCCGTGGCGGCGATGGCCACCGACGCCAGCACCACCACCGTGGAATGGCCGAGCGAGAAGAAGAACCCCACGCCGATGGGGCGCTGCCCCTCCTGCATCAGTTTGCGGGTGACGTTGTCGATGGCCGCGATGTGGTCGGCGTCGATGGCATGACGCAGGCCCAGCCCGTACGCCAACAGCGCCGTGCCGAGGAGCAGCGGGTAGTGCCGGAACGCGAGCAACGCCCACGCCCAGGCGCCGAGATTGGCCGCCAGCAGCAGCACGTACAGGCCGACGAGGCGCGACCGGATACTGGTCGCGGCGCCGCGGGCCGCCAGGCGGGTGGGTTCGGTCATCGCGTGCGGGGGGTCACCGCCCCGGGGAACCGGGCGGCAGGTTGGTCAGCAGGTAGCGGGTGAGCGTGGAGTATAGCTGGAGCGTGGTGCCCGCGCCCTCGCAGATGCAGTGCGTTCGATTGGGATAGATCATGAGGTCGAATTGCTTGTCCAGGGCCACCAGCCGGTTGATGAGCCGGGCCGTGCCCTGATAGTGCACGTTGTCGTCCCCCGTCCCGTGGACAATCAGGAGTTTCCCCTGCAAGCCGTCAGCGAAATTGATAGGCGACCCCATCCGGTACCCCTCGGGGTTCTGTTCGGGGGTGCCCATGTACCGCTCCTGATAGATGGTGTCGTACAGCCGCTGATCGG
>Ga0307375_10003112_pt1 | contig 16509 bp, 12 predicted proteins | sample TR1MG_FD_202531 | JGI IMG/M metagenome (GOLD analysis project Ga0307375, IMG submission 202531) | Soil microbial communities from Risofladan, Vaasa, Finland - TR-1 | ecosystem: Environmental > Terrestrial > Soil > Coastal area > Acid sulfate soil | place: Finland: Risofladan, Vaasa | collected... | reverse complement strand
CCTGCGCGCCGTGGCGCTGAAGCGGGTCCCGCGCGGTTTCTGAAATCGTTTACTTTTGTTCGATGCGTGGTTTATAGTTCCGCATTGCTCGCGCGCTCCGCTCTGGCGCCGCTCGTGGGTGAGACTTCATTGGAAAAGTAGGATTCCTATGTCCGGCATATCCCGCCGTGAATTGCTCTGTTCCGGTGCGGCGCTTTCCGCGTCGTCGCTGCTGGCCCGCTCCGCCTGGGGCCGCACCGCCGCCATGCTTGCGGCCAATCCGCAGGCCGGCACAGCCGAAGCCCTGGCCGCCGTGGCGCCTCGCGAGCATCTCTTGTTCGATTTCGGTTGGAAGTTCATCTTTGGCAACGGCAACGACCCTGCCAAAGACCTGGGCTTCGGGAAGGGGCAGGGCGACTTTGCCAAAACAGGAGACTTTGGCTTTGCGAAGGCGGGCTTTGACGACTCAAAATGGCGCGAACTGAACCTGCCGCACGACTGGGCGGTGGAGCTGCCTTTCGTCGACGACCAGGAACAGCTCTCGCACGGCTTCAAGCCCATCGGCCGGCGCTATCCGGAGAGCAGCGTGGGTTGGTATCGGCGCGAGTTTGATGTTCCCGCCTCCGACCGGGGCAAACGCGTCTGGGTTGAGTTCGATGGCGTTTTCCGGGATGTGTTGCTGTTTGTGAATGGCTGTTTCATTGGCCGCAACAACAACGGCTATGCGCCTTTCCGCTTTGACATCACGGACTTTCTCGCCGTTGGCGCAAAGAATTACATCGTGGCGCGCGTGGATGCCAGCTTTGGCGACGGGTGGTTTTATGAGGGCGCCGGGATCTATCGGCACGTGTGGCTCACCAAGATGGATCCATTGCATCTTGGCGCGTGGGAAAGCTACGTGCGGAGTGAACTCAGCGGCGACTCTGCTGCGCTGACGCTCGGCACCGTGGTCAGCAATGAGGGAAAGCAGAACGAGAATGCGCGGGTGACGTGGAGGATTGAGGACGCGAAGGGCAACACGGTGGCCTCGGCCGAGTCACAAGCGCAGTCCGTACCGGCGGATGGTTCGACGGAATTTACTGCAAAGGCCAAATTGCCCAAGGCTAGGCTCTGGTCCGTGGAAGAACCGAACCTCTACACCGCCATTGTGACGGTGGAGACCGAAGGCAAGGCGCGCGACGCAGAGCGGGTGAACTTCGGCGTTCGCACCGTTCGCTTTGATGCCGCAAAGGGATTCTTCCTGAACGGCAAATCGCTCAAGATTCAAGGCACCTGCAACCACCAGGACCACGCAGGAGTGGGCGCGGCCGTTCCCGATCGCCTGCAATGGTTCCGCCTGGGGGTGCTGCGCGAAATGGGGTGCAACGCGGTGCGCACCTCCCACAACATGCCCACGCCGGAGTGGGTGGATGCCTGCGATCGGATGGGCATGATGATGATGTGCGAGACGCGCCAGATGAGCTCGAACCCTGAAGGATTGGAGCAGCTCGAGGTGATGGTCAAGCGATATCGCAACTCGCCTTCCATCATCATCTGGTCCATCGGCAATGAGGAATGGCTGTTGCAGGGGCCTATGGCCGAGGAGGGCGAAAAGATTGCTACCACCATGGTGCGGAAATGCCACGAACTCGACCCCACGCGCGTTGTCTCGGCGGCCGTCAACGGCGACAACGAGAAGGGCCTATCCAACGCGCTGGACATTATTGGGTTCAACTACGACCTCAAGCGTCCGGAGAAGTTTCACGCTGAGCATCCTGAGCGGCCGCTCTTTGGCTCGGAGACTTCCAGCGCCATCTCCACCCGCGGGGTCTACGCAACCGACCCGCTGCGCAACACGGTCAACTCGTATGACGGCGTGGTGTCGTGGGGAGAAACGCCGGAAGAGTGGTGGACCTACTATGGCACGCGCGAATGGGAAGCCGGCGGTTTTGCCTGGACGGGCTTTGACTATCGCGGCGAGCCAACGCCCTACGGCTGGCCTTCCATCAATTCGCAATTCGGCATTGTGGACATGTGCGGCTTTCCGAAGGACTACTTCTACTACTACAAAGCATGGTGGGGCAACCAGCCGGCACTTCATCTGTTTCCGCACTGGGATTTCAAGGGCAGGGAAGGCGACACCCTTCCCGTCTGGGTGTACTCGAACCTGGAAGAGGTTGAACTGCTGGTGAACGGCAAGACCATTGGCCGCCAAAAGGTGCCGCATTTGGGCCATGTGGAATGGAAGGTTCGCTACGAGCCGGGATCCATTGAGGCGCGCGGCTTCCGCGGCGGAAAGACGGTGCTGACGGAAAAGCGCGAAACCACCGGAGAGACGGTTGCCATTCGCCTTACTGCGGACCGCAGCCAGATCAACGCCGATGGCGAGGATGTCGTCCTGCTCACCGTGGAAGCGCTCGACCCGCAGGGCCGGCACGTTCCCACGGCCAACAACCGCATCGCCTTCCACATCACCGGCGAGGGGAAGCTTCTGGGCGTGGGCAACGGCGACCCCAACTGCCAGGAAAGCGACAAGGAGCCGAAGCGGTCGCTCTTCAACGGTCTTGCGCAGGTCATCGTGCAATCTACCAAACAACCGGGTGAGATCCACATTGAGGCGGTGAAGGACGGATGGGACGGGCCGAACCTCACCTCAGCCAAACTGACAATTACGACGCAGCAGGTTCCACTTCGGCCGGCCGTGCCGGAGCCCCACGTCAGCTAGGCAGATTCTCCAATTCAACGAAGGGCGGTCCCAAAGGGGCTGCCCTTCGTTTTCGGTGCGACAGACTTTCGTTTTCCAGGGGCTAACAGCAAACTCCGCTTTGGATCCAGTCACATGTAAGAGAGCATTGCGAGGGTTGGGGATTTTTGGGGAAAGGACCCGCGAGCGCGGACGCAATCCTCGATGTAAATTAGAAAAATGCTTCCGGCCGAGCCCAAGTGGAAACCTGAACTGCGCGCAATGGTGGCGCTGGCAGTTCCCGTGGTGCTTAGCGAACTCGGCTGGATGGCTCAGGGGGTGGTGGACACCATTATGGTGGGCCGGCTCGGGCCGGTTGCCATTGGTGCGGTGGCGCTGGGCAACGCCGTGTATTACACGCCATCCCTGTTCGGAATCGGCCTACTCCTAGGGCTGGATACGCTGGTAGCTCAGGCCTATGGCCGCAAGGATCACGACGAATGCCACCGCTGGCTGGCCCAGGGTGTCTATCTGGCCTGCATCGTCACCATTCCCATCATGGTGCTTGTTTTTGCCGCCAGCTACGGGTTTGCTCACTTTGGCATTACGCCGGCGGTGGTGCGGCCTGCGGGCATTTACCTACGCATGTTGAACTGGAGCACCCTGCCTCTGCTGCTGTACGGCGGCACGCGGCGCTACCTGCAAGGTGTGGGCCAGGTGCGTGAGATTACAGCTACGTACGTACTTGCCAACCTGCTGAACTGGGGCGGCAACTGGGTGCTGATCTACGGGCATTGGGGATTTCCGGCAATGGGTGTGCGAGGATCGGCGCTCTCCACGTGCATTGCCCGCGTGGGCATGGCCATCTCCCTGTTCGCATTTGCCTGGCGCTATGAGCGCAGGCGTGGCCATCCGCTGTTTCACCACTGGGCCGGCCCCAGCCTGCAGCGGTTGCGCAGGCTGGCGCGAATCGGCTCGCCGGCCGCGGGGCAAATCCTGCTGGAGGTGGGGGCGTGGAACATGGCTACGCTTTCCGCCGGATGGCTGACGCCGGTGGCGCTGGCTACGCATCAGATTGCGCTGAACTACGCGAGCGTCAGCTACATGGTGCCGCTGGGCGTTTCCGCCGCCGCAGCCGTCAGCGTGGGCCACGCCGTGGGCGCGGGCGACCCAGAGCGGGCACGCCGCGCAGGGTGGCTTGCTCTGGGCCTCGGGACCTCCTTCATGCTGTTGGCCGGGCTGGTTTTCCTGCTCGCGCCTGGTCCGCTTATCCGCCTGTACACCAGCGATCCTCGGGTCCTGGCCGTTGGCCCCAGCCTGCTGTGGCTGGCTGCAGCTTTCCAGATTTTTGACGGCATCCAGACTGTTTGCACCGGTGCCTTGCGGGGGCTGGGCGAAACCCGCGTGCCCATGATTGCCAACTTCGTTGGGTACTGGATTCTTGGACTTCCACTTGGCCTGAGCCTGTGTTTTGTTTTCCATTGGGGCATTTATGGCCTTTGGACTGGGCTAACGCTCGCGCTCGTCGTCATTGCGCTGTCTCTCCTCGCCCGCTGGAAGAGAGACTCGGCCAGAGCCGCTGTTCTGGCGTAAGCCTTGAGCATGCAGGCCCTTAACATCTGCGCAATTCGATTTCCTTGGCAAGATTCCCCGAATTTGAACAGATGAACAGCCGTTCCAGAGGATGGGACTCAAAGGGGTAACCGTAGGTTCAGTCTGCAGGACGCGCGCTCATTCAGGTGACTATAATCAGGACTGAGCGGAAGAGTGAGTGGAAGTTTGACTCTTCCCCGATTTTACCGGAAGGGAATCCCGCCAAATGGCGACAGGAGACCTAGCCCTGGGTCAAGAACAGGGCTCTCTGAACACGCAAAAGCGTGTTGTCAATGATTTCAGCATCAACGTAGCAACGGTGAACGGATCCGGCTCGCAATCCGCCAACAGCGTTCTGCTGAAGAGCATCTTCGGAATGGGAATCCCCGTAAGCGGGAAGAACCTGTTCCCCTCTAACATTGCCGGACTGCCCACTTGGTATACCATCCGCGCCAGCAAGGACGGATACGTGGCCCGTACGCGGGGCGCCGAAGTACTGGTGGCGCTGAATCCCGAAACTGCCAAGGAGGACATGCTCGCTCTGCCCAAGGGCGGCGTGGCGATCTACGAGGAAAGCCTCAACCTCAAGCAGTATCGCGAGGATGTTGCCTGCTACCCGGTGCCTTTTGACAAGATCGCTGCTGCGGTTTGTTCTGAGGCCAAGCTGCGCAAGCTGGTCAAGAACATGGTGTATGTGGGCGTGGCTGCGCAGTTGCTTTCCATTGACCTCAGCGAGATTGAGGCCAGCGTAAAGAAGCAGTTTGCCAAGAAGCAGAAGGTGTTTGACCTAAACTTCAATGCGGTCAAGGCAGGCCACGACTTTGCACAGGAGAAGTTCATCAAGCACGATCCGTATGTACTGGAACGGATGAACGAGACGGAAGGGAAGATCATCATTGACGGCAATGCCGCCTGCGGCATGGGCGCAGTCTTCGCCGGTGTCACGGTGGTTGCCTGGTATCCCATCACACCCTCCACGTCGCTGGTGGAAGCCGCCACAGATCTGCTGAAGAAGTTCCGCGTGACACCCGAAGGCAAAGCAACTTTTGCAGTGGTGCAGGCCGAGGACGAACTGGCCGCGATTGGCATGGTGCTCGGCGCTGGCTGGGCGGGTGCACGTTCGATGACCGCGACTTCGGGTCCAGGCATCTCGCTGATGGCGGAGTTTGCCGGCCTGGGTTACTTTGCCGAGATTCCAGGAGTCATCTTCGACGTGCAGCGCACCGGCCCCTCCACGGGCATGCCGACGCGCACCTCGCAGGCGGACCTGCTTTCCACTGCGTTCCTTTCACACGGCGACACCAGGCATGTTGTGCTGTTGCCGGGCTCTGTGAAGGAAGGCTTCGAACTCAGCATGGCCGCGTTTGACCTGGCGGAGCGCCTGCAGACGCCGGTCTTTGTGCTGACTGATCTTGACCTGGGCATGAACAACTGGATGTCCGATCCGTTTGATTATCCCGAAAAGCCGCTGGATCGCGGCAAGGTGCTTACGGCCGAGGACCTCGAGCGGCTGGGCAGCTTTGCCCGCTACAAGGATGTGGATGGAGACTCAATTGGCTGGCGCACGCTGCCCGGCACCATGCACCCTAAGGCGGCCTACTTTACGCGCGGTTCTGGACATAACGCCAACGCTGCATATACCGAGAAACCCGACGAGTATCAGGCGATCATGGACCGCCTCTCACGCAAGTTTGAGAGCGCGCGCAAGCTGGTTCCCGCTCCGGTCGTCGTGAAGAACGGCACTTCCAAGATCGGCTTTCTGGCCTACGGAACCACAGATTTTGCGCTGCAAGAGAGTATGGATCAGATCCGGAAGGCGTACGAGGTCGAGACGGACTACCTGCGCATTCGTGCGTACCCGTTTGCAAATGAGATCCACGACTTTGTCGCTTCGCATGAGCGAGTCTACGTGGTGGAGCAGGACCGGGATGCCCAGTTGGCAAGCCTGCTCAAGCTGGATCTGCCGGCAGAGCAGTTAACCAAGCTGCGCAGCATTCTGCATTACAACGGACTGCCGATTGACGCGCGCACCATCACCGAGGAGTTTGCTACCAAGGAGGGCCTGTAATGGCAACCGCAACAACCCATCCCGCTTCAGGTCCCAAGGTCAATCGCCTCGGTCTCCCGGTTCTCGACTACCGCGGTGGCAAGTCCACGCTGTGCGCGGGCTGCGGCCACAATGCCATCTCTGAGCGCATTATTGATGCCATGTTTGAGATGGGTGTGCAGCCGGAGCGGTTGATGAAGATGAGCGGAATCGGCTGCTCTTCCAAGAGCCCGGCGTACTTTATGGCGCGCTCGCACAGCTTCAATAGCGTGCATGGCCGCATGCCTTCCGTTTCCACGGGCGCGCTGCTGGCCAACCACCAGAACAGGCTGCTGGGCGTGAGCGGCGACGGCGACACGGCTTCGATCGGCGTAGGCCAGTTTGTGCACCTGATGCGCCGCAATCTGCCGATGATTTACATCATTGAAGACAACGGCGTGTATGGGCTCACCAAGGGGCAGTTTTCGGCCACAGCGGACATCGGCTCCAAGCTCAAGACGGGCGTCATCAATGATCTTCCTGCGATTGACACATGTGCGCTGGCGATCCAGCTGGGGGCCACGTTCGTGGGCCGTTCCTTCTCCGGCGACAAGAAGCAGTTGCTCGCCATGCTAAAGGCGGCCATCGCGCACGAGGGCACGGTGATGCTGGACGTCATCAGCCCATGCGTCACCTTTAATGACCATGAAGGCTCGACCAAGAGCTACAAGTTCATGCAGGAGAATGACGAACCGATCAACGAAGTGGGCTTTGTAGCCAGCTTTGATGAAATCGACGTGGATTACGACTCCGGCGAAGTCTATGACGTACAGATGCACGACGGTTCCAACCTGCGCCTGCGCAAGCTGCACGAGGATTATGACCCAACGAACAAGGCAAACGCCGTGCGGACCCTGATGGAGTCGGCGAGCAATGATGAGATCCTTACCGGGGTTTTCTACATCAACACCCACAAGCCGACGTTCACGGACCAGTTGAACTTGGTGGATGAGCCGCTGGCTACGCTGCCGGAGTCACTTACCCGCCCGCCAAAGTCAGCGCTCGATGCGCTAATGAACAACCTCAAGTAGCGGCGAGCTTTTGTCCTTCGCAGCCAACGAAAAGCCCCGCCGCGGCGGGGCCTTTCAATTATGAGTCGCTGAGGAGATTTGCCGAAGCGCGACTTGCGCGTTTGGCTCAGCGTGCATTGATGCGCACGCCCATGGCGCTCAGGTGCTCGCGGGCGCTTTGGCCTTCCGGTGTCTTCGGATAGCGCTGGAGCAGAGACCGCAGTTCGTGGATGCCCTCCGAGCGCCGCTTCAGTTTGAACAGTGCCAGCCCCTTGTGGAGCTGTGCCGCGGGAGCCTTCGCATTGCCGCTGAATCCTTCGAGCACGGCGTTGTAGTCCTTCACCGCGTCGTCATACTTCTTCTGGCGATACGCAATCTCGCCCAGGTAGAACTGCGCAGTACCGGCCATGTCATCCAGCGGATAGTAGTGAATCACATCCTGAAATTCGCTGGTGGCCAGGTCATAGCGCGCGGCGTTGTAGTCTCCCATGGCAGCTTGGAAGGTCTGCGCCAGCGGCGGGGCCTGATTGACCGCCGGTGCGGCTCCGCCCGCCATTCCAGGACCTGCCGTCCCAGGGTTCTGGCCGGCTGGCTGCCCTGTTGCTCCGGGGAGCGCGGTCGGTGGCGGCGTCTGGATGTTCTGCAACTGGCCTTGCATGTCCTGCACGGACTTCTCCAGCTTGGCAATGCGTGCCTTGAGCTCGTCCACGGAATCATTCATCGACTGAATCTGGCCGGAGGTCGCATCCATCTTGCCGTTGAGCGCCTCATCCTGTGCATTCAGCTTTTGCTGCAGCGTGTTGACTGTCGCGTTCATCTGCACGGCCTGGTTGGCTGTCTGCTGGGCCAGGTTTTGCAACACGGCAAAGCGAGTGTCCATGGTGGACTGCAGGCGCTGCACCATGTCCAGCAGCTGTTGCACTTGCGTTTGCAGCTGAATAATTTCCTTGGAGACTGCATGCGCGCGGACCGGCATTGCGATCAGAAACAGAACCAGCGTTGCCGCCGCAAAAAAGCGGTTGCGAATTGTGCGAGATATCTGCATCGTTCACCCGTGAAACACAAACACGCTGCGGCAGGCTCAAACGGGCTGTCCGCAGCGGGTGCGTGTTATTGTTGCGCCTTGGCCACTCCTCAGGGTGTCGGCAAGCTGAGCAGCGGGCGTGTTTCTCTTGTGGCGCAGGTGGGGCGGCAAAGTTTCCCTTGCCGCCCGCCTGCGTCCGGTTAGCGATCCATCGTGAATCCGGCACGGCGATTGAGCTGCCAGCAGGATTCCGTAGATTCGGTGCAGAATGGCTTTTCCTTGCCGTAGCTGATCACGCGAATCCGGTCTGCGGCCACGCCTGCGGCAACCAGAGCCTTCTTCGCGGAATCGGCACGATTCTGTCCCAGGGCCAGGTTGTACTCGTCGGAGCCGCGCTCGTCGCAGTAGCCGCCAATTACGACCTTGATGTCCGGATGGGAGGCAAGGTAAGAGGCATCATGCGACAGCGTGGACTGCGCGTCAGAACGAATGTCGTACGCGTCATAGTCAAAGAAGATATCCTGCACGTTTGCTTTGAACTCTTCCTCGGCGGTCATCGAATTGGAGGGCACCGTCACTGCCGGCGGTGTATTCACGGTCACGTGAGCCGTCGCGTCAGCGGTGCCGCCTTCGCCCTTGGCCACCAGGTGGTACGTGGTGGAAACGGAGGGCGTGACCGTCTTCACGCCGGACGTGGGCACTTCTCCGATGCCGTCAATGCTGACGCTGGTGGCATCGGTGGTGCGCCAGTTCAGCACAACCTGATCTCCGGCAGAAATCGATTCCGGCGTAGCGGTAATCTCCGCGGTGGGCGCCGGCGCTGTCATGGGCGGGGCGGTCTGCGGAGTCGGCGGCGGCTGCTTCTTCTTGCAGCCAGCCACGGCAATCAGGGAGGCAAACAACGCTACAGGCACTAAGGTGCGGCTAAGTCGATTCAATGCTGGGCTCCTTCGAAATATTCTGGCGCATTCGCCGAGCGATACTTCCATTCTATGCCTTGGGTCGGGCAGGGCACTCAGCAGTGCCAACGGGAACTGCGCCGTCCAGGCTGGATGAGGGATGAACCGCTCAGAAATGAGCTGGGGTTAGGGCCGGCTGCATGTTCCTTCCAGGTATTCCATGCGGGGCAGGCGCGCCAAATTGTGTTGTCCCCCGCGCGCGCGTTGCGGCGTGGGCCGGAAAAACAGAACGCAGAGTAATTCCTGGGCAACGGTTGCTCCCGGCCTCTGCATCCGGCCGGGGCACCCTGGGTACTTCCGGGAATCATTTCCAGCTCCAGTTGGGCATCAGATTGTTCCCTGTGTGCGTCAGCTGGTGCTGATCTGTGCCGTCGGCGAGCATGGTCCAAATCTGGGTGTGCCCGCCGATCTGGCGTTGAAAGACGATGTGGCGCCCGTCTGGCGCCCAGGATGGAAAGTCGTTGTTGCCGGCAGAGTGGGTCAGTTGCGACCAGCGCAACGTCGCAATGTCCATCACGTAGATGTCCTGCCCGCCCGGCGCACCGGGACCGTATTTGCGATTCCAGCTGAAGGTGAGGAACTGTCCGCTCGGCGACCAGGAAGGCGACACAGCATAGCCTCCGTCGGTCATGCGGTGCACGTTGGAACCGTCCTGACCCATGGTGTAGATCTGAGGCAGGCCCGTCCGCCCGCTCACCCAGGCAATCTGCGCGTCCGTCTTGGGGTTCCAGGTGGGGGAAACATCCGGCCCGCGGAAGTAGGTCACGCGGTGCAGGTTGCCGCCGTCGGCATCCGCCACCCAGATTTCGGGATCTCCGGTGCGCGAAGAGGAAAATGCGAGACGGTTCCCGTGTGCCGACCACGCGGGAGATTGATTCAGGCTTCCCCCGTTGCCGGCGGAAAACCGGACCATGCGGCCGAGTTCAAGGGAATACATGCGGATGGACCAGCCCTCGCGGCCGAGCGAAGCAAAGGCAAGCCGCGTATTATCCGGTGAGATGCGCGGAGAAATCGAAGTGCTGCCCAGATGCGTCACCGGATGCTGATTTTGTCCGTCATAATCCATTGCCCAGATCTCTTTGTTGCCCGTCCGCGAGCTCACAAAGTAAATCTTGGTTTCCGCAATGCCGTTTACCCCGCCGCCCAGCCGGGCAATAATCTCGTCGGCAAAGCGGTGTGCGATGGTCCGGGCCATGTCCTCGTTGGCCGCTTCGTTATACTGCTTGCCCAGAACCTGCGGGTTGCTTGCATTGCTGGTGTCGAACAGCCATCCATAGACCACCAACCGCCCGTTCGTGACTGAAAGCGCTCCAAAGGCAACCATGGCCGCACTGGCTGGAGCCGCCGACCACTGCGCCAGGTTGATCTCCTGCGGTGAGCCCGGCTCGCCCGGCGGCGAGAAGCTCTTTGACACCAGATCGAAGATGCCCGCGTTGCCCAGGTCGTTATAGAGCGTGCTGTCAAAGACTGTCTTCAATGCCGGTGTCTGCGGATCGGTGCCCACGGGCTTGAAGTCCGCTGCTGCAAGCCGGATGCGCGCGTTCCCCAGGTTGGAGCCGATTCGGACCCAGTCCTGCGCCTGCAGGGGAAGGCAAGCCAAAAAGCAAAGCCACACGGCTGCGAATAGGGATGTCCTCGAAAACCACTTCATGTGGAACCCAATCCTTCCTTGGGGGCTGGCGGATCGTTACGAGCATTTTCCGGGCATTGGAATCGTTTCCGCAGAACGAGCCGTAGAACTCGGAAATGGTTCGTCGGGCTCCATTCTAATTGGACTCCGGCCGCATCTACTAGTACTCACAATAGTAAGAAACCATGAGGGTGCTTTGGTTGTAACCTGTAGGCAGCGAGCCGAAGTTGCCCGAGCGCATGGCAGCCTGCATGCAGGAGCGGTCCAGTGTGGGGCTTCCGCTGGCTCGTTCCAGTTGCACATCGCCCACGGATCCATCCCGGTAAATCTTGAAGTTGATATAGGAGCGGGTACCCTTCGGAGTGCCCGGGTCTACCAACGACTTGTACCAGTTCTGGCCCATTTTGCGCGTGATGCCATCTACATACCAGCCAAAGAGGCTGCCGAAATTGCCGTTGTTCACGGTCGTGGGCCCGTTGACGGACAGTTGCGATTGCGTCGCATGCGGCATGGATGAGCCGGATTGCTCACCATAGTAGGCGCGATTTGCAGGCGTCTGGTCCACCTTGCGCGGCGGTGTCTGGCGTTCGGTCTTTTGTTCTTTCTTCTTTTGCTTGCCTAGAATCGGAATCGCTGACTCGTCCACGGTCTGTTTAGTCTTGGGTGTCGGGGGCGCCGGAGCCTCGCTCGGCGTTTCGGTCGAAAGCACGTTCTGGTTTGGTGGCTGATTGGAGGGCAGGGGAATGGCATTGCTGACGAGCGACACCTGGATTGCCCCTCCCGCTGCCGCGTTTCCCCATAGGTTGTGATGAAAAAAGCCGCCCAGAATGCCATAAAGCACCAGCCCAGCCCCTACGCAGGCGTGCAGGGCAACCGAGCCCATCGCCGGACCCATCACCGGTTCCGGCGTCAGCTCGCCTTCCAGATGGTCGGTGCTTTGCAGAGCTTGCCTCATCCTTTTGTCCGGGACCTTTTCCTGATGCGGAGCGCGGAACTCACTGTCCGCTGGCTCCCGCGCGTCCCTTGGTGTTCAGCGGCTGCGTCACGATGGAGATATTGGTGATCCCCGCCTGCTTCACCGCATCCATAACCGTGGCAAACGCTCCGAATGGCACCCGCTCATCGGCGCGGAGGTAGATGGCCTTTTGAGTCGGGTCTTCGCCGGGCTTCATCAGAAGCTGCGGCAGGTCGTGAATGTTCACCAGCTTGTCGCCCAGAAAAACCTGCTGGTCGCGGTCGATGGTCACCACCGTTCGCTGTACGGTGATTTCCTTCACCGTGCGCGTCTTGGGCACGTTCACTTCAATGCCCGACTGCAGCACCGGCGCGGTGATCATGAAGATGACCAGCAGCACCAGCACCACGTCTACCAGTGGCGTAATGTTGATGTCCGCCAGTGAGGATCGAGTTTGGCCGCTATTACTTGTAAAGGCCACGTTCTTCCCCATCGGCGGGTTCAGGCGCCAGGTTCCGCGTCGTTGCGGGCGCGCGAGTCGGAATTTCCTCGAGCGAGTTCAACAGCTCACGGCAAAAGTCGTCCGTCGCGGCGGCAAACGTGCGGATGCGCGCGTTCAATTGGTTATAGGCCACCACGGCCGGCACAGCCACAAACAAGCCAGCAGCCGTGGTAATCAGTGCCTCGGCCATGCCTGGAGCCACCGCCCGCAGGGTGGCTGCGCCCGCAGTTCCCAGCCCGTGGAAGGCGTCAATCACGCCCATCACCGTTCCGAACAAACCCACGAAAGGGCTGGTTGCGGCGATCGTCGCGAGCCAGGACATGCGCCGCTCCAGCGATGTGATCGACTCACTGGAAGCAGTCTGCGCCGAGCGCTCCAGCGGCGTCATGTTGCGCGGTGGGCCCGACCCACCCGTCTGTCGCTTGTAGGTCTCGTAAACGTCCACAAAGACCTGCGCCAGCGGGCTTATTTTGTAGGTATCGGCCAGTGCAGCCACGTCCTGCAGCCGGGTGGCCTTGCGGAAAGCGCGGATGAAGTTGCGGCTCTCCTGGGTGGCCTTGCGAAACGTGGACACCTTGCCCAGAATCACCGTCCACGAGTAAAGGCTGGCAAGCAGCAGCACGATCAGCACAAACAGAGCAATCGTCCCGATGTTGCCCAGCATGTCCATCAGAGCGCCCGGTCCCTGCACCAGCGAAAGCCGGGAGGGGGCGCTCAAATCCGCCTGCAAAACAGTTGCAAAAACTTCAGTGAAAATGGGTGTTCACCTCACATCTCACGGTATCAGACGCAGTGCGCCTGTCCAAGTTATCGAGTTGGTGACCGGGGGCGATACGAGCGCTTAAGGGAGGGGACCAGTTCTGAAGACCTGCCAGACACGCCGAAAGTCCCTGGAGGCTGCGAGTGGATACCCGCGCGTTGCAAGAGGCACAAATGGCGTGACATCCCGCTGCCTTTCTGCAATGCTTATTTTCGGAGAAACAAACTTGATCCGCAATACGCTTCAAGGGGCCCAGACTCAAGCTATATGTTTCGCCTTTCTTGCCCTACTTTGCCTTGCGCTCGCCTCCGGGTGCGGGGGGTCTTCGGGCGTATATGCGCCACCACCGAGCCCGCCTCCACCACCTCCCACGCCACCTTCCAGCGGGGAGTATCTAATCCAACGCACCAGCGCACTTTACGGGATGCCCGTAAACACTTCAACAGGGGCACTCGGCGCCGATGCTGCCATTTCGGCTGGTGGATTTGAACAGGCAGTCACGTCAGCATTGACGATCACCCCATCCGGGACATACATGTATGGTTTGACCTCGGGAATCGCGAGCATCATGGGCTATCGTGTCATCGGTCCGGGCTTTCAGCTGTCTCCGCTCATCCTAGACTCGCCAGCCAACAGCGACGAACTTCCATTGCCGAACGAGTATCCACAGTCGATCGTCATCGATCCAGCCAGCAAATACCTCTACGTTATTGGGTCGGGCGCTGGTCCCGGCACGATCCATGAGTTCAGTATCTTCCCGGATTCCGGAAAGCTGAAGAGTATTGCAACCGTTTCTTTGCAGGACTATCCGGGTCTTGGGAACGGAATGATTGATCCAACTGGACGATTTCTCTTTGTTCCTTCAAGCAGCGAGCGCCTTTACGCATTTCAGATCAATCCATCGAATGGTACCCTCACCCAGACTGTGGGCTCGCCCTACCTGGTTGGTCCAATTGGCAGCTTGGATCCGATTACTACCAGTCGTTTGGTGAATGTGGCCATGAATGGAAATGGGAGTTACCTGTTTGTCTCAGCGTGTCCCCAATACACAGGTGACGAATCCTGCGCTCTGTTCGGGTATGCGGTGGATGCCACAAGCGGTGCCTTGTCGCCGGTCCCCGGAAATCCCTATGCAGTGGATGTGTATTTTGATAGCGGCCAATTCACTATTGCTCCATCCTCGGATTTCCTCTACGCGTCCGTTTACTCCCCCATCACCGGCTCGACGATTGACAGCTTTGCGATTGACCCGAACAGCGGAAGCTTGACCGGAACGGGCACATTCACAGGCCCCGGCGCCTCAGGTACGTTGGCGGCTCCAGTGATTGATCCAACCGGGACGTTTATGTACGCATACTATCAGGACACTCAATCAACGCCAGCCACGTATGCTTATTACGCATTCAAACTGGACAGTTCCACAGGCATCCTGAACCCCCTTCCGGGGTCCTCCATCGACATACCGCAGTCAATTGGAAAGGAAGACGTGATGCAGACCTTGATCGTGCGAATACCGTAACACCGGGCGCGAAGTGGTGATGCAAAAGGGTCGGCGCCTAGGGTACCATCCCACTTGAGTCTTGCCCATTCGCCGCCGCGAAATTCTTTATGGGCTTGTACGGAATTCTCTTATGCTCGTTGAGTTGCGCGCGGAAAATTATGCTGTGATTGACCACGCCATTGCCTCCTTCGGCCCCGGCCTGAACCTGCTGACGGGCGAAACGGGGGCGGGCAAGTCCATCCTGGTGGACGCGCTGGCGCTGCTGATGGGTGGCAAGGCCTCGGCAGAGGTGGTTCGCCACGGCGCGGACAGGGCCGTGGTCTCCTGCGTCTTTGAGTCCACGCCCGGCGCCGAAGCGGTTCTTGAAGTCAATGGAATTGACTCCGAAGGCGCGGACGTTATCCTGCGCCGCGAAATCCTCCTGAGCGGCAAGGGCCGAGTCTTTGTCAATAACCAGCCGGCCACCGTTGCGGTGCTGCGCCAGCTTGCGCCGGAGTTGGCCCTGGTTCACGCGCAGTCTGAGACTTTGTCCAGTTTTGATCAGGCCCAACAGCGGTTGTTGCTTGATCGCTTCGCCGGTCTTTCCGCTGCCGCAGTTGCCGAGGCCCATTCCCGCTGGCGCATTGCGCAGGACAGGCTCAACGATTTGCTGCAGGGCGAGCAGGATCGCCTGCGGATGGTGGACCTTTGGACCTATCAGGTGAAGGAAATCGAGTCAGCGAATCTGAAGCCCGGGGAAGACGAGGCACTCGAGACTGAGAAGCGGGTTTTGGCCAACGCGGAGAAGCTGTACGCCGCGGCGCTGGGAGCCTTCGATCAGCTCTACGAAGGCGGCGCCAGCGCGGAAGCCGCTCTTCGCGCAGCGATCCGCAACGTGGAAGAGCTGGCCCGCTACGACGGCCGATTTACGGATGCAGCGCAGCAGCTTGCTTCGGCGCGGGCCACAATCGCCGACATCGGCTCTACTCTGCGCGACTACGCTGACGGCATCAATGCGTCTCCCGAGCGCCTTGCGGAGATTGAGGACCGTCTGGCCGCCCTGGATCGTCTCGAGCGCAAGTACGGCCAGACCGTTGCCGAGGTCATCGCATTCGGCGAGGAAGTGGCACGGAAACTCGCCGAGGTGGAGGATCGCGACGAGATTCTCAAGCAACTCGGCGTGGAACTGGACGAGGCGGCGCAAGTCTACCGCTCCGCCGCTGCCACGTTGAGCGCGGAGCGAACCGCCGCCGCTGCCAAGCTGGCAAAACTCGCGGAAGCGCAAATCAATTCGCTGGCCATGAAGGTGCGCTTTGAAGTTTCCGTCACCGGTTCTAATGCCGAATCCGCCTGGACCGCGCAGGGTTGGGATACGGTGGAGTACCGCATTGCGACCAACGCCGGTGAACCGCTGAAGCCATTGCATGAGATCGCTTCGGGCGGTGAGATGTCGCGCGTGATGCTTGCTCTCAAAGTTGCGGTGGAAGAGGCTTCTGCGAAGACCCGCAAAGGGCACCCCACTCCGCGCACGCTCGTGTTTGACGAGATTGACATCGGCATTGGCGGACGCGCGGCCGAGGCGGTTGGCCAAAAGCTCAAGGCCCTTGCCCGCGGCCAGCAGGTGCTCTGCGTCACGCATCTGCCGCAGATAGCGGCCTTCGCCTCGCAGCATCTGGTCGTGGAGAAGCGCGAAGACCACGGCCGCACCAAGACGCAGATCCGAGTGCTCGATGACCGCGCCCGCACCCACGAAGTGGCGCGCATGCTATCCGGCGCCAAGGTCACTGACACCAGCTTGCAGCACGCCGCCCAGATGATTGCTGCCAGCCGCTAGAAGAAACCGGCCTCCGAGTTGGCCGCAAAGCCCGT
>Ga0307375_10003111_pt1 | contig 16509 bp, 15 predicted proteins | sample TR1MG_FD_202531 | JGI IMG/M metagenome (GOLD analysis project Ga0307375, IMG submission 202531) | Soil microbial communities from Risofladan, Vaasa, Finland - TR-1 | ecosystem: Environmental > Terrestrial > Soil > Coastal area > Acid sulfate soil | place: Finland: Risofladan, Vaasa | collected... | reverse complement strand
GTTTCTGCCTCTTGGTCCTAGTGTGGCCTTCACTGCGTTGGCCAGCGTGTTTACGCCTCTTAACACTGCGTCCTGGGCTTCTCTGCCAAATTTTATTTCCTTTGCCATTAGTCTCTAATGCCTCCTGTTATTTTTATGATTCAAGTATCGCAAGTATCGCAGCTTCTTGGAGTATGAGACAATCTTCACCCTCGACATTCACTTCGGTACCTCCGTAATCTATATACACAACTCTGTCACCTTTTTTTGCAATCAAAGGAATAACGGAGCCGTCCATCTGTAGTCGACCATTACCCACCGCAAGAACCTCTCCTTCCTGAGCACTTCCGGCTTCAGTGTGAGCAGTCTCCGGAATAATAATTCCACCTTTTGTGGTTTCGGGTGTCTTGATCGGCTTAAGCAAAACCTTATCGCTAAGCGGTTTTATAGCCATATTTATAAATCCTCCTAAACTGAAATTGTTAAAGTTATATTTGACCCATCTAGTAAAAATCTAGGTATAAGTTAAGCACGAATTTTATAGTGTCAAGAGTAGTGACGAATTAAAGCAAAAAAGCAGGATCGATTTAACTTTTGTATCTCTATTATTAAGGTGACGTGCAAAACAAAAAGGAGTGTGATTTTTTAGTAATAATTCACATCAAAGGCATTTTTTATAATTTGGGCTTCTTCTGATATCAGATCAACTGAAACTATATCAAAACGCATGTCTTTAGATTCCATTTTGTTAGTTTCAAGATATATGAATGCGGTTGCCAGGAGCTTCTTTTGCTTAGAGTGTGTAACGGCCTCAATCGGAAGGCCATAATCTTGGCGGCTTCTGGCTTTAACCTCAACAAAGCAAAGCACACCTTTTCTATCCTCTGCAATTATATCTATCTCGCCCTGCCTGCAGCTAAAATTTTTCTCAAGGATTTTATACTTATCCTTTTTAAGGAACTTGCAGGCTAAATCCTCGCCTCTTCTGCCTGATGATCTGCTATCTTTTGGCATAAAAAAATTATCTCCAAAATCATTCTAGCTGCTTTATGTTTTGTTTTCTATAATATAAATTAGCAATACAATCTAAATTATACGGGATTGAGAAAGTGCTGATAGTAAGGAGCCTCATTTGAAGGATGGAAACGGATTAGAAATATCTACAAATTCTCCTGAAGCAATAGAAGTCATTAATAAATTCGGGAAAGATTTACTGTCCATGAGCAAGGGCGTGTCTGACATTATAGGCAAGGCAGATAATTATCCTGAAAACACACTAATACAATCCTATTGTGCATGTGTGTTTCTTTATGGGCAGACAAGGGAGACAGACGCCGAAGCCAAAAAATATCTAGAACGAGCAAACTCGACACTAAAACACGCCAATCCACGAGAAAAACTTTTTCTCTCTGCAGCAAAAAGCTGGTCTGAGGGGAAAATCGAAGAAGGTACTCAAAAATTGGAGCAGTTGGTTAATGAGTGGCCAAGAGATTTAACATCGGCAAAAGTGCTAGAGTTCTTTTATTACATGAGGGGACAGCAATATTCGGGGCCAAGATTTTTAAAGACAATGGAGACTATCTATGAGGACAATAAAGATTCCGGATATTTCCTGTCGAGCCTCTCTTTTGCTACTGAGCTTTGTGGAGATTATAACAAAGCGGGAGCTTTGGCGCAGAGGGCTGTTGAAATTGAGGAAATAAATCCCTGGGCACACCATACAATCTCTCATGTGTTACTGAAAAAAGGAGACATAGAGGGCGGAATAAGAATATTGGAAGATTACGAGCATATATGGAATGAGAGTGGTCAGGCCATCAACTGTCATAATAATTGGCATCTGGCTCTGATGTATCTTGAAAATCTGGAGTATGAAAACGCTCTATCGTTTCTAAATGATCAAATTTTAAGAAAGAAACCATATTTAGTGATTCAGCACTTAGACTCTATATCTTTACTATGGAGAATTGAAATGGCGGGTTATGAAATCCCGGTCTCTATGTGGAAATCAATTTCAGATATAGCTATTCAGAATTCTAGTGACTGCTATGTCCGTATAACAGCGCTCATTATATATACGCTTTGGCGAGAGCGGCGAGAAATGAGGAACTTGCAAATTCACTATTCAAAATAGAGGAATCTGCATCTAAAAAAACGGGGCACGAAAGAGATGTATGGGAAAAAACCGGCCTACCTCTTCTTCAAGCTTGCAAGTCTTATGCTATAGAGAATTACTCACAATCCGCTCAGATTTTAGAACCTGTATTAACAATATAACGACTGTAGGCGGGAGTGACGCTCAGGTCGATTTGTTCAGGCAAACATATCTTCTTAGCTTGATTAAAAGTGGAGAGAAGAAAAAGGCCAAAATTTATCTTGATGAAATCAGCACTTCGGTTATCGCTACTCCATTAAACGATTATTGGAGATCTTTGATTTAATCCTCTTCCAGTTTTTTCTTTAATTCCGCTAGTTTGGTAAGGGCATCAAGCGGGGTCATGGAATTAGTATCAAGCTCTTTTATTTCCTCTATTAGAGGGTGTTCTGTTGTTTCAAGAGCATTTTCATTTTCGGCAAATAGAGACGCCTGGCCGCCTAATATAGAATCTCGTAATAGGGATTGAGATTTTTCAAGATTTAGCAAAACCTTACGGGCTGACTTAATAACTCTCTCTGGAACACCGGCTAATTTTGCAACCTGGATACCGTAGCTATGACTGGTGGCGCCCGGGATTAGCTTTCTCAAAAATATGATTTTCTCCCCGTTGTCCTTCACATATATATTGTAGTTTTTGGTCCTCTTTTTTGATATGACAAGCTCGGCAAGCTCGTGGTAATGGGTTGCAAAAAGAGTGCGTGAGCCAAGATCGTGAAGAAACTCCGCTACCGCCCAAGCTATACTCATACCGTCAAAAGTACTTGTGCCCCTCCCTATTTCATCAAGTATTACGAGGCTCTTGTCGGTGGCGTGCCTTAAAATATATGCAGTCTCCACCATCTCAACCATAAAAGTAGAGTGTCCTTTTGCTAAATTGTCAGATGCCCCTACTCGTGTGAAAATTCTATCGGCAATTCCGATTGCGGCCTCTGATGCCGGAACAAAGCTCCCCATCTGAGCCATCAGAACGCTTAGAGCAACCTGCCTAATAAGGGTCGATTTTCCAGCCATATTGGGGCCCGTGATAATAAGGACCTGGTTTTCTTTTGAGTCTAGTTTTATATCATTTGGAACAAAGCCTTCACCCAAATCCATTCTCTCTATTACAGGGTGACGGTTATTTTTAAGCTCCAGCACTTTGTTATTAGAAATCTTAGGTCTTACATAATCATACTTTTCAGCAACTTCTGAAAGGGAGCAAAAAACATCTATTGTTGCAATAAGAGAGGCAGTTCTCCTAATTCTTTCAGATTCCCCAGCTACTTTTACTCTTGTATGTTCAAAGAGCTCACGCTCAATATCTAAGATTTTATCCTCTGCACCTAAAAGTTTTTCCTCATACTCTTTTAACTCCTGTGTTATATACCTCTCTGCATTAACAAGGGTCTGTTTTCTAATAAAGTATTCGGGTACTGAAGATAAATGTGTTTTGGTTACCTCGATATAGTATCCAAACACTTTGTTGTATCCGATTTTAAGTGAGCTTATTCCAGTAGATTCTTTTTCTTTTGATTCAAGCTCTGCTATCCATTTTTTGCCGTCCCTCCTGATCGCTCTTAACTCATCTAGTGTTAAATTAACACCCTCCTTTATCATTCCTCCGTCTCTTGATGATACAGGCGGTTCATCGACAATTACTCGCTCCAGCATCTCTCTTATATCACTTAGATCATCAATGCTGTTAGAAATTTGATTTAGGATTTTTGTATCTGTGCCCTCAATCTTGTTTTTTATCTCTGCAATATGGGTAGAAGAATCCCTCAGTGCGCCTAAGTCTCTGGGTCTGGCAGAAGTGGTGGAGATTCTTCCAATCAATCTCTCAATGTCACTTACGTTTTTAAGAGCTGCCCGTAGATCAGATTTTAAGCGTGGATTACCTTTAAACTCCTCAATTGCGTCAAGGCGAATCTCTATATCTTTTATTTTGATTAGTGGATTACTTATCCAGAACTTAAGGAGCCTCGCTCCCATAGCAGTCATGGTCTCATCAAGGACCCAAAATAGTGTTCCCTCCTCGCTATCTCCTCTAATATTCTTTAATAGCTCAAGGTTTCTTTTGGTCGAGTCGTCGACTAATAAGTACTCTGATTTTTCATAATAGCTGGGTTCGTCTAGCGGCGGCATTTCCTCCAGCTGCGTGTCTTTTAAATACTGGATGAGCGCCCCACTTGCAGAAATTGAGCTAGGATGCTCCTCAAGACCAAAGGGCTCAAGTGTTTTTGCGGACAGGTGGTCCAAAAGGACTTCTTTTGAACGGTCAATATCCCATATCCAGGAATCAAGCTCAGTAACAAGTGCATTATGAGAACGGAGAAGCTCGGCTTTAGTAACTACCCCCCTGCCTTCGTCGTCTTGTATAAGAAGCTCCTTTGGTTCAATCTGAGAAAGCTCATCGATTAAGGCCTCAAGAGAATCAAAAGAGGTGGTTCTAAAGATGCCTGTTGAAATATCGGTATACGCAAAACCGTAGGAGTCATTATTTACATAAACGCTTGCAAGATAGTTGTTAGTTTTTGAATCAAGCTTCTCTGTATCTATTATTGCCCCTGGAGTAAGCACTCTTACAACTTTTCTTTTTACAACTCCTTTTGCGGTTTTTGGGTCTTCGACTTGTTCACATACGGCGACCTTATAACCTTCCTTAAGGAGCTTTGCCAGATAGGGCTCAGCGCTGTGGTGGGGCACCCCGCAAAGAGGAACAGGATTTTTGCCGGACTTATTTCTTGAGGTAAGAGCTATTCCTAACACCTTTGAAGCAACCTTTGCATCTTCATAAAACATTTCATAGAAATCACCCAAACGGAAAAAGAGTATTGAGTCGGGATATTCTTTTTTAATAGAGACGTACTGCTTTAGCATGGGGGTTTCGGTAGACATTGCTCAAATGATTATATCGATTCATTACAGAAGTCTCAATTGAATTGTGTAATAATCCCTAATAATGAAAGATCCAAGATTCAAAAGATTACTCTCTATTTCTTCTTTTGAATGATCAAAAGAAGCAAAAATCACCGACATTACAGAAATTAGCTAAAAATTAATTACTCTGACTAAATCTTATAATTCCTCCCCATCCCGTATAAGATTTTTAACGCCTTCCTAATTAATTTTCTTCACACAATTTCTGTAATGTCGGAATCCAAGGACATAAGCAAAAGAAAGATTTCTCACATAATAAAATAGTCAATCACAGTCAAGGACGAACCGCACGCCCGAAGTCATTCGCTGGCGTTGGACTTGCTACTTTTGACCGATGTCGCCTCAAGGGGCTCAGGATTCGGTTGTATTTGGCGCTTGCTGGTAATGTCTGCAGCACCTGCTTTGAATTTTGCAACTTTCTTTGCTTTAATTTCTTGTCCTTCACTCGGAGTAATAGCTTCTTCTACATTTCCGTTGGTGGCAGCTTCCATATTGTCAGGAATCCCGTCATTATCGGAATAAAGGTCACCATTATCGCCTACTCCGTCATCCTCCGTCCGCCCATCGGTTCTTACTATACCATCTCCTCCACAGGTACCATTAGACTCGGGCACACCACCGCATTGCTGTCAAATACCGGGTCTGCAGTAGCAAGGTCCGTTGAGCATGTCCTGAATGCAAATTTCGTCCAAGCCTTCACACAACCCACCGCACGTTGAGGAATCACCCTTCGCTCCGCTTGATCGGTCTCCCTTGCCTACTCTAATAATACCGCATTTGCCCGGTTTCTGACTTGCAGTCCCGCGCTTCAGGTCCCCACCGCTATCCTCACTGCTTTTGACCGATGTCGCCTCAGTGGGCTCGGGATTCGGTTGTATTTGGCTATCATCGGCATATGCCATATATACCGTAAAATGAACTGCAAAAACACCTAAGAATAACAATATGGAAAATAGATATAATGAACGCCTCATTTTAATACCCCCTATTCCCCTTAAGAGACTTTTTTATGAGTATCTTAGAGATTTGATTTACAAGTTTATGGTTAAATAAACCCACAAATATTCTATAATTCTATTATCTTATGCAAATAAAAACAAGTATTGATTTAGATGTAATCAGAGGAATCAAAGAGGAGCTGAGTTTAATGCTTTAGCCTATGCTGCACCCCTTTTGTCAAGCTCGGTTTCATTTGGAATTTTGAAGTGCAAAGGATGAGATTCTTCAATTTGCTCAGAATGACAAAATTAAATCCCCCCTCGCCCCCCTTTTTCTAAGGGGGGCAAAGAAAAAAGGCAAATGGATTTCCGATAAAGACATTCGGGAACAAATCTAAGCGAGCGTAAGATTTGGACACCCTTGCCTACAAAGTGGCTGAGTAAAAAACTGGATTCCCTATAAAGGCATTCGGGAATGACAAATTGTTTATGTCTTTAAATTTGCCGGAGAGGAGGTTGGTGTTAGAATCTAATATTATGACTGAAGAAAAGAGTGTGAAATTTACAATAGGACAAGTTGTTCATCATAAAATGTTTGACTACCGGGGGGTTGTTGTTGACGTAGACCCGGTATTTAATAGTAGTGAAGAATGGTACGAGAATGTGGCTCTTACAAAACCTCCAAAAGACAAGCCCTGGTATTACGTTTTAGTGGACGGCGCTACTCACCAAACGTATGTCTCAGAGAGAAACCTGGAACCTGATGAATCGAGCAAACCAATTGATCACCCTCTTATAGGCGAATTCTTTAATGGTGTTAAAGACGGTATATACGTTATGAGACATAGGGCCAACTAATCTTCCAAATTGCCGTATATAATCATAGGTGATAGATTTGTAATTCTAATTGATTTTAAAAGAGAGAATGAAAATGACTTTGATAAAACCTAATAAATATGTAGGGGATTTAATACCGTATGTTCCTGGGAAACCTGTTGAGGAGCTTGAGCGGGAATTAGGAATTAAAGATGCTGTGAAAATAGCTTCTAACGAGAATCCTCTTGGACCATCTCCACTTGCAGAGAATGCTGTTAAAGAAGCAACACATTCACTTAACCGCTACCCTGACGGTGATGCGTTTTATTTGAAGGAAAAGCTTTCCAAGAAGCTTGGAATTAAGCCTGAAACTCTAATCTTTGGAAATGGGTCGAATGATGTAATAGATATTGCTGCAAGAACATTTATGAAACTCGGCGATGAAGCTATATTCGGAGAGTATGCGTTTATCGTATATCCGATTGTGACTCAGGCTGTGGGGGCAACATCTGTAATCTCACCTATGCCCAACCATGTTCATGACTTAAGGGACATGCACTCTAGGATAACGGATAAAACAAAAATTATATTTATTGCAAACCCTAATAATCCAACTGGGACAGTGGTAAAAAGAGATGAGTTTGAATGGTTTATCGAGAATGTCCCTGAGGACATTTTAGTATTAGTGGACGAGGCGTATTTTGAGTATGTTGACGACAAAGACTATCCGAATTCACTTGAGTACCATAATACAGGCAAGTCAATTTTGACAGTCAGGACTTTCTCAAAGATATACGGACTTGCAGGTCTTAGGCTCGGTTATGGAATAGCTCACGAGGATATTATTTCGAATATGCAGAGGGTACGCCACCCTTTTAACTCAAATTCCCTATCTCAAGTAGGAGCTATTGCCGCATTAGATGACATTGAGCATATTGAGAGAACAAAAAGAGTAAACAGTGAAGGCTTAACTTATGTAACGCACGAGCTTGAGAAAATGGGTATCCGATATGCTCCGTCATACACAAATTTTGTGTTAATTGATCTGGAAGATGATCCTATGCCTATATATAACCAACTTCTTAGAGAAGGAGTAATAGTCAGGCCTGTAACGGGTTATGGATTAAAAACTCATCTCAGAGTAACTATTGGAACTCCGGAAGAAAATGACAAATTTATAAACGGTATTAAAAAGGTATTGGGTAAATAAACTTATGGAATTTGAGAAAATCACAATTGTTGGACTTGGCTTAATCGGGGGCTCTCTTGCTTGGGCTCTAAAAGAATCAAAACAAGTAAAGACGGTAGTTGGCGTTGATCCGGACAAAGAGACGGTCAAATACGCTCTGGGGAATGGAATAATTGATGAAGGATCATCGGATATCAGTGAAGGTGTGGAAGGCGCTGAGATTGTAGTTATCGCAACCCATGTCGGTATTATTCCAGATACTGCTAAGTCCATATTTGAATCTGCCACAGAGGGCGCAATCATTACGGATGTTGGAAGCGTAAAATCCTCTATAGTTAAAAGGATTGAATCTAATTTGCCTGATAATCTAAATTTCATTGGCGGACATCCAATCGCCGGGACAGAGCACTCCGGTGTTAAGTTTGCAGATTCAAACCTATTTAAAGGGAGGAGATGTATTTTAACTCCGACTCAAAAAACGGAAACAGAAGTAGTTAATAAAGTCTCTAAAATGTGGGAAGCCGTCGGAAGCCAAGTTTATGAAATGGATCCCGAAACCCATGATCATATCTTTAGTATCGTGAGTCATTTGCCTCATGTAATTGCTTTCTCTCTTGTGAATACTGTTCTTAACGCCAAGGACAATGATGAACTGATGGATTTTGCAGGCGGCGGACTTAAAGACTACACCCGAGTTGCTGCAAGCTCACCCGAGATGTGGACTGAGATATTTAAAGCCAACAAAGATCAGTTGTTAGAGGCAATTTCGAAGTTTAATGGCACGCTTAAAGAAATTGAACAAGCAATAGAGAACGAAGATTTTGAAAGTCTAAGGAAACAATTAGAAAACGCGGCAAGAACGAAGCGCAATTTATAAGAAGTTATAATTACAGCTTGTATTCGCTTACTATCTTTTCTACTATTTCTTCAGGACTATCTCTAATATCAAGGATCAGAACATTCCGTGGTTCTTCAAGCGCCTTAAACTGACTTTCGAGCAAATCAACGCCCGCGTAATGATCTTCTCTGCTTGAGAGTCTTTTCTCTATTAATCCTTTATCACCTTTTAGGTATAGAGATATAATATTTTTATCCGGAACATCTATGACATCTCTATAGGTTTGCTTAAGGGCTGAGCATGCAAGGACAGCATCCCCATTTTGGAGTTCTATTAGATCTCGAATAGACTTAAGCCAGGGTTGCCGATCAGCGTCGGTTAGGGGAATCCCTTTACTCATCTTCTCTATATTTTCTTTGGAGTGAAACAAATCGGCGTCATAGAATTCGCAGTCCAGTCTATCTGCCAACATCTTGCCCACAGTAGATTTACCTGCGCCTGAAACGCCCATTATAATAAAAATCATTAGTTGGCTTGATATATAAAACTATTCTCTAGCTTGATTGATTAGCCTACTCCGCATTTGCAAGACGTAACAAATAAGGCAACTAATAGAATCGAAGCAGTTATATAATATCGCATTCTTATAACCTCTCTTACAGTTTTTCTATACTTGAACAATCTATCTCTGACTTTATTAATTATCCCAAGTCACAGCTACAGGCAGTAATAAACAAAGTCATCAATAGAATTGAAGCAACGGTTAAGTGATAACGCATTCTTTTGACCTCGGTTAGAGTTTTATTTGTATCATAATCATACTGTCTTTAGATTAAATGATCAAAAATCAGAATAATAGGGTTATTTAAAGAAAATTTTGATATTTCCTAAACAAATTCTATTGACTGTCTCAAGGTAGGATCGTATGATTTTACTTTGAGACCAACTTCAATTATTCAGACAAAATTGAGTATTTATACTAAATTTAAGTAGTAAATTAATGACCGCTGATTAACGGTGGTTTCACTTTTTCTTAACACATTCTTAACATAGCTAGGGTTAACTCCTACATCAAACGAACTTAAAGGAGGTAATACAATGTTTAAGGGTGTATTAGAATCTAAAATATTTAGAAGCGGCTTAATTGCTTTAGTTGTCGCTTTAACAGCAGGGATTGCAACTGCACAAGAACCCGTAAAAGTTGATGCCGGTATTGCGGCTTACACAAAAACAAGCGGCGTTTCAGGAAATATCAACAGTGTCGGATCAGATACAATGAACAACCTTATGGCACTATGGTGCGAAGGCTTCGCAAAAGAGTACCCAAATGTAAGATGTCAGATCGAAGGTAAAGGATCAAGCACTGCTCCACCGGCTCTAATCGAGGGAACAGCTCAGTTTGGACCTATGTCTCGTGGAATGAAGAGTAAAGAGATTGACGAATTCGAAAAGGCATTCGGATATAAACCAACAGAAGTTCCAACTTCTATTGACGCACTTGCAGTATTTGTAAACAAAGATAACCCACTTGAGTGTTTAACAATTGAGCAAGTAGACGCAATATTCTCTAAAAACAGAAAATGCGGCGGCGCTGAAGACATTGAAACCTGGGGTCAGCTTGGCCTTGAAGGTGACTGGGCTAATGTGCCTATAAGTATTTACGGCAGAAACTCAGCTTCGGGAACATACGGCTACTTCAAGAAGAAAGCTCTTTGCAAAGGCGACTACAAAGATACGGTTAAAGAACAGCCTGGCTCAGCTTCAGTTGTTCAGGGAATAACTGAAGAGAAAGGAGCAATCGGATACAGCGGTATCGGCTATCGCACATCTGGCGTTAAAGCAATTGAGCTTGCTAAAGAGAAAGGACAGTGTGCTGAGCCAAATCTTGAAAACATCGTTAGCAAAAAATATCCGCTCGGCAGATATCTATATCTTTATGTAAACAAAAAGCCTAATGAGCAACTTGATCCAGTACGCTTAGAGTTCTTAAAGTATGTACTCAGCAGCCAAGGTCAACAAGTTGTAGTTAAAGACGGGTATCTTCCACTACCGGCTGCTGTTGATGCTAAAGTAATGAAAGATATCAGCGCTAACTAATTTAATTAGGAAGTAAATCTAATCTAAACCTCACGATTATTAAATGCCTGCTAAAACTAGACTAAAGAAAAAAGGAACCCAACCAACTTCCTCCGGACTTAAAAGGAGGAAGTTTGTTGATTTCATTGCTACAAGTGTTGTAACTACAGGTGGGATTGCGGTTATATTATGCATTCTTGCTATACTAGTATTCATCGGCATAGAGACAGTCCCTCTTTTCCAAGGTGTGAAATCTGAGCTATCAAGCTCATTCATATTAAAGGAATCCCCTGAACTATCCTCTTATTCACTAGACACTACTAATGATAAGACTTTTCCTTTTATCGCCACAGGTCTCGAGGAATATAGAAAAATCGGCTTTGTAGTAACAGAGGATGGAATATTAACCTTTCTATCACTTAAAGACGGAAAGACTATTAAGCAAGTCCCTCTGAGAGGGCTTGAAGGGAGGACTATTGCTTCAAGTTTTGTCTCGGAAAACAATAAACTATATAGCTTTGGTACTAATGATGGTTTTATACTCCCAGTAACTATTGAATATAAAATAAACTTTGTTGGAGATAAAAGAGAAATTACTCCAGAAGTAAGTGAAGGCGCGCTTTTTAAAGTTTACGATTCACCTTTAATCAAAATAGCCTATGAAGAGTCGGCAGAAGACGAGGTATCCGCTGCTGTTGCATACACAGCGGCAAAGGATCTAGTCTTTGCAGCTCTAGCAGCGCCTGAAGATGATTTTGGTTCAGAAGAACCAGAGCTGTTAACTCACAGTCTTACTGAAAAACTTAACGGAAACTTAGTTACAACTATTGAGCTTGATAAAAGTATCGAAAATCTTTTTGTAGGTACGGAAAATGGGAAAATATTCCACTGGGATTTAAGCGATAGAGAAAACCCGGAATTTTTAAGAGCAATAGACGCCACCAATAGTCCTAAAACTGCTATTACTTCACTATCATTTTTATTAGGCGACCGATCTCTACTAGTTGGCGACGAAGATGGAAATGTTTCAGTCTGGTTTGAAGTGCCTGATACCTCTTCTCCTACAGGAGATGTACTTACCAAAGTTCATCAACTTTCGCCTCTTGAGCTGCCTATTACAAACATTACAGCCTCAGCAAGGGACAGAGGGTTTATAGTCTCAGATTCAGGTGGCAACATCAATCTCTATCACGCCACATCCGGGCAAATGCTAAAAGAATTTAAGACTGACGGATCTTCTGTGCAAAAACTGTCATTCGCTCCAAAATCAGATGGAATAATTGCAATAGATGATAAAGGTAAGATGTACAACTGGAGCGTTGACAACCCTCATCCTGAAACGAATCTAAAAACTCTTTTTGGAAAGGTCTGGTACGAAGGATATAAAAAGCCAGAATATGTTTGGCAGTCAACCGGGGGTACGGACGAATTTGAACCTAAGCTAAGCTTAACGCCTCTTGCTTTCGGAACACTGAAAGGAGCATTATATGCTCTGTTTTTTGCAATTCCAATATCCATATTCGGTGCAATATGTGTATCTCAATTTATGCACCCCTCATTAAGAAATACCATTAAGCCTGTTATTGAAATTATGGCTGCGCTTCCAAGCGTTGTCTTGGGGTTCTTGGCCGGACTATGGTTAGCTCCAATAATTGAGAAAATTATTCCGGCAGTGTTTACAGTGCCCATTGTATTAACAGTATTTACTTTGATAACAGTTGTAATCTGGCACTATGTGCCACGAGGGATTAAGGGGAGATTTAAAGTCGGCTCAGAGCTATTTATTCTTATACCTGTAATTATAATCGGCATTTTAGTCTCGCTTTGGCTAAACGGGCCTATTGAAAACGCTATGTTCGGGGGAAGTTATAAAGAATGGTTTTACAGTGTTCTTGGGCTTCAATATGATCAAAGAAACTCACTCATTGTTGGTTTTGCAATGGGCTTTGCAGTCATACCTATTATATTCACAATGTCAGAAGATGCCTTGTCCAGTGTCCCCAAACACCTAACCGCCGGATCTCTAGCCTTAGGTGCAAACAGGTGGCAAACAGCGATCAGAGTTATACTTCCAACGGCAAGCCCGGGAATATTCTCAGCTGTAATGATTGGCCTTGGTAGAGCAATCGGAGAGACAATGATTGTTCTTATGGCTACTGGAAATACCCCTATTATAGACTGGAGTCTCTTTAATGGATTTAGGGCACTATCAGCAAACATTGCTGTAGAAATACCTGAAGCACCACACGGTGGAACTCTTTATAGAGTTCTATTCCTAGCTGCATTACTTCTTTTCTTCTTCACCTTCTTTATCAATACGGTTGCAGAGTTGGTCAGACAACGATTAAGGAAGAAATACGGGCAACTATAATCATGCGGAAATTGAGTCCTATCATTCAGAATCAGAGTTGGGAAAATGAATAAATTTTGGAAAAATGGAGATCCTTTCGTTTGGCTAACCGGTGTAGCCCTTATGTTCAGCCTTCTAATGATTGCTGGGCTTATTGGGTTAATTATGGTTAAGGGCTTAGGGTTCTTTTGGCCTACCGGAGTAACGGAGTTTGAACTGAGTAACGGCACAAAAGTCATGGGTGAAGTAACTGCCCGTGAGCAGATCAAGGGCATAAGCGGAAAATCCGATACAGAAGAAGCTAAATACAGAACCCAGCTCAAAATAGGTAACAGAGATCTTTACGGCCTTGATTTCAGATGGATCGATGATGATCAGATAGTAGCACAGTCCGGGCCCAAGTACGCAGTAGTAATGGAGAGAAGAGAGTGGGGGAATTTTTATGGGTTCATTAAGGAAATAACTGAAGACGGGAATGCAACATGCCAGGGCAATGAAGAATGCTGGTCTAAGCTTGAAGAGGACATACCGGTTTACGCTGGAATTTTTGATGAGATCAGAAAGATTGAAAAAGGGGATATAGGCGGTATAAATAGAGAAATTGAAAATTATAGACTGAAAATCAGGGGTGTTGAGCTTAAGGGTGGAGACGCAAGCCAGATTAAGCAATATGAAGAAAAGATTGCACTTGAAGAAGAAAAATATAAAGCTAAAGAAAAAGAACTGGAAGTTTTATATCAAGAATTTACCAAAGAAAAGATAATAATAACTTCCATAGATGGAAGAGAGAAGGAAATGGCGCTTGGAAACGTCGTGCTTGCCTTCAGACCTAATGCAATGAGCTGGCTTCAGAAGGCTGGTCTTTATGTACAGAGGGCCTGGGGATTCGTATCGGAGGAACCAAGGGAGGCCAACACTGAAGGCGGAGTTTTCCCAGCAATATTCGGCACCATAATGATGGTTCTTCTTATGAGCATCGTTGTACTTCCCTTTGGCGTTCTTGCAGCACTATATCTAAGTGAATACGCAAAACAAGGCACAATGGTAAGAATAGTTAGAATATGTGTAAACAATCTTGCGGGAGTTCCATCCATTGTTTTTGGAGTATTTGCAGTGGGATTTTTTATCTACGGAATCGGAGCATCAATTGACAGCTTTTTCTTTGCAGAATCACTTCCCAATCCGACATTTGGAACGGGCGGTATTTTATGGGCCTCTCTCACTCTAGCGCTTCTTACTGTTCCGGTGGTTATCGTAGCAACAGAGGAAGGCTTAGCCGCGGTATCTCAAGAGATTAGACATGGTTCTCTTGCACTGGGAGCGACCAAGTTTGAGACCACCTGGAAAATTGTTATACCAAGTGCAATGCCTGCAATTCTTACAGGATTAATATTAGCCATAGCTAGGGCAACCGGGGAAGTTGCTCCTCTTATGATCACAGGGGTTGTAAAACTAGCTCCTCAGCTTCCGGTTGATGGATACTTTCCCTATGTTCACCTGGAAAGAAAGTTCATGCACCTAGGATTTCATATATACGACGTCGGGTTCCAGTCTCCGAATGTGGAGGCTGCCAAACCTATGGTATTTACTACAGCACTACTTTTAATATTAATAGTAATAGCATTAAATCTGACGGCGATAGTTATAAGGAACCGTCTGAAAAAGAAATATACTACCTCTGCAGTTTGATAAATGTTATTATTGAAAACTGTACAGCGGAGTAATATTGGAGGTCGGCATTAAATTGGGTACTCAGAACGTAGAACAAATAAGGGCAAATGAAATGGAACAGAAAATAGAGAAGAATATTGAAGATACTACAAATATAGAGGACAAGACGCCTCCTTACGCCAAATTTAAAGTTCCTAATCCTGTTGTCGAGATCAATGACTTAAACCTTTATTACGGAACAAAGCAGGCTTTAAAGAATATATATATGGATATCCCTAAAAATAAAGCTACAGCATTCATTGGACCTTCGGGATGCGGGAAATCAACATTGCTCCGTTGTTTTAACAGACTAAACGATCTAGTTGACGGGGCTAAGGTAGAAGGTGAACTTCTGATAGATGGAGAGGATATTTACGATCCTAGTATCGATATTACAGAACTTAGGAAAAGGGTCGGCATGGTCTTTCAGAAATCTAATCCATTCCCTAAATCAATATATGAGAATGTAGCATACGGCGCAAGAATTTCAGGTGAGAACAAAAAATCTGTGTTGGATGAAATTGTAGAGAAAAGTTTGAAAGGTGCTGCTCTTTGGAATGAAGTATGTGACAGGCTAGACGAAAGCGCACTAGGAATGTCCGGTGGACAGATGCAGAGACTCTGCATAGCAAGAGCAATAGCTGTAGAACCTGAAGTGCTTTTAATGGATGAGCCTTGTTCTGCTCTTGACCCCATCGCTACTGGAAAAATAGAGGACCTGATTACACAGCTTAAAGAGAGCTATACGATTGTAATCGTAACTCATAACATGCAGCAGGCGTCCCGTGTTTCTGACTTCACAGCGTTTATGTACCTTGGCGAGATGATAGAATACGATACAACGGAGACAATATTTCTTAATCCTAATAAAAAGCAAACCGAAGACTATGTATCAGGAAAATTTGGATAGGGCATAAAAATACAAAAATATGGCTGATGAAAACAAAAAAAAAGTCTTGTTCCTTTGCACTCATAATTCTGCAAGATCTCAGATGGCAGAAGGTATTCTGAAAAATCTTTATGGCAACAAATTTGAGGTCTTCAGCGCTGGCACTGAGCCTTCTAGAGTGAACCCATTCGCAATTAAAGCAATGGAAGAATTGGGAGTTGATATTTCTCATAACGCTTCAAAAAATATAGATAGGTTCAAGGATATGAATATCGACTATGTAGTTACAGTTTGCGATAATGCAAAAGAATCCTGTCCTACATTTCCTGGAGCTAAGCATAATATTCATAAAGCATTTAGAGACCCTTCACAATTCAGGGGCAAAGATGAAGAAATACTAACGGGATTTAGAGAAGTAAGAGACGAAATACAAGAATGGATAAAGGACGAATTCAGCACTTATTAATATATATTATCAATGTTGGGGTTTTTAAACGGGAGATATAAATGATAAGACTTACAGAGGAAACCAGTAAATTAAAGAAGATGCTCTTTGAAATGGCAAGCTCCGTAGAAGAGATGATTGCAAAGAGTATTAAAGCGCTCGAAGAGAACAATATGATTCTCGCAGAGGATGTAATAAAAAG
>Ga0307375_10003109_pt1 | contig 16518 bp, 17 predicted proteins | sample TR1MG_FD_202531 | JGI IMG/M metagenome (GOLD analysis project Ga0307375, IMG submission 202531) | Soil microbial communities from Risofladan, Vaasa, Finland - TR-1 | ecosystem: Environmental > Terrestrial > Soil > Coastal area > Acid sulfate soil | place: Finland: Risofladan, Vaasa | collected... | reverse complement strand
TCATGAAGTTTCTTCAGACGCTGTAACTATGCAAAGAATGCGTCGGCACCTGATGAGTGGTGCCGCAGGCCCGGCTCGTTCTTCTCGACACAACTACGCATAGTTGACATCTATACATAGGTGTCGGGAGCTGCCGCCCGATATTCGAAGAAGCAGACCTTCGCAGCCTATTAAATCGGGCTACCTGCGAGCGGCAGCTATGGCCGAGTAGTGTGCATTCGACACACCCTATTCGACCGAATCCTAAGGGGCATTTTTGCCGGTCTAGTGCCATAAAATTGTTGGTCTGGAACGGCTGCTTTAGAGGGGCGGATATTCCAGCCCAACACTAATATCCTAGACACTCCACAGAAAAGTGATTCTTCAGAAATGAGTCACTAGATTCATTTCCCGCACGGTTGTCCAAAGAGCGAAAAAACTCCCCCGAACATTATTCCTGCCACTTGAGTGTCCATTACGGACAACGAAGCTGGATAGTTAACAAACTATTTCGGTTGGCACACCACATTCCGTAAAATTCAATCAAGGAGGAAATTTTATGGATCTGCAAACAGGCGCATTGATTGCGATGGTGATTACTGGACTGGCCGGTGTCTGCATAACGTATTTGGCCTACCGGTCAAAAAAGGAGGAGGAAAGAAATGAATGAATTTGTGAAGGGCTTTATCAAGGGAGCCAAGGAAACCCCCAAAGCGTTCTTTGCCCCGGCGATTGCGATCTGGCGTTTGCTGCTGCAGACGACGGAATCGCTCTTGTAAGTACTAGAAATCAGTGTGGAAATCTGCAAGTAGTCATTTTTAATTTGAACTCGCGGGAGAAAGCGATGTTAAAAAAGCAAGAAAAGATTGCGGAAGCAAAGAAAAGAAGCAAAGGTTTAATCGTGCTTACCGAGGCGCAGCAGAGCGAATTCGCTACGGCCAGGAAACACCCTGACAAGGGTGGCTACCCAGGCTTAAAGGCGATGTTCAAAATGCACGGTTGCGAACCGAAGTAATGCAGATTTCAACCAAACCGATTTCCTGGCTTAACTTGCCAGATTGGTCAACACAAAGGTTGGATTGGCTGTTTAGCAGCAGAAGCAATTCAAAAATTGTTTTCTGCTACCGTGCAGGAGCCTGCAACTATACGTGTTCGGGAGATGGATGATGAGTTACTTCGTGCAAGGGTTCAAAAAGGGTTTCATTGGTACCTGGAAGTACGGCTATTTCGCACCGCTCACCGCTGCCTATTTTGCTGCGACGAGGAAAGGAAACTATTTTTGGCACTTGAGGGCGCTTTATCGGCTCTGCTTTGGGAAATGGCCTCCGTACAAAGAATAGGAATTGCCGCCGTCCCGGTCCTGGCCCGAAGATGATTTGAACGGGTTAGCGTGCCATGGAAACCCCAAGAGCGTTCTTTGCTCCGGCGGTTGCGATCTGGCTTTTGCGGCTGCAGACGACAGAATCGCTTTTATACGAAAAGTTTAATTATAAGGATAGCTTTGACATGAATGAAATTGAAGCAGCAAAAAAGGCGGAACACAAAAAGACGCTTCTCGGACTTATATTATTTAATGTAACCATGCTTTGCATATTTGTATACTCGATCCCTGAGATTGCAAGTGACTTTTCGTGGAGTCATACATTGACTTTAACATCGATGTTTGACGCAACGGTGTCCTATCTGCCCTGGGGATTGGGAATTGCTGCCTTGATTTTTATCTTTGTAATGCCGCACGTATGGGAAGAAAGAAATTGGCGGGCATTGCAGACCGTGAAGCAATATCTGGGCTCCAACCCGGCATGCAAGACCAATAATGGCATTCGATGCAAACAGTGTAATTCCAGCAGTATCAGGAATTTCGGGAAGGATGGGGTGGTTAGTTTAAAAAGAACATTCGTCTGCAATCATTGCGGAACGCACCTGTACCGCAATGAAGTGTAACCGCCGATTGACTTGTGCTTCGATGAACTAGGGTTTACTAGCCCCAACACAAGGATTCGGCACAACGGACAACTTGGCACGGCTGCGCAGGCGTTTCAACGCTTTCCTCAATTCTCCTGTTGTCATGGGCGTCGTCAGGTACGTAACGATGATGTCCTTGGTCAGCTCATCTCGTCCGCCCTTGATCAGCTTCCAGTTACGGGCCGATTTATCAGTCAGGGCTGTCATGGCAGAACTGGCGCTGAATGGTCTGAAACCTGTTATGCAGCCTTGCGCAGCTCGCTGAACCTGCCGTTGGCGGGATAAGCTGTCACAAGCTGCCTTCCATGAGTATTGGAAGTCACGATCATCACCATGTTCAGCTTTGGGTTCAGGAAATATCGCCCTTCCTTGTTTCCCTTGCCGGCATAGGCAATGCCGGCAAACAGCTTTCTGTCTCGGGTAACCTCGCGAACGGCCTTGTCGGCAGCAATAACCTTGAGCTTTCTCCAAAGCGATGAGATCTCCTTGTTCTCTGATCCGGGCAGTCGCATTGCGAGTTTCTCGAGCACATGGCGGGTAACCTTCACTTCCCCAATGCCATTAACCATGATGGTCTCCGGTTTGGGCGTCCCGATGACCAGGTCCTCGACCTGATCATGGGATTGTTCGTGAAAGATCCGGTCATCTTTGTCCACCTCTATCTTGGACCCGGCAAACCGGGTGCGTAGGAAATTGGCATAGGGTGCCAGATGTTCCTTTCCGGAGCGGCCGTGCATCAACTTCTTGATGGCGCCCTGGGATACGATGAGGTGGGTGGTTGGCTTACCTGCCAGGTTTTTACCAAGCACTTCACGGTCTTCCAGCAGATACTGGATTGCACTCAGTTCCGCCACAATATGCCGGTCATCGATCTGGTGGGTGACGGTTACCCGGATGGTCCCGCCCGGGCTAACCGTACTGTTGGTCCAGCGAACCATGAATACGTCTGGCTGCTCGGTAGGGTAGGTATGGATTTTTAATACGTTCATTTTTATTCCTTGGTTTTGTTTAATCAAATGGGTCTGAATTGCATGCGCGAGTGAGATAACTAGCCAGATTGCTCATGGAAAATTTCCGGCTGCACAATCCTGTGTCATCAAATTCACATTCCAGTCTTGGCAAAATAGGTTGAGTTGAGAGCATGCATTCGATGGTGGAAATCTGCAGTTGTGATGTGACCTAATTGCAGAAGTGCAAATAACATTCCATAACCAGTATTTCGAAAGCCTGCGAGCATGCTGGCGTCATCCCTTTTGGAATCCATCTCGAATTCATCATCGTAATTGCGGATGAGCCGGACGTGATCGTCAAAGATGGCAAGCAGGTGGCTGATCCGTTCGTCCTTGTATTCAAACTTCTTCATGTATTTATCGATCTTCATTCATTGCTCCATGGTTGATATTCATCGGTCAGGCTTTGCGAATGAGGGCATGGTTTGCATGCAAGATCATTCCTTTCCTGATGGTTAAATTCTACCTATCCAGGTAGTGCACCCGAAGAAGTTCATCACTACACATCAGACATGTAACAAGCGAAATTTAGAGTGACGCGAATGGACAATGGAGAATCGAACCCAATTAAAAAATCTTCCTGTCCGTTCACGACAACCACGACTCACTGATGAATTAAAAGTTGGGGAGCAGGGGTGGCTTTCAGGCAGAAGATACTGAGAGTCCGTAAAGGACGCTGACTGGTTAGCTTGGTCAGATGCAGTAATTCGCACCTGTCAGGCATGTACGATTTTTCTTCGGTCAGTGTGGTGACTTCTGTACATTGTTCGTATGGCTGAACGCGGGAAGGAAGTGTCGAAACTTTCCGTAAAAAGCCTCTTTTACGGAGAGTTACCACCATGGCATCCAGTAGCAATGCGGTTTTGCAGTTCCCTGTCAGGCAAGTGCCAAACATCGTAAATCGGAAAGTTCCGCTACGCCTGAAGAACGCAGACTATCGAAGTCGCGAATATTTGACCGAACAGGAAGTCGAGCAGCTCATGAATGCTGCAGGTCGAGTAGGGCGGCACGGTCACCGAGATTCCACCCTGATAATGTTGTCGTATCGCCATGGACTACGTGTCACCGAACTGGTCAGTTTGAGATGGGACCAGGTCGATCTGAAACAGGGGCTAATGCATATCAACCGACTGAAGCACGGCAATCCCAGTGTCCATCCAGTACGCGGACCGGAGTTGCGTGCGTTGCGCAGATTGCAGCGTGACTATCCGACGCTGCCCTATGTGTTCAGCAGCGAACGCAAGGCGCCGCTCACCGATGATGCGATCCGCAAGATCGTCGGCCGAGCAGGCAAGGAGGCCAGGTTGCCGTTCACGGTTCACCCGCACATGCTGCGCCATGCCTGCGGCTACAAGCTGGCACAGGCCGGTCAGGACACCCGGGCCATCCAGCATTATCTGGGGCACAAGAACATCCAGCACACGGTTCGATACACGCAACTGTCGCCAGACCGGTTCAAAGACTTTTGGAAAGACTAGGAGTAATGATGTTTAAACGTAAGAAGAAATTCAAACCCTATCGCATGAAACCCCGCCGTGTTAAACCCTGGTGGGAAATCGTATGGGCCAAGGTGATATTGTTCGTGGGGGCGATCGGGAGTCTGCTTGTTTTGCCGAAGAAGCTGTTTGATAGTATTGATCTGTCTTGTTCGGATGGAAACTGCGGTCACAGTCACCAGCTTGATGATGACGATGACGACTGGTTTGAACACGACATAGGAACCATTGAACACCACCATGACGATATATCAAGAGGGCAATGGGATGTGACCTCCATGTATTATCCGATGTTGCATTCTGAAGACCTGAGCTCCACTGATTACGGCATTACTGATTTCAGCATTGACGGTTGCGGCATCACTGATTTATGTACCGACAATTTAATGTCTACTGATGATTTTATGACCTTTGACGATCATTTAATGACTACTGATGACTTTCATCACGGCCTATGATGCAACGATGAAAAAATAATGATGAAATCCTGACATGACCAGACCCATCACAAAATCCCGTATTCTTTCCGGCCTCAGATGCTCCAAGCGGCTGTGGCTACAGACCTATCAGCTGGAATCCGCTGAACCGTCCTCCACCTCGCAACTCACGATCGCTAATGGCATTGAGGTGGGAAACAGGGCACGGCTGAATTATCCGGACGGGATACTGATCGGAAACGTTGAGCAACCCGCCTTGGCGGTGGATGAAACGGCATCCCTGATGGCCAGCAGTCCAACCGTACCATTGTTCGAGGCCGCTTTTACCCATGCAGGCGCACTGGTGCGTAGCGACATACTGGTGCCGACTGATAATGGTTGGCACATGATTGAGGTCAAATCCTCTGGCAGTGTCAAAGACCATCACCTTATCGACTGCGCCATTCAGCTGTGGGTATTAGAAGGAGCGGGTGTCAATATCCAGCAGGTGAGCATCGCACACGTCGATACAGGCTTCGTCTATGCAGGTGACGGCAACTATGACCAATTGTTTGTCGAGGAGGATGTCACAGAGCAGGTGAGGGCGTTGCTGACTGAGGTGCCTGCATGGCTGGCCTCCCACCGCGACATCCTGGCAAACTCCATGCCTATTGTCCGGATGGGTTCACAGTGCAAGCCGGACTGCCAGTTCACCGGCTACTGCAAGCAGGATCAGTCAGAATATCCAGTGTCCATTCTGCCCAATGGCCGGAAACTCATCACCGATTTGCAGGATGCGGGTATCGAGGATGTGCGGGACATCCCTGATGGCATGCTCAAGAAAGAACGGCACATCACTGTCTGGCAGGCAACCCGAAACAACCAGCCGTACATTTCGACGGAGCTGAAAGCGGAATTCACCAAACTGCCATACCCGCGTTTTTATCTGGATTTCGAAACCATCAACTTCGTCATTCCAAGGTGGGCGGGAACCCGACCGCACCAGCAGCTGCCGTTCCAGTGGTCATGCCACATTGAGCAGAGGGGTGGGGTGCTGGCGCACCGTGAATTTCTGGATACCACCGGCAACGCGCCAATGCGCGACTTTGCTGAAAGTTTGATTGCAGCAGTCGAGGATGATGGACCAATCATTGTTTATGGAAGTTTTGAGAGCACCATCATCAAGACCCTCATTGTCTTCTGTCCGGATATTGAAGGGCAACTGAATGACATTCTTGACCGGTTGGTCAACCTGCTGCCGTGGCTGCAGAACCACTACTACCATCCGGCCATGAAAGGCTCATGGTCGATCAAGGCGGTACTCCCGACCATCGCAGCTCATCTCGACTACTCGCAACTGGACGAGGTGCAAAACGGCACGCTGGCGCAACTAGCTTATCTCAACATTATCAATCCAGCGACCGATCAGACAGAGCGCGAACAGAAGATCCATAATCTGCTCAAGTACTGTGAGCTGGATACGCAGGCGATGGTGGAAATAGTGAAGTATTTTGAAAACTGATGATTTATTTGTGGCCACAATCGAAGGGCAAATCAATGTCCCTTGATTTATTGTCTGTCATAATCTCAGCATGAATACAAACAAGCCAGAACAAGCCGGACTTGATGATGCCATCGCTTTTTTGCAAAGCAACGGTTATCGAGTCACCCGACCTTTTGAACCCCGCACCACATATTCAGACTTGCCCCCACCGGATAAGCTGTTGAAGGCTGCGGTTCTCGATACAGAAACTACAGGCATGAACCAGGCAACCGATAAAATTATCGAGCTTGGCATCGTGGTCTTCGAATACTCCCCGGAGACAGGGCAAGCCTATAGGGTGCTGGAAACTTTCAATGAGCTCGAAGATCCGGGCATGCTGATTCCACCAGAGTCTACAAAAATTCATAACATCACAGATGCGATGGTCGTGGGGAAACGTATTGATGACGCCGCAGTACAGGCGCTCATGTCTGATGTGTCGATTGTCATCGCCCACAATGCCAACTTTGACCGTGGTTTCGTAGAAGCACGGTTGCCCATGTTTGCAAAAAAGGCATGGGCCTGTTCTCTCGAACAAGTGCCATGGAAAAGTGAGGGCATGGGCAGTGCAAGTCTGGAGTTCCTGGCCTACCGCAATGGATTCCATTATGGTGGTCACAGGGCTTCCGTTGACTGTCATGCGCTACTTGAGGTGTTGCAATACAATTTACCCGAGTCCGGGGAAAAAGCCATGAAAGCACTTCTGTCCAACGCCCGTGGCAAGGAGATCAAAGTTTGGGCGTTAAATGCTCCTTTCGATAACAAAGACAAAATAAAGGCACGAGGTTATCGCTGGGAAGCTGAACGAAAAACGTGGAACGGCTTAGTCACCCAAGACAAACTTCCTCAAGAAGTTGCTTGGCTACGGGAGAATATCTATCAAGGTCGTCCATTCAAACTTGAACTTGAGAAAATTGATGCAATTCATCGTTTCACGTCCCGGCGCGGAACGACAGAGACTGTGGGCTATTAGGATGGTAAGAATGAAATTCTTACTAGCCATTCTTGCAGTAGCTATTTCTTTCCCCTCATGGGCATCTGACCTGCCAGATCCATCGCTTACACCAGGTGCAATCAACCCTGAAGTTATGCAGCAAAACATCCACTCCACTGTTTGCGTGAAGGGATATACCAAGACCATTCGTCCCCCGAGCTACTACACCAACAAGCTCAAGAAGCGGCAGATGCGCGAATACGGCTATGCCGACAGAAATCCCAAGCATTACGAAGAAGATCACTTGATTGCTCTTTCAATCGGGGGCGCACCGCATGATCCGCGCAATCTTTGGCCTGAGCCACGAATCAGTGAGTGGGATGCCAAGAAGAAGGATAGGCTAGAGTTTGTGCTTTACAAGATGGTATGCGGGCAAGAGATATCACTTGCCGAAGCGCAGCACGCGATGGCGACAAACTGGATTGATGCCTGGAAGATGTATGTGCCAAATCACCAGCATTTTCGGTTCAAGCGAGTGAATTGATATGTGCGGCCGCTTTGCCTTCAATAGTTTGCCAGCCAAGCGCAAGGAGTAATTCGCAACGATTGGCGAATTGTACTTTAAGCCTCGCTCAATATCGCGCCGAACCAGACAATTCCAGTCGTGGGTCTCGACGAGACAGGCGATCGCGTATTCACTTACGCCCAATGGGGACTGATTCCATCATGGTTCAAAGACCTTAAAGAACTACAACGCCGCATCAAAGCACGAATATCGGCTATGGGGTAAGCTATAACTAGGTTCGATTGCAATTTTAGGCTAATGAACTGTGGTGCTGCCAGCCCAAAAGCAAATACGTACAATTAACCCATTTTGTCGTTGTTGTGGCACTAATGGATAGAGACGATCTTAACGATTGTCGCCTGCCGTCCCATACCGGATTTTCGTATTTGCAGAGCCCTTCAACGAAAGGATTTGAGTGGTTAAATCATTAGATAAATTGCCTCACGAAATACGCCTCATTGCTGCGATTTCTCGATTGATAGACATCCACCAGAGCAGGCGCGAGACGGGTGGTGCATATGCACCAGATGTTCCGGAGAAGGCCGGTTTCAACCTGTTTCTCGCACTATCCATCATTGAGTCCCTGCACGAAATCGAGATTGATAGGGGTGTTGGCTTTGCCCCGGTCAGTGAACTTTCTAGCAAGGTGAAGAAGCGCGTTCCTCGTGTCACAGATGCTGACATTGAATACTGTATCGCAAATCTAAAACTGGGCCGCGAAATTCACTATGGCATATCTGATACCGATGGCGAAGTTAAGTTTGCGAGAACTTGGGATTCGACACCACTGATTGAGGTTGAGGAGGGTTTTTCTCAGGTGCAGTTGACTGAAAATGCGCGGCTCCTGCTTCGAGTTTCATCTTTGAAAGAAAGCTGGCTATACAGTGATCTGGATGCGGACAGGTTGGTCAAGGCAATAGAGCGAGGTCAGTTTCAGGATGTCCCCGCTTTTTGTCGTGCCATGACCCTCGACCTTTCAGCAAAAAGCAAACAACTATCTGTGGCATTGGAACGTCCGTCCCTGACAGAACTGAGAACTTTACTGGTTACAGAAGGTTCTGGCATCGCAAAATCTCTTAGTGCTGCGGCAGCAACCATCAACCAGGCGATTGAACTGATCTTTAGCGAACACGTTCGAGACGAATGGGATAAGCGTCCTGAACAGGGTTTCTACCTCGGTAATCTTCAGGCAGATTTGGAGTTGGTACTGCAAAACGTCGAATCTCTATCAAGACGCTTTATGAATTTTCTTGAAATGGCGCAACGCGTGCGCAACGAAGGTATTGAGGCGATCCGGTTCATCCAGATTGCTGATTCGCTTGTGGCTCACGGTAGTACGGACACAATTCACCGCACTGAATCAATCTTGAATGAACTGATGCCATGGGGTGTAACCACCAGAATATTCCACCCTTCCATGTTGGCTGGGGAAGTTGAGTTGAAGGAGCAATGCAATCCTGAATTGAATAAGGCCCAAGGATTCACTGTAGACCCACATTCAACCGGCGGGCCAACACGCTTCCTTGATTTGCTAAAACGCAATCGTGAAGTGTTGGTGCAGCGACTTCAGGAGGGTCCGATGAGCTTTAGTGAAATGGCTGCCTTGACTGGATTCGTTTTGGAGGCTGACGAAACACCGCTGGATTTTTTCGGCGCGTATGCCTCACCAGGATTACTGTCTTCCGACAACCAGAAAATCGTGGTGGGTCTAACCGATACCCTTTCCAATTTCACCAACACCAGTCATGAAATTACCGGGAGCGATCCCGTCATGTTTATCGAGGAAACACAATGACACCATCTAATATGGGATTGGTCTTTAGCCTGTTGCTCAAGCACAGTGAAATTCACGGTAATCCACCTGACCGCGCGCTGAACGAGAACGAGCCTGAGGCAGCGAATATTCTTGCGGACTGCAGCCAGACAGAGCTGCGTGATCTTGATGAGTTCCTGTCCACCCAAGGGTTCTCTCTCTACATACGGGACGGGTTCGAATTCGGCATACCACCAAAGGCTGGGCGCAACAATCGGATATATGTCCTGACAAAACTTCGCGGAGAAAGTCTTGCTCCTTACCTGGATAAAGGTTGGGCTCTCGAGCATATCCGGGATGGTCGACGTAAAAACGCCAGCAAGGCGGAGCGCGTCGTTTGGATGGCAAGAATGTGGTTGACGCTTCAGTGGTTCTTTTATGAGCGTATTGACAGGTTGCCATCAGAAATTAGTCGGTATCGCGAAGCCTTGGTCTCCGAAGCACTATTCCAAGACACGCTATCAAAAGGGATTGAAACTCTGGGTAATACCGGGCGACCGGAAGGGATTGAGGGCGTAATGTGGGACACCTTGTGGGAGAGCAAAAGCAGCCTGCAAGGCTACGCCAGTCGTTTTTTCAAGGTAATGGAAGATTCTGGGATGATTCAGAACGCCGGCAATCCTGGTGAGTATCGCCAAACTATCGTGGCCGCTGTAAACATGGCAGTTATTGCTGAACAAGAATTAGCCTATCTCATGCCATCAGACGCGGCAACGAACATTGAACGTAGAACCATAGATCTGGTTACAGGCCACACGCAGACGGAGACGGAGACTGAAGATGCCAATCCTACAACGCATTGAACTATCGAACTTCCTTAACAGTACACGCGCCAAACCATGGCGGCCGGACTGGCCACACCAGGTTCTCGAGATTAACGGGGAGAATGCCGCACTGAATATCCCCAACGGCAAGGGCAAAAGCACCATGGTCACAGCTATTCTTGCCATGCTGACTTATCACGGCAAGAGCTTGAAGGATATACGTATGCGTTTCTTTGCACCGGTTCAGTCCGGGCATTACACGCATATTCGCATTCAGGTGCTTATTCCGATGCCAGGAGCAAGCGAGGATCTCGTCACACAGGCTGGTGGCGATATAGGTGGGCAGCCCATGGTTTTCGGAATGTATGGCTACAGTGGAGAGAACGAGAAGTTGGAGTTTTATTCCTATCAAGGAACTTTTGAGGATGCTCCCATCGCGCATGTGCATAATCTTCACCACACACTTATTGCGGATGACGCTTTTCTGGGGCAGATTAAAACATGCGGCAACCTGTTCCCGAACAACGCCAAGGAGCGCACTAAACGCGCTTGGCTGTCCTACGTGGAAGACTTCTTCGATATGTCTTCGCTAAAGCAGCAACTTATTTACCAACTCATGCGCGGTGCCGAAGGTGGCCATGGATATTTTGAAGTGAAGCAGCCTGCCGGGATGAATTATTCAGCAGCCGTGTTTTATGAACGGCTTGCTCCTGAACTTCTCACCGATGTGATGGGTGATTTGGGTGAAGAAGGTGAACATGGTATTGAAGACACTATTCACGAGAAGGTGTCCAAGGTCATTGCGGCTAAGCATGAGACAGAAAGAAAGGCAGAAGAGTTACGCAAGGCTGAAAACTCCCTTAAAGAGTTGGCTGCCCTGCTTGAGTCAAGTGCCAAGCAGAAACAGGCAAAACAGGATTACGATCAGCACCGTAAGTTGTTTTCTCTTGAACTGGCTGTGTTGAAAAACGTGATTGTGGATGAGCCAATTCCGGGCGTACCCAAGACGCCGCCGCAATCAATCCATGGTATTGCAAAAACCATGGTGATGCAGGACGGTAAATGGTTTTTAACGGATCGGATAGCCGCCGAATTTACTGGAGATGACGCAAAGCATACCAATGAAAGAGCACAAAGAAATGGAATTGCGCAAATGCAAGCCAATCGCTCGCAACTCATTGATTTTGCATGCGACCAAAAAACTCGCGACATTCGCGGCAGACAAAGCCAGCTCTATTCCCGCGACGCCGCTCTCTCCCTCTTGAAGATCACAAACAACTTCACTCGCGACTGGACTCCTGAAAAAGCCATTGAGGTTATCACACAGGCTTTTGACTGGGTGGAAGCAAACGCGGACACCAACCCGGCCAGGATACTCAAAAAGCAGCTTGAGGCAGACTTAGACGGGAATATCAAGAAAAGGAAGCTCCTTTCAGATCAGTACCAAGGATTTCAGACCGAAAAAGAAAATTTAATTACGGAGCAAACTCAGGTTGGGGCGCAGCAAGCGGAATATCGCCGCATGGCCGACAGCGACTTGTTTACAAATGATGAGATGAAGTCGCCGGCCAAAACTGGCATCCTCGTAGACCATGAAATGAAAACCAGCACTAAGCAACTGGAAGATCACAAGGATAAGGTTCGTGAATTGAGTGGTGTCCATGAGGCATGGATGTCATTCATTATGGAACAGGGGGAGGGCGCACAGCCTGCTGTTCAAGCTGATCAGATCGAAGAGGATTTGGGTTTTGCCCAGAAGGTCGTGAGTGATATTCAGGCATCGCTGAAGACTGCGCGTACGCAGAGAAAGCCGCTGGAGACTGATCGAAGTGAAGCTAGCAGTCAATTGAGAGAAATTGGGTCCAAGCTGAAGCGTTATCTCGAAACCCTGCCTGCCACCGTTAAATTCGCAAAGATTTTCGGCACCATCTCGCCTATTGGATTGGACAGAAAAGTTGTTGCTGACTTGGAGCGAGTCAAAAATCGGCTTTCTGCAATCACCAACGATCGCAATCTATATAGCGCTTCATTGGTGGCGATGAATGTGTTTAATTCCAGACACATGGGGGTGGATCCTGAGGAATGGTTACGCCAAGATCTGGTCAAGTGGGAAACGCTGGGAACGGATATTATCCAGCTTAAAGCTGAGCTGGAAGAGGCAAAGCTGAGGCGTGCCGCGCTTGATAAGGCGGTGATTGTTGCTGGTCGTGTGGCGCGTGAGGCGGCCAAGGTCGCTGGGGGTAGTCATTTACCACTTCATGAAGCCGTCGCCGGGATGTCACTGGACGATTCAAGGCGTGAAAAGATACTTACTCTCTTCTCCGCGTTGCTTCATACACCGGTCTATCAAAGCGTTAGCGAGGCTGCCGTAGCTGCCAACAGACTGGAGAAAGCTGGAATTGAAGCACCAGTTTTTGTTCGCCATGAACTGGAAGAATTCTGCCAAACCGAGAACATATCACTCGATGCAGTTTCATCACACACATGGTTGGTGGGTGTTCGTACTAGGCAAGTCGATTGCCTGCTGGATCCAGCATTGGTCGAACGCGAGAAGGAATCCGTCGACGAACTGATTCGTTCGCGGGCACAAAATATTCTGGACAAGGAAGCTGAACGGAAAGTCCACGCACCTGAAAGTGATGCTGCGTCACAGGCGCGTCTGGCTATCGAGGCCGTCAAGAATGGTTATGAAGCCAAGGATGAAGCGCTGTCCACAGAGAAGGGGGAGCTGGAAGTAACATTGCCGGAGTTTGAGACCAAAGCTTCCAGCGAGAGCGTGGAAATCATTCGCCAGACAGAATGTCATGACAAGGAATTCAAGGACGTTACCGAGGCAGCATTACGAGCCGAGTGCCAATCCTATGATGAGGTATTGCAGAAGGCCACCCAATCTTTTGAAGCTAATGAGGCCGCGATTGTGGAATCAGAGCAGCGCCTGGATGCGCAACAGGCGATACTGGGCGATGCGACCATTGCCGCAAGCCAGGTGGCTGGACTGAGAACGATTCAGGCGTTCATCGACCACCCTGAATACAACCCAAGTTTTATGGCATCTGCCGGAAAAGCAGAAGACATGTTGTCGCAGGCCAGAACACATGCTGACCTGCGGTCACGATTCCAATTTGACCTGGCAGATATATTCATTACGAAAGGGCATGACCGTCCAAAACAAATCGAAGAACGCCTGAAATACCTGAAAGGCGAGCAAGCAGAAATTCAGGACAAACTGCTACCGTCTCTGGAGAGTGCAATCACATCTACCCAGGAGCGAATCCCAGAAGTGATCAAGCAGGTAATGGAAATAGACGAATTCATTCGAGGCTTGATTCGGAAATACCGTGAATTTGCTGTAGAACAAGATGATTTGGTTGCCATAAGCAAGGAGCAAATCGAGTTCCACCCACTTGGCGGCGTGGCTATTAGTCTGCGTGAGGATGTCAGCCTCGATGATCGGGTAAACACGCTCATCGACATCGCGAACGATATCCAGTTCGAAGAGGCTGCAGGGCTGAAAGCGGATATGAACCGCTCAAGGATGAGTTACTTGAGCTCCAAGGATGCATTTGCGGCGCTGATTGACAGGATCCTTGTCATGGGTGATCTGGACATGACAGAGCATGTCAGACTCGAGCTGGTGCGTGCCAAAGAAAATCCAGCCATAGTCGATCACCTGCATTCTGTAGCAACGCAGAACTTTGAAAAAAATAAAGTTGCCAATGCAACGGCAGCCGCTTATCTGAAGGATGAGTGGGACAATATCGGAAAGTGGCTCAAGGCCTTTACTCAGCGCCTGCCGGATAACCTCAGAACGATGAAGGATGTATTTTATCCAGTCAAAGACAAAGTAAGCGGTGAATATTTGAGTGCAGGCTTTGAGATTGAGGCAAAGCTGGCTGATCAAGAAGATATCAAGGCCATCTTGGATGATGTGGTTAAGATGGTCGAGAAATTCGAATCGACCAGACGTGCTGTGGAAAATGCGGCACCCGGCATACGCGATCAGGCTGTCCGTGGAGTTAGGGCGGAAATCCGCAACACCTTCTATCAGAAGGTCATACTAAACCCAAGAATACGCGTCTATATGCCTTCTATCAGCAAACACCCATTGCCTCTGGAGAAGAATATGGTGAGCACCGGGCAGGGAGTTGCGATGACTCTGCTCTGGGTGGTCAAGATGGCGGATTATGTTACGGAGCGAGAGCTGCGCCGTGTGACAACCAGCCGCGCTCAGCAAAAGCACCTGCATCCAACCCAGTTTGCCATCATGGATGGTGCATTTTCGAGCCTATCGAACAAAGGGCTCATACAGGACGCGCTGGATTGCATTAAGCGAACAAGGGGGCGTTTCCAGTTGATCATTACCGGGCACGACGAAAACTACCAGAACAATTTCGAATACTTTCCCACGCTCATTGAGGCACGCGAGATCAATGGGCAGTTCATGTATGCGGATAGCAAAACTAGGCGCATCCTTCAGCCTGATGAAGTTGGCTCGCACTACGGCGCCATTGGGGTTATGAATCTCCGTATTAAACCCATTCAAGACGTTGCTGCGACAAGTTGACCATGAGTCTGGAAGAGCATGTAGAGCGGATCCGTGCGATGCTCATCAAGAAGATGGGAGGCAAGTCTTATTTGCGTCCGCAAGGCTTGATTGAGGCGCTGGCGACTGATTTAGGTGAATCGTCGCTGACGATCAGGCAATGCATGGGGAGACTGGCAAAGGAATGCTGGCTTGATGGTGTATCGCCAGATGGCTCGCCATTCCGTCAGGTGAAAATCATCGGCGATGTGCCTATTAAGCCAACTAACCCAGACCTTCAGCGGTGGTTGTCCGTCATGGACAGGGCGGGGATTGCTGAGAAAGAGCGGGAGGTGCTGGCGCCATTGAGTGCGAAGCTCTCGGCATTCACTGACTTGGAGATGGGATATCTTCTGAACGGCTTGCTTAAATTGCGCACCAATCTCCCATTAGAGGTCGGGCGGCATCGCTTTCTGGTCAGTGCGCAATATCTCATGGGTTCGTCAAAGCTGCTGGATGAACTTCCATCTTCGGCACTTCGTGCTTTTGGTATATCTGTTGATACATTTCCGAGTCATCCTCTCTATGTGGTCGTGGCGGGTTGCTCATCTCCTGAAACGGTTATTCTTGTAGAAAACCCGGCCGCCTTCGAAATGGCCGTATCAACCAAGGCTGTGAATCAGTGCGCCTTTGTAGCTACATTCGGATTTGGGCTGAGCAAGTCGCAGGAAGATTATGGAAACCAACTAGCCTGTATGGTGGAGGATCATTTTGCTAAAGCGATAACGCTGACGCGTGAGGGATCGAGATGTTCCTCTGCGCGAGAACTCTTGAATCATCCCAGAATTACGTTTTGGGGGGACATGGATGTCGCCGGAGTTCAAATATTTCTGCGCCTGAAAAAGTTCATTCCCGCACTTCGTTTGAGTGCTCTTTATCAGCCCATGGTAACTTCTTTAGGTGTTCCAGAACGTTCTCATCCTTATGTGCTTCCAGTAGGGAAATATGGACAAGCCAAGATGCCTATAACATCTTCGAATGGGGACAAGGTAATTCAGAAACTACTCCATCTGTGTGCTTCTCGTGGCGTTGACCAAGAACAAGTTCAACCGTGGCAGATAGAGGAGTTTGCGCCTCACGAATTTGAGATATAGATATCCTGCATAGAGCAGACGCTCCAATCGTTGGTTGCCCACGTCAGCTTAGGCCGATTTCGAGACCGTCTCTATTTCTGCCCAAGCCGTCTTTTGAAAAAACGCAGGTGAATGACAGCATCGGTGTCCATTTCGAACAATTATGCAGAAAAGTGTCTAGTTATTGGGGTTGATTCATACGACGAACCCTGCCAGAACACAGGAGTCACACAATGACGCAAGTGCCTAATAGGTTTACCGAGTTGTCTGATCATCTCAATACTCTGCTGAATAGCAACCCTGCGGAGGCTGTAAAGCAAGCTCGGAAGATCGATCTTGATACGCCCGATCGTTTTAATCTGATGAGCTTGCGGGCAG
>Ga0307375_10003107_pt1 | contig 16531 bp, 16 predicted proteins | sample TR1MG_FD_202531 | JGI IMG/M metagenome (GOLD analysis project Ga0307375, IMG submission 202531) | Soil microbial communities from Risofladan, Vaasa, Finland - TR-1 | ecosystem: Environmental > Terrestrial > Soil > Coastal area > Acid sulfate soil | place: Finland: Risofladan, Vaasa | collected... | reverse complement strand
GTCGCAGAACTCGCCACCCTGGCGGCGTGGGTGCCGAAGACCGTGTCACCCTATGCGAACTGGGAATACTCGCGGACCAGGCCGCCAAGCCGGTCCTGGCACAGAACCCGGACCTCTGCCTCTCGGGGTCAGCTCGATGGGCATCCTCGGCTCGCCGCAGATGCTGCCTCCGGCAACTACCTGCAGGAAGAAACCGACTCAGCCGGTGTCCTGCTCGGCCGGCAGTACGCCGACCAGGTCTTGCTCCTAATGGCCTCTTAAGGCAGTCTCAGCGCACCACAGGTCAACGCGAGGTACACCGCGGGCCCGCGACAGGTCAATCATCAGTCGCAGCGAGCCTCCGGCCATGCCAGCCTGACCAGGCGTTTCAGGCACCAGGCTCTTGCGATCCGCCGTGAGCTTCATGCCGTCCTGAATGCCGGGAGCGGACCTCGCCATGTGCGCTGCCAGCCTGGTATTACAGTCGCTGTTTCACGTTGAGTGTTCAAGCGCGCCTGTTCCGTGACTGCCCGGCATGCGGATGATGTAACGGTGCGTAACAGGTTCCCGGCAGGGGCCAGGATTACGCCTGTGTAACTTGAGGCGGCCGTGGCTCGTTCCTGGATTTTGTGGAAAAACAAGACACGGCCACGACCGCGGTGGCCAGCATAGAAGATGCCGCGGAGTGCGGGGAGAGAGCAGACGCGCTGGTCATGGGCCTGCTGGGCCGGATAATGCGGCAGCGGCGGAGCGTCGCGGCGGCGCTGGATTACATCCGGGCGCTGTCGCGGGATACGCGGGCGAACTGCCGGGAGCTGGCGCTGAGGGCCGGGCATGAGGGGCCGCACCGGATGCAGGCCCTGCTCAGCAGGCATAAATGGTCGCGGGAGGAGCTCCGGGACCTGCTGCCGGGCCTGGCGCAGGACGTCCCGCGCGATGACCCCGCTGACCTGACCGGGCCGGGGCTGGCGTTCGACGAGACCGCTGACCCGCGGAAAGGAAGATCCGCGGCGTGCGTGTCGCCGCGGCACGCCGGGGTGACGGGCAAGGCGGAGAATTGCGTGACCCGGGTGCTCGCGGCCCTGGTCACCGCGCTCGGGCAGGCATAGGCGGACTTCGACGTGTACATGCCGGACTGCTGGGCGAAGGATGCCGCCCGGCGGAAGAAAGCGGGGATCCCAGGGAAGCTGGCGTTCGCCACGAAGCCGGAACTGGCCGTCGCGCAGGTCAGGCGCCTGATGGCGGCCGGGGTCCGCGCCATGCGGGCCGCCGCCGGCGAGGTGCACGGCCGGTGCGGGGAGTTCCGGGCCGCGCTCCGGGAGCTGTCGCTGGCCTATGTCGTCATCATCCCCTGCGACTACCGGGTCACCCTGGCGAGGGACACGGTCATCCGCGCTGATGCGGCCATCGCCCGCGCGGTGTTCGAGCGGCGGTCGTGCGGGAACGGGACGAAAGGCCCCCGCTACGGCGACTGGGCGCTCATCGCCACCGCGAGCCCGCGGGAGTTCCTGCTGATCCGCCGCTTCCCGGACCGGGACAAGAACCAGTACGCCTTCTACCTGTGCTGGGCGCCGGAAGGCCGGCCCGCGACGATGACCTATTTCATCACGATCGCGGGCCGCCGCTGGCCGGTGGTTATGCGATCTGTCAAGGTGTCCGCGCCGTGGCGTGTCGCATTGTGTGTCGTCCTGCTCGTGGCCGGTGTCTCATGGCGCTGGGCTGTTGCCGGTAGGGTCCCGGTTCAGCGGAGTGACGTTGTCGCTGACGTGCTGAAGTCGGGCGGTGAGCCGCTGGTTGTCGTCCTGGAGGTGGCCTAGGCGCAGTGCCAGGATCTGGATCTGGTTGGCGTAGGTGCGCACGGTGGCGTGCAGGTCACGGATCTCGGCGGCGTGCTTGCTGCGGAGCTGCTTTTCAGCGGCGGTGAGTTCCCGGACCTTGGCGCGCAGTTGTTCGGTTTCGGGACGTCTGCTGCTGTCGGGGTCGGCGAGATCACGCCGGATGGCCTCGGCGGTCGGCGAGCGGTAGAAGCTGGCCCGGGAGATCCTGGCTTCGGCGCAGATGCTGGAGATGGTGATCTGGCCGTCGGTGATGTCGGGGTGTCCGGTGGTGAGCGCGTCGTAGGCAGCCCGGATCTTCTCGTCGATTGTCACGGCTGCCGGTCTCCTGCCTCGTTGCTGGTGATCTGGCTGATGAGCTGGTCGAGCTGGACGAGGTGCCCGGCCAGGGCGGCCTGCTGCAGCGGCGGCAGCGGTCCGTGGTTATCGTCGGCGGCTTGCCTGGCCTGGTCGCGGGCTTGTTCCAGGCGTGGCAGGTGGACGGCGGAGCGGCGGGCGTTTGGGCAGTTCAGGCACGTGTTGAGCATCGGCAGTGGCTTGCCGGGGAATTTGGCGCGCTTGGCGCACAGTGCGGTGTCTGGCTGGTAGAAGCAGTCGCCGAGCGCGCCGGGGTGCAGGGTGGCGGACAGGTGGCTGAGCATGGCGCGCAGGCGTTGCGGGTCGGCTGTGGTGCCGGGCAGGCCGGCGAGCTCGGCGTTCATGCGGGCGAACTCGGCGCTGATCTTCTGGCTGGCACCGCCGCCGGAGGGCCCGCCGGTCAGCCAGTCGCGGTAGAGGTCCTCTGCGTAGTCGAGGCGGGCGACGGCCTGCTCTGATCCGACTTCGGCGGCGAATCCGGAGGCGGAGGTCCCGGCGTAGCCTTCGAACACGCTGACCTGGGCGTGCTTGTACTGGCGGGCGCCGGCGATGATCCCGAATGGCTGATGGGCGATGTGCCAGGCCAGGGTTCTTCTTCTTTCCGCACTCGCCGTGTGCAGAGAATTCGTGTAGCGATTCTGCCTGGCCGATTCGAGTGCGGAAGTTTCGCGCTGATGGTGGCGCAGCGTGTCGCGATTTCCGGCCTTGAACGTGACGCACGTCATATCGTCAGGAACCGGACTGATCGGCGGGACGCTGCCCGTTCGCGTGACGGACGGCGCGGACGACGAGGCTGATGCTGGCCTGGTCGAGTCCGCGGAGCGCTTCGTTGAGGTCGACGGGGATGCCGGCGGCGATGCTGGCCGCCAGCCGGAGGATCCGGTTTTCCCCGCTGCCGCAGGGAAGGTGCCCGGCATCGCGGCTGCTGATGACGGACTGCCAGTCGACGTGGGCCAGTTCGGTGACGCCGTCGGTGACCAGGGTGACGGTGCTGACGAAACAGGCGAAGTCGTCGCGGTGCAGCCATCCGGTGCCGATGACCAGGTCGCAGGCTGCTTCGAGAGGGTAAAGCCCGTCGGCGCCGGCGCGGAGAGCAGCAGCGAGGCCTGCAGCCGGTGACTGGGCGCTGGTCATGACAGGGACTCCTTGCCGACGGGGACTGGCAGCCGGCGGACGCGGGCGGCCTGCTGGACTTCGCGCCGCAGCCGGGTGATCTCGTCGTGCTGGGCGGCGATCCGGGACAGTGCCTGGGCCTTGAAGTCGGTGAGCTCGGCGATCACGCTGTCCTGGCGGGCCAGGCGTTCGGCGAGCGCGGCGGACCGGGCTTTCAGCCTGCCGATCTGGGCGTCGCGCGGGTCAGGGGCATCGCCGTCCTGGACCGCAGCGGCCAGCTTCGCCTCGAATTCCCCGCGCAGTCGCGCGTAGGGCCGGCCGCCGTAGAAGGCGGTGCGGTCGACGCCCGATTCCAGGGCCAGCGTCGTGATGTCGCATTTGCCGCCGGGCGGGACCTCACCGCGCAGGAGCCTGTCCATGGCGGTCCGGATGCGGTTCTCGTTCTCTGCTCGCTGTGCGGCGGAGATCCTCATGCTGGCTCCTCGTCATGAATGCCGGCAGCGGCGTCGATCTCGGCGATCACGCGGACTGCCCGGTCGTAGTCGGCCTGGAGCCGGGTGCGCTCGGTCTTGCGGGCGGCGCCGATCTGTCCGAGGAAGGTCCTGGTCCGCTCGGCGTGCTCGGCCCAGACCGGCCGGTGGCGGGAATGGTGAGTGGCCTGCGGGCATCGTGTTCTTTCCGCTTTGTGACCGTGTCTCATTCCCTTGGTCCGTAGCTTCTCCCTGCGGTTTTGTGTCTTGCGGTGTCCCGTGTCCCACGCGTAGGTTGCGCCGTCGTGCAGCTGATCTTCTTTTCGGGCAAGGGCTGGGAGTCATGGGCTGTCGAGCACAGGCCGGTGATCCCTGAGCGGATGCCGGTCCTGGTCGACGACGACCTGAGATTCGATGACGGCACGACTCCGCGGGCGACGGTGGTGGTGAGCCGGTGGCTTCGGGAGTTGCCGGGCAGTGGTGCGCCGTCTCCGAGCACCTGGGCGGCCTACGCCAGGATCCTGCGGGACTGGATGGTGTTCCTGGCAGGGCACGGGATCGGCGTGTTCGATACCAGGGAGCGGCTGAAGGCCGGGCTGAGCGCTTACGCCGTGAATCGGGCGGCGGGGCCGCCGCCGGCCCGGTTCGCCGAGACGACCTGGAATCAGCACGTGAGCGTCTTGTCGTGCTTCTATCAGTGGGCTGTTGCGGAAGGGCATGCGAGCGCGGTGCCTTTCAGTTACGCCCAGGCGATCGTCTCCTATGCCGACAACGCCAGGACGGTGCAGGTGAACCTGGCCCGCCGGCGCGCTCCCAGGCCCCATGTGACGATCAAGTACCTGGAGAAGGAGTTCGCCGAGCTGTTCGTGAAAGGGCTGCGCGGGCTGACCCCCGACGGCTTGGAGGACCGGTCGTTCCGGGGCCGGGACCTGGTCCGCAACGCCGCAGTCGGCGGGCTCGCGCTGGCCACGGGGCTGCGGCTGCAGGAGTTCACCTATCTGCTGGTCTGGGAGATCCCCGCGCTACCGAGTCGTCCGACCTCGATGCCGATCCCGTTCTCGGTGCCCTCGGGGATCGCTAAGGGCCGCAAATTCCGGCTGACGTGGATCTCCTATGAGGCATTGGCCGAGGTGCACCGTTACATCGAGCTGGAGCGGGCAGCGACCGCTGAGGCGGCTACGTGGCTGCCGCCGTCCCCGTGGGGAGATCCCTTCGCCGTCACCGAGCCGGACGAGCGGGGCGGGCGGATCAGCGGTGTCCGGACCCGCTGGGATTCCCTCGTCCCGGCTGAACGGCGTCGCCTTGTCGCGCCTGGCGGGGGTTCGTGCATGCTGGCGCTGAGGAACGCGGGAGGCCCGTTCACCGCCTGGAGCACGGTGTTCGAACGGACGGCGAACCGGATCCGGCAGCGGTGGGAACCGCGCTTCCCTCATGTTCATCCCCACCGCCTACGGCATTCCTTCTCGATCCAGACCCTGGAATGCCTGGTCAGCGGCTATTACCGGCAGGCCGCGAAGCTCGTCGCGGACACTGGCGCCGATGCGGCGCTGGCACTCTACCTGTCCAAGGCCGACCCGCTGATGGTGCTGCGGGATTTGCTCGGCCATTCGAGCGTGACGACCACGGAAGCGTATCTGCGTCGGCTCGACATGACGCGCATCTACCGGGATGCCTACCAGCGGGCCGGAGCGGCGGAGGACCTCTTCAATGACGACTCCGAGCGGGAAGCCGCCGAGGAGTTCGACGGAGAGGACGACCTGTGATGCCGGCCGAGGTCATTGAGGAGCCGCTGGGCATCGCCTGCATTTTCCCCAACGGCACCAGCACGAGGCGATTCGTCGGAGCGAAGGACTGCCCGCAGCTCGCTGGTGATCTGGTGGCAGGCCTGGCCGGACTGGTGCACCCGCATGGGCGGATCGGGTCACGAAGCTCGATCGACCGGGCCATGATCGCGATTCGCCGGCTGACAGCGATGCTGGGCGCCCAGGGCTTCAGGGAGGGCGCGTCCCAGCTGAGCCGAGCTCAGCTGGTCGGGTTCTTCATGGGTGCCTCGCACGCGGACGAGCGGGCGATCCGGGCGATGCTGCGCAGCTGGGACACGGGCACGGGGGGCCTGAGCTCCAAGGTCCGCGATCTGATGGGCGGCCGGTCGTTCAACGCCAAGCCGCGGGCGCGTCCGCTGGACCCCTATACCGAGCACGAATGGTCTCGTCTCATCGCCGCCTGCCAGAAGGAGATTGATGTCGCGTTCGCGGCGCACCGGGCGGCGCTGGCCGCCGCACGGCGAGGTGGCGACCCGGGATCACCCGGCTGGACTCCGACGCCGGACAATGTCCGCCGGCTGCTTGCCGCCAGGGGGCCGATGCCGGCCCGCGACGTCGCTCAGAACCTGGGACTGTCCGGACAGTCCCGCCGGCTTCTGTCCAGGGGCTTCCGCGAGGCCCATCCGGAACTGTTCCCGCAGCCCGGAACGATGATCGCCTACCAGTTGCTGCTGGGCGCCCGTACCGGGATCGTCCCGGACGGCATCGACGCGCTCGGCGTCGGTGACGTCGACTGGGCCGGAGACGCTTCGATACTGCTGAGCTACGTCAAGGGCCGCACCTCCCGGGAGAGCCTGGTCTTGTCCAAGTCGGCGGTGCGGCTGCTGGAGCAGTGGCTGGACCATTCAGCCCTGCTGCGGGGCTTCGCTGCAGCGGGGCTCCGCGAGGAGCTGTGGCTGCGGCACCGGCCGAACGCTGCGGGGCGAATGGAGGCGTGCCGGGTCTCCGACATCACGGTCCGGGCCTGGGTGGCCCGGCACGGCCTGACCGACGACTCCGGGCAGCCTCTGGTCATCCACCGGCAGCGCATCCGCACGACCTTCCACGCCCGGCGCGACCGGCGGGCCTGGCACGGCAGCGGCCGCGCAACGATCGACCCGAACCACAGCCCGCAGGTTGAGGGGGACAACTACCTCACGGCGGCCACCGCCGCCCAGCGGCTCGCGGTCGAGGCGATCATCGAAGACGCCCAGGCCGATCTGCTCCGACGCGCACGCTCACCTGTGGTTCTCGCCCAGGAGGACGTCGTCTTGCTGGTGCGGGACTATCCCGAGACGATCTCCGGGCTGGCGCTGGACGACACCATCATCGCTGAGCTGGCCGGCGGGGAACGCGACGTGTTCACCGCCGCCTGCGCCGACCAGCTGTCGGGGCTGCACGGCCCGAAGGGCAAGCCGTGCCCGGCCCGGCCATGGGTGTGCCTGCTCTGCCCGCTGGCGGTGTTCGCTCCCCGTCACGCGACGAATCTGCTCAGGCTGAAGGCGTTCTTCGCCCGGCAATGGCGGCAGATGCCCGCCGGCCAGTTCATGGCGGTCTTCGGCCCCTATGCCGACCGCATCGGGCAGATCCTCGACCGGTTCGACCACGCGGTCCTGGCCCGGGCCGCCGTGCAGGTCACCGATACCGACGAGGAACTGCCGCTACGCCCTGAGGAGCGCACCCGTTGATCCCCGCTCACGATCTGGTCACCGGTCCCGATGCCGGTCAGCGGCTCTCCCCGTTCACCGGCGCCGACATCTGCGCCCGGGCCGGGTTCACCGTCCAGCCAGGCCAGCGCGCGCCCCGGTTCGACGACGACGCCTGGGATTTCCGCATGGTGGCCAACCTGCCGGTTCAGGTGGCGGGAAGGGACCGGTACTGGGACTTCACCCTGATCAGGAATCCGCGGTGGCGGCTGGTCGCCAAGGAAGTGATGTTCGCGTTGCTGGTCCCGCGTCACGAGGCGGTCGCGGTCCTGCCGCACGCCTACCGCACCCCGATGGCGCTGCGCACGTGCCTGCGCCGCCTCGCCCTGCTCACCCGGTGGCTGAACTGGCTGACCGGGCAGGGCGTGACCGGGCTGGGCGAGGTGACCGAGGAACACTGTGAGCGCTTCCTCGCGCACTGCGGGCACGCCCGCGATAAGCAGGGCCGCCAGTTGCGGGAGGCGAGCGCCTCGCACCGCCGGCAGGTGGTGGCCGTGGTCCTGGACCTGGTGTCCTACCGCGAGTTGCTCACCTCTGACCGGTATCAGGCCGGGCTTCGCCCCTGGAAGGGTGCTTCTTCCTCGGCCGTCGCCGGCATGCGGCCGGGCAGGGAGAACAAGACCCAGCCCGTGCCCGGCGAGGTTCTGCAGCCGCTGCTCGCCGGCAGCCTGCTGGTCGTGGACACGCTGGCCCCGCACCTGATCGAGCTGCGCGACTCGCTGCGCGTTCACCAGACCAGCAAGGTGAATGCAGGCCGCCGCCGGCAGCCGACCCTGCAGGAGATGGCGGATGCGGTGGAGCAGCACGTCGCCGCCGGCGAACCACTGATCCAGATCCCGGATTACCAGGTCCGCCGCAGGCTCTGCAGCGGGTGGAGCCCCGGCGACCCGCTCCTTCCGGTGAACTTCAGCGCCCTCGCCCAGCGGATCGGCTGCGCGAACTACCGTCATGCCTGGACCGACGAGGCGCTGCGCCGGGTAGTCCTCGAAGGCCTCGAGGTGGTCGGTGTCGCCAGGCAATGGTGCCGCCGCGCGGCCCTGGTCGCCAGCGCGGACGCCGGCGAGCAGGTGCCGTGGACACTGCCGCTGCACACGCGAGAAGTGATCGACCTCATCGAGGTCGCCCGGGCCGCGTGCCTGACGATCACCGCAGCCGCGTCCGGCATGCGCTCCAGCGAGCTGATGGAACTGCTGGTCGGATGCCGGCGCCCGCCACAGGAGACAGCATCCGGGCTGCGGCGCTTCCGGATCGCCAGCAAGGTCATCAAAGGACAGCCGCTCGGAGGCACCGACGACGAGTGGGTCGTCATCGAGGACGTCCACCGGGCCGTCGGACTCGCCGAGCAACTCCTGGACGACCACGAACCCGGCAGCCTGCTGTTCGGGCGGACATGTTTCGTCACCCGCTACCAGGGATCACTGCGCCCATGGGTAAACGGCCCGGCCGGCCAGCGGCTCGGACTCGCCCCGATCCCCGGCGGAAGGCTCAACCTGCGGATGCTGCGCCGCAGCCTGGCCATAGAGATGGCCTACCGCCCGGGAGGCGTCCTGGCAACGAAGATCGCGATGAAACACGTGACCGTGGCCACTACGGAGGGTTACGCAGCACGACCCGGCGGCGCCCAGGCCAGGCTGCTCGCCGAGGTCAGCCACCACGAGCAAGAGCGCAACCTCGGGCTCCTGCTCGAGGAGTTCCGCAACTACCAGCAGGGAATCATGCCATCAGGCCCCGGAGCCCGCCAGCTGACCGAGCTCTTCGCCAGCATCGACGGCAAGCTCATCCAAGTACTGGACTCGCCCGCGACGATCATGGCCAGTGACCAGGAGGTGCGGAGCCTCCTGACCCGACGGGCTCAGGCGCTGCACCTCGGAGCGGCCAACTACTGCTGGTTCACCGACCCGGCCAAAGCCCTGTGCCTGAAGCTCGCCGGCACCCCGGACGCAGGCAAGCCCCTGATGGGAACGTGCGATTCGGCTCGTTGTCCCCAGGCAACCCACCATCGTGGTCACCGAGCGGTCTGGGCGGACACGGTGACGAAGAACAAGGTCTTCATCGGCGGTCTGACCCGTGGCCAGAAGCTTGAGCGGGTGCGTCTCGAAGCCGAGGTGATCCGCGCCGAGCACGTCCTGGCCGCCATCGACGCCGCTTCATCACAGAGCCCGGCCCCGCCCGCTGCGGATGCCGGCTGATGGGGCGCCTCAGCGATCAGGACCGTGAACGCAACGAAGCCAGCATCCGGGCGGCCATGGATCGCCTGCTCCGCGGCGAGATCCCTCCCGGCGGCAAATGCGACATCAAGACCCTGGCTGCCGCAGCGGGAGTAACCCGGACCGGCTTCTACCCCAAGGGCGATCGTCGCGGCCCCTATCAGCACCTCGCCGAAGAGCTCGAACTCCGTCTCAGCGGCTGCCATGCGGCCGGGAAAATCCCCGATCCCCGCGATGCTCAGATCGCCCGGCTAAAGGACGAGAGCACCAAGCTCAAGGCGCGTCTCGCCGTGAGCCAGAGCACAGCAGCGGAGCTGTCCGGCTTCAAGACCCTGGCGATCTCACAGCTGGCCGCCCAGCACGACGAAATCCAGCGACTACGCAGAAGCCAGGCCAAGCCAGCGACAGTCCGCGATCTGCGTCCGGCCGGTTCCGGAGTGATGACCGGGCCGCGCTGAAGTCCGTACGCCGTACGGCCCCCCGACACCACCACGGACCACTCCGTGATCTCCGTCACACCACGGGCGTCATCTGGGCACGGGAAACGAGACACGGCATGTTCCCCCGCAGGGGCCGTAACCCGATTCCACCCCCCAGCTACAAACCGACACCGACAACCCGGGACACAGATCTGCGCGAACAAAGCGGGCGGAGTCACACATCCCGATCAGCGGGGCGCCGGCGTCGGGAGTGCCGGCCAGCCGCAGGCACAGCGCCTGGGAAGGACTGGTGAACCAGCAGTAATTGGCTGCGCCCAGGTGGAGCACCCCGGCGCGTTTGGACAGCAGGTTCAGCAGGTGCTGGTCGGTGGCAGCCACATTCGGTGCGGTGGCGGCGTAGGCGGCTAGGTCTCCGTCGACGTGGGCGAAGAACGCGGTCAGCTCCCGGGCCCCCGGCCCGGCGGGCATGATCCCGTTCTGGTAGTTGCCGAACTCGCGCCGGATCAGGTCCAGATTCCGGCCGGCTTCCGCTTCTCCGATCTCGGCCAGCAGTCTGGCCTGCGCTCCTCCCGGGCGGGCAGTGTAGCCCTCGGCTGTGCACGCGCTGACATGTTTGAGATGGATCTTGGCGGCGAGAAGGCCGCCGGGCCGGTAGGCCAGTTCGATGGCCAGGGTGCGGCGCAGGCGGCGCGGGTTCGCGATGCCGCCGGGGATGGGGTGCAGGCCCAGGCGGTGCCCGGGCGGGCCGTTGACCCAGGTGCGGAATGAGTGGTAACGCTCGGGGAAGCCGAAGCGCCCGAACACCGGGGCATCGGGGCTGGTGTCATCGCACAGCTGCTCGGCGAGCGCGACCGCCCGGTCAACTTGCGGCACCACGACCCACTCATCGGCGGTGCCGCCCTGGCCCTGGCCTTTGATGAGCTTGCCGGCCAGCCGGTAGCGGATCAGGCCGGCGGAGGTGGTGGTGGCGCGCCGGCATCCGGCCCGCAGTTCCATCAGCTCGCTGGAGCGCATGCCCGTCACTGCCGAGGTGATCAGCAGGCAGGATGTGCGGATCAGGCCGGTCATGTCCTGCACGTCCAGGGTGTCCAGCGGCAGCGTCCAGGGAAGGCTGGCGGTGCCATCCGCGCTGGTGACCTCGGCCGCGTCCCGTCCCCAGGGTTTGGCCGTGCCGACCTTACCGGATACGGCCACGATGGCGGGCCGCGCATCGGTCAGGGCGTGCGGGTCGAGCCGTTTCGCGCCGGCGGCGCGGGCCAGCGCCCCGTAGCTGACGGGCAGGAGCGGGTCGCCGGGGTCCCAGCCCGCGGCCAGTCTCCGGTTGATGGTGCGGTTGCCGACCGACACGAGCGGCTCATGGTGGTCGAGGTGATGGTGCAGCACCCTGTCGAGCTCACCGCGGCCGGCCTGGGCGGTGTGCGGGCCGGGGCTGGCCAGGCGGGCGTCCCGGACGCTGTCGCGTAGGGCCAGCACATGCGGTCCTAGCGTGCAGGTCAGGTAGAACGCTGCTGCCAGCAGTGGCTGCAGCAGTTGCTGATCCACTGGCGGGGTCTTGTTCTCACCGCCCGACCGGAAGCCGGCGACCTGGGAGGCGGTCCGTCCCCGCCACGGGATGAAGCCGTCAGGGTAGCGGTCGGCGGTGAACAGCTCAGCGTAGGCGCCCAGTTCGATGATGACCGCTGCGGCGGCCTGCAGGGTTCCGGCGCTGAGGGTGCCGGTGAGCTGCCCGGCTTTATCCTTGCGGCGGCGGCGCTGCGCCAGGTAACGATCGCAGTGGTCTTGGGTGACCTGGCCCAGTGCGGGAATCTGCTCGCTGGTCAGCCAGTTCAGCCAGCAAGCCAGCTCGGGCATCCGCCTGCGGCAGGTCTGCAGGGTCAGCGGCATCCGGTAGGCGCCGGCGAGCACCGCGACCACCGGGTGGGCGGGGGCCAGGCGGGCGAAGATGTACTCCTTGGCGACCTGCCGCCACCGCGGATCGGTGACCTGGGTGAAGTCCAGCTGGAGCCGGCCGGGATATACCTGTACGGGCAGTCCCTGGATGTGGCGGAAGTCCCACAGGTCCTGGTCGAACTGCACGGGCCGCCCGTCGGCGGTGATCGTCAGCCTGGCCGCGGCGCACACCTGCGATCCGGTGAACGGCGAGGCCAGCGGCAGGCGGGAGCTGGTTGCCGGATGAGTCACCGGGTGCCTTCCTCGGGCCGCAGCGGGAGCTCTGAGTCGTCATCGCTGATGGTGACGGCCAGGTCGGCGAGCGCTCCCGGCGGGTAGAGCCGCAGGATCTGGTCGATGCGGGCCGCGTACGGGCCGAAGGTGGCCATGAACTGGGTGCCCGGCATCTGCCGCCACTGGCGGGCGAAGAACGCCTTCAGCCGCAGCAAGTTCGCGGCGTGGCGGGGAGCGAAGATCGCCAGCGGGCACAGCAGGCACACCCACGGACGGGCCGGGCACGGCTTCCCGGGCGGCCCGTGCCGTCCCGACAGCGGGTCGGTGCAGGAGGCGACGAACACGTCCTGGCTGCCGGAGACGAGCGCGCCGGCGGCCGCCGCGGCCAGCCCGAGCCCGGCCAGAGCGGCCGGGAGCGCTACGGCCAGCCCCGCGAGCTGGTCGCCGGACAGCACCACCGGCGGCGCCGCGCGGCGGACCATGTCGCTCTGCCCCTGCTCGATGATCGAGTCCACCTGCTCCTGCTGCGCCGGGGTCGTCGCGGTCAGGTAATGGTCGGCTTCCACCTGCGCGCTGTGGTTGGGGTCGATCAGGGACCGGCCCGAACCGTGCCAGGCACCGCGGTCCCGCAACGACAGGTTCGTCGTCCGGACCCGCCGCCGGTCCACCGCGATGCCGTGACGGTCACCCCACAGCCGCTGCCGCTCCGAATCCACCGCCTTCTGCCAGCGGTGGTCGCTGCGGCTGCTGCAGTGCAGCCACAACTGGGCGGCCAGCTGCGCGGGAGCGTGGCGGCGGGTGATGGCCGAATGCTGCAGCCACTGCTCCAGCAGCCGCACTGCCCGCCGCGGCAGGGTCACCGACTCGGCCGCGGTCCGTCCCTTGATATAAGTGAGCAGCACCGCCGCGTCCCCGGCCCAGTCGACGTCGCCGACGCCCAGATCGGCGATCCCGTCCGGGACAACCCCGGAATAACACCCCAGCAGCAGCTGATAAGCCAAGACAACGTCCCCGTCAGGGAACAGTTCGGCAACGACCGCGCGGATGCCGCCATGGCGGTAGACGTGGCGGGCCGGCACCCCGAGGTACCTGGCGGCCTGCGCGGCACTGAACGGGCCGCGGTGCAGCATCAGCTGCCGCAGGTTGTCCTGCGACCACTGGCCGCCGGCAGGATCGTGGCCGCGGCCGACCGCCGCCACCGCCCGCTGATGGGCGGCGAACGACTCATCGATGATCCGCCGGCAGGTGGCCTGCAGATGCGCCCATTGCTCATGCTCATAAGGTGCCAGCGGGTCACGCCCGGGTCCTGGCGAGAACCGGCGTCCGGCCGCCAGGTCGGCTACCCCTGCACCCAGCGCGCCGCCGTCGCCGGCAAAGCCCAGCAGCATCCGGCGGGTCGCCCGCTCCCGCTTCAGCCCGGCCTGCATCCAGTACTCGGCCAGCACCGCCCGGGTCAGCGCGGCGGCACCACCGCTCACTTCGCGCGCCGCCATGAACCGGCAGATATCGCGCAGCCCGGTCAGATAGCCGCCGACCGTGCTCGCGGTGTCGAGACCCCCGTGCGGCCAGACCAGGCCCGCCAGAGCGGTCAGCAGGTCACGCGCCAGCTCCAGCGCCCCGGACTCGCCGACCAGCAGCCGGCGACGGCGCCCGTTGCTGAACTCGCACGCGATCCCCGGCGGATCGGTCAGCACCTCAGCCGGCATCACCGGACCCCGCCGTCAGCGAAGGACTCGCCGTCAATATCGCCGGTGTCAGCGCCGAACTCGCTGCACGCCTCACGCTCGGCCGCGGCGCGCTCCGCTTCCCCCGCGACCACGGACGTCGCCTGCTGGTAGGCCTCGGCGTAGATCCGCGTCATGTCCAGCCTGCGCAAATACGCCTCGGTGACCAGCGCTGAACTGTGTCCGAGCAGGTCCCGCAGCACCATCAGCGGGTCGGCCTTGGCCAGGTACAGCGCCAGCGCCGCGTCCGGCCCCGCCCCGCCGCCGGTTGCCGCGGCCAGCTGCGCGGCCTGCACATAGAAACCGCCGACCAGCCGTTCCAGCGTCGCCATCGCCATCGAATGACGCAATCTGTGCGGATGCACCAAGGGGAACCGCGGCTCGAACCGGTCCCGGATCCGGTGCGAGACGCGGGTGAGCACCGACTCCCACGCGGTGAACGGCCCCCCGCCCGAACACACCGCCAGCAGGCACGACCCGCCATCCGGCGCCACCAGCCGCCGCCGCTCGCCAGCGGTCAGCGACGCCCACCGGACCTTGAAGCCATTGACCCGCCCGCCCTCGGGCCCGGGCTCGCTCACCCGCAACGGCTCACCCCAGCGGGCCGGCGGCAGCCAGCTCGACCCGGCGGTGCTCGCGGCCCGGTCCAGGCCGATGTAACTGTGAACTGCCGCCAGTGTGCCGGCGTCGATCCAGGTGGTGCGGAACTTGCTCCCCTTGGCCAACGTGGCCGACACCCCGAACAGCACCGGCAGGCCGACCGGATGGCCAGGCGGCGGGGGCGGCGGGACCTCGAATGACAGCAGGAAGGTGAACTCACGGCGGCGCAGCCCTGTCGCCAGCACCATCCGCGTGATCGCGGCGTTGCGGGCCAGCTCCCGTCCCCGGTACCCCGCATCCGCAGTGCCATCCGGCCGCAGCCCGCTCAGCGCGTTCACCAGCATCGCCGCGAAGCCGGCCTCCAGGTACTTGATCCTCACGTGAGGCTTGGGGACCCGCCGCCGCGCCAGGTTCGCCTGCACGTCATGGACCTGATGACCGTACCGGGACCGGGCCTGCGCATAGCTGAACGGCACCGCCGTGGCCTCGCCCTCCGCGGCGGCCCACTGGTAGAACGCCGACAGCACGCTCACGTGCTGGTTCCAGGTCGACGCGGCGAACCGGGCCTCGATCGGCCCAGCCGCGCGATGGGCCGCATAACACCCAGCGCGTCCTTCAACCGCTCCCGGGTGCCGAACACCTCCACGCCGATGCCGGACAGGAAGCTCATCCAATCGCGCAGCACTCGCGCGTAGGCCGCCCACGTAGCCGGCGACGGAGCGCCTGAGACCGGCAGCTCACGCAGCCACCGGCTGGCCGCGACGCACGGCCGAGCCACACCTGCGTCTTCCAAGAGCAGGTCATCGTCGATCAGTACCGGCATCCGGTCCGGGACCGCGGGCTCAGCCGCCACATCCCAGCCGGTCCAGCCCGCCGAGCTGAAGAAGGTCATTTGCATGAGCCGAGACCATACGGACGCGACACCCCGCGCAGCAACACGCAAACGCCGAGTTCATGGCACTACCAGACACCAAACGAGACACGGTAACAAAGCAGAGATAACGACGTCCCGCCACAACAGGTAATCCTCGAAGGAGACGAATTTCACCGGCGGCCGGCCCGGATCCGGTTCGGACTCCACGTTAATGCGTACCTGCCGCATCCCCTGCGGCGTGAACACGGCCCGGTCGGCATACCGGAACGGCAGCCCAGAGATCATGCCCTCATAGAGCGCCCAGGCAGCCCGCTTATCCAGCGCCGCGATCGACCGCCGCCAGGTCGCCACCGACACCTGCGCCGGCCCGGGCGTATGCAGCCGCACCCGCTTGTAGGCGCGCAGATCGGCGGAATCGCACTCCCAGATAGCCTTCCCGCCCCGCGACATGAACAAGAACCGGCAGAACACCATGATGTCCCGCGCGTAGGCCAGGATGCTATTGGCCGCCCGCACCCCCCATCCGTCGAGCTCACGGAAAAACCGGTTGAGCTGCAGGTCATACGAACCATCAGCGCCCAGCAGGAACGGCAGCCCCCCGGCCACCCCGGCCCGGCTCAGCACCGCAGCGCTGTCGATGCCAGCCGCAGCGAGCCCTGCCCCGGCTGCCTTCGCGGGCACTGTGACATGCAGATCGATGACCGTGCCATCGCTGCTGCTCTCGCCCGACTTGCCGACGCACACGTCGGCACCTTCGTGATCCATCTGTCTTCCCCCCGAAGAGACACTGTGAAGTGACGAGATAATAGATCACTTCAAGAGACAAGATCACGAGCAAAGATAACAGTCGAAGTGACGTTCAGAACGGCGAAGGACGCCCTCGGCTGGGACCAGTCCCAGGTCAGGACATACGACGCGCTCTGCCGGCACACCGCGCTGACCGCCCTCGCCCAGCTGCGGACCGCCGCCATCCAGGCCGCGCTCGCCGGCGCAGACGTCCTGCCCGCGGCACCGCCCGCCGGCCGCAACGCCCCGGCCGCCGTCCGCGAGCCCGCAGCCAGCGCCGCTGACCTGCTGTTCTGCACCGGCACCGCGCCGCTGCCCGCACGGGGAGGCCAGCCCTGCCCGCCCGGCATCCCCCCGATCGGGCTGTCCGCCGCCGAAACCAGCCGCATCGACCGCCTCGCCCGCGACTGGAAAGCCGGCCTCATCAGCCTCGCCCGCCTCGCCTTCCAGCTCCGCTGGTCCACATGGCGCAGAC
>Ga0307375_10003106_pt1 | contig 16532 bp, 12 predicted proteins | sample TR1MG_FD_202531 | JGI IMG/M metagenome (GOLD analysis project Ga0307375, IMG submission 202531) | Soil microbial communities from Risofladan, Vaasa, Finland - TR-1 | ecosystem: Environmental > Terrestrial > Soil > Coastal area > Acid sulfate soil | place: Finland: Risofladan, Vaasa | collected... | reverse complement strand
GGTCATTGTGGAAGAGAACACCTTGTGCAGTTGCCCGACGAGAACGACAAAGAACGCCCGAGTCACACTCGTTGGTGGGAGCCCCTGGGAATGCCCAACGGATGTCGCGCCCCAAGATCTTGTACCAATGAATAGGATCATCGGAGCATGGGCCAAAAGTGCATGTGATCCTCGAGGATTGCATATCGTTGTACGAAGTGACTGCCTCCTACGGAGGGGTCCTGTTTATTCGTCCAAATTTACGTTGGGTAGAGTACGAGCACGTACGTAGGTGAGGTTGTTCATATCTGTGACAGCCTTGAAAGCGTGTCCCCATGAGCTGTGGAACGCGGAGAGGCGGGCGCGTCCAGGGACGTACTCTGGTCCTGGGAGGACTCGGATGATCACTCCGCTGTTGGGATCGAGGAACTTTCCGGTGAAGATGATTGAGAGCTTGACGACGGCAAGAGGGCGAGTCGGCGCTGTGGTCGTGTGGAAGGCTTTGATGAGCTGACCCCATGATGTGGTAGATCTCGAGGCTCCAAACCAAGATCGAAGTGATCCAATGAACTCGTAAATGTCAGAAGTCGCGAGCATTCGCTGAATCTTCTCGAGGGTAACGTGTGCGGAAGCGACGGCAGAAGCGACGGAGATGAGACGTTGGACGCGTTCCTTGTGGTAGGCGATGAGGATTTGGTCCGACGCGAGCACGGGATCCTTCCACATGGAGTGTGGTGCCGATTTGGTATCCTTGGCAGAATCCATGGCGAGGCGCGCGTCCTTGTTGGTGGCGAACTTGGCGTTTTGAGCGAGGAGAGCGCGCAGCATCCGGAGCTGGAGGACCTCAGCGCGCAATCCGGACTCCGCGATCTGCGAAGAGAAGGAGGGGAGTTGGGAGACATCGAGGAAGTTCAAGAAGGTGAAGAACGAGTTGCGCAAGTGAGGACGACGCTGCCAATCGTCGCGGAAGTGAACGAGCCAGGAGACGGGCGCGACACCGAGGTTCCTGTCCAGGTCGGCGATGGCATTGGCCGTACCGCCATAGATGAGTTGCAAGTTCGACCAGGACTTGATGAACGTCATGATGTTGATGAGGCCCTCGACAGTAGGCTGGCCAAAGTTGGCAACGACGTTCTCGCACAGATGGACGGCAGCAAGCGAAGTGGGCAGCACGGCAGACTCAGAGAAGGGACGGTTCTTGATCTCGTTCGCGTCCACGAGCGATTCACGGCCTGCAATGGCACTGCTCTTCTTATCGGTAGCGCTGCCTGTAGCGGTAGCTGACTGCTCTGTATACAAAGCACCAAAGAATACCGACATGTTGGAATAGCGATCAGTAGGAACGTGGAAAACAGCCTCGGCAACGGCTTCGTCGACGATCGAGCGTCCTGATGAGCTGTCCTGTGCTGTAGACGAATTGACATTGGAGCTCTCCGCACGCGCTGGCATGACGCGGTAATCATCGGTGGCACGCAATGAGGCCCACTCCATATGGTGACGCTCTTCTTTCAGCTCCTGTTCCGCAGCCTCCCAGAAAGCCGCCCAAACCGATGTCGTCTCGCCTTCCTTCTTCAAATCCAGCTTCATCACTGGGGTATTCATCAGTCGCTTCTTGGCATCTAGCTCAGCATCGGTCGCGGAGGGCCCCGCAGAGAAGCTCTTGAAGGTGCGTTGGGTCTTGGGCAGGGGCGGCGGTGGCGCCTCTCCGGCCTCCTCCGGATTGAACTCCTTCGTCAACTCTTCGGCAGTCAATTCCGCCTCGTTCAGGTATCCGTCGACGAGACGGGAGATGAGATTCGTGAAGAGCACTGAGGCCTCATTGCCAAGCTGCGCAGTGCGGCTGCACGAATCCAAAGCGCGGCGCGTGATTTCGGTGAAGAAGGCGAGCCACAACTGCACCCACTGTTGGTCGCTAGGGATCAATTCGTTCAACTCTTTCAAGGGCAAGACGGCCAAGAAGCCCATCACGACCAGCAAGTTCGGTGTCACATCCTTCAGGCGACTCTCCGTCTTGTTCAGGAAGTCTCTCACGACGGACTTCATACGCTCCATGTATCCATTGCAATCGCGCATAATCGCAGCGCAGGTACGCAAGTATTGAATGGTCACTTCGACTTGTCGGTTGCTGGCGACCTTCATGCGCACGATCATCGTCGCCAGGATCATGAAGTAGACGTCGATTTGGTTGTAGGCATAGCCAAGTGGGTTGAGAGTCACGAGATAACCAGTAGAGGACTTGAACTGCGCAAAGGCGACCTTCCAATGCTGTTCGTGGATGTACAGGGGGAGCCAAGCGTTGATGGGCTCGTTCGCAGCACCACGTACGACCACTCCCAAATCCTTGCCCTCCACATTGAAACCGCCCAAGTATGCCAGCTTCGCTTGAATAGGATCTGATGCGTCCTTTGCTGCTTGAATCAACTTGTGAGTGAGGATGTGTTCGAAGGCGGACTTGGACACACAGGTCAAGGAGATGTCCAGAATGCGCAACTGGGTCGGATCATCCAACACGAACTCCGGGCGCCTCAAAGCAATACCAAAACCAACACAATCCTTCTCTTCAACCAATAGATTCATCCAATTATCCTGAGTGAGCACACAGAACCACTCGTGAAGCAACTTCTCCGCCTCCTCGCTCTGGTGAACATCATACACGGCAGACGTCACTGAGTCTGAATCAATATTCATGAATCGAAGTGTATTCTGCTCCTTTTCAATCTCACCAGCGTTCTTTGAGGTACGCGAGTCCATTGTGCGGCCGTGGCGAGCCTTCGAGAATTGCTGTCCATGAGCCACTTCAGCCATTTTCGCCAACTGAGACGTCGACATGTCTCCCTTTGTAGCCTGAGCCAGCAGTGCGTGCAATTTGGTGAAGATATCGCGAATACCAATGGTCTTCCCAGCGAGCGCAGCGCGCTTTGACTTTCCAACCGAGATCAGGAAGGTGGCTGAGTTGTTCAACTTGCGTTCGTACTTGTTAATGAGGGCAGCATACTTGGACCATGAATTGGAAGCAGAGTTATGAAGAATGGCTTGCGTGATTTCGAGTTCGAGTGCTTCCAACGCGACCTTCATCTTCTCGACCATCAAAAGCAGCCTGTCCTGGTCACTGTGCAGGTGGTCCACACGGATCTTGAGATCGCAGGGCAATTCGCCGGCGCTGAGCTCGTCTTGGCGCACCTGGAACACATGGGCGACGAGGAACTGAGCTCCAATTTCAGCGGACTCGGCGGTAGTGTCGGCGGCATCTTTTGTTGCAGCAGAATCCCTTGGCTGGGAGGAAGACGTAGCAGAAGAGATGGGAACCTCAGAGGAGGGAGTGGCAGTGGAGATATGCTCAATTGTGACGTGCGAAGACGGGTACTCGATTGCGACGTGCGAAGAACCAGGTTGAGGTCCAAAGTCGAAGGTGTGGCTCATACCAGGCTGAGGTCCAAACGAAGAGGCGACAGAATAGGGATCGTAAGAGTACAGAGAAGCCGATTGAGACAAGCCAGGCTGAGGGAAGGAGGGCATCACCTGTCCATAGTAATCCGTCACATACGTGATTCCAACGCTTGTGTTGACTGGTGTGACCCGGGATTCAGTAGTAGTAGTGATTGTAGTATCATTGGCAGCTGCAGACTCAGTAGTATGTGAAGGAGTTGCAGAAGAGGAGGAGGAGGAGGAGGAAGAGGCAGAATTGTCATTCTGGGATTGCTTCGCTTCAGCATGGCCGTCACGCTTCACAATCATGTTGAGGATGATCTTCTTCGTTCCAGCGGGATAGGTGAGCTGTTGTTGGAGGGAAGACTTGCTTCCGTCCTCCCAGACCTCCTCGAGACACGAGCCGACGTTGACGAGGAAACCAGGTATCTGCACACGTAAACGCGTTTGTACAGCAGGGTTGGCAACAGAATTGACGATGGCATCCAATTTCGTGGTGAGCGCAGCAGTGCCGTCGGAGGGCTCGGCGTACTGGAATCCGCCTGGAATCGTGCCAGCATTCGCCCTCAAACTGTCCAAGAAGGGGAAATCATGGGAAGCACCAAATGCGAGAGCGTGGAACATGCTTGGGATGTCTCGTGTAACATCAGAGGTGCGCAAGAAGTTCTTCAGAGAGCTCAGAGCGACTTCGTAGTGGCGCACGCTGTTGAAGTTGCATCCTTCAGAATCCTCACCATCGGTCATGAAAGCGACGACAATCGCCATGTTGGTACCATGTTGCTTGCGAAGAGGAGGAACAATCTTCTCCAAAGTCTTCTGGATGGCCTCAAACGCTTTCGAGAAATGAGTTCCGCCTGCCGCCTTTGTCGCGGAAAGAGTTCTCTTCAAATACCAAGAAGAGATTGAAAGTTAGAAGTGAGTTAGAACATAAGGATAAAGAGGTTAAGTGTGGTGAAAGAGACGAGGAATGGGCGTAGGATATGCACGTACTTGAAAGGCAGCTCGAGAATCCATGTCAATCGTCGAGATGGTGGTAGCGTAAGTGATAATGTGTGTAGTCATCATCGACTCTTGGTTCCAAGCAATCTGAGCCAGAGAATTCAAGGCAGGGACCACCTGCGGATGCCAGTACGAGCTCATCGAGCCAGAGCGATCGACGACAGTGATTAGCAGCGTGTGAGGCGGCGCACGAGCAGGTCGCACGGGCAATGGTATCTCCATTGAGAGTAGAGACATTTTATCGTCATTGGAAGTCATAATACACGCGTCAACGGGGATCTTGGCAGCCGTCGACTTCTTCGCGCCGGCGAACTCGAAAATCTGCTGCGTCTCCTCGTCCACCAGATCCTGCATGTTGCGACGGCAAGTTGAGCAAAGAAGGAAGAAATAGAGTGTGTACAACAGAACCGATGGTTCTAGGCGAACCGAAAGGTTGGAGAACAAGAGCACGACTACGCTCAAGTCTTGAACGCGAAAGCGACACCTCGGAGCCCGATGCGGTCGGCTTCTGGGAAACATCGCCGAACAAGACTCACCCATTGAACTCTTCACCTCGCTACTGGTCAGACGATGTCTCGTTGGTCTTCTCTCTTCTCCACTGCTATGAGGAGCGGCTCACCTCACTTCACAGCGAAAAATGCGCCTTCGAATTGGCGGACCAGTTCCGACGGGCTTGTGCACCCCATGTTCATTTCTATCAGTGTTAGGACCTGCCTTCGTTAGCCATTGCCTATTTGTATCGTTGGATCTTCCTCCTGCAGAAAGACGCTCGTAGTAGCCTAGAACCGACTGCCTCAGTCTCCATCTTCGCAATTGACAACTTCTCCGTCTGTTAGCTATCCTTCGAACTCCAATACCAAATTATCGACTTCAAACGATCGAGCGTAAGTTTCAAGAGACATTCGGAACGTGTCAAGTCTTAATGAAGGGAGAAAAGGTCTTGACTAGCGGCTATCGACATCTTTGATGGATTATGGTCCATCTCACCTGATCCTCATGGAATAACTTGCATAGCGTGTTCAGTGTTACAGGATCTACCGACATCACTTTCAAGATCTCATCTTCGAGCTGAACGATCAACGATATCAGTTGTTTGGCAGCATGCCCTCCACAACGATGACGGCACAGTTCCTCACCGCAACACCTACATTTTCAAGAAGAAAGCTCTAATACACAAATACTTTGAACTAAGTCGATGTAGCCCCAATGTACATTCAGTGCGCAGCTGCCACACCGACCAAGTCGCTTGAATTCGTTTTCTGTTCCAGTTCTGGTCACCAATCGGAGCAACATGAGGATTTTGCGACATGTTCTTTGCTGGAAATGGAAGAAGAAGTACCAGGCTCCAAACTGCTGCCGCTCGTTGCCCTCGTGGGTCCACATCGTGCTGGTGTGGCGTTGGTTTCGAAACCCGATTCGTAAGGCCTTCCAAAGTAAAGAGCGACCCTTCTTCTTTGGAACGACTTGTTGGAGACCATCTGATAGCGAGAACGCTGGGCTGAATGTTCCACCGACCTACTGTCTCAGTTTGCACTGCTCAAACTCGTCATGATTGCTGAAATTCGGGTTAGATATGGAGTCCATGCTCTGTTGCTTGGTTTCATCATGTTATCATCAGTCTTTTGCTTCTGGTTTCCCTGGTACGACCAGATCTAAAGGCTCTCCTCACTTCTCCACGCTGTTGTCGAATGTCTCTAGGTTGTCTAACCTTCTCTCTCTTATGTACACGTGCAACAGGTTCTATGTAGTGCGCGTACGAGAGGGACTATCGTATACATCCTTATGGAAGATAGAAGGCATCACAACTGTGGAGATGGCCCGTGACCGAGTCATCAGCCAAACTACTGTACGTTCTACATCTACACGAGTTGGATATCACACCATTTTAAGCCCCTAACTAACGGAAACTTCTGTCATTAGCAAACTTGGAGGGCTGCTGGATTGCCATCAGTTGGAAGAACTTTCCGTATCAGCTTTCTGCTCGTGATTGCTGGTTTGGCCATTGCTTTTGTCCAATTCATCTGCATCAATCTCATGTCCTTCTTTGTGAGGCGATGTTTGTTCAATCTGAGAGTCTGGAGTTACACACTGAGGAACGTTTACCTCTTCCTGACCTTCGCAACCTTTTGCCTCTTTGGTACCTCCACCTTCTACTTCTTACAAGTCATGAGGGACCTTCAGGTCGACCAATCTGTCCAATATCGTGGTATGCCCTGTCTGCCCTACAGTCCTTGTTACCAATTCATAGGCGTCAACGCCGAACATTCCGCATACCTCGAGTGGGGTCCCATCACTGGGTGGTGCTCTGCTCTCGCTGCCACTCTCTTCTCCTTCCTATCTATGCTTTCCGCGTTACTTGTCCAAGGAAGACTCAAGATCCGAAACCGGAAAGTTGCATAATGTGTTCGAACCCTCCCCTCCGACTCACTCCTACATGTCACGAAAGCCTCTTGTACCATACACAATGTCAAAAACATGTATATCGTAACATTTTTTGAGAAATGAAGCAAGTTTTTGCGGAAAAGGAGCCGTGGGAAGGGCAGGGAGCTGGAGGATCAGGGGAGATGGTCCGGACTCTCACCAAGCACCTCGACAACGCCACACAAAACCTCCCGGCCCAGTCCTCTTGGAGCCTTCTTCCGTAACACATCATTTTGTCTCGCCGTTTGGGCGTCATCCACATCTTAGTATTGGAATTGGAGTGAAATGCTGGCTTTGAACTCGTTGAAGCTGGTAACAGCCCGTGCAGGCTCCGTCGCTCGACCGGTGCCAAAAAATTCGACTTCTGTCCGTATTTCTCCTAAAACCCGGCCTTCTGTCCCCTTCTTGTCACGTTCTCAAGCTGTACTAGCAGTTTCCCAGCGCATTTTGGTGCGCCAACTCCATTCAAGTACGTGGTCTTCCGAATGAAACTCGTGTGCCCATCCCTTGCCATTCTGCCTTCTCTTTCAAGTTATGGCAGCGTCGTCGTTCGCTTATCTTCTAACATCGTGTTTTTGATTGTGATTGTCTGTTGAATTCGATTAGCGCCTCGTTTGCAGCAAGAGATGGGCAATATCTTCGGGCGCGGCCCTCCTGGGAAGCAAAGTTCCTGGGTAGACCCGAATGCCAGTATGTGTCTGTGTTCCCTTTCCCCTTTCCCGTCGTATTTCACTCTTTTCTATCGATTCCGCATGCATTGTCCCTGTTGATGCTGAAGTATGCGAGTTCTTCGAGTGTGATGCTGACTAATCAGTTCCTCGTCGGTTTTGTGTGTGCGTGTTGTGCGATGTACAGTGCCACAAGGTGAGATGTTGGCTACATACTGTAAGGATTTGACGAAGTTGGCAGAGGATGGCAAGCTGGACCCTGTGATTGGTAGAGACGACGAGATCCGTCGAACGCTTCAGATTCTTAGTCGTCGCACGAAGAACAACCCCCTGTTGATTGGTGACCCCGGCGTTGGTAAGACTGCGATTGCAGAGGGTCTTGCGATTAAGATTGCGTCCAAGGACGTGCCATCGAACGTGGCGGAGATGCGAATCATGGCGTTGGATTTGGGTCAGCTCGTGGCCGGTGCTAAGTATCGTGGTGAGTTCGAGGAGCGTCTGAAAGGCATTCTGAAGGATATTGAAGCGTCGGATGGCAAGATCATCCTCTTCATTGATGAGATTCACACGATTGTGGGCGCGGGCGCTGCCGAAGGATCTATGGACGCCTCCAACCTCATCAAGCCCCAACTTGCCCGTGGTCAACTGCGTTGTATTGGTGCGACCACGACGAGAGAGTATCGCAAGTACATCGAGAAGGACGCCGCATTAGCGAGACGTTTCCAGACGGTAGAGATTGGCGAGCCGACGGTGGAGAATGCGATCGCCATGCTGCGTGGTTTGAAGCAAAGCTATGAAACGCACCACGAAATTCACATCACTGACGAGGCGATCAAGGCGGCGGTGAATCTGAGTGAACGGTACATTCGAGATCGCCATCTTCCGGACAAGGCGATCGATTTGGTGGATGAGGCCGCGTCCAAACTTCGACTTCAGATCAATAGTGTGCCTGAGGAACTGGATAAGCTGCGCAGCAGGTTGGAGAGCGTGAAACTGCAAATGGCGACGCTGCAGAGAGAGGAGGACCGCGCGGCGATCGAGTCGCGCCAGCAACTGCGCGAGCAATCGGAGAAGCTGCAAACAGAAGTGGATCAGATGGATCAGATTTACAAGGCTGAGCGCAATGAGATCGATGACATCGCACGTCTGAAGACGGAGATCATCAGATTGAAGCATCAAGTGAGAGAGTACATGATGGTTGGCCGCTACGAAGAAGCTTCCAGACTCACTCTTGGAGACCTCAGGTTGAAGGAATTGGAATACAGACAACGCGAGGAGAAGACTGCCAACTTCAGGTTCATCCAAAGCCAAGTGACGCCGCAGCACATTGCCGACGTGGTCGCGAAGAAGACTGGCATCCCGATCCGATCACTCGTCCTCAGCGAGAAGGAGAAGCTACTACACATGGAAGAGTATCTCTCACAACGCGTCGTCGGGCAACCAGAAGCTTGCAAGGCCATTGCAGACGCTGTCAGAGTCTCGCGCGCTGGTCTTCACGCTCACGACCGTCCTCTCGGCTCCTTCTTCTTCATGGGCCCCACTGGTGTTGGTAAGACTGAACTGTGTCGCGCTCTCGCTGCTTCTCTCTTCAACTCCGAAGACGCGCTTATTAGAATCGACATGTCCGAGTTCATGGAGAAGTTCTCCACCACCCGTCTCGTCGGTGCTCCTCCCGGATATGTTGGCCACGACGAAGGAGGCGTGTTGACCGAAGCTGTGCGTAGGAAGCCGTATGCCGTAGTACTGTTCGACGAATTCGAGAAGGCACACCCGGAAGTATCCAACCTTCTGCTCCAAGTCCTCGACGCTGGTCGTCTCACTGATGGTCAAGGCAACCAAGTCGACTTCAGAAACACCATCATCATCATGACCAGCAACTTGGGCGCGCGTTACTTGGTCACTCTCCCTGAGGGCGTCCCTTCCAGCGCGGTGAAAGGCGAGATGGTAAACGAGCTCCGCAGTCACTTCCAGCCCGAGTTCCTCAACCGCATTGACGACATTGTCCTCTTCAACCGCCTGACTCGCGACCAAATGCTGCCGATCGTCGACATCCAACTGAAGTCCATCCCGCAGAAGCACCCCATCGTTGTCTCGCATGCTGCCAAAATGCGCCTCGCAGACCTCGGATATGAACCCGCATATGGCGCTCGTCCCATGCGCAGAGCCATCGCCCACTACCTCCTTCAACCCCTTTCCAAGCTCATCATCTCGTCTGACATCGGAGAATACGACAGCATCACGGTGGACATTGATCCCAACTCGGAGACCGACTTCGCCTTTACTATCGTCAAGGATTCTCGAAAACCCGTTATCAGTGAGGAATCATCGCCCTTTGGCTTGTAACACCCTCGCATAGCAATTAGTTGAGCAAGAAGCAGAAGGAAGAGCACACTCGCTCGCCCCATTGCCTTGCCAAACCTCATGTAGAGGCATTGGATTCCCCTGAATCTATTACACCTGGGCAAATGTACTCCGTGCACCTTATCACGACCAAATCCATTGTCACCGGGTACACGTCGAGAGCAAAATCTCGATCAATCGAGAAGCATACAGACTCTGTAGAGAAGGGTGTCTGGTCCCAAGAACTCGACCGACATATCGCCCCGACATCGAGGCATTGAAAACCGTTGCATCTCGAACTGTACGGGAAGGTTGGTGGTAAGACGGAGCTCCAAAGGATTGCCCCACAGGTGGGTTGGATAAGGTCATTGATGGAATATCTGAAGGCTAAAAAAGCTACCTATTGACGTCTTCTGTGTGTTGGATAACACAGATGCGGAGACGATTCCAAATGAGGAGTTGCCCGAAGATCACTCAGCGTTACGAACAGATCTTCCTTGCGCTCCAGGAGATCAGCTCAAGAACAACAGGGACAAAGCAGCAGGACAGCAAGGTTGAAAGCAAGAGAGTTCATGTACATATCTACAACGGGGAATTGACTCGTGTTCTGCTTCAAAGCTCTCTTTGGTAACCGGCTGAGTAGGGTGGCGAGTAGCGATTCATAGATTCATCCTCATATGCATATTCCCCGAGATCCAATCCCTGAACAATGTCCTCATCTTCATCCAGCACGCCAGCGGGATCCACGACGATGACGTTGTTCTGCGGCCACTCCACGCTGTCAGGATCGTATATGTAGTCACCGTATCCTTTTGCCTCAAGCATGTCGTATTCGTAGTCGGATAGGTCATAGTCAGGGAGGACATCAGATGCGTGTCGAATGCCCGTAAACTTCTTGAGCGCCTCAAACCAAACTGTGTGTTCTGGAGAGAGCTGCCTGAACATGAGATCGAACTCAAAGGGCCTCAAAAAGGGATTTCCAAGTCGATGAGGTCGAAAGGCCGGTTCACGCCAAGGAACAAGGTTACGTTTTGGGTTGGCTTTGATTGTACCGCCCACTTGGCGACCAGTGAGGATGCGGATCACGGGTTCTCCATCCTCCCACGTGCGTGACAAGACCCACATGAATTGAGAGCCTTTGTAGGTTGGCGAAGCAGCTTGGACAGGAACGAGCGTGTCATCATTTCTCTCCCATACCGTCTCTCTTGCTGCGGGAAAGTCGATGCGGAGTTTCCAAAAGGTAGGTGCGCTAACGCCTTGCCGGCCCTTTGGGAAGATGGGGGAGATGTGACCGCGAATAGCATCGATGGGGGAAGTGATTGGGTTGTGAGGTGGGAGGGCGTTGATTGCGGCTAATCCACACATCTCGAATATAGCTCCTTCTGTGAAAGAGTCTGCCAAATAGACGTAGTCCATGCGTTCCCAACGGGGCTCGAAACCGGCTCCTTTCGGTAGGCGAATCGTCGGTTGATCTGAGTTCCACCACGTCAGGACAGTAGGGGCGCATACCAAGACACCAATGATGAGCCACCATTTTCGATTCGTAGCGAAATCTCTGAGTTTCGTAATATAGGGGCCGAGATCCGGACGACCATCGCGCTCAGCTGCTCTCTTCATTCTCTCTTCGTGTCTCTTCTGCTCCTCAGAACGTGTTGACCTCCATATTGCTCCATACGATGAAGGCGACGAAGAAGGGGTGCCAGAGTCTTCGCCAGGTGCTTTCAGACTGTCCACATCGATGCCGAGTGACTTCGCCTCTTCCAGTGTGATCCTCTTCGGCTGGATGCTACCAAGTGTCGCAGATCCCGGTGGTGCTTCTGAGGTGGGAGGAATGGCATCTTCGCCAGTTGTAGAGGCAGCAGATGACGGTGACGTAGTGTCAGAGACTTTAGGTTGAGGAAGAGCAGTGCCGGCCGTTGTGCCACCTCCGGCTGTCGTTAGAGTGCCCTTTGGCTGCGACTGTGGCGACTGAGACGAAGAAGACTGGGATGGAGATTGTGATTTCGAGGAAGCTGAGGCGCTTGAACGCGGTCCAGATCGGGTTGAGGACGAAGTTTGCGACGATCGGGACGGACTCTCTTGCGACTCCTCTTCGACATTTCCACTGACTTTCTTGGGCTTGACGACATCTGAGTATTGAGTTTTCGGCCTAAACCCCTCTAACGGACCACTATCACGCTGCGAAGCGGCGAGGAACTTCTCGTACTCCTTCATGAGCTTTTCCAGCTTTTCCAGATCTTCTTTGGTGACCTCAGAACCAGGAGACACTTCCAAATCATCGTGATTAGTAGATGAGACCGCCTGCTTGTCGCTGTCGGGAGAAGGAGGTCCAGAGTTGTCACGAGAAGTCACGAGCAGACGAACACATCCGTATGAGCTTTGATAGGTATTAAGATGCTTGTGTACCCAAAAAAAAGACGAGTGACTCCTTTTGTCAGTTGTAGAAAGAGAAAGTTTGGGACCAACAGGGATAACAAGGCGAGAAGATGAGATTGAAGACGGAGGTTTACGGCATGCATTTGCAGGCGTCTGCGGTAACCTATGCGGCCGTTGCGCAATGAGCAGTAGAGTTCGGCTATGCAACATGAGAGAGGTACATGAGAGTGAGAGGGAGACTGATCGACAACGTGGAAAAGGCTGAAGGAAATTTCCCCTGGGAATCCCCCGAAAATGCTGCAGAGGACGTGAGAACCCCCAAAATCAAAGCGCAGAGTCGAGAGGGGCCCTTGTTCCGCAGTCCAGTCTCCGTTGTATCCGACTCAATCTCGCGTCATCATGGAAGACCTCTCCAACGTTCGCTTTGCCGATACTCCTTTGAAGAGACTGCCCGCCTGGATTGGCACCAACATGACCTCCTACGCAGGAATCCGTCGTACCCTCGGTGTGTCCTTCCTCAACTTCCAACACTCCCAACGTTACAAGTTCCCTGGACCGGTTGCTCCTCTCTTCGTCATTTGCGCCACCATGGGAGCCATGTTGCAACACGAGTTCCACGAGGGTACGTTTGCTCTTTCCTCTGAGAATCGCTCCGTTTTGGGATTGGCTTCCCTCTCAACTACTACAATGGCCCGTGATTTTGGTAGAAGCATACATTTTGTAGCCTACAGGCCATCAACTTTGGCTATGGAGTCGAGTCGAGAGCCCCAATGGGCAGCGCCCGTTTCCACTTGCTCCTGCTTCCTTTCTGGCATCCATCTGCTGTTTTCTCCAATCCTGCGACCTTTTCCTAACCCTTATCTTTTTTTGATCGTGTTTAGCTGTCGAGGGAGCCTGGCCCGATGAGAAGTACGCCAAGAACAAGGGACATGGCGGCCACCACTGAGCGATCCCAGATCTGGCTCTCAAACCCCCCCTGTATATCACCTGCGTGCGGGAAGAGTAATAGTTGGTCCGCACACCTTCTCAAAACATGGTCTTCTTCATTGTACCCTCACACAAGGGAAACGTGCAATGTAAACTCATCTTTCTCCGTTGCCATTCAATCGGATTAAAAACAGCTGATAAGCTTCTAAATACACCAATTTCATACATTGTCTTACATGATAGTCAACCTCAGAAGTCGACGGAGGGCATACCGGCAGGAACTTGCTCAGAGGACACTTTGTCCACTGTCGTCCCTGTAAATCGGAGTTTCATTCCCATTTGTGAACAAACTAGCTTGAACTTGCTGCGGATTGTGTGTAAATCCTCCAAAACGGACAATTTGAGGGTCCCTTCGTCAGTAAATTGGTGAGCATGTGAACGAATCGCTTCCAGAGTTCTCTTGATCTTCTCCATTCCAATAGGGTCGTGTTGCGCTATAGGTTCCTCAATAGATTGTGCGTTGGACGTAGCCACAGTATCAGTGTGGCGTTTGGCAACATCAGAGAGGCCAGAGAGCATGTCCAGTGCTCCCAAGTAAAATCCAACTTCAGCCGCCAATGCGTATCCTTTCGCATATCCCATCTTCTCGCCCTCTTCGAATCCTTCATTTCTTCCAATCTTCAGGCCAGTATCAACACCGTGTTGGAAAGAATGGGCCTCCAAATCGGACACTCGATCGAACTCCTCCATCTTCTGTATTAACCTCTTTGTACGCCTTAAAATCGCTTCAATGTGGGAGTGTATATGATAAGGAGATCGGAAATGTTAGAACAAGAAGAGTTTCAGGGAAGGGTGCCGCTGGGTCTGCTTGAACGAGGCTCCGTTGCAGGTGACGAACAGCCTCGCGCGAAGCAGTCGCACTTCCTCTCTTCCCTTCGATAGGCTCACATCTGCCGTCCAACTCCTACACATATGCAATAGTGAAGCTGCTACTTGAATGAATCCAATTGCTTGGGATTCTGTCGCGGAAAGCCCTGTAAATGCGACCCCAACTGCGCTCGCCTGCCGGCGCTGCTGTTTGATCTACACCACACGCCTCAAGCTTGATCCAAGCGGCTACAACTCCATCCAATACTTCAAAGGCATCACGCTTACAGTCCTCGCGCTCACCATCGTCATCGCAACCATCCTTGTGGGCCGTCAGCAGAAGCGGAGACCAGACATCAACTCATTTCAACGCAAACTGCTCATATTCGTCATTGGCGTCATCTTCATCCATATCATAGGCGGTATACTCCCCATAACGATGAGCTCTATCGTGTTAGCATATGGATATCAAGGCAACGTGCCATGGTACCTCTGGGTGCGTGATCTCGTCCTACATGTCGTGTTTGCGCCATTTCTCGTTTGAAGAACTGTTGATATGTTTATTATATGCTAGTTTCCATGGTCTGACGTTGATTTTCTGTCCATTTTGGCGAGTAGTTGTGTGCTGCGATCATTTCAGGGGCCACATGGAGCGTTGCGTGGTTCATCTGCTTCATCTTCTACTTCACTCCACATCGCGCCGATTGGAAGCTGTTGATTGGTCCAACAAGTGTCGTTTTCGTTGTTCTATCAGTAGCACAGTTCCTTGGATCAGAATTGGGTAATGGAGACAACATCTGGTGGGGATACATCTCGGTGGAGATCATCCTTCTGCCGTTCTTCATCTTCTGCTTCGTCAATGCATTCTTCCCCATTGCCAGCTTCTACCCTCGACCCGTTCTTCGCTACTGGGCTGGTTATCTCATTGTGCTGCACTCCCTATACATCACCACGTACATCCTGATCGAGAAGGCAAAGGAATCGCAGTACTGCATCGCCGTCACCCAAGACATCTTCTTCTCCTCCACATTCGCACTCGTCATCTATTTTGTGTTTCGCCAAGATGGAAAGTATCTCGCCGAAGAGACAGCACCACTATTGGACTTGTACCAGGAGGGCACGCTCAACATGATTCCGTGGGAGGAGTTGGAGATTGAGCGCGACATCAAGGGCGCTGGATCGCAAGGAACTGTCTTCAAGGCTCGATGGGGCTCCGACATGGTCGCAATCAAGAAGATCACACTACCTCCGATTGAAGCAGGTGGCTCCAAGTTCGGTTCCGCTTTTGGCCTCTCTAACACCTCTGCTGCCCAACATGAAGAAGCTTCGCAAGCGCTGGCTCGCGAGGCAACTTACCTATTGGAATTGAGGCACCCTTCAATCGTACAGTTCTACGGTATCACGCGCTTCCCGGAGGGCAAAGATGTCTTCGGCATCGTCACCAAGTACATGGAGCACAATCTCTTCAGCGTCATTCAGGAACAAGTCATCTCACAAGCGACGCCCATTTCCTGGAGCACCAGACTCAAATGGATTCGAGACATTGCGTTCGGCCTCAAATACCTCCACAGCAAATCCATCAACCACGGAGACATCAAGTCCATGAATGTCCTCCTCTCCGCCGATTTACAATCCTGCCAACTTTGCGATTTTGGTTCGGCAGGAAGAACTGCAACAGCCACCATGCACACTCCGCAATGGTCAGCCCCAGAAGTGCTCCAAGGTAGTGTCTACGGCCGCAAGTCCGACGTCTACTCTTTTGGTGTGCTTGTATGGGAAATCGTCACCTTCAATCACCCTTATCAACGAAGCCCTCTTATGGAAGCTCAAGGGCTCATCAAGGATGGACAAACGCCGCTGGTTCTGTGGCCGAATCTCATTCCCTCCGATACGCCCAGCGTCATCATGAGGATCATGGAAGCTGCTCTACGCAAATCCCCATCAAGGAGGCCCACAATGGAAGCCATATGCACCCTGCTTTCAAGCCCAACGGCAGATGACCTGGGCAGTCAGACGCTGTTGGACGACTCTCCCGAGGAAGACCCTGAAGATGCTCTGGTGGGTTTGGAACAGTGAAGAACTGCATGGAATCGTGCAAACGTGTAAAGCAATGTACCATACATCTCAATCGATCTCAAGATGGGCAATGACCATAGGGTGAAGACAGTGGGAGACCACTGAGAGGGTTTGGTGGTTTGGAAGTTCGAAAGGTACATTTTGGCTGTCTTACTTCTGCTCCTCGGCGGGCTTGTTCTTCTTTCCACGGGCCTTGACGCGAAGCTTAGTGATAACATTGTAAGCGTGCAACTTCTTCTCGGCATCAGTGGGAACGCGGGGAGCCTCGATGACGGCCTTCTGGACGAAGGGGAGGGCGAGCTGCTGCTGAACAACAGACTCGACAGGAACAGCGGCGGCCTTGGTGTGGGGCTTGGCGTGCTTGCGAACCTTACGGGCAGCGATGGCGTCCTTGATCTTCTTGCGGAGCTCGACGGGCTTGGCGTCGTGGGTCTGTCCCCAGTGCTTGGGCAG
>Ga0307375_10003105_pt1 | contig 16533 bp, 16 predicted proteins | sample TR1MG_FD_202531 | JGI IMG/M metagenome (GOLD analysis project Ga0307375, IMG submission 202531) | Soil microbial communities from Risofladan, Vaasa, Finland - TR-1 | ecosystem: Environmental > Terrestrial > Soil > Coastal area > Acid sulfate soil | place: Finland: Risofladan, Vaasa | collected... | reverse complement strand
CAACAATCTAGAGCATTGCGGTTTAAGCGGTAAAACTCCGAACGAGTTTCTGGCTGATTACAAGTTAATTAAACCGCCAAATGTCCTTGCCTAAAACAACTTGTTTAACTTCAAGCTGTATCAAGGTGAATCTCCAACACTTAGGGTTATTCGATCCGCAGTTTTTTTTGCGTCTATCATAGCAAAAACAATAAGTATAAGTCCTGCAATGGCATAACCGAGCAACATTAAAAGAGATGGGATATCATCCAAATCCCCACTGGCCTCTATGAAACGTGCCACGGGCTCCCTTGCTAATATAGTTATCCCAACATTTAGACCTATCAATATCAACCCTTTCAAAAACTGGTTGTTATAAATCTGCCCTAGTCCGGGCAATATTCCAGATAGTATAAGAGCAACCATTGGATTCTTTCTTTTCTTCTTATCGTTACTCATAATATCTATCAGATTATAGCCAAAACTTTGAGGGGATACTTGTAAATAAAATTACAAATTGAGAAATTTCAAATTCTAGTCTCTGATGATTATTAGAACTCAAATCAAGAATTATTATAATTACTGGACTCGATAAGCTCTTTTAATTTCTGCCCGGGATCAGGAGCTTTCATAAACGTCTCACCTATTAAAAAAACGTGTACTCCTTCGCCCCTTAATCTATCTATATCTTCTATTGAACCTATCCCGCTTTCGGCAATAACGATTTTATCCCCCGGCACCTTTTTGGAAAGATTAATTGATACATTGAGATCGACATTAAAAGTTCTTAAGTCTCTATTATTAATACCTATTATTCTGGCATCAGCCTCTAGCGCCCTATCTAATTCGTTCTCATCGTGCACTTCAACAATAGCATTCATTTGAAGTGAGTGAGTGAGCTCTAATAGTTCGGATAAAGAGGTTTGATCAAGTGCGGCTACAATAAGCAGGATCGCGTCAGCTCCGAAAAGCCTGGCTTCATAAACCTGATACGGATCAACAATAAAGTCTTTTCTTAGAAGGGGAGTATCAACCTCTGCTCTTATGTTTTTAAGAAATGAAAGACTACCTCTAAAATATTTCTCATCGGTCAGAACCGATATGGCCGACGCACCGCCGCGGCTATAACTCTTGGCTATTTGAACAGGGTCAAAGTCTTCTCTAAAAACACCTTTTGAAGGGGAGGCGTGTTTAACCTCAGAGATTATTTTCAGCTCGCCTTTTGGATTAATTGCATCAAAGAAATTTCTTGAAGGAAGGGCATCTTTAATTTGCTCTTGTATTTGTTCTAAGGGTAGAGCGGTTTTTGAAATCTCTACTTCAGAAGTCTTATTTTGAATTATTTCATCAAGAATCATTAATATTGTTACCTGACAAAGTATTTATTGTTTCTTTGTGAATTCTATAAACTGATTTAACTTAGCAAGCGCTTTACCCGAATCCAAAGACTCTACCGCCCTATCAAATGCTTGACTAAAGTCGGATTCTCCATCGGATACATAGATAGCTGCTGCGGCATTAAGAAGTGCAATGTCTCTCCTCGCTTCTTTTTCCTCGCCATTAAATATAGATAATATTATTTGAGCATTTTCTTGAGAAGTTTGACCACCTTTTAATTCTTCCAATTTTCTCTTCTTTAATCCTAGCTCTGAAGGGTCAAATTGATACTTCTTCACCATACCGTCTCTTAGTTCTGCAACAACAGTCTTTCCCGTTACAGTAAATTCATCCATTGCATCGGAGCCGTGAACAACCATAGCATTTGTATGCCCAAGATTTCTTAAAACTTTGATTATCGGATCCAATAAAGATTCGGAGTATACACCTATCACCTGATGTTTTACCCCGGCGGGATTAGAAATGGGGCCTAATATATTAAAAATAGTTCTGATGCCGATCTCTTTTCTTGGTACGGCAACATTTTTCATTGCAGGGTGGTAAAGTGGGGCGAAGAGAAACACTATTCCGGTTTCCCTCAAACATCTCTGTGCATGCTCAAGTGAGTAGTCGATATTGGCTCCCAATGCCTCAAGCACATCTGCGCTACCAACCGGGCTTGAAACAGAACGGTTACCGTGCTTTGCTACTGAAACTCCAGCTCCTGCTACTATGAACGACGCTGCTGTGGAAACATTGAAAGTTCCGTGATGATCCCCCCCAGTGCCGCATAAATCTACTACCACCTCATCTGATATTTGTATTCTATTTGCTTTATCGAGCATTACCTTGGCAGCACCCGTAATTTCAGAAACCGCCTCGCCCTTCATCCTGAGCGCAGTTAAGAATGATGCTATTTGACTAGGCGTAGCCCCGCCATCCATTATTTGCTCAATAATTTCAGCCATTTCATCTTCTTCAAGATCTATACGTTCAACTAACTTGTTAATGGCCTCATTAATCATCTTAGAAATCCCCTTTCTCTTTTGCTTCTCTTATCTTATCCAGTATCCCATTTATAAAAGAACCTGATTCTTCAGTACCAAATCTCTTGCCAAGCTCAATGGCCTCATTTATCGTAACAGGTGGCGGTATGTTGCTCAAGTATAGTAGTTCGTAGATTGCAATCCTTAATATGTTTCTATCAATTGTGGACATTCTCTTTAGACGCCAGTTATCAGAATAACTGGTTAGTATCTTGTCAATACTAGGCAAGTTGGAGCATGATCCTCTTACAAGAATCGAAGAAAATTCTTTGGTATCATCATCTGAAGGAATATCATTTCCATCCCAAAAAAGAGATAACAACTCCTCTACATCTTCTGAATCAGAGGAAGACTCTTTTAATGAATCGAATTGATATAAAAACTGGAGCGCAAGCTCCCTAGCCTGTCTCCGTGTACCCATATAGTAGGATTTTACCTTTTTCTGGAAAGAGTTTTGGCAAGATTAGACATCTCAATTGCGGAGAATGCAGCGTCTCCGCCTCTGTTTCCGGCTTTAGAGCCTGCTCTCTCTATCGCCTGCTCGAGTGTTTCAGTCGTTATAACACCTGAGGAAACCGGTATATTGTGATCGAGCCCAATAGTAGCAAGCTGGCTCGTAACAGTTGAAGCTAAAAAATCAAAATGCGAAGTTTGGCCTCTGATAATCGCACCGAGTGCTATTATAGCATCGTATTTTTTTAATTCGGCTGCTTTCTTTACTGCAAATAATATTTCATAAGACCCGGGAACTTTAATTACATCGATATCTTTATCAGAAGCATTATGTCTGTTAAGGACATCAATAGCTCCACTCATAAGTCTCTCAGTTATAAAATCGTTAAATCTGCTCACAACAATTGCAAATTTAAGCCCTTTCGCATCTAGCTTACCTTCGTATATCTGAGGCATAAAAACCTCCCTTCTAGTCAACCATCGACAAAAGGTGACCGAGTTTGTCTTTTTTAACTTTTAAATACTTTGAATTTGTACCGTTTGGTGGAATCTCAATAGGAACCCTTTCTACTATTTGGAGCCCGAAGCCCTCAAGTCCCTTTATTTTCTTTGGATTATTGGTAAGAAGCCTCATATTCCTGACGCCTAAATCACTAAGGATCTGAGCACCAATGCCATAATCCCTAAGATCAGGTTTAAATCCAAGCTTTTCATTTGCTTCAACTGTATCAAATCCATCATCCTGAAGTGCATAGGCTTTAATCTTATTTACAAGACCAATCCCTCGCCCCTCTTGCCTCATATAGAGAATAACCCCTGCCCCTTCTTCTTCGATGATCTTCATAGCCTGCTTTACCTGAGGACCACAGTCGCATCTGAGTGATCCGAAGACGTCGCTAGTAAGACACTCTGAATGAACTCTTACTAGAACATTATCTTTAGAGGTTATATCTCCCTTTACAAACGCCACGTGATGCTGAGGATCGATATCACTTTCATAAACAATTGTCTGAAATTCCCCATATTCTGTAGGAATAACAGCTGAAGCAGCCCTTCTAACAAGGCTTTCAGCTCTTAGTCTATAGCTAATTAAATCCGCTATAGATGCAATCTTTATATCATGAGTAATCGCAAATTTTTCTAAATCAGGAAGCCTTGCCATATCTCCTTCGTCATTCATTATCTCGCAAATCACCGCGGAAGGCATTAGACCGGCAAGCCGTGCAATATCGACAGAACCTTCTGTATGTCCTGCTCTAACCAAAACTCCACCAGGCCTTGAAATCAATGGAAATAAATGCCCGGGACGTATGAAGTCTTCAGGTTTCGCATCCGGAGATATTGCCAAGTTAATAGTGGATGCTCGGTCAAAGGCTGATATACCAGTAGTAACTCCTCCCTGAACCGCGTCTATAGATATTGTAAAGGCAGTATGTTGGGGGACAGAATTATATTCGGGTTTAATGGGCTGAAGTCCAATTCGGTCTGCATTTTCTTTTGTTAAAGCCAAACATACCAAACCTCTGCCATGTGTGGCCATAAAATTTATGGTCTCAGCGTTAGCAAATTCACCGGCAACAATTAAATCACCTTCGTTTTCTCTATCCTTATCATCGACAAGGATTACCATTTTACCTTGTTGTATTTCGGAAATGGCTTCTTCAATAGTACAAATGGGCATTACACTTTTTCACCCCTTAAATTATTTCCCCAGATATAAATATCCCGGATTATTAATAGCCCCTTAAAATGGGGTTATCCGACGTAGAATATAAGCCACGCACTAATTTTGTCAAATAAAGGAAAGGTTTCTTTGTTGGTTTAAAAAATGCCTACAATAATCAAATTTATACTGCTCCCCATCAAGAATCTGCAGAAACAAGCTTTTTAAACTCAGCTCCTCATAAATTCCCCTGATTATATCTAAATCGATTCTTGCTTTTATTTGCATAAGATAATATAGTGAGGGAACAGTTGCAAGCTTATTTGACAATAAACTTGTAAACCTAACCTCCAAGGTACTCATAAAAAAGTCTCTGGGGAACGGGAGTATTAAAATGAGAATAAAATTACCCAGGACGGCGGTAGTAATATTACTACTGGCAGCTTCGTTTCTTTCCTATGGAGGCTGTAATAATAACAGTTCCGATGGACAACCCATTCCTGAAGAAATAAGAGCTATCTTTGATAAAGATTTATATGATGGGGCAATCTGGGCTCTTCGTGTTGTTGACCTAGAATCAGGCGAGCTTATTTATAATTTGAGATCCGATGACAATCTTTTTATTGGTTCTGTTAGAAAAGTTTTTACAATTGGTGAAGCACTTGAAGCACTCGGTCCGGACTTTAGGTTCCACACACCTATTCACCGACAGGGATCTGTTAATGGTGAAGGGGTACTCGAGGGCGATCTCATACTTGTGGCGACTGGAGATTTCACTATGGGAGGACGTAGAAATCCCAATGAAACGATGGCCATAACTAACTTTGATCATAATGAAGCCGACACAGCCGGAAACGCTGTACTTACAGCACCCGACCCCCTTTGGGGTTATGACTCTCTGGCGGAGCAAATTGCAAAATCAGGAATAACTGAGATAACAGGAGAAATTATTATTGACGACAGGCTCTTTGAACCTTTTGAGTTTCGAGGAGAGTTTGATATTAGACCCATTTTTGTAAATGATGATGTAGTTGATGTGATAATTAACTCTACAAATCCCGGAGAATCTGCGTCGGTTGATCATAGACCAATGTCTGAGGCATTTGGTGTAGATTCCAATTTAATAACAGTTGCCTCTGGTGAAGAAACGGAGGTAGAGCTTGTTCCCGAGTTTTCGAGCTGTATTGGATTAGATAACTGTTTTGGAACAGTGACCGGAAGGCTTCCTATAGATTTTATCCCTCCTATAACTGAAGCGTTTCCTTTGATACAGACATTTAGAATAGTAAGGCCCGACAACTATGCGCGCACTGTATTAATAGAAGCTCTACAAAAAGCTGGAGTTACAGTTAATGCTAACCCAGTGGGGCAAAATCCTGTTCAATTATTACCTCCACAAAATTCTTATAGCTCTAACACTTTGCTTGCTGAACTGGTATCGCTTCCATACTCAGAATATGCAAAACTTGTACTTAAAGTGAGCTACAACATAGGCTCAGATACGAGTCTTATGCTTTGGGGGCTTACAGAGGGAGTTGACAACATAGATGACGCTCAAATTGTCGAAAGAGAGAACCTTACACAGAATATAGGCATACCCGGCAATGAGTTTTTATTTTTTGACGGAAGCGGCGGAGGTCTCGCTACAGCAACTAATAAAGCAATCCTCCAGATGCTTAAACACATTAGTGAGCAGAGTTTTTTCCCTGAATTTATAGATGCTTTGCCGATACTAGGCGTAGATGGGGGGCTCGTATTTGCAACTGATTTTGAAGCGGATCCTTCACTAGCGGGAGCAAAGGGAAACGCATTTGCCAAGCTAGGCACTTTCGGCATGGCAAATGAGAACGGAATTCTTCTCAGGGGAGAGGCTTTAGGAGGATATATAGATGCCAAGAGCGGTAGAAGGCTTATGTATCATTTGGTTGTAAATGAAGTTCAATTAAGTTTTGATATAGGAGATGCGGTAGAAGTGATTCAAGACCAGGGGACTATTACAGCAATTATCTGGCGGGATAATTAGAATCTTTCTCTTTTAGACTCGCTTTTCTAAAACCTCTGACACTCTTTACTTCTTGACTAATTTGGGTAGGGCAATACACCTGTTTGTCTCATATGTAGTGAACTTACAAATATACTTGCTTTTATTTGCATAAGATAATATATTGAGAGAACAGTTGCAAGACTTTTTCGATATCGGGCTCGAGGACACAAACCCAGGCAATTCAATAGAAATCCTTCCGGTGCAGCATCCCGGAATACATAACGACGAACTGCCACTGAGTTTTAATGTAATTAACTTTCCCCTCAGCTCCAACTAAAGTAGTGATGTATCTATAAATGAGGATAGGTAGATGCCTAACAAGTTTTTCTATATGAAATTTATGCGATTTGTGTATCTCATAATACTTGCAGCTACATTTTTAGTTATTCAGGTCAATTCAGCAAAAGCACAGGTTAAAACGGATATTCGCGTCAATTTCGCTTACGCTTTTCAGCTGGGTTTTGGCTCTTATGATATTGGCGGGCTTGATGTAAAGGTATTTAAGCTACCACTTTCTTATACTTTTGATCTTCCACAATACGAAAAGCTTAAAATAAAGATAGACTCCCCTTTATTTTATGGCAGATTTCGCTTCAAGGGCACTCTACCAGATGGTACCAGGCTTACAGCGGATCAGGATATAATAGCTTATATTCCCGGTGTTGAACTTCAATATGAAGTACTTGATAACTGGTATTTAAAACCTTTTGGTAATTTAGGTATTGCTTGGAGTATTTCTGAGAAAGCGAGACCGGCAAATCTTAATATTGATAGTTCAACAATTTATATATATACAGTTGGGTTGAGAAGTCTATACGAGATATTCTGGGAGAGATTTAAATTTAGTATTGGTAATGCGATTCTGTGGGCCGGTAATACAACCTTTGTAGATGGGGCACCTGATGAGTCATACGGCATACTGGAGAATGGACTTGAAGTTCTTCATCCTCTTGGTTTTAGGATAAAGGGATACGAGCCGGATATGAGCGCGTTTTTTATTTATTACCGCTATTTACCGAATGCAGAGTTTTCTAGGTTTCTAGAAAGCCCTTTAAAAGTAGAAAATCAGTATGAGATATCAGGCACTATAGGATCTGCAACACCACTTAAATTATGGGTAATCAACAATCCCCGAATTGGCATTGGCTATAGATTTGGAGACCTTAACGTATTTACAGTAAATTTTGGATTCCCTTTTTAAGAATTTCTCAAACTGATTTGCCCCCCTATAATAAGTCCATAAGTTAAGATAGCTTTTTGGAATTTAACCCTATTTATAATAAGTCATTAAAATCGGCACAAGCTTTTGTATTGTTCCTAATTCCAACTTAAACCTAGCTTAACAAAAAGGGATGCAGTACAAAATTAACAATAAACTTAAGCATAACTTTAATCTACTGAGATGAATTCGCTAATACATGAAGATTAGTTACAAGGTCAGAAAAAGTCTCATTATAGTAAGTATTTTTATCAGGGAAAACAATAAATACTCCGATTTCACGGTGATTATCTAAAAATTCAAGGGCTTTATCCCGACCCATTATAAAGAGCGCAGTAGCATATGCGTCCGCAAGCGTACTGCTGTCCTCCAGAACCACAGTTAAGCTTATAAAGTCATTCCCCGGCTTCCCACTCTCGGGAACGATCAGATGATGGTAAACATCCCCGTCTATAGTTACAGACCTTTCGTAACTACCACTGGTAGAAATTGCCAAGTCCTCGGTTTTTGTAGTAAATGTAGCTATGGCCCTTTTGTTTTCAGGATTTGTTATAGCTATCTCAGCTTCATCTCCAAAAACTTTCAAGTCTCCCGATAGAGACACTACACCGGTCTTAACACCTCTTGCCTTAAGAACACTTACAGCTTGTTCAACCGCATATCCCTTCCCAATTGCTCCCAGGTCAATCATCATTCCTTTATTTTTCAAATAAACATTATCACCTTCTATGACTAGATCATTGTAATTGACTAATGATTTCGCTTTATCTATATCTGCTATATCGGGTTCAACTTCACTTTCTCTTCCGAATCTATAAACTCCTATAGTTAGAGCCCCTATAGTTGGATCAAAAACTCCATCTGTTTCTGTCGCTATAGTCTTTGCTATCTGTAGTATTTGAATTACCTGAGGGTTAACTCTAACGGCTCTTTCCCCGGCCATATTATTAATTTCAGAGATTTCGCTTTTAGGATTATAGTCGGATAGCAAATTATCAAGCTCCTTAATCTTGGCGAAAGCAGCATCAACATCTCTATCGTTACCTCCATAAATAAGCACGCGGGCGTAAGTTCCCATTTGGTACTGCACCCTTTCAATAGGCTCTAAATTAGGAGAGGAACTTACACAAGAAATAAAAGTAATTATGACTAGAGCAAGTATGTAGATTTTGAGATATCTCATAGAATTATGAATTGTACTTTATATCCTCTTAGTTAGTATTGACTTAGCTTAAAGAAGCCTATAGTTTTTTCAATAGTTGAAACGCCGTAATAACTTTATATTATTGTTATTTTCGGTTGGAGAAAAATCAAGAGATGGTTATTCAGTGTGAGAATTGCAAACGTAAATATAGGCTTGATGATTCTAGAATAAAGCCGCCCGGAAGCAGCGTTAGGTGCTCAAAATGTGGACATATATTCTTCGTATCTAAAGCAGATGATTCTCATTTTGAGGACAAGTTCGGCCTACCTCAAGAAACACCATTGTTTGAGGATTTGAAGGAAGAGAGAACTTCAGAAAAAGAACATGCTGAGTACCATGAAAAACAGGAAAACATGTTCGAGGCTTCATCCGACTTAGCTCGGGGCGAACTCGGTATTGTCAAAGATGTTGTCGATGACAATGAAGAGACTGATAATGATATTCTTGATATACCTACAGAGCATCAAGAAAACCTAGAAGATTTAATAGACGATTACATAACTGAAAATACTGCAACAAACCTCCTATCAGAAGAGCTGCCAACTAAGGAAATTGAAGAAATAGAGAATAAGGTAGAAATATCTGAGATAGAAGAAGCTGATGATTCTATACAAAATCCGCCTAAACTATTTGAATCCGAAGAGAGTATTGATAACGAATTGGATATCGACGAAGTATTTGCGGATAAAAGTTTTGAAGAAGATTATGATGACGGGCTTCCTATAGAAAATATTGATAGTATTTCTATAGAGGAAGAAACTCCAGATGAAGAGAATCCGATAATTGAAGATATCGACCAAGAGAATTTAGAAGAGGCTGAAGACGAGATTTCCCATAACGCATCAAAGGGTAAAATAATAAAATCAAATACCGGTATTATAGCAAGATTTATTTATACACTCATAACTATAGCAGCTCTATTTGTTATATTTATTGCAAGTCTTATCATATTAATTAAGGCTGAAATTCTGCCCGAAGGCACTTTGTCCACTCTTACCACGTTTGTTGAATCCATTATCCCTTTAGAGCTAAATGAGAAAGAAGCTCCTAAGGTCATCATTTCAGAGCATAAGGCTAGATGGATGAACACGGTAAATGGTCCTGTTTATATTGTTTCAGGGCTAATAACGAATCAATCTCAAGCACCTGTAAACTATGTAAAATTAAGGAGTGAATATATAGCCGCTGAGAAAAAGGAATTTGAAGACACTTTCTATGCGGGAAACACATTTACTGACGTTGAGCTAAAAGTTTCGCCAATACAGAATATACTTTCAAAATTAGACCAAAAAAATGGGGATATAGATGTGGGCAACTCAAAAAAGCTTGCCGGACTTAACTATAATATTCTGCCCGGGGAATCCATACCTTTTTTCACAGTATTCCCAGCAGACACCAGAGTACTCGGTTTAAAATACAATCTAGAAGTAATAGATTACAAAGAAGCATCCTCAAATTGACACTAAACAATATGAGCGGCCTCTAACCAATAGCAAATAAGTAGATTTAGCTTGCTATGTCATTGTGATTCAAGTAGAATGTACCGGATAATAGTGAATATTTCAGTGTTGCCGCTCACTCAGATTTCTAAAATGTATTATTAACATTTTATGTATTATTAACATTTCATATTTTGGAGAGAGTGGTTCATTTAAATATTAAAAGCTATATTTTATATAAAAAAGGTGAGGAAAAAAATGAAATCCACCCTTATAAAGATTAGCGTGAGTCAGGATGGTCTCCTTCCTCAAGAAACTGCGGAAATTGCAACTATAGAGTTTCCAACTCTTCCAAAGAAGCTACTAAACGCACTCGGTTTTGAACGTGTTGATTCAAAAACCTACGTAGGCGTGCTCCCGGTATTTATTAACCTTGGAGAAAAAGAGCAGGAAATTGAGATTGAACTTGGTGTAACGCTTCCTGAAATGAGAAAGAAAGTAATAGAAATTGTTAAGACTCCTGCGAGACTAATATCTATTGCAAATGAAAAAAAGGCTGCTGCTACAAAAACTGCTAAGCAGAAAGCGGAACCTGAAGAAGAGGCTGTTTCGGCTAAGGAAAAACCTGCTGTAGCTAAAAAAACGCCTGCCGCAAAGAAAGCTGCTCCGGCAAAACCAAAAGCCGCGACTAAAACAACTACCAAAGAAAAGAAAGCAGCACCAAAAACAGCCACTGTTAAGACAACAACTAATAAGGCGACTGCTACAAAAACAACTGCTACTAAGACAGCGGCTAAAAAAGCACCTGCAAAAAAAACCAAAAAGGGATAATTTAGAATGAGCAATAAAGATATTTTAGAATGTTTAACATTCGATGATGTTCTTTTACTACCCGCTTATTCTGAGATTTTGCCCAATGATGTTGATATAGCCACTCAGTTAACACCAAATATTAAACTTAATATACCTATAGTTAGTGCAGCTATGGATACGGTTACCGAATCCAAATCTGCAATAGCGTTCGCTCAGGAAGGTGGTATAGGGATTATCCATAGGAATCTGGATATTTCAGAACAAACTGCCGAAGTAAAAAAAGTAAAGAAATATGAAAGTGGAATGATCGTCAATCCCCTTACAGTTCGCCCTAACCATACAGTTAAAGACGCTTTGGACATAATGCTAAAGCAGAATATTACGGGGCTTCCGGTTACGAAAGATGATGAAACACTTCTTGGAATAGTAACTTTCAGAGATTTGAGATTTGAAAAAAACCTAGACTTTAAAGTAAAACAAATTATGACCCCAAGAAAGAGGCTGGTTACTGTAAGAGAGGGGACAAATTTAGAAGAAGCTAAAGAACTACTTCATAAATACAGAATTGAAAAACTTCCTGTGGTAAATGACGAATTCAGGCTTCGCGGCTTGATAACAATGAAAGACATAGAAAAGATTGAGAAGTATCCAACCGCATCTAAAGACAACTTTGGAAGACTGAGGTGCGGGGCAGCCGTAGGAGTTGGGCCTGACAGCGAAGAAAGAATAGATTCGCTCCTTAAAGTAGGTTGTGATGTAATAGTGATAGATACCGCGCACGGGCACTCAAAGAGAGTTCTCGATACAATAAAATCAACTAAATCGAACTTTCCCGGAATTGAAATAATTGCCGGCAATATAGGAACAGGCGAAGGGGCAGAAGCAATTATTAAAGCTGGCGCTGATGCTGTTAAGGTTGGCGTAGGTCCAGGATCTATATGCACAACGAGAATTATTGCAGGTATCGGCGTTCCTCAAATTTCAGCTATTCAAGATGCTTCCAAAGTAGCTAAAAAATATGATATACCAGTTATAGCTGACGGCGGGATTAAGTTCTCGGGCGACGTAGCCAAGGCAATAGCGGCAGGAGCAAATTCAGTAATGATAGGCAACCTATTTGCGGGAACGGATGAAGCGCCTGGAGAAGTGATACTATTTCAAGGTAGGACCTACAAGGTGTATCGTGGAATGGGATCAATTGAAGCTATGAAGAAGGGAAGCAGGGATAGATACGCACAGAACATTGGCGATGAAATGATAGACTCCAAACTTGTGCCTGAAGGAATTGAAGGAAGAATTCCAATCAGAGGTTCTATTGGCAACGTTATATATCAACTAATAGGCGGGCTCAGGGCAGGCATGGGCTACACCGGATGCAAGAATATAAATGAGCTGCGAACTAAAGCTAAATTCATTAAAGTTACAAACGCTGGTCTTAGAGAAGGCCATGTACACGACGTAATAATAACAAAGGAAGCCCCTAACTATAGAATTGAGTAATTAGACACTCTTATTATTTCATTAACTGCACTAAAAATTTACTGAGCTTTATCACATCTAAAATAGAAAATGCACGATAAAATACTTGTTCTTGATTTTGGCTCTCAATACACACAGCTTATAGCAAGAAGGACACGGGAACTCGGTGTCTATTCTGAAATTAAGCCCTTTAATACTTCGCTTGAAGATATTAAGAAAACCGCCCCTAAAGCAATCATATTTTCAGGTGGTCCTGCGAGTGTATGGGATGAAGATCCTCCTACTATTGATCCTGAGATATTCAAACTCAACGTACCCATTTTAGGTATTTGTTACGGGATGCAGATTACCGTTCATCTTCTCGGAGGCAAAGTGGAGCGTTCCGACAAGAGGGAGTTTGGTCCTGCTAAGCTTCAAATAACGGACAATACCGACCTACTGCAAGGTATACCGGATGGTAGTGATATTTGGATGTCACACGGAGACCGAGTTCTTGAGCTCCCGGAGGGTTTTACTGCTGTTGCAGCGAGTGAGAATTCACCAGTGGCCGCTATTAAAAATGAGAAACTTAAGATGTACTGTACTCAGTTTCACCCCGAGGTGGTTCATACAAAATTCGGCAAGGAAATATTGTCTAATTTCATATTCAATATTGCGGGATGTAAAAACACCTGGACTTCTAAATCTTTTGCCGAAACCAGTATTAAGGAAATTAGAGAAAAAGTAGGTTCTGCAAAAGTAATCTGCGGACTATCGGGCGGCGTCGATTCAGCAGTTGCCGCTGTTATAATTCAGCGCGCTATAGCCGAGAATCTCTACTGCATATTTGTAGACACGGGACTTATGAGATTTAATGAGGCAGCTGAAGTTGTGGATTCTTTTAGAGATATGGGCCTCAATCTAATTCATGTAGATGCAACTCAAAGGTTTTTTGAAAAATTAAAGGATGTATCAGACCCTGAGAAAAAGAGAAAAATAATCGGCGAAGAATTTATTAATGTTTTTGACGAAGAAGCCTCCAAAATAAGTGGTGCAGAATTTCTTGCTCAAGGCACACTTTACCCTGATGTAATAGAAAGTGTGAGCGTTAAAGGCCCTTCTGCTACTATTAAATCTCATCACAATGTGGGCGGACTTCCCGAAAAAATGAATCTTAAACTGGTAGAACCTCTAAGAGAGCTCTTCAAAGATGAAGTGAGAAAGGTCGGCTTTGAGCTTGGAGTTGAGGCGAAGATACTTAACCGTCATCCATTTCCGGGACCGGGGCTAGGGATTAGAATCATGGGCGAAATTACACGGGAGCGTGTTGAGATACTAAGACTCGCCGATCATATTTTTATCGATCAGATTAAAAAGGACGGCGTATATGACGATATTTGGCAGGCGTTTTGTGTCTACCTGCCAGTTAAAACTGTAGGTGTAATGGGTGATGAAAGAACCTATGAAGATGTGATTGCTCTTAGAGCAGTTACAAGCTTAGACGGCATGACCGCAAACTGGGCACGTATTCCATATGATATTTTAGAAAGAACATCTGTAAGAATAATAAATGAAGTAAAAGGAATTAACCGAGTGGTTTATGATATATCAACTAAGCCGCCAAGCACTATTGAATGGGAATAAGATTTCTCTTTAATTCTGAGATAACTTTGACGACCTTTTAAATATCCCAAAATCCCCAGTTATTGAAACTAATTCCCAAGCGTCTTTACCAAGATCATTAAGTGCTTTTTCCATACCTTCCCCTGCGCTTGCCCGTCTTGCACCAGCTGCCTCTTTTGATACTGCAATGTCATGATCATTACTACCCTGGAATAACGTATCTACTGAAACAACTTTATAATCCCATTTCATTCAGTCTCGTCCTCTTCTACTTGCTCAAGCTCAACTTCTACTACAACTTCATCTTCATCTTCTTCTATAATAAGGACCTCTCCCTTTTCTTCTACATCAGGGAGACTCTTCAAATGCTTTTCATAATCCTTCTTAGAAAGAGTGCCGTCCTTGATATGCATTTCAACTATTCTTTCATCATATAAAAAATCTTCTTCTTTGCTCATTTAATACCTCCGGGATGTCTAAGGATACCCAATAGACCTTGTTAGGCAATCTAATCATTAGTAGATAGAAATCAATGTCATTATTTTAAATCCTGATTAAACCAGTTCCAAGTTTTTTGAATCCCTTCTGCCAAATTTACATTAGGTTTCCATCCAAGTATTTTTTCCGCTTGTGACGCTTCCAGGCTTATACTCTGAACCTCTCCAGGTCTTTGTTCTCCATAATTAACTTCAAAATCCGTTCCTGATGATTTTTTGAGTTCTGAAATCAAATCATTCACAGATGTTTCAATCCCTGTTCCAATATTATAACTGCCAAAGGGCGCACTTAGACTTTGAAGATTAGCCTTCGCAACATCTTCTACGTATACATAATCCCTTGTCTGACCACCGTCTCCAAAAACAGTACAAGGTGATCCCGACAAAATTCGGTTACAGAAAATAGCAATTACACCTGCTTCACCATGAGGGTTTTGACGCGGTCCGTAGACATTAGCGTATCTAAGGGCGACGTACTCAAAACCGTGCACATAGTTATAGTAGCCAAGGTATTTCTCTACAGCGTATTTAGAAGTGCCGTAGGGTGAGATGGGAAAGGGGTCGGTTTTTTCATCTGCCGGAATTACCTCTGGCTCACCGTATATAGCGCCGCCAGTTGAGGCAAATATAAATTTTTTCACACCGTGTCTTAAAGATGACTCTATCAAATGTAGAGTGCCTACAATATTAATCTCAGCATCATGCATTGGGTTATCTACTGATTTGCGAACATCAATCTGGGCGGCATGGTGGTCTACTATTTCAGGCTTGAAATCAGAGATGATTTTTTCGACCGTATCAAAATCTCTAATATCACATTTTATAAATTTAGCGCCGCTAGGAAGATTTTCTTCTTTCCCTGTAGACAAATCATCAATAATAACTACTTCATGGCCTTCTTTAAGAAAAGCTCTGGAGACCCAAGAACCTATAAATCCTGCCCCACCTGTTACAAGTATTTTCATATATTATTTTCCAATAAAAATCTATTAAATTTACCTATTAAATTTACGGCTAATATTCACTAGATTTGGATTTATGTCAATTTTTGGGAGCAAGCCCTTCTATTGTCTGCCTCACCAATTCACGAGATGCCTTTGGAGGGAAAAGAATAATAGGCAGATCAGCACCCTTATCAATATATTGAGTTATCTTTGATTTACCGGACTCAGCATTGCCACAGATCGAAAACGACTCTAACATTTCTTGAGACACACTTTCAACTGCCCCACTTTTATCTCCCTTACCCCACGCTTCTAAGATTTTATCAGCCTCAGGCTTGAATCCGTAGTGAACCATTGCTTGATGGTAAAAAGTCCCCATCCCTCCAACATAATAAGCAATATACTCTTTGATTACGTCTTTTGTAAGACTCTCATCTGAGGAAACTGCAGCTGGTATATAGGGGCTCACTAAAATTTGCTCTCCATCCTTCCTTGCTTTTTCCGCGCCAGATCTAAGCTCCATTTTGCCATTCTCAAGATATGCAGGTGGCACCAAGAATGGTATCCACCCGTCTGCAACCTCGCCTGTAAGTTGTATGTTCTTTGAACCCATAGCGGCTATAAAGATCGGGATATTATTTCTGATAGGTTTGAATTGGAGTCGGAAGTTTTTTAATTTAAATATGTCTCCTTCATAATTGACTCGTTCACTATTTAAAATCATACGTATGATTTCGACATATTCCCTAGTCCTCTGAAGTGGCTTTTCATAAG
>Ga0307375_10003103_pt1 | contig 16535 bp, 18 predicted proteins | sample TR1MG_FD_202531 | JGI IMG/M metagenome (GOLD analysis project Ga0307375, IMG submission 202531) | Soil microbial communities from Risofladan, Vaasa, Finland - TR-1 | ecosystem: Environmental > Terrestrial > Soil > Coastal area > Acid sulfate soil | place: Finland: Risofladan, Vaasa | collected... | reverse complement strand
CTCCTGCAGAATATCCAAATCATTTGGAATACTTAACAAATGCAATTGAAGAAGGTCTCAAAGTGATTGTTTGTGGAGTTTGTTGTCAAGCAAGAGGTATCAAACAAGAAAATTTAGTTGAAGGCGTAAATATTGTTGGAATGCATGAAATCGTCCAAGCTTGCGCCGAAAGTGACAGAACTATATCATTCTAGAGTGGTAAAATGAAAACTAACGAAATTTTGGAAGTAAAAGGAAAAACTTGCCCCATGCCGGTCCTCCTCACTCGGAGAAAAATTAAGACATTGGCGCCCGGTACCATTCTAGAAATTATAGGAGATTTTCCTCCTGCTAAACAAAACATCCAGAATTTTTTAGCAACTAATGGATATGAAGTGCTAGAAGTACAAGAGAAAGCAGGAATTTATCATATCTTTACTAAACTTAAGGGATAATCAATTCGTATTCTATTTTTATTATTAATATTAAAAAAAAAGATAAAGATAAAAATAAAAGAACAAAATTTAAATTTGCTTGAATAAAGTTCCGAGTGCTCTTGAGATAATATACTCTTGGATTTGTCGTGCGCCGCCCACTATCTCCTGAATTCGAGATACACCTAGTAAATCACGCATTAATGTATTATCATTCACCCCAGCGCCACCCATTAAATTGGCACACTCATAACACACTCGTTCAGACAGTTTCGCGGCAGAATATTTCAGCTGTGAGGCATTCACTTCGAATGCGCCCTTCAACGCTTTCGGGAAATCGCCGTGGTATTTCTCATTTTTCGTATCATAGCTCTCTGAGAACTTCTGCAAAGCCCCGGTTATTACAACTACCTGGGAATACAGATTCGCCAGCGTAAATCCCACACCTTGGAATTTAATAATTGGCGAATCAAATTGCTTCCGCATGTTTGCATAAAGGACCGCATAGGTGAGCGCGCCCCATGCTTGAGCTAAATCCTCAAAGGCGATTCCTATGCGCTCCAATGCAAGCCCTTCGAACATATTAGATAACCCTTTGCCTGGAGGTCCTAAAATATATTCTTTTGGTATTTTCAAATCTTTCAGTTCCTCTTTTCCCAGCCAAAGTCGCGGAACCCACGGAATCATTACGCGTTCGCAATTCCACCCATCCCACTTGGTATCGATTAAGAACTGCCCCATTGTTTCACCTTTTCCGATTTCTTGTGAGGCATACGCCACTGCATTTGTTGCTTTTGGTGCATTGGTGTTATAAATTTTGGTTCCATTCAATAGATAACTTCCATCGCCTTGTGGTGTGCATGTACACAATTGATGAACGGCATCAGAGCCACGTTCTGGCTCAGTAATGAGAATACAGCCGATCTTGGTGCCCGTGACCATCCCTTTGAGCACATTTAACACCTCTTTCCGCTGGTCGTGATGATGGTAGCACGGATTGATTGCGAGGGTCGTTGCCCCTATGCTCATACTAAAACTAGGATCGAATAAATCAACCGTGAGATATCGCATCATTTCGATTTGTAGACCCCATTGTTCGTACCCGATATCACATTCTGCGAAAGAATGGAAACGACAGATGAGTCCCTTCTCACCAAAAGCGGGAAAATAGCTATAGATATCCTCTGTATGATCAATCTTATTATTCTTTTCGTAATCAACGGCAAATTCTTGCGCCTTTTTTATAAATTCAATCTGTTTATCTGAACAGATAGTAGGTAAATTCATATTAAGAAATTTGTAGCGATTCTCTAAACTCAACTTCTCAAGAATTTCGTCATTTATTCCTTGCGTTTGAAATCCAACTCGCATAATACTTCACTCTCATGTTGTTAGTACAGGAAAACGATAATTATTCAAATTAAAATGAATTTTCTTTGAAATGAAAAATACTGCCGAGGGTGAAGGAGCATAGCGTTGAAACGCTATAAAACCCGTATAAAATAATATGTAATCCGTTGAAGTAAAAAAAGAAAAAAATTTAAATTTCTTTCCGACATCGAGGACATTTATTGGTAGAATAACCAAGAATCCAGCCGCAATGAGGGCACCGGGCAATGGAAGAGTCAGCAGCAGCAGCTGAGAATTCTTCATCAGACACAGGTACTAATGTATCAAGTAGCGCTGAAAATTCAAGTTCCTCCTTTACTTCCTCTTTACTTTCGATAGGTTTGGTGATTAATTCGAATTTTGGTTTCTCTCGTTCCTCTAGAGGTTTGACAATAATTCTTCCATAGCGTTTTATTTCAGCATCCGCAATTACTTCCTTTAAAAGCCCCTCAGTACCTTTTAGAGGTGTTGAAGGACGAGGTGCTGTAGGAACTTCTTTTGCAGATGATGGAACAGCTGGTGCTTTTCCAAGAGATTTTTCTTTAAGTTCTGTAATCTTGTCTTTCCACTCCGAACATCGCTTGTTGATGTATAATTCGTCATCAATGAGGTTTTCACGTGTGAGGTAGAAGTAGAACATTGTCGAACCATCTTCTCCATTGAAGGTAATACGGAGCTTGGAATAACGCTGAAAACGCTTTTGGAAAGTTGTATCATGTCCAATAAAGATTTCACTAATATCCTTAATGGGGATTTTAAGCTCAATGGATTGATCTGTTTCGATGTCACAATAGGGTTTCATAAGTTTCTCTGAAACTTTAGTAGCACCCATTTTTTTAATAAAAAATCCCTTATAAATCAGATTTTGAGTTGTACACCATAAAATACCGCGAAATTGAAAATTCTGTGTGGGATTCCTCAAAACAGAGAAGTTAAAATTGGAAGGAGTAAGCATCGAATGATGGTTTAAAATTATATTTTCGTTTTCTATTTCTCCTTTCTCAAGAGTGAGTTGGATTGGAATTGGGTCTGCGGGTTCCATAATATTACTCTCCCATATTATTTAAACTACTATTTTTCAAAGGGCTGTTTATTTTTTTTATTCGTTAGTACCTTTTTATTTTTCACTATAAAAATATTGATTACAATTATACATTATCCGTAATTTTTAATCAGACGATCTGCGGCTTGTTGAGTTTCTTCAATAGTAGGAACCAACGCAAATCGAACATATCCCTCACCAGGATTGATTCCATTTACTTCCTCACTAATCCATGCACCTGGGGTGCAGACAATGGCTATATCTTTATTAAGAAGTTGTTTAACAAATTCTAATGATGAGGTTTTTCGGGGACATTTTTGCCAAATATAGATGGTGGCTTCAGGCGCTCTCGTCTCCAACCCTATTTCAAGAAATGCATTTAGCATAATATCCCTTTTTTTCTTGTAATCTGCTCGTGCTTGTTCTACGTGCATTTCGTCCTTTAATGCCGCGACAGCTGCATCCTGAATAAAAGTTGCGGTTCCCGAATCGATATTGGTCTTCACTTTTTTGAAAATTGAAATTAATTCTTGATCACCAGCTACCCAACCAATTCGATAACCGGTCATTTTACTCCTCTTTGAAAGGGAATTAAAAGTGATAATCCCTTCACGATTCAGCTCTAATATACTCATAGGCTTTGTATCATAATACATTTCAGTATAAGCTTCATCAGATGCAATAAGTATATTATTATCATGTCCAAAATCAATAACTTCTTTAAAAAAAGATTTTGGCGCGATGCTTGCCGTTGGATTATTGGGATAATTCACCCAGAGTAATTTCGTCCTTTTAATTATATCCGCAGGAATTTCTTGGAGATTTGGTAAAAAATTATTCTCCTCCAACAGATTAAGATAGACTACCCGTCCTTCAGCAAAAAGCGTTCCGCGATTCATCGGGGGATAGCCCGGATTCGGGACTAAGACAATATCACCAGGATCAATAACCCCTTCATGAAAGTTAAAAACAGCTTCCTTAGATCCAATCGTAGAAGATATTTCTGTTTCTGGATTCAATTTGACATTGAACCTTTTTTTAATCCAATCTCCGATGGCGCCCCTAAATTCAGTTGTGCCGATGTAGCTAGGATATCCCGAACTCTTTCGGGCATCAATCGCTTTTTTACAGGCTTCTCTGATGAATTCTGGAGTAGGTTCTATAGGATCTCCAACACCAAAATCAGTAAGCTTAATGCCTTGCGTTTCAAGTTGTTCGACAAGCTTATCAACTTCCGCAAATGGGTACGCGCCAAAAGATTGGAGCCTTTTACTCGCACCAATTTTCATAAAATCACCTTTCTTTATTTAATTGTTGAAATCTCAACCTCCCCCTCAAACACATATTCCGCAGGCCCTATCATATAAATTTGATTGATTGTATCATCCCAAAAAATTTCTAAATCCCCCCCAAGTAAATGCACAGTTATTCTTCTATCTGTTTTATTGTTTAGAACACATGCAACTGCTGAGGCACAAGCACCAGTTCCACAGGCTAAAGTTTCGCCAACTCCCCTTTCCCATACCCGCATACTAATTTCATGGCGATTCAAAACTTTAACATATTCTACATTTATTTTTTTAGGAAAAATTTCATGTAATTCAATTTTTTTCCCTTGGGTTATATCTAAATCCGTTAGATCATCAGTGAAAATGACACAATGCGGATTCCCTACTGATAAACAAGTAACTATGACGGTCTCATTATCCACTTCTAACTTTTCGCTTATAACTTCTGTATTGGGACCCTTCATTGGAATTTCATTACGGAGTAATTTTGGAACCCCCATATTCACTTCAATTTTTTCTACTGTTCCATTTTTAATAAATAATGTGGGAATTTTAATCCCGGCAAGTGTTTCAACACGTATTTCGGTATTTCTAGTTAGTCCCTTCTCATAAACGTATTTTGCAAAGCATCGAATCCCATTTCCACACATCTCGGCTTCCGATCCGTCCGCATTGAATATGCGCATTCGAATTTCCGCGTCATTTCGTGTCGGCGGACATACAAATAACACGCCATCGGCGCCGATTGAGTATCTTCTTCGACATAAAAATTGAGAAAATTTTGGTTTATGGGATTCTGGAATGATTATACCATCTTTCTCATTTATTATGATATAATCATTGCCTAAACCTTGAAATTTGGAAAAGCGCATCGTAAATCCTCAAAAATTAAAGGAGGATAAAATCTACAAAATAAATGAAAAAATCGAAATTATTCCATGTATTTATGTTGATCTCTGAGTAATCGTTCAGGTACTGCTTTATCACCCTGCATTTCGAGGTCAAATCCCATACCTACTCTACCGCCACCTGGCAAGGGCCAGCCTGATTTGGCAATAGATCTCGCTAATCGTTCTGCAGTTCGCCGATCAATAAAACCTGATTCCTTCTCCCACGCTAAGAGCCATTTATTTTCTTGTCTGTCTAATATTAAAACGATACCTTCATCAGGCTTGTTTCGAACATAGAGAAAATCAGTCCCTGTATAACGAAGAATAATAACTTGTTCCGTCCCAGTAAGTTGAGCCTCTCGAGCAGTTAATCCGTAGGAATCTTTGATTTCTTGAATTTTTTGTTCATATTCATCAATTTTTGCATTTATTTCATCCAAATGGTGCTGTTTTAGTGTTTCTATTTCACTTTCGTGATTAGCTTTTATTTCTACTTTTTCTTTTTCTAATGCCTCTATTTTTTCGTTTAACTGAGAAATATCTAAATTTTTTTCAACTAATTCCTTTTGAATTTCTTCTATTTTAGTTTTTAATTCGTTTGCCTCATTAATGATTGGTTCTATTTTTTCAAGATGACTTGTAAGTTCTTGATTTTTCGTAGATAACTCAGCATTCGCTTCTTGAAGTTCACTTAATTTTGACGTTTTTTCATTTAATTGGTTCTCTGTATCACTTAATTTCGTTTGAGATTCTGTTAGTGAATTCTTTACATTATCCAATTCACTCATTATTTTTGTAATTTCAGCATTTTTCTGTTCTAAATCCGTTTGAAATTTACTCGAGAGATCCGAAATTTCGCTATCTTTTTGATTTATGACTGAATTTAATTCATTCTGTAAATCCTCTGCAGCCGTTTTAAATTGTTGAACCTGATCTTGTAATTCTTGAATGGTTATTTTTTGTTTATTGTTCTGATTCTCTGTATCCTTTGCTTTTTTCCTCAATAAATCTAGATCTTTATTGAGATTTTCGGTTGTCATTCGATATTTTAATAATATATTTCCATCGACTTTATATTTTGCTTCAGGTTTTTCTATTATTTTCGCCCATTCTATTTCCATTTGGGAAACCTCTTTTTCTACTCATTTTCATTTTACCAATACTGTTTCATTTTTTTTTAAACTTTATGGACTTTTAATAACTGAAGTTTTTCAGTAATCTCTGTCATTTATACAAAATTTAAAGCGGTTGACCGCAATAATCACACTTTTCTGCATCTGAGTCAACTTCTTTCCCACAATTAGGACAATTTATTCCTAAAACTGCAAGGGCATCTTCCAATTTACTTGAAGAGGCGGGAGCTTGTGGGATATTGGTTTCGTAAATAGGTTCCGAAACCTCTGTACTACTGGAATCTACATCTGAATAAGCAGACCAAAAATCATCATTAGATGCTTGTGCTGCAGGTATATTCTTTGGCACATGCATTTCTAATAGAGCATGATCAATTTGTGAATCTTCTTGCTGGGTAGATTGGGATGGAATAGATGGTTGTGTAGCAGGAATGGAAGTTTGTTGTGGTGCTTCAACCTGAGGTTCCGCTGGCTTTTGTGTACTTTTTAATTTATCATAGACTTCTCTAAGAAGACTACTCATAACACTACCCAATTCAAATGTATCAAGTGCAAATAATTTCCCAATTGTATCTCGAATAACACCTACAATTTCAACATCAATTAGTTTCTTAATCCGCTTCGCTGCAATAATTTTTCCATCTTGTATAAGCTTTACACCCCAAGATCGCCCATTATTTTGTATCACTCCGACTTGAATGGAACAATTTGTTCCAGGAATCTGTGTTTCTTTAGAGAGTGGTGCAAACTTGATACTAACCATCTATATCATTTCCAAATGATTCTATTTAATGAACAGATTGTTTTGATATACTTTAAAATTTATTATCCTTAATTTAATTTTAATTTAACTCACAAATTTTACAAATAACTAAATCTAATTCTTTGATTTAAAGTTAATTTCTTCGAGAATTTGAAGATTATCCTTATTTTAACATTTGCTTTTTAAGAAAGAATTGATATTAGTAAATAATAGATCTATTAGATGAATTTATTATTCGATTATTTGAATTACGTGAATTTCATTGAATCATTATAATTATGATAAACGCCAAAAACTCATGAGTAATTATCTTAAAACGCTAGATAATGTCCAAGTTGAAAATAGAAGAATTATTATTCAGCATGACAAATTGGTTTTTCAATTTCATATGTTTCAAACTAATATCGATGTTTTTCTTTCAGAATGTTTCCACTGTCCGCTTGATTGTAACAAGTTGATTGACCTTTTTATAGGAAATACAAATTTCGAGGATGAAACGATTGCCGATCTTGAGCCTGATGACCTTCTATTATTAGCGCATGTTAAGGATTTTCATGAAAAAAAATTTCCCTTCGCTTCTGAAGACCTTGAAGCGCGGTTAAAAAGTCTGATTCATTTTCTAAAATTTGGTATTATTGGTTTTGATCAAGTAGGGAAAAGCACTTTATTTGAAATGATTCCAGGAAAACCCAAAAAAGTTAATAATTTAATTAATACTTACACGAAAGAAATTATTAGCTTTTCTCCCCTTATAATTAAAGTCTACGATTATGGAAAGGATCTGATGGAAAATTTATCATCAAAATCCCCTGCTCCAATGCTTCTCGATAATTTACGTAATTTTTATTTATTTATTATCGTAACCGATTCCTCGCCTCAAAATGTAACAGGCACGAAAAATCAAATTATACCAAAATTAAAAGTCTCCCCCTTTGCTGCAAAAATAGTGATTGCAAATAAATCTGATTTACCGAATAGACTATCTCCCGATTTAATTGAAAAAATTTTTGGAGAACGAACGTATCCTCTTTCTGCACTTAATCCCGATAGTGCTGAATTTTTTATTAAAATGTTGAATGAAGTCATTCTCTTGCGTCAGGAACAGATGCAAGAATATAATTGTCCATTTCTTAAAATCAATTCTTAAAAATGGAAAAAAGTTATAGGCGAGGAGGAATTCGATTGATTCTGCTATATTCTTTCCGAATTACTTCCTCTAACAATTCAGTACGTTCTTTGCCCGTCAGAACTTCTAATTTGCGTATGCCAAGTGGATCTACTTTCTCACGAAGTAACCGGATCTCATTTTCTGTTGGAGGAATGGTTTCCTTCAAATCTGGTGCTTTGAGAAGTTCAAATCCCGTATTTTTTTGCACTTGATCAACGGTAACTCCTGGATGTACTGTTTTTATTCGCATCCTTCGTTGCTTCTCATCAAAATCTAGATAGGCTAAATCCGTGATAACGCATTTAGGTCCAGCTCCGATTAACCCATAATCAATGAGGGGTCGGGAACCATCAACAAAACCTACACCTGAACGAAAAAATAATTGCTCGGTAGGAATAAATGTCCGATTATCGTGTCGTGTAACATATAGATGCTGACCTGCTGTATAAAAACCTGAAAAATCTGGAATTCCTGCAGCTCCTGGAAGTCTTACCTTAGGTTTATTCCAATCTCCAATCACCGTATTGTTTGTATTGCCATATTGATCTATCTGGGCTGGTCTGAAAAATTCGAGCGTTGTTAAGGTATCATGCGGTAGTAATTCAAGGGTGCATTCCCCGGTGTTATGAAGTCGATGGCATCGTGAAGCAGCAGCCAATTCCAACCAGAGAAGACTGACTTGTCTCGCTTCCCAAACAAAGGTATTACCCATTAAGTAATGGAATATAGCATCTGGCGCATGAGTTATTTTTGCTAATGTAAAAGCTGACCAAACAATCGGGGTTGCGACCCCCACAATCATGACATCTTTATTTGTAACTTCCCTTGCTAAAAGAACTGTTATTATCTCATCTATTGAATATTCCACCATTCCTATCACCTAGCATAGAATTTTAAAGATTTCCTTTACTCCTCCGACATTCTCTAAATATTCTTCCTGAGTGGGTGATCGAATATATTCTTTTTCATAGTCGTTAAATCCCCCGGGAGAATTACAATAATTTATGTATTTCATTATATGATCTGCATCGTAAGTATAAAAGGGAAAACAACTCGTTGGATGCGCTCCAAACGGCACTTTGACCACTGCATCAACAGATTGCATAGGAATTTGTCCTTTTCCTTGGTAATGAATTATATCTTCTGTTTCTACAATTCGTTCACAAGTTAAGATTGTTTTTTTCGCTGTCTTCGCTAAATCGTCATCCAACCAAACTGGTCCTTGGATATTTCCATTTCCTTTCTCATCTGCATAAGGAACATGTATAATCGCAACATCAACTTGGATAGGCGGACATGCCACTAATTTATCTCCAGTGAGCGGACAATCAAATATTTTCATATCTTTCCGAACTTTCAGAATATCCGTCTCCAAAATTCCTCTTAAGGGAAGAAATGGGAGCTTTAAATAAATGGCTTTTAGTCCTAAGGCGATTGTTGCTTCGGTTTCCTCAAATACTCTGAGTCTACCCGATTCTACGGCTTTTCTATGACTGGGCGCCAAGCCAAATAATTCCATTCCCATAAAACTTGCTCGCATTCGATCTAAACAACCCGCTCCAATTAGAATATCTGAACAAAATCCTCCTACAAAAGTTACTACCCCCAAATTCTTTTTCTTTTGCCGAATAATTTCGCGGGCTGTTGCACAAGCCTTCCTCCAAAAGGAAAGTCCTCCAATTCCAATTAAATCACCATCATTAATCAATTCAACGGCTTCTGGTAAGGACATTATTTTATCTTTCATAGAATGCGCCTCGTTTAATTCTTCATAGAACACAATTTGTGAAAATATATTAAAAGGTTTCGAGTATTTGCACTAATTCGGGAAGATACTGCCTTTATAAATTATATAAATCTAAGAACGAAAGAATTTCCCAAAAAAACTAATTAGGCAATCGCAACTTGAACGAAAAATAAAAAAAGAAATTAGGTTTTATTGACAATTATTTCTCGATTTCGAAGATTCATATCTACACTAATTGAATTATATTGATTATGTGCAATCATTGAACTAAAAGAACGAATTTGATTTTCTTGAGTTTCCTCAACTAATCTCTGTATTCTTTCTACGATTCTCCACGTTAATGCACCTTGAGTCCGGTCAATAAATTTAAAATCAGCCAATCGCATTATTACTACCTCTTTTAAAATTTTGGATTAATAACTAATTGTTGAAGGTATCCTTCATTGTTTCAAAAAACCGAAAATTCCCCTAAAAATGCGTACAATATGTAGATATTAGGTTTTTCAATGGATGATTTAATCACGTGAGCGAATAAATTTAGTAAAAGCTTTAAATTATTGCATATTCTTATAATATTAACAAAATAATCACAAAAAAGTCTGGGGCGAATTTATGGGATTTAATGGCTGGCTTTTAATTAGTTTTTGTTTAATTCCACTTGGATTATTATTTCTGTTATTAGGTGTTTCTGTACTAAATGGAGGCGCTGAAATATCGGGAATGTCAATGATAGTTCTTGGTATAATCTTACTCAGCATTGCTGGTATCTGCTTAATCGTCGGCTTAATCAAATATGGACAACAAAAATTTTAAAGATCTTTATTTCTTATACTTTTGCTTAAAATCTTTCTTTAATTGGTCTCTTTTCAGTTGCTCCTCCTCCTGATGAATTTCTTCAGCCCTTTTAATCCACCCTTTTAATTGATTTAGGGAAATTGAAGTGATCGCACAAACTTCCTCTTCATTTCCTTTTTCCTCAATCAAGTCATCTATTGTATTTATCCCGATTTCTTTCAATTGAAAATATTCGGTTTTATCTACTCTAAGTTGCAGTAAGGATGAATACAGTATTGGCTCTTCAAAGGTTAGGATAATCCCAGTTCCGCCGAGAATAAAGAAAACCGCCTTAAGAAACGCGAAAAGAATGGGTAATTCGAACCCGTAGATGACTCCTAAATACAACATTCCCCCTGAGATCACCAATCCCCCAATCACAGACAAAACTCCTAATGAAATTATTGCGCCTATAATTCCAATGATTCCTCCTATTAAAATCAGATACAAATTAAAATCACCATAGATAAGAATAAAAGGGTCAAAAGCTCCAAAAATTATCCAAATACCGATCAGAATTGTTCCCCAAGCGGAAATTAAAAATAACGTCCTTCTTTTCAAATTCATAACCAATTACAACTGATAAATCAATCAAATAATTGTGAATAGTTCGTATATAAAACTAATAATACACCTGAGGCAATTTCCTCTAAAATGTCCCGGAGGTCCGAATCAAATTCCACAACTTCTAAATGAAACTTTTCATTATCAAGCGTAAATCCTGGCGCTAAAATTTGCATTTCAAATTCCTTTTCTTCAATTAATCCCTTTATCCACTTTGGAGCTGCTAATATTGAAACAAATATCGTTCGTTCAGTAACATATAGAACCCGATACCCTAAATTTAACTTATTAGTCATTTCTTTACTTATTTCCAAAATAATTTCGTCAAAATTTATATTAATTTTATCCAATTTACCTATATTTTTGATATAATAGATTCCAAGATCTCTATCAAAATCAAAATCTTCCGATCTTAAAAGAGCGTTTATCACATTATCTATTTGTCTTAAAATTTTTAACTCCTTCTTTGCAAACCCAGAAACCTTCTCCTTAATCGGCAAATCTTCAGCGATTATCTGATTTTCAGAATCAACAAGACACAGAATAAACAAAAAGCTAACCTACGTTTAATTAATTGAGTTCTGTAACCTACAATCTCTATTTGTAAAATAAAATTTCCCTTTGATATATACTTGCAAAAAATAAAATTAAATAGAAATTTTTCGGAATATTATTGTTATACCTTGTGTGAAGTGAAATAAATGAAAAATCAGCAGATAGACGATACTTTTCAAAGAACAGATTTACTTTTCAATTATAATGCTATTAATTCTCTTCGTCCACCAAACCTTCCCTCTAAAATACTTATTTGGGATGAAACTCTGCGGGATGGAGAACAAACACCAGGCGTATCTCTCACGACCGCAGAAAAGTTAGATATTATCAAGTTATTAGATGAAATTGGGGTGAATATCATTGCCATAGGATATCCTGCAGTCGCAAAAGACGAAAAGGAGACCGTAAAAACTCTTGCAAAAGAAAACTTAAAAACAGCGAAGTTAGCAGCTCCCGCTAGAGCTGTGAAATTGGATATTGACGCCTGTCTTGAATGTGATATTCCCGAAATTCCTATATTTTATCCCGTCAGCGATTTAGCTCTCGACTTAGTATTACGAAAAACCCGAGACGAAGCCTTTGAAGATATCACTTCTTCAATTCAATATTCCAAAGATCATGGAATTATCACTGACTTTATCCTCATGGATGCAACAAGAACCCCATTTGAAAAATTAAAGCAATTTTGCAAAGTAGGTGTGGATGCAGGAGCTGATAAAATAATAATTGCTGATACCGTTGGGTGTATGTGCCCTAATTCGATGCGGTACTTTATTCATAATCTAAAAGAATACTTGGATCAACTCGGCGGTACTCCTATCTCCATTCATTGTCATAATGATCTTGGACTAGCACATGCAAATACGCTAGCGGCACTTGAAGAAGGCGCCAATTATCCCCATGTCTGTGTGAATGGTTATGGGGAACGAGCCGGAAACACCCCACTCGAGGAATTAGTCACAAGTCTATACTTCCTTTATGGAATCAAAACGGTCAATTTAGAAAAATTATATGAATTGGCTACTTTGGTTGAAGCCTATTTTGGTTTACCGCTTTCAACGCATAAAGCAGTTGTTGGAGTAAATTCCTTTTCACATGAATCGGGCCTTCATATTAATGCAATTATCTCTGGAGGGCCGATCGCCAGCGAACCTTTCTCCCCTAAACTTGTGGGACGCGAACGCAAATTCTTCATGGGCAAATTCTCAGGCAGGTCCACAATTCAATATATCCTCACAATTGGGGGTATTCAAGTTACCGACCAAGAGATCTATGAGATTTTACAACGTATTAAAAACCGACCCGGCATTCTTACTAAGGAGGAATCCTTGGCAACTATGAAAACAATTAAGGATAAAATAACTCAAGCATATTCTGGTTTAAAAGCTGTTGAGTTTTGGAAGATTGTTGAAGAAATCACTGGAAAAAAACCAAAAAGCCCACGTCTCTATGGTGAATTTTAGTCGTTAGAAAAGTGAGGGAACTATATTGGCTCTGGAACCTAAATTAAATATTCTTTTTCAAGATCTTCATAGGTTTCTCAATGAAAAGAAATTGATATCCCGCCTTGAACTGCGATTAAAAATCAATCAATTAATTGAATACCAAAATTTTACTGATTCTGAAAGAAGAGAATGTAAAAAAAACTATGATTTTCCCCTACCTCAATTTATTTTTCTAGCTGTAACCTCCGAAACTCCTCGATCCATCCAAGCCCCTTTGCTTCACGAAAAGACGGTATATAAAGAAATGCATTACTACTATTCTCATACGTTCCCTCTATCCCCGCTGCTGTTAGAACAAGCACATTCCGAAGTCTGCCAGCTTCAAAAACAACGCCTAGGAACGATTATTTCAAAATATTTTCTTGAACTTAATTATACAATTAACAGACTTCCCCTTGATATAATTCAAGCTGATCAGGATCAACTTTCCTTGACTTGTTTCGTATTCTGCTCTATTTTAAATTTAATAGATAAGATTGATGCCCTACAATTAACTCCAACAACTGTTTTAATCATCCCACCTGGTGTAACCCTTAAACCATTCCTTGAATTTTACCAAAAATATTCGAATCAAATACTACTTGCTGAATCCAATGTCTGGCTAATTGATACCGAAACTGAAACCTTAAGTACATTCATAGGAATACCGCAGGATAAAAAGTTACTAACTTTTTTCACCAAATCCCAACTAGCAACCCAAATTGAGCGCTTATGGCGTCCTAGTATTTCCGAAGATTTTTGAAAATTATCGAGAAACCATCTTTTAAAATCGAAAAGTTTTTCTTGTTTCTAAATACAATATTAAAAAACTTACAAACAGATAAAATTGAAACTATTTGGTGAAAAAAATGCCATATGAAGAGAAAAAATTTGATGATATTAATGTTGGCGATAAAGCTGTCTTTACAAAAACGATAACGGAAGCCGACGATTATATGTTCGCTGGAATAACAGGTGATTTTAATCCAATGCACATTGATGAAGTATATGCGAAGACCACACAATTTGGTGGGCGAATATGTCATGGGGCTTTGGCGGTTGGGTTGATTTCAACCGTTTTAGGAATGAAACTACCCGGTCCTGGCTGTATTTATGGAGGGCAAACCGTAAGATTTACTAATCCTGTCCACCATGGTGATACCTTATCAGCTCATGCTGAAGTGACCGAGAAATTCACGAAAAAGGACGGCAAATTAAAATTTCTAAAAATTAAAACCACCGTTATCATTGATGCTTGTGTTAAAGATCCCAGTCATAACGGAAAGGAAGCTGCTGTCGGGGAAGCCGATATTTTAATGTTGAAATAGAGCATTTTTTTTCTTATTTTTTTCCTTTTTTTTCAAAAATAGCGCTTCCAACGTTGTCCACTGCTACTTAAATTCCGTCTGGAGATGTTGGAGGAGTGCCTTGCGTTTCCGCTGTTCCCGATCCTTCTGGAGGCGTTCCCCCTCTTGGGGGGGCGGTTTGCGTGCACCAAATAAAACTTTGCCATAGAACCATATGGCAGTATATGTGTCCCTATTGAGAAGGATTAAATACTCGGTTCACTCCAATAAGCTTGGAGGAAAAGTTTAGCAGGGTAAAAAAATGAGAAAAAAACTTATAAAATTAAAAATAATACTCAAACAAAACTTGATAGGCATTACAATTCTCTTTCTGTGGTTTCTAATTCATTTCTTCGCATTTTTCATAATATCAAATGGTGATCCCATTCAAGCACTCCAATATACCTTTTATTTTAAGCAAGAACCGATGTATGGCAATTTCTACTCACTCATTTCTCAGGTTATTATTTTTGGCTGGATTTTTATGCTAGTTACCGTTGAGATATATCGGAAATACCATCCTGAACAGACTTGTTTGGCCCTTTCCAGATCGATGAAAGACCATACCGTGATAATCGGATATTCGCATTTGGGTCAGCGGATCAGGGAATACTTAAGCCTCTATAACAAAAAGTTCGTTGTTGCTGATAGCGATCGCACATTACTTAAGGATCTGATTGAAAATGAAGAACCCGTAGTTCCTTTAGACTATATTGATACCAATTTTGTTAAAAATACAAATGTCCAGGATGCCAAATTGGTCTTAATCACAAAAAATGATTTAGAGACTTTAGTAATTGCCACGAATTTAATACGTGATGTAAATAAAAAGTGTCGCATCATCTGCAGATGTTTTGACGACTCCCTTGCAAAAGTATTAGAAAAGAAATTCGCATGTGAAACAATTTCTACCTCGAAATATGCAGCAGACTATATCCTGAAAGAGATTCAAAAATTGCATTTAACTGATGTGCTCATTATTGGGTGTAATAATACCGCTAGAAGATTAATGCAAAAATTCCGGAATAATAATATCAATTATAAATTGATCACGAAAAAAAGAGAAACTTGCGAAGATTTACTTGATGAAGAACCGATAATAATAGCGGATCCGACAGATAAAGACTTATTAATTAAAGCAGGTATAAAAACAATGCATAGCGTAATTATTTTAATAGATGATGCTGAGCAGACTTTGTTAATTGCAGATACAGTTAGAGAATTAAATAATGATTGCCGTCTGATTAGCCGATTTTTCTATGAAGAAATTGCAGAAATCCTTGAAAAACCCCCTTTTAATGCGTTAATAATTTCCACTTCGAAAAACACGTTAGAAAAACTTATCGAAAAAGGAGTCTTCAGTGATAATACCTATATCTATCAAGAATAATTCTTCTTTTTTTTACTAAATTACAGAAGGAGCATCATTTGCCGAAATTGCATTTAATGAAAACCGACCTATATTTTTTATAGTTCAAAATAGATTAGAGCTGATTTAAATTGGATCTAAAAAATATTAAAGAAACTAAAGAATTAATTAAATCTTTAATCAAAGAAGTCGAAGCGCCTGGCTGTGAGGGTAAAAAAATAAAAGAGCTTAAAGAAATACTAGAGCAAATTGGGAAAAACTCTGATTTATACGCTCAATACCAAGATATCTACAGTGATGCAGCAGATGCATTAATGTTTGCAGGTATCTCTGCCGATGAATGCTCTTGTGACCCTTTAAGAAAACATATTCCTATAGATAAAGAATGATAGAATCAATTTTAATGGGTTATTTAATAATAAATAGATTAAATCCTGATTTCCTTTTTTTCATGATCTGCAAAAGTGGTCTTTTCCGACAAAAATAGGGAGATCGAAACATTTAAATCCCATCGAACAGAAAATATTTTCCAATGTCAACGAAAATTGA
>Ga0307375_10003101_pt1 | contig 16552 bp, 12 predicted proteins | sample TR1MG_FD_202531 | JGI IMG/M metagenome (GOLD analysis project Ga0307375, IMG submission 202531) | Soil microbial communities from Risofladan, Vaasa, Finland - TR-1 | ecosystem: Environmental > Terrestrial > Soil > Coastal area > Acid sulfate soil | place: Finland: Risofladan, Vaasa | collected... | reverse complement strand
GTCTGAGTAGGCGTGTGCCGTCGTCGAGATGGCCGGGAGTATGGGTCTCTTTGGATGTGCACCATCGTCTATATGACCGGGACTGTGGGTCTCTTTGGATGTGTGCCATCGTCTGTATAACCGGGAGTGTGGGTCTCTTTAGGCGTGCGCCGTCGTCCATATGAGCGGGGCTATTGGTCTCTTTTGGCGTGTGGCGGCGTCGAGATGGCCGGGAGTGTGGGTATCTCTTAAGTGGTGTGGCCAGGTCTATATTGCGTGGAATATGGCTTTTGGTTTGAGGTTGCGGGTGTTTGGCGTGGCGCAGAGATCCGGCCGGAAAACAGAGCACAGGTCGCAGGTGAAAGGACAGGGTGAAGCCGGCTGGCTGTTTAGTCAATCTTAAGTAATTCGCTGGCGGCTTTGCGCAGCAGCGCCACTTTTTTTCTGTCGAGATAATAATAGACAAAGAAACCTCGCTTCTGGCTCTTTACAAGGCCGGCATGACGAAGGATTCTGAGGTGCTGCGAGGTAGCCGGGCGTGTTATTCCCAGTTGGGAGGTCAACTCTGTGACGCAATAAGAACGCCGGGCGAGGAGCTGGACTATGCGGACTCTTGCATCGACCGAGAGCAATCTAAAGATTTGCGCTAGTTTTTCCGGATCGGCCATGGCAGTTCAGCCTGATAACATATTAAGCCGGTTAAGTAATTAAGCACATACTTAACTGGGGTACCAGTGCTTGTCAAGCAGGGATTTCGCTTATTGAGTGATTCCGGGGGCGTTTGGGGTTTTGTGTCAGTGGCGTTGGGGCAGGTGAACAGGTGAATGTGACGACGTTGCCGTCTACTTTGTAAGGGGCGACATAATCGCCGAGATACGTCCACTCGGCGTTTGTGGCCGCCGCCGGCAACAGCACCGCCAGCATCAAGGTCAAAAGCAAGTAGTTCTTCATATCAATCCCAAAGAACACTCTCAGGAGATAAACAGGAAGAAACACTATAGTACCTTGGGGGTGTTGTGTCAACGACGAATGATCCGTAACGGTTGAAATGGCGGGCGTCATTCTGAATGGAGCGCAGCGAAGTGAAGAATCTCAAGGCCATGAATAGCGCGTTTTTCAATTGGAGGCGAGATGCTTCGCCTGCGGCTCAGCATGACGGACCCTGCGAGTCAGATGTGACAGACGATTAGAGCCGGATTTGGCATGTAATCGCGTGCAAGGGGCCTAAAAGTTGGCAGTCTTATGGTTATCGAGGGCATTCCAACGGTTGGTATTCTGTAAGAAGGTTGAGGAAAGAAGGATTCGAGATTGTGCGTTCGGGTGGTAATATGCGGTTGGTGGGAGAAGACAGTTAAACAGGTGGTTTGTTGAGTCTTTGCGCGAAAACACAGCTTTTTCAGTAATTCTTTACAGGGCGGATTAATAAATGCTCAATATGCCCTATAGAATATTATAAAAATCTGAAAATCGCGATTGGCATTTTGCCATGATTCGCTATAGTCTGTTTGGTATGGCTTGTTCGACGAAGACGTGAACGCACCGGCAACTTCTTATACAGAAAGTTTGGTAGGGTGTGCAGAATTTATTTTGCGCGCGCGGGAAAAATAATTGTGCTCTGTCTATGTCAAATTACAGACGAGCGAAATTTTGTGGAGGGTATTATTTTTTACGGTTGTCTGCTACAGAAGGCGCAAGATTCTTGTAGGTGAGCTTGCGAGAAACTATCTACGTCGTGCATTTGAAAAAGTACGGTCGAAAAGATATTTCAAAACGATAGCGTTTTGTCTTTTGCCGGAGCATTTACATTGTATATGGAAATTGCCCGAAGGCGATGCGGATTTTTCGATAAGATGGTCATTAATAAAAAGAGATTTTACGACGAATTATTTGAAAGAAGGAGAGGATGAATTTACCCAAACCGATTCAAGATTAAAGCACCGGCATCGCGGGATATGGCAAAAAAGATTCTGGGAACATCAGATACGAGACGAGAGAGATTTGCAAAGTCGCATTGATTACATACATTATAACCCTGTTAAGCACGGGTTGGTTAAAGATGTTCGCGATTGGCCTTGGTCAACGTATCACAAATATGTTGAATCAGGATGTTATGCAAAAGTGGATTCAGATAAAATGCAACAGATTGTAAGTAATGTATTTATCAATGAATAGACCCGCGTGTGCAACAAGTTGCACACCCTACCAGGCCAAAGCAAGCAGAAAAGCCCCGGCATAAAGCTGGGCCCGGGGGAAAAGATTATTCAGGCGATGCGCTCGTATTCCTGCCAGATTTCGGGGGGCAGGTGTTTGCCGAATCTACCGAGAAAATCCCCTGTATCCTTTAGCTCCGCGTCCCAATCGGCAAGGTTGACCTCAAAGAGCTTTCGGAGCTTGTCCGAGGGGATATTGAGTCCTTCGAGATTCAAATCCTTCAGATGTGGAATCAGGCCGATGGGGGTTTCTTTGGCCTGCACTTTGTTGTTTACCCTGTCGATTATCCACTTGAGGACCCTGATATTTTCGCCGAAGCCGGGCCATATAAAATCTCCGTTGTCGTCCACTCTGAACCAGTTGACGGAGAATACCTTGGGCGGGTCGGACAGTTTTTTTCCGATATTGAGCCAGTGGCCGAAATAATCGCCCATGTTGTAGCCGCAGAAGGGAATCATCGCCATAGGGTCTCTTCTGAGTGTGCCGACCTTGAGTATGGCGGCGGCGGTCGTTTCCGAGCCGGACCTTGCGCCAAAGAAGACCCCCTGCGGCCAGTCGAGGGCCTCGGCCACCAACGGGATAAGCTGCGTCCTTCTTCCGCCGAAGATTATCGCCGAGATGGGTACGCCGCGGGGATTGTCGAATTCAGTTGAGAGGGTGGGGCAGTTGTATATGGAAACGGTGAACCTCGAATTGGGATGAGCGGCTTTTGCGCCTGAGGATTTGTCCCAGGGCTTTCCCTGCCAGTCGAGCAGATTTGCGGGCAGGGGGTCATCGGCCCCTTCCCACCACGGCTCGTTGCTGTCGAGATTGAGGGCGGCGTTGGTGAACAAGGTGGGGTAAAAAGCCTGTTTCTTGAGGGCGGTCATCATATTGGGATTGGTCTTCATCGAGGTACCGGGGGCGACGCCGAAGAAGCCCACTTCCGGATTGATTGCCCAGAGTCTGCCGTCGGGTCCGATGTTGAGCCAGGCGATGTCGTCTCCGAGGGTCCATACTTTGTAACCCGGCAGGGCCGAGCTGAGCATGGCCATGTTGGTCTTGCCGCAGGCGCTGGGGAAGGCGGCGGTAATATAAGTGATATTGCCGTGGGGGTCCTCTATGCCCAAGATGACCATGTGCTCTGCGAGCCAGCCTTCCTTGCGGCCGAGGCAGGAAGCGATGCGCAAAGAGAAGCATTTCTTGCCGAGCAGTGCGTTTCCCCCGTAGCCTGAGCCGACGCTCCAGACGAGATTCTCGTCGGGAAAATGCATAACAAAACGCCTGTTCGGGTCAAAGTCGCCCACCGAGTGGAGGCCCCTGACGAAGTCTTCACGGCTGCCGATTCTTTCCAAGACGACTTTGCCCATCCTGGTCATAATCCTCATGCTTACGGCCACGTAAGAAATATCGGTAAGCTGGACGCAGGCCCTGGCATAGGGCGAATCGGGATGGCCCATCATATAGGGCATGACATACATGGTTCTGCCTCGCATGCAGCCTTCGAACAGCTTGCCCACGTTTTTCTTGGCTTCGGCCGGCTCCATCCAGTTATTGTTCGGTCCTGCTGTTTCCTTGTCCGGATGGCATACATAGGTCAGATGCTCGGTGCGGGCGACATCGGTGGGGTGGCTTCTGTGCAGGTAGGCGTTGGGCCAGGTTTTGTGATTTAATTCGGAGAATACGGGGCTGCCGTTGATATTTTCCTCGTGCATGCCTGCTTCTAAAAATCGCCGGGCCTCTTCTTCCGAGCCGTCGCACCAATGAATTTTATCCGGCCTGGTGAGGCTGGCCTGCTGTTCAACCCATTTTTCGAGCGGGGTAGCCATAGTCATTTTTCTCCTTCGGGAAAGCTTGAGAATCGTTCGAGAATCTCAGGGCATATCCCATCGTCTTTGTCTTGCCCTATCGGGGCCGAATTTCAGTCCAAAAAAACCGAGGGATTGTAAACTATGAAACGGCCAGCCGTCAACGGGTTTTTGAGAAAATATGATTTGTTATAATTTCGTTTTATACCAGCTATAACCTGCTCGGGCAGCGCATAAAAAAGGCCGGGGCAACCAGCCCGGCCTTTTACCGCTGTAAACGGTGAGTATCACTTTTTGACCTTGAATTCGTATTCGTGGATTTTGTCTTCCTTCAAATCCCTGCCTCGGCAACGGAGTATAAAACCATCGGCTTTCTTTTGATATTCGAAATCCTCGCCGCTGAACATATCCCTGGGCAAACCGGCAGGAAGCGCATCAGGCAGTTGGGATGTTCTTGCGGCTATTATGTAGAGTTCAACCGCGGCCTTGAGAGCATTTGAATACGTTGTTCTGTGTACCTGGCAGTTATAAGCATTGTCTAACGAAGGGGCCAAAACGGCCGCCAGCGTTGCCTCCGGATTCTTCTCGAATTCCCTGCGGGGGCTGTCGCCCAAATCTTTGAGCTTGCCATAAGCCTGGGCGTAGGGCAAATCGAGAGCGGCAATAACGGCGGCTGCGTGTTTATCGAAGTAGTCCCTGTTCATCCGGCAGAACCGCTCGTCGGCAGCAAGAATGCGGTCCCTGGCAATACTTACGTTGGCCTTATCCTCCGCAAAGACGAAACCTTCGAGCAGGGGGATTATTTCGCCAACTTTTTCGACGGTCATGTAACGGGCAATCTGCTCATGCTCATGATGCACCGGAACCTTCAACGGGATAGACCTGCTGTCAAGCTCGTTCAATCTGAGCCTGAGCGATTGTACAGTCTGCTGGTCCGGCGGGGTGGATGGGAGGATGTGCTGGATACAGTTGTTGGCAAGCTCTTCAATTTTCAAGGCTACGATATAGCTTATGAGGGGCGTATCCGCGGTTCCGTGCCAACCTAATTTGCGAACAGTTACGCATCGGTCGAGCGCCGATTCATAATCGCCTCTGTCGGCAAGAATCCTTGCATCCGCCAGGACGAGCCTTACCAGCTCCCTGACCTGCCACAGATAGGGTATCTCCGCAGACCAGCCGTCGGAGTATTTCAGGCCCCAATCGCAGAACGGCATATCCGCCGCGGCTATGGCAAGGTCGATGGCGCGCCTGTTGCTTTCCACGTATTCGGCGATTCTTTTATCGACCGGTATCTCGCCGCGAGACAGGTCGGTCAGCATTTGTTTCATTGTCTCATCCGGCTGTTTCCGTAAAAGAAACGCCTGATAGTAGAGTAACGCTGCATTATCCGGGTCGGGCGGGAACGCTAAAACCAATGTGTTCGACGCAAGCACTACGAGAACAACAAACAACCCGACGACAAATGTATTGTGGTTTAGCACTTTCATTTCTTATATCCTTTCCAATTTTATGAACCGTTAAATTCCGCAAGCAACTGTTGTGGCGACAGGGCCTCGGGCCTCGGGCCCAACAACTCGAAGGCCTGCTCGCATTGTTTCTCTACCTCTTCGAATCCTCCCTGACGGTAGGCGACCGTGAGTGATGCGTAAGTCAGCATTTCGGCGGGAGACTTTGTAGCTTCCGAAGGGGTTTGACCATCAGTCTGCTCCCGCGAAACTTGATGAACAGCAAAGCCAATAACCACGACTATCACCGCCGCCGCGGCAATTTTTGTCATTCTGCTTTGGACGATTACCTTGCACGTATTCGGCTTGGCGTCCGCCGATTTGGCATGGATTGTTTCGTCCATCGCGGCAAATGAGTCGTGAAGGATTCGCCTGTCGGTATCGCTGCCGGTCACAGTATGGGGCTTTCTGCTTCTTATGAATTTTTCTATGTTTTCTGTAAGTCTCATTTGGTCACCTCGCCATTGACAATCGACCGAAGCTTATCCAAGCCGTATCGGTATCTGCTCTGCACCGTGTTGATCGAAACACGCAGGACTTTGGCTATTTCTCGAAATCGCATCCCGTGGTGCAGGTGCAGGACAATAATCTCGCGCTGCTCGTATGGCAGCCGGCCTAACAGTTCGTGCAGCTTGTCGGATTCCTCGCAGCCCATCGCGTGTTCGGCAGGACCGGCCGAATAGGAACTGACGGCTTCTGCCGCATCCAGCGCGGCATCCCGTCCCGACCTCAAACGGTTTCTGTCGCGGGCCTCATTCGCCACGCAGGTTGACAGATAGCCTTTGAGGGTCCCGCTAAGGCGAAACGCGCCGCAGCTTCGGGCGAACGAGACGAACACGTCGTGCACCACATCCTCGGCGACGCTTCTATCCCTCAGCAAAGTCACTGCCAGTCCGAGCAGGTCATCTTTGTACTTTTCATAGATCCGCTTGAGGGCGTCTTTGGCGCCCCGGTTAAACTTCCAAACCAGTATTCTGTCTTCCACCATTTAATTCGCTTGCCAAGCAAAAAGAACCGGCCGGTTCTCATCGGTACAACGATTGACAGGGCCATTTTAGTCTAATTTTCCCGCCCTCTTGGGAAAAAAGCGCATAAAAAAGGCCGGGCAAAGAAAACCCGGCCTTAAAACCTTTTGGATTGCCCGGTGCGTGTCTACATCAGTTTTGACTTCAAGACCCTCACGCCTTCCTCCAGAACCACATCACGGTCGGCGGCAATATCGGCCGGTGTCGGATGAACTTCCACATCCGGAATTATGCCGACGCCGACGAACTCACGGCCATCGGGATATTGGTCGCATTTTGTGCAAACGCGCCCAGATATCTTTCCATCGAGGAAACTGAACTGAAGCGGTTGTCCTGTGGAACCTCGTGACTTCTGTCCGACAATTGTGGCGCGACCGGCTGCGCGCAAACCGGTTTTCGATATGGCTATGGACGATACTACGGCCGGCAGATGCGGCAGGCACGTCGCTCACGGCGGCTGGTTCAAGGACGCCTCGGGCGGCGGTTGCTCCCACAAGGCGCCTGGCCGCCAAAAACGCTCGAAGAAGCGGACCATGTCCTCGGAAGAAAAAAGCGAATAACGCTATAAGAATCAGAAAGGCTGCGAAAAACAATCACCTAAGGGACACCTGGCGGCCGATATCAGTACTGTAGAGAGAAGACAAAGTTTTGCGGCGATGGGGTCTATTTATGAAGTTGGACAAAGATCGAAGCCGAGAAGGGAGGCGTGAATAATGAAAAAAGCAGTGTTTTGGTTTGCGTCTGCTCCTATAAGGGTCTCTGATAATGGATGACAACGGAAATGAGCGTCTTAGCATCAACCAGATGAAGCATACATCCGGATTAGCAGATAGTGAGGTTAATTCTCGCTTGGGACACGAGATGATTGCTGAAAAGTTGTCGCTATTTCGTGACAGATATGAGCAATTCATTCAAAGTTTGGGGGGGTTGGCAGATTTTTTTGCTGAGATTCCTACCGAACAGCCGTTAGACCCGGGTGGAGCCATAATGCCTCACTGGTTAAACAACTACCTGCCACGAGGTGACGCGATAGCGCTATGCGGGTTCTTGTATAAATACAATCCTGCGGTTTACATAGAAATTGGTTCAGGCAATTCAACGAAATTCGCAAAGCGGGTTATTTCGCATTTCAATCTAAGGACAAAAATTGTTTCCATCGATCCGCAACCGAGGGCCGGAATCGACTCAATTTGCGATGAAGTTGTTAGGGTGCCTGTCCAGATGGTCCCTAAAGGTGTGTTTCAGGCACTGCGCAAAAATAATATTTTGTTTGTCGATGGATCCCACAGGTGCCTGCAGAACTCCGATGTTACTTTCGTATTCCTCCATATACTCCCAAACCTGCATCCGGGGGTAGTGGTGCATTTTCATGATATCCTTTGGCCGGAGGATTACCCGAGCGAGTGGGCAGAACGCCTCTACAATGAGCAATATCTGCTGGGCGTTTTGCTCCTTTTTGGGTCTGAATACGAAATCCTTTATTCATCGAAATACGTCAGCCTTGATCCGGGTCTGAGCAGCCAATTCAGGGCGCTATTAAATATGTCGCCGGCCGGCGGCTCGATTTGGATGAGACTAACCCGGTAGTGCCCTGATTTTCAGCGGTCATAATTCGAGGGGCTGACAGGCGGGGTCAATCGGCTCTTGCTTCTTGCCGACAGTTGTCCCGGACTGTGTCTGTTGAGCTATGACATACGGCTAAAACGGTATCGACAATTTTTCAAAAAATCACGGGACCGTGCATCTTAGCCCAAGTTACGCAGTTGTGAGGCTGTATAGGGTTTTTTGATAGCGCCAAGGCCGATTTCTGTAAAAAGTCTTCACTACATTTGGGCTGTTTCGTCTATTCGCCGTAGACGTTGCGGCAGGCCCAGGCCAAGGCGATTAAGCAAGACTTTCTGAGCTTCGTCAGGTGTTGTTGGGCAGCGAAGTCTAACCGATTTCTTATATTGGCCACCTCTTGTACGAACAGGCAAAACGGCATCGCCGCTTCTTATCTTGGCAGATTCTTGCAGCAGTGTTCGAGGAGCATCACCCAGGCCAGGTCGAGGAGGTCATCTTTGTACTTTTCATAGATCCGCTTCCGGGCGTCTTTGGCGCCCCGGTTAAACTTGCAAACCAGTATCCTGTCTTCCACCATTTAATTCGCTTGCCAAGCAAAAGAACCGGCCGGTTCTCATCTGTACAACGATTGACGCGTGCATTTTAGTCTAATTTTCCCGCGCTCTTGGAAAAGAGCGCACAAAAAAAGGCCGAACCAGCAAGTCCGGCCTCAAACTGCTCTCGGTTAGCTCGCGCCTACATCAACTTTGACTTCAAGACGCTCACGCCTTTCTCGAGAACCACATCACGGCTGGCGGCGATGTCGGCCGGTGTCGGATGAACTTCCACATCCGGAATTATGCCGACGCCGACGAACTCGCGGCCATCGGGATATTGGTCACGTTTTGTGCAAACGCGCCCACCTATCTTTCCATCGAGGAAACTGAACTGAAGTGGTTGCCCCGTGGAACCTCGTGACTTTTGTCCGACGATTGTGGCACGACCGGCTGCGTGCAACGGAACGACAAAGTCCTCGGCTGCGCTGTTTGTTTCGGGGCCGATCAACACTACAACAGGCCCAAGAAAAGGTTCGTCAGTTTCGGGATTGATGATTTTAGAACCACCATCGTACCATTGCTCGTCCCGGCCCCACGCCCGGAAGGCCGCTCGATATTGCGGCGTCTTCCAGCGTGTGGCCGGAATGGCTTTATCAATCAATCGGGCAATAATTGCATGCCCATGCCGAGAACTTCCACCGTGATTTTTCCGCACATCGATAATCAAACCTTTTGCCCGGCTTATCTGCTTGAATTTTTCATTAAACGAATCAACAACACTGCTGTCGCCGAAACTATTGAGCGCCACACAGGCAATACCGTCTCCTAAGTCCCGATATTCGAAAACAGATTTCGGACGGCTCCGCGGAAGCAGAGCCCGGCTGCCGGCTTTCCTTGTCAAGGAAACCTCGTGGACGGCACCTGTCGGCGTCTTTATACTTAATGAGACCCGGGATTCTTTGGGGCCGTGGAGAATTCTCGGATAAGCCTCCAAGTCGCGTCCCTGAGGTGTTGAGGCACAGATATATGGGTAAATATCTTTCTTTAATAGCTCTTGAACCGGGCGTCCGTCGACGTGTGTAATCTCATCGCCCGGTTTTATGCAGGATGATTTGATTTCTTCTGTTTCTGTAATTTTTGTAACGATGGCTTTACCACCTGCAGAACGAATTTCTAAAGGAGGACATGCGGTCGGCAAACCATCACCCCATGAAGAGCTAACCGAAGTGTGACCATCTTTGAGCAGTGCCATGCACTCCCGGATCAAAAGGATATATTTGTCGTTTGACTGATCCTGCATCACTTTCGGGAGATATTCTGAAAGAACGTCGTCCCAGTTCAGCTCCGGAACCAGGTCGAAATTGGCAAAGTTGAATTTCACAGTGCTCCACAGGCGTACAAACGCTTCGACTCTCTGCTCAGTTGTCAGGCCTGGAAACAGTGCTTCAGGATGATCCAGAATATCTGCCCAGTTGTTAATCGCTTGAGAGAATCGTCTCTTTGGGAAAGACTTTGCCGCTTGTCCCAATTTTCGATAGGATTGAATAATGGCGTTGTCATCGTCAGTCAGTTGAAATCTTACGTGTATTCGGTCATCGTGGCGTTCCCACATTCCGATGGCAGCCGAGCCGCCCACCTGGCGGAATGAACCCGGCACTTCTTGCCATGTACTACCACCACCTTTGACAGAACCAGAAGAGAGAACACAATAGATGAAGAGATGTTCTGAGCTTGCGCCGATAAGGATTTCTTTGACATTTTCGGGATTGTCGCTGCAATTCAGGCGGATTGCGTCCTGATCCGGAACGATCGTGACTTCTTCGACGGTCCCGAATTCGTAATGGATTTCTCGGGACACTTTCTCCCGAAGTTGCTCGACAATCGTATCTATACTACTTCCTGCGTTACTGCGCCTTTTCATTTCTTCTATCTGTTTTATCTGCTCCCGGTCTTTTTCCGAAAGCTGCTCGGTGGCGCGAAACTTCACGAATGCCTTGCCGTCTTTGGGCTCAAACTCGTAAAAAAGCCACAGCCAGGGTCCCTCTTTTGTCTCACGAGTGCCTCTAAAAGATTTCTTTTTTTCCGGGCACAATCGGGTTCCCTGATATTGCTTCTCTGTATCTTTGGAGTAACGATAGGCCAGATACACTGTTTCATCGTTGTAGAAGAAGATGAATTCCTTGACGCCGGAAGGGTTGTCCTCGAAATCCAGACGGGCAGCCCGGCCCGGCGCGAGAACCAGATTCTGCTCAGTTCCGATTCGGTACGAACGTTCGATGATAATTGTTTTCTTAACATCTTGAACAAACTTAGAATAATCTTCATAACTGTGCTGTGGGCGCACCGGTTTAGCTAATGTTGGTTCCACAGAAAGGACAGCGAGCGACAGTGTTATAGCGATTAGTGTGTTCATAATTGAATTTCCTTTCAGAGTGTTCATTTTTCCTCAAGGAGCTTAGGCCAGCCCCAAGTTGCCACGATAATAGTGGAAGTTTGGCCGTTTATTTCACGGTAATTGACCACCAACTCCACTTCTTTTACTTTGCCATCTGTAAACCGGACCACACACGGCACAATCAAACCCGAACATCCTCGTTGAGGATATGGCTGCCTGACCTCTATAAGTTCTGCCGGCCCATCTTTTCGGTAATCAGTTTTCCAGTCCTCCACCGGTCTTAATTGTGATACGTAATTCCAATTACCATCGATAAGAGCGTGCCAGTATTCCTTGACAATTTTGACACCGGCTTCTTCATGGCTCATCCCCTCGGCAGGCATACCTTTATTAGGATCTTCAAGCAAGCTGTAATCCCTGACGTGCTCCGGCGGGACTTCAAAATCAAACATCCCTTGCGGCAATTCCACATTATAAGAAATATTATCGATGGTTTTGCATATCTGTTTCATGTTATCAGCCCGGTCATAAATGATTCGAACAGGAAGTTTCGTAACCGGGTCGATATAGACCCTGTAGTCCTGCATCTTTGTGACCGCCCAGATGACAATAAGCCTTTTTCCGGTCCGGGCGTCCTTTTCACGATAAATGCTTATCTGCTCACCGTCACGCGGGTTGCGCGCACGATTAGACAAATCCTCAAGAACGCGAGAGTACCTGAAGTCGTTGGTCGAGATGATGCGGTTAGTAAGCCTGACGACATTGCCGTCCTTGTCCCAGACGCAGGAGCCTTTTGGGGTAGAGGCAATCTTATGGCCGTGGGGTGTCTCGTCGATGCAGACCCACTCCGCCTTGCCGGTCTGGGGATTGATTTTGTTCCAGGCTTCAAAGCGATGGCCGTCCCAGGTGGTGCCAATCACGTGCACGGTGGATACTTCCCGCAACGCTTCTATGGTCTGTTCAATGGCATAAGCGGGTGTGACAAACCTGTTAAGAAAGGTAATTGCCACACCCACAGCAAGAATCAATACCGCCGCTGCGGCCAACTTTGGTATCTTTTGCTTTACAATTGCTGCAAAGACATTCGGGGGCGGTTCTCGCTTTTGGGGTGCGGTTAAGGTTATATTCGCCTCTAATCTTTCCAACAAGCGCGAGGGAACCGGTGCGTGCGGTGCATTCCGCAAGAATTGCTCGATATTTTTCTTATCTTTCATCATATAGGCCTCACACCTTATTCATCTGTGACCTGAGAGACTCCATTATTTTGCGAAATCGGTACTTGACGGTGCTGGGGGCTTCGTTCAATACGTAAGCCGTATCCCGCAATGAAAGTCCCTGGTAAAAGTGCAGGTGTATAATCTGCTTCTTATCTTCGGTCAGTTGGTCGACAAGTCTATACAGCCGGTCGACCAGTTGCTTGTCTTCGGCGCACTTGAAAAGACCGGGATTAAGTTCCACGCGCTCCTGCCACCACGCATCCGTTTGCACAACCGGTTCTTTTCTGCGGCGCCAGTCAATGTAAACGTGGTAGGCGATTCCGTGGACCCAGGTCGAAAACTCGCTTTGACCCCGAAAGTCGCCCAGTGCCGACCAGACCTTCGCGAAGGTTTCCTGGGTCAGGTCCTCCGCATCTGCGGCATTTGAGGATAAGCGTCTTAGGTAATTGAAGATTTTTTCATAAGACAGCCTCAGCAACTCAGCGGCTGCACGTTTATCGCCAGCTTTTGCCTGCCGGCAGAGCCGTCGCACCTGACCCACTATTTGTTCTCCTGAATCGCGATTCAGTTTGGGCAACTATAGTCGTCCAATAGTTTAGACGAAAAAGCCGCGAGCACGGACAAATAATTCTGGCGATTTTCCCGGGTTTTCTTCTTGCCCTACACTTGCCTGCAACAGCGCATGAAAAAGGCCGAGCAGAGAGAACCCGGCCTTATTTGCATGACGTCTTTGGCGATTTGAGGACGATTGCTCCTGCTATTTCGATGGAGTCCCGTCCTGCAAATGCCAATCAATGCCGTGGATGCCGTGCCAATGGGGTATATCGCCGTCGAAATTGAACTCGAAGGGCAGATTGCCTTGTAAGACTGTGCCGTCTTTCAAAGTGAGCTTGTACGGGACGGTAGGCAGGCCTTTTTTATCATTTATCGCTTCCGGGTTTTCGAAGACTTTGCCAAGCTCGACGGCCACAATCGGGTTTTCCTTGAAGGTCTTGGATATCCATTTGACCAGCACGTCGAACCAGTGATGGGTCTGGTAGTATCCGACGATGGGGAAGTCGCGCCAGTCGGCATTCTCCTTGAGAAAATAGTCGTAGTCGGCGTTGCGAATCTTGGCGAAGAGCTGCTCGGCGGCCTGAACGATTTCGTCAGGATGCTCCATAGCGTGGGTGTGCTTTTGACGGATCATCTTTTCCTTATCGAGACCATGCTCCAACGTGACATCGCCGAGGTCCCTTGTTTGCCCGGGCCCAAGCACAAACGAAAGTATATCATTGAAAAGAACGGAATCCCGTTCCAAAGAAAGGGTGACAATGCCGGGGGTGAGTCGGCGAATTTCAAAGCGGGCTGCGGAATCAGTTTTTATGCGCTCTGTTTTGCTCACACCATCAGCAAAATCGAGTTTGCAAAGCAGAACCTTTTCAGAGAGCGGCTGATTTTTTTCATCCAGCAGTCGGCCGGAAATACCGGCGGTGGGCACCATAAGAATCTGCAGATTCTCCAACACCTGGCCCGGCGCAGGTTCGACCTTTTCGAAACCTTCGGCCACGAGGTCTCCTGAATGGTCAAAACCACGCACATATTGTACGCTGTCGGGATACAAATACAGGACGGCCCAGCCGTCTTTGTCGGATTTTGTGCCCTCGGTCCAGGCTCCGTCACCACTGTTTGACCAGGTTGCGCCGGCGGTAATTCCCGGCAGAGGGTTGCCGTCGGCATCCAAAAACTGCACTCGCACCTCGGCAAGGTCGTCCAACTGTATTTGTAAACCTTCGAGCGGTTTGCCCTGTTCAACTTCAATTTCAATGTGTCCAATGCCCCGGTCGTACCGCAAATTGTGAGGCAGATAAGCGGTCAGGCGATGTTTGCCGGGCGAGACAAACGGAAAGCGGAAATTGCCTTCGGCATCGGCCTCGACCATATTGTCCCAGCCATAGTCCAGCCGGACCATCAATCCGCCAAGGCCGAAGGTCGCTTTCGAAGCAGTCAATTTACCTGAAACGCTCGTATCGTTTCCTACCACAAGGTCGGGGCCGGTTATCGTCTTGCCATCCTGGGCCATGATTTGATACTGCGGGACATTTTGTAATTTCATTTCGGGTTCGAGGCGGGCATAGACCTCAACTTTGCCCCACACATCCATATAGCGTTTGTTCTTCTTCGTGTAGAATTCAACAATGCTCGGATCACCAGGAATTCCCCGGACTTCATATTTGCCGTCCCGGTCTGTCAGCACCTTATCAATTAAACCGCACGGATAGCCACGAACCGAAACTTCGCAATTCGCCAAGGGTTTGCCGGCGGCATCGATTACCCTTCCGGATATGCTGCCGCCTTGCGGCATAATCAATGTTCCTATATCATCTTTATCCAGATAATCCCAAAGAAACGCTGAACCATAGCCTTGTTTTGAGATATTCAGCCAGCGTCCTCTGCCTTTGGTGATCCACAGTTCAAACCGTCCGCTCTCATCAGTAACAGTTTTCCCCGTTGATCCAAAGAAATCCCAATCGCCATTCAAACCTCCTTGAAGGCGCACCACAGCACTTTTGATTGGGCTGCCATTTTCATCGACGACGACGCCTTTTATTAGTTGGCCCGGAGCCAGTTCAAAATTGAAGCTCGGGTAGTTGGTATTCTCCGAGGTTACGTTCGGCCTGCCATATTTCGGCGTCGTTTCATAGCCGGGGGCACTGACATAGACGCAAAGGCCGTCTTTGCCTTTCATAGGTCCCGAAGTGGTTAGAGGCGTTGGAAACTGCAGTTGATACATACCGGCGGCATCGGTTCTGGTTTCCTGATATGGACATTTTTCAAACAGGTCCGGCCCTTGATGCTTCCAGATAACGACATGGCCCCGCACCAGGGCGTCGGGAATGGGTTGGCCTTTCTCTTTGTCGGTGACTTTCCCAGAGACCGTAATAGTAACGGGCTTGGGCTGCAGCGAGAACTTCAGATGCACGCCGCTATTCTCGGAAGCGCGTGTCCAGTCTAATACAACGACCAGTCCGATTAATAGAATACAGACACTAAGTACAAGCTTTTTTGTATACATGTTACTTACCTCCCACTTACATTTCACAAAGAAACAACAATTCTGTTCTTTGAACACAACACTGAACTTTAAGGTTCACTATATTCAAATGCACGTTTTCCACACAAATTCCGGCCTCTTAATAACAGACCTCCGGCATCTGTGAATTGGCAGCAACAGTAACAACAAGTTTGTTCAGTTTCTTTTCTCTTTCGATGATCTCGGGAGACGCTTCATCAACGTATGCGCCTTCAGGCAGACGGAATTGGAAAAGCGTGACGACAGGAGCGGCGCACGGCGGCGAGTCAAATTGAAAGATACCCTCCTCTTCGGCCCGGAACAGGCCCTGGACATTGGGTATCTTCAGGATAAGGTGACCGGCCGGCGCTGATTTTTCAAGGGCATCGGCAAGATCAATCTGTAGAACATTGCCCTTTGCGTCGACATCAAGCGCAGCGCCATCAAGTGTAAAGGCCTCCACGCCGAAAGCAGGGTGTTTCAACCTCAGCAAGTATCGGTCCGCATCCGCGGCTTGCAGCTTTTCCGAGGCAACGACCGTCCATACAGTTGCAGAGCTGCCGCCCATGAAGTCGATGATGACAGGCAGACCCGCTTTTACATTCGACTGCGCCGCCAATTCTTTGCTCTTGTCGAACAGCCGAGTCATCTCACTTACTTCCAAATTTGCTGAACGCCGAACCGGTTCTTGACCTTCATCAGCTATTCCTTCAGTATTTGGTAAGAGCAGAACCTTCTTTCCGGACGATTGCAGTTCAACGCTCCCCGATGCGACCCTGACACGAGTTCGCCTGCTGCCATCAGGCTTTCTGACCAGACGTACGTCAAGCCTGGTTCCGAACACCCTAATCCGGGAACCGTCGGTTTTGATGGTGAGGGATTTGCCGGGCGGCTGCTTAGCGGCTTCTATCGCAATAGCGCCCCGCTCCAACAGAATCTCAAGACCGTGCTTTCGAGCATTGACCTGAAAAGCCGTTCGCGGTTCCGGCGATAGTCTGCTTTGGTCTTTCAGCAGAATCCCGGCCCTGCTTCCGGATAAGACCTCGACCCATTGGCCGGCAAGAACATCGGTGGTTTCCAGGACCTTTTCAGGCAAGCCTCCGTTGTTCAAGGTAACTATTCCGTAGAGATTGCTTACCTGACCAACCACCGCTGCAGGTTTTGGTGGACTGAACCAGATTAGTGAAGCCGCTATCACCGCGGCGGCAGCAGTTACGGCGGCAGCGAGCTTTGTTATTGGGCTGCTGCGAATGAACATCCATATTGCAGCTTGCCGGGTAGC